>Ga0209039_10004122_pt1 | contig 10816 bp, 7 predicted proteins | sample BogFormECP12_OM1_FD_188238 | JGI IMG/M metagenome (GOLD analysis project Ga0209039, IMG submission 188238) | Bog forest soil microbial communities from Calvert Island, British Columbia, Canada - ECP12_OM1 (SPAdes) (version 2) | ecosystem: Environmental > Aquatic > Freshwater > Wetlands > Bog ... | reverse complement strand
GCCAGCCCGATTTGCTTGAGGTTGTTGGTGCACTGAATGCGCCGTGCCGCCTCGCGCGCCGACTGCACCGCCGGCATCATGAGTCCGATCAGCACCGCGATGATGGAGATCACCACCACCAGTTCAATCAGTGTGAATCCCCGACCGCTATTTGACCGTGGCATCTGTCATCCCCTTCCCCGGTTCCACACGTTCCGAATCGCCCTGTGGACTCGTTCCCGCTCAGCCTAGGGAGAGGGAGCGTGGGGGTCCCGTTCAAAGACCAGAATGTAACGTTGAGGTATGAATTGGGTTGTATCGACCAATCGGAAGCCATAGTGCTCGAGTTGGAGAATGGTCAGGCGCCGATCGATCCGGCGCCCGTAATAGGGTATCCGGTCGTCCGGCAGGATCTCGTTGTCGACAATGACCAGGCGGCCGTCCTTTTTGAGGGCCTTCTTGATGCTCGCAATGAACTGGTCCTTGACGTATTCCATCGACGTGACGTAAACCGCGTGGTAGAGCGAGCAAAGGAAAACCACGTCGGCGCTGGCGGGGGGAAGCTTGGTGTCGTTGAGGCGAGAGGTGATGGTCGTGATGTTGCTCAGCCCGTGTTTAGCGGCGATGGCAGTCACGTAGTCCAGCGACTCCTGGTTCGTATCCAGAGCATAGACCCGCCCGTCCTTGCCGACCAGATCCGAGAACTTGAAAGTGTAATAGCCGGGGCCGCAACCGACGTCGGCAACGCAACTGCCCGGCTTCAGGTTCAAGAACTTGAGGACATCGGCGGTTTTTTCCCAGGTTCCACGGTTGGGGTTATTGAATGAGATCAATTCGCCCCAGGCGGTCATCTTCGCCCGGCTGACCTCGGGCGGTACTCGCGGTACCAACACACGGCGGGTTTCCTCAAGTTCCTTGTCCGAGGCGTCAAGGGCGTACTTGTACCGAACGTACGTTTTGAGGATCGTGAAATCCTCGCCGCCCAGGGCCTGGAAGTAGTCGGCGACGAACCTGTCGGCAAGCAAGTGCTGTTTTTCCCCCAGTGACGCCAGGATGTACTCGCAGTACCAGAGAAAGGCAGTGTACTCGTCGCCGAATCGTTCCTTGGGGATCAGGTCTTGGTAAAGCCCCATCGCCGCCCGCGCGGAATCTTTGTCATGGCGATCAAGCGCTCGGTGGAAGACCTTGGCCGCCTCGCGCCCCTCGAGAGTGAGCCCGGGACCTGATGCGATATTGCCGAAATGGACAAGCGACAGGGACGAGCGAATGGGTATGCAATCCTTGAGCTTGCACACATCCCGTGGGCCGGCCGAGGCCGGTGCGTTGCCGGAGAGCTTGAAGACGAGCATGTATCGTTGGGGAATGAACTGGTGGGTCGCAGCCAGAGTAAAGCCGAAATACCGCAGTTGCCGGATCACGAGCTCCTTGGCGATATACGGGCCGTGATACGGCAGCGTCTGGTCCTCGACCAGAGCGTTGTCGACGATGACCAGCCTACCATCCGGTTTCAGATGTCGCTTGATGCTGCCGAGGAAACCTTCGCGCTCGCTCTCGGAAGCAGCGGCGTAAAGGAAATGGTAAAGCGAGCACATGTAAGCGACGTCGATCTTGGCGCCCGAGGGAAGATTGACGTCCCCAATGGTCGGCTGGATGACCCGAACATTGCGGATGCCATATTTTCTGATTACTCCGGAGACATACTCGAGGTGCCTGTCATTGTTGTCGGCGGCGAAGACCAACCCCGTGTCCCCGACGATGTCCGCCATCTTGAAGGTGAAGTAGCCGGGGCCGCAGCCGACATCGGCCACCACGTCTCCTCGTTTCAACCCCAGGGCCTGAATCATCAAGCTGCTCTTTTCCCACTGCTCGCGCCGGGGATTGTTAAAGAGGATGAAGTCCTCTTGGAAGCGGTGACGCTCGATGGTCTCGGGCTTCTCCCGGTCCAGTGTCTCGCTGAGGTGGTATTTGTACAGCAAGTATTCCCTCAGGGCCGCATAATTGTTGTCCGCCAAGAGATGATAGAAGCTGGCCACGTACTTGTCGGCGAGCATGGCCTCCTTCTCCTGGGGCAAGGCGATCAGATACTCGCAGAGCCAATGAAGCGCGGTGTACTCGCCCCCGAAGTTCTCCCCGGGGATTATCTGGTCGTAAGTTGCTAGCGCCGCGCGGGCCGACAACGGGTCGTTCTTGTCGATGCAATCGAGGAGCATGCGGGCCGCTTTCTTGCCGCCTGCGGTAATGTCGAACGAGTCCAGGCTGCCGAGGTGCAAGATCGAGGCTTGGGACGCGACCTTGACGCATTCGTCCGGGCCGTGGGCCGCCGGCGATGCCTGCCGTCCGTCGTCCGCAAGCACGGGCGAGAGCAGGAACAAGCTCAGGACCGGCGAGGCGATTCTCAGGCGAGTCGGCGTAAGCACGAGCGGTACTCCTTGTTTGGAACGCTGATACTCGTCGATGTGCTGGGACAGAGAGCTGGCCCGGCTGGATTCGAGGGTGATCGGCTCCGCGTGATCAGACCTCGGGACCCGGCAGGGCTCTTGTAATCGGCGGGTTCGCGGCTGCGAGGTGGCCATGTCATGTGGCTCGGTGAGGCTGACGCCGAGGGCTTCCGGCCCGACGGCCGCGGGACCTACATGTGACGTCTATAAGGCGATCGCCAGGGAATTAGCCACCATGGCGATCGGGCTGCGGATCCGGAGGCCGGCTCGTTCGATCAGCTCGAACGCATGATTCGAGCTCACCACGAACCGCTCGCGCGAGTAAATGCCGTACTTCTCGCGCCAGTAGCGCGGGGTGAAGTTGATGGTGATCACGTTGGCCCCCGCGTTCAAGCCGAGCAACTGGCCCCCGACCTGGAGCTTCTCCAGCGCGCTGACCGTGGGAATGAGCGGGGTTCCCAGCATGATCCTCCAGAGGGCCATCGTGTTGAGCGTGAGGTTAACGTCGCCGTGAGGGGCGTGCTCAAACGGCGTGTTCTCGTTGGGGATGAAGGGGGAGCTGCTGACAAAGTCGGGGCTCAGCTCGCACGCGAACTGGATGTCGTCGACGAGGTGCCGCAGGGTCTGCCCCGGCAAGCCCACGATGTTGCCCGTGCCCAACTTCATTCCCGCCTCTTTGATCCAGCCGAGGCACTGGAGCCGCCGTTCGGGTTGAGCGTTGATGACGTCACGATAGAGTTGCGGGTCGGATGCCTCAAACTTGAGAATGTAGGAGTCGGCCCCGAGCTCGGCGAATCGTTGGTACACACGCCCGGGGCGCTCGCCCACGCAGAGCAGGACTTCCATCCCAAGGTCGTGCTTGATCGCTGGAATCACCTCCTCGAGGAGCGCGTCGACGTGCGGGTCTTGGCCGGCCTGGATGAACGCGGTGGAGATCGGGAATTCCCGCATCCCCTCGACGATCGCGAGGACTTCCCCCAGCGTCAGCCGGTAGCGGTCGGCCTTCTTGTTGGGCGCTCGCATCGCGCAGTACCGGCACTGCTTTTGGCAGTAGCTGGAGACTTCGATCACCCCCCGCAGCAGGACCTCGTCGCCCGATTCTTCGTGGCGCACGTCCCGCGCTTGGCTGAAGAGTTCCTGCTGCACGTCGCCCGTCGCGGTCAACAGACGAAGCAGATCGTGCCTACTGAGCTGGTGGCAATCTGACATGCTGATTCTCCTCAACGCTTGCCGCCATCTTGGGGCCATTGCGAATAGGGCTGGAGCATAGGGGTCAGGTCAAGGTTCGCAGTCCTCGTACGGGTTGAGCGGACCCTCCGCGTATTCGGAGCGGGGGAACGGCTTGTACTTGGGGTCGTTGAACTGCTCGGCCACCTCGTCGGCGAAAAAGGTGCCCAGGGGGGTGAGCGCCAGCTCTTGCTCGTTTTCCGTCAGCAGAGCGTAGTTCTTGAGTTTTTCGATCTTGGGGCGGAATACCTGGTCGAGCGAGGTCCCGGTCCGCTGGGCGAAGAGCGATTTCCGCACCTCCGTGTTCTTGAGAGGCAGGATGATCGACCAGCGCATCTGTTCCTCGGGGCTCCGGATAATGCCGCGGTTCAGTGGCAGTTGGCCGTCCTCGATCTTCCTGTAATACTCCTCGAAGTATTGCGTGTTCAGCCCGAACCGGTCGCGCAGGCTGCTGAAGGCGGTCAGCCCGATGCCGATCTCGTCGTAGAGTGCACAGCACTGGTTGTAGGCGTAGTGGGAATAGTGCTCCCGGGCTCTCGTGAAGACTCGGCGGAGGTTCTCGTGATACCCGTGCTCGGCGAGGATGTCGATGGCCAGTTGCTTCATGACCAAGGTATCATCCAGGCCAGGACACTGCTCCGGGTGCATCATCGAAAACTTCTTGATGGGTCCTTGATAGTCGCCGTAAGCGTCGACCTTGAGCCGGTAGAGCTGAATCTCCTCGACCTCCAGGCTGGCGGCCTGCTCCATCACCTCCATCCAGTTCTCCAAGGTCTCTCCGGGATGGCCGAAGATGAACTCGATGTTCACCTGGAAGCCCAGCTCGCGCGAGTTTTCGATCGATTCGACCGCGGTGGCGGAGTCGTGAGCTCGATTCATGATGCGGAGAATGTGGTCGTCGAGCGACTGGACACCGATCGTCAGCCGGTTGACACCGAAGTCGCGGAGGATGTGCAGCCGCTCCCAACCCTCGGTGCCGACGAGCGTGCCGGGGTCAACGTCGTAGTTGAACTGAGTACAACCCCCGAGGTCGACTCGGTCCGTGAAAAACCGGAGGAACCGCGTGAGCTGCGGCGGCGTCAGATACGTGGGCGTGCCCCCCCCCACGAGGATCGAGCGGGCGCGTATCCGGTCCACGCCCAGCCGCCGCATGTAGATGTCCATCTCCTTTTCCATCGCGGCCAGATACGTATCCTTCTCCGCCTCTCGTCCCTTCCCAAGCTTGACTGGGTAGTGGCAGAACAGGCACCGCTGTTGGCAGAAGGGGATGTGAGCGTAGATGTCGAACAGCCCGTCGTCCGGGACAGTGTACGTTCGAAAAAGCGCCTCTTCCGTGATGGGCGAATACATCGTGATCGGTGGGTAGTGCACCGAGGGAAAAAAGTCCCCGGTCTTGCAGATCAGCCCCAAGCCTTGGAGCCGTTCGAGGTCCGCAAGCCGCCCTTGGGCTGCCTCGATCCGATTCTCTTGAGTGGCTATCATCTCTTGTCCCCCCAATCTGGTGCCGCATTGGCTATCAGACCACCTCGGCTGAGAAGCAAAAGAAGAGGTCTGGGACCCTGATCGCTCGACGGGCCGTTCATCCAGCCCCGGAGGTCAAGGAGAGGAGCCTCATGAGCAGCGAATCGGCGCCCGGCACGCAAAGGAAAGCCACCCCGAGGACCGTGGCGAGCGTCCCTCCGGCGACCCGCAGCGTCACTTTCTCCTTCCACAACACGACCGCCAGGATGAGTGCGAAGACCGGCTCCGTGGAAGTCAGGCACGATGCGACGGAAACGGGACTGTACTTGTACGCGACCATGGACAACCAGAAGCCGCCGAATGTCACCACGCCCACCGAGACGACGAACAGCAAAACCAGTCGCAGGTCGCGGAACGGCAGGACCCAGGTTGTCAGCCGTTTCGTCGCCAAGCCCAACAGGAAGACCCCCAGCGTGCCGGCCATCATGCGGACGAACGTCGCCTGAATCGTGTCGCTGCGCTCCTCGAGGGCGACCTTGGCCACGAGGTTTGAAGCGCTCATGCAGGCGACCGCGAGCAGCCCGAATGAGAGGCCCCGCAGACCCGTGGCCCGCGCAGCCCCGGTCAGCTTCTCCCGCAACACGGCGGCGACACCGGTAATCACCAGAAGAACGCCGATCCAGACCGCCATGGTGGGCGATTCGTGGAGGAAGACCACCGCCGCGACGACGGTCAACACCTGTCCCAGCACGCAAAGCACCAGTAGCGGTTGCGGTCCCAGACCATTGAGGGCCTCAAAAAAGAAGGTGTCCCCCAGAGCGATGCCAAGCAGCCCGCTGGCCGCCAGCAGCGCCAACGATCCCAGGTTCTGCGACTCCGGGCCGATCAAGAGCATGATGATCCCCAGGAGTACCAGACTGCAGACGCCTTTCGACAGCGTCATCGCCAGCGGGGAAAGCACCTCGCCGAGCGCCTTGAACAAGAAAGACCCGACCGCCCACGACGCGGCAGACCCGAGCGCAGCAAGTGCACCAGTGACGTTCGTGTCCAACATCGGTTGGCCCCGGCGACTGGCATCGTCACCACCCTTCACTGACCGCGACCGACTCTGGGCCCGTTAGCTAGCTAACTTCAGTTATGACGATACGACACAGTCAACCGACCTGCAATAGGTTGACAATTTTATCTAATGATTGTGTCCGGAAACTTGGTTTTCAATCCCCTGCCCTCCGAAAGCAGATGATCGCGTCGGCCAAATAGACAAAGGCCGGATAGTCAGTAGTTTCCCCGATTAGCTGCACAATCATCGCCGCTTGCGCACCGCCTTGGTAGCCCCGGCGCCGCGACCTGGCCGACGAGGCTGTCGGGCCACTCCATAGCTTGGACGTGTGATGCGGCACGACCGTCCAAAGGGCTGAGACTCGATAACCATGCCAGAGCCGGCCTGGGGCCGTCTCAACCAAGTTGACCAGACTGCGGGTGACTCGGTCGGTGTGCCAGGCGCCGTATTCGGCAAACGACTCCATGGCCTTCCAGTCGAAGGGGCCATGCAGGGCCAAGACCGACTGGGTGACGGTGTGTTCCTCGACGTTGGTGGCCATGGCGGTCATCCACTCGGCGAAGCGGCGATACCCGCGGCATGAGAAGGCCCAGGCGAAGCGCTGGAGCATGGCTTGCCAAGATCGACCAGAGGAGCGTAGCGTGCGTCATGGCGTGTCTCCTGTACGGGCCAAATGGGTTGTGTCCACCTGGCAGGTTCCGTCCAGGAGCCGCGGCTTGCAATAGGATATACTTGATCAGAAGGTGTGTGGTTATTCGGGGAAACTACTGGATAGTTGCTGGCATAAACTTCATGGCGGATCTTCAAGCGGTGGAAAAGGTTATGCCAGCAGTTCGGCCGCTCGATCACCCAGCGGTGAGCTTTCTGCCCCCGCTTCCTTGTGGAGGGGGCCACGCCGCGATGGCGGATGTGGGCGACGTAACCTCGCCGCTTCGCCGAGAGTCGGATGTCGTCATAGTCATAACCCTTATCGGCGCACAGGTGTTGTTCAACCGTCAATGGCGAAGGCCGGGTGATGGCCAGCGAATCCAGTGTCGGTCGAAAATGGATCTTGTCATGGTCGTTGGCTCCCGAGAGTGTTACTCCCAGGGGGATTCCCTGACCATCGACGACGAAGTGGCGTTTTGTGCCGAGCTTTCCCCGGTCGGTCGGGTTCTTGCCCGTTTTATCCCCCCTTTACCGGTGCGGAGACCGTCACACTGTCCAGTGACTGCCGCTTCCAGAGATGCCCTTGCAGCGGTCATGTTCCAGCAAACAGAGCTTGCAGAGTTTGGAAAAAATCCCCGCCTTGGTCCCTTTCTGGAAATGCTCATGGGCTGCGGAACCGGAGCCGTGCTCGCGTGGAAGCATTTTCTACTGGCATCCGGTCCGCAGGACATACAGGATTCCGTTGAAGATGGTCGGATGGGGCGTGGGTGGTCGCCCTCCTTTGGGAGAGCGTGCATCTTCGGGCAAGAGGGGTCGGACCTTGGCCCAAGACTAATCTGGGACATCGCGCCAGCCAGGTTTCCCTGGCAATGGCTTCCGTGGCTTGGAGTTGCGTGCCATGGTTGGATCCTCCAACACCTTGGCAAGGATCGTCCAACTCCATAATAACCGATCAGGATCTCCTTGTATTTAGGTTTATGGACGCACTCTTAATCGGGGCCCGCCTGGTCGAGCATTCCGGGTTCACCTGGGTCCGTCGCGGAGGCCGATGACTTGCCTTGCGCGCAGTTCTTGGGCTTATCATCGCGGGTGCGAGGTGACCACCGGGGCGCAGCCACGACCACGAGCCGATCGACGTAGCCTTTGAGCGTCCCGGTCCGCAACGACCAGCATCGCGGCACGCCGCGCCGCCGATGGCGAGCCCAGTTCTCCGAAAAAGTCATGCGTGGGCTCGGTCCGGACGATGCTGTAAGCAAGACCATGACGCGTCGACACGCCTGCAACACATCGAGCCCATCGCGCCCTGCCATTGCTCGGGGATCGCCGATCCGTGGCTGGTGGTCATTCCGGTTAGGATGCGGACTCGGTCGAGCAAGAGGACTCGAGAACCTGGTCTCTGATCGACTCGAAGAATCTGGTCGAAGAGTAACGTGGAATTGCGATGCAGAGAAGTTTCAGACGTGCGGAGTCGGCGGCCGGTTCGACCCGCCGGACCCGCTCCCCCAAGCCAGGAGGGCAGAGTGGTGAAAGACTCAAGTCGTGGGGGTGCTCCACCCCCGGGGATGGGAGACTCTCGGATTCCCGGTTCCGCTGCCGGTTCTCCGTCATCTTCGAGGATCTCCCACCCCCGCGCACGCCCGCTCCGGATCTGCATGGTCAGCAGCGAATTCCTGGGCCCCTTCCGGAACGGCGGGATCGGCACGGCCTACACCAAGCTCGCCGAACTGCTCTGTGAAGCTGGGCACGACGTGACCCTCCTCTACACCAACGGCCGCTTCACGGTCTCCGAGCCCATCGAGCATTGGGTCACTCACTTCCGCGAGCGCGGCATGCGGCTCATGCCGTTGCCGGATAGCCCCGTCAAGCTTGCCTCGATCTCCCCCAATCTCTCCATCAGCTATCGCGTCTATCTCTGGCTGCGTGACCACGATCGCTTCGATATCGTCCACTTCCCGGAGTATTTGGGGCACGGTTACTACGCATTGGCCGCCCGGCGTCAGGGCCTCATCTTGCAGCGCACCTCGACCGTCGTCGGTCTGCACTCCTCGACGAGCTGGACGCGGATGGCCAACGATAGCCTGGCCCACACCGAAGCCGAGCTGGAGGACGACTTCCTCGAGCGCCGCTCGGTCGAGCTGGCCGACGTTGTCTGGAGCCCGGGTCGCTACATGCTCTCCTGGGTCCGGGAGCAGGGATGGGACCTCCCGAACCGCACCCATGTGCAGCCCTACGTCGTGCCCCAAGCCGAGCTCCCGGCCTCGGGCCCCGGGGCGACGCGCCCCGTCCGCGAGATCGTCTTCTTCGGTCGGCAGGAGGTCCGCAAGGGAATCCTCCTGTTCCTGGCCGCCATCGACCGTCTCGCCCAATCGCTGGAGGGCCTCCAACGGCCGAGCCTGGTCGTCACCCTCCTGGGCAAGCCGACTGTGATCAACGGCCAGGACAGCGAGCAGATCATCGGCGAGCGATCCCGGGACTGGCCCTTCGAGGTGCACGTGCTGTCCGACCGGAACCACGAGGAGGCCATTGAGTATCTGCAAGGCGCGGGGCGGCTGGCCGTCATGCCCTCGCTGATGGAGAACTACCCCAACACGGTCCTGGAGTGCTTGGCCTACCAGGTCCCCTTCCTGGCCAGCCGGGTCGGGAGCATCCCCGAGCAGATTGCCGAGGAGGACCTGGAAAGGGTATGTTTCGAGCCCAAGCCCGATATCCTGGCCGAGCGGCTGTTCCGAGTGCTGTCCGACGGAACCGCCCCGGCTCGCCTCGCCTTCGACCCGGACTCGAACAAGGCGGCGTGGGTGCGATGGCATGAGCAGCTTTCCTGCCAGGTGGTTCCCTCCCACGTCGCCCCTGGCGGAACGGTCAATCCGGACCCGGTAGCCGATCCCACCATCAGCGTCTGCATCGCCCACCACAACCGCCCCGACTACCTGCGCCAGGCGCTCCGCTCGATCGTCGAGCAGGACCGTGCCCCGCTCGATGTCATCGTCGTCGACGACGGTAGTCCCGGCGAGGAGGTCCAGCGCGAGCTGGACGCCATCGAGCGGGAGTTCGACTTCGCCGGGCGGGGCTGGCGGCTCATCCGGCAGGAGAACCGCTACCTGGGCGCGGCTCGCAATCGCGCGGCGGCGGAGGCGCGGGGAGACTTCCTCTTGTTCATGGACGACGACAACATGGCCAAGCCGCAGGAGATCGCGACCTTCGCCACGGTGGCACGGCACAGCGGCGCCGACGTGATCACCTGTTTGATGGACATGTTCCAAGGATCGGCGGCGCCGTGGTTCCACGATGACCCCGAACCCCGCTGCCTGTTCGCCGGCCCGAATCCTACGCTGAGCGTCGTGTTCAACACCTTCGGCGACGCGAATGCGCTCTGCCGCCGCGCGGCATTTCTCGAGATCGGGGGTTTCACCGAGGATTACGGCCTCTCGAACGAGGACTGGGAGCTCTTCACGCGTTTCCTGTTGCGCGGGTATCGGCTGGCGGTAATCCCCGAGGCCTTGTTCTGGTATCGCATCTCGCCGACGAGCATGATCCGCTCGAATCCCCTCCGGCCGAGCCTCGCACGGTCGTTGCGTCCGCATCTGGAGTTAATCCCGCAGTTATATCACCCCCTGATCGAGATGATCCTGGGCCAATCGCTCAAGAACCGGGGTACACCGAAGGTTCTCGAGGTCGTGCCTCCGCTGCGGTACCGGGTGGTGGACGCGCTCAACGCGCGATTGAAGCGAATGGCCCTGGTGCATCGGATGCTCAAGAGGTCGGCACGGCTTGCCTTCCACGCAAGGCAGGTCATGGTCGAGGCCGCACGTCGCACCAGGCGGGCGGAAGAGAGCCGGACGAAGCGAAGACAAACCGATTTTGGACCGAACCTGATCCGACATGAGGGATCGTCGACGCCTCGACCGATGGCCCTGAAACGAATCACGTTTGTGAAGGGGGAACGCCGATGAGCCCAGTTCAGGACCCTTACCAGCAGAACGAGGCCATCCCTGCGACAGGAGGA
>Ga0209039_10004121_pt1 | contig 10816 bp, 6 predicted proteins | sample BogFormECP12_OM1_FD_188238 | JGI IMG/M metagenome (GOLD analysis project Ga0209039, IMG submission 188238) | Bog forest soil microbial communities from Calvert Island, British Columbia, Canada - ECP12_OM1 (SPAdes) (version 2) | ecosystem: Environmental > Aquatic > Freshwater > Wetlands > Bog ... | reverse complement strand
GGTGGCGGTTTCGGTGGTGGCGGACGCGGCGGCAGAGGCGGCCCCAACGGAGGGCGGCGCGGGCCGTTCAACGGGCAGTTCGCGGCCTTCGGCAACCGGCGGCGCACGCAACCGGCGTACACCGGTTCGGTATTTCTGGACGTAACCAACTCGGTGCTCAACGCGGCGCCGTATTCCCTCAACGGCCAGGCTGCGCCAAAACCGTCGTCGGGATCGGGCCGGTTTGGTTTCAACGTCGGTGGACCGATACGCATTCCCAAGCTGATTACCTCGGACAAATACCTTCTATACGTGAACTACACGGGCCAGAGGGCGCGCAGCGGAAACAGCCTGACCTCATCGGTGCCGACGATGGCGGAGCGCACTGGCGATTTCTCGCAGGCTCTGGCCACCACGGCGGTTACGATTTACGATCCGCTGAGTGCGGCGCCGTTCCCGGGCAACGTCATACCAGTCGCACGATTTAACCCGGCTGCGGCGAAACTGCTGCCGTACTTCCCGTCGCCCACCTACGCCGGCATCGTGCAGAACTACCACCTGGTGACGTCCACTCCGAGGGTCAGCGACGGTCTCGGCGTGCGGCTCAACGTGCCGCTCACTACCAAGGACCGCCTCAATTTCAACGAGCAGTACAACCGCAACGATTCGAAAAACCAGCAGCTTTTCGGCTACAAGGATTCGACCAGCGGATACGGCTTGAGCGCGTCGGCGGGCTGGAGCCACAGCTTCAAGCCGCGGTTCAACAACAGCCTGAATGCCACTTTCAGCCGGAACATCAGCAAGGGGACGCCATACTTCGCGTACACCACCAACGTGGAGCAGGATCTGGGGATCACCGGGACCGCTCAGTACCCCTTTAACCAGACCCCGGTCAACTATGGCCCTCCGAGCCTGTCGTTCACGAACTTCGGCAGCCTTTCGGACGGATCGGCATCGGTGAGCCGCAGCCAGACCACCAACATCACGGACAGCATCACCTACGTGGCGCGGCGGAAACACAACTTGACGTTCGGGGTGGGGTACCGGCGGCTGCAGCAGAACAGCCTGTCGTATGCCAATTCCCGCGGGTCGTTCAGCTTTAGCGGATTGCTGACCAGCCAAATCGATAGTCAGGGTCAGCCAGTGAAGGGAACCGGGTTCGACTTCGCCGACTTTCTGCTGGGGCTGCCGCAGACCAGCTCGCTGCGCGGCAGCGCCAACGATTACTTCCGCGGTTGGGCCGCCAACTGGTACGCGCAGGACGATTGGCGCGTGGGGCAGCGATTGAGCTTCAACGTGGGTCTGCGGTATGAATATTTCGCGCCGTACACGGAGTTGCAGGGGCGCTTGGCGAACCTCGACATCAGCCCGCAGAGGAACGCGGTAGCGGTGGTTACGCCGGCCAACAGCACCGGGCCTTACTCGGGCAATTATCCCTCGAGCCTGGTCGACCCGGACAAGAACAATTACTCGCCGCGGCTGGGCTTCTCATGGCGGCCTTCGCAAAAGCACGCGCGCGTGATCCGCGGCGGCTACAGCATCTTCTTCAGCGGCTCGTCCTACAGCAACTTTGCATCCAGCATGGCGGCACAGCCGCCGTTTGCGACCAACGTTTCGCTCACCACCAGCACGGCGGAACGCCAGACGTTGCAGAACCCTTTCCCGACGAATCCGTTGCAGACCATCACCAACACCTACGCGATCGACAAGAATTACAAGCTGTCCTATGCGCAGACGTGGAGCTTCGCGCTGCAGCAAACCTTCTCGCACGGCCTGCTGGTGGAGTTGGAATACATCGGCACCAAAGGCACGGGCCTGCCTATTACCGAGCAGCCCAACCGCGCGACGCCGGGCGCGTCGCCGCTCAACGCGCAGCAGCAACTGCAAATCGGCAACGCCACCGGGTTCTCGTACCTTTCCTCGCAGGGGGATTCCATTTTCCACGCCGGACAGGTGCGCATCACGCGCCGATTCGGACGGGGAGTATCGGCCAACGCGCTGTACACGTTCTCGAAATCCATCGACGACGCTTCGAGTTTTTCGGGCGGCGGCGGCACGGTGGTCCAGTTCCCCCAGGATTTGCGCCTGGAGCGCGGTCTGTCCACCTTCGACCAGCGGCACCACCTGACCTTGGGCTACATGCTTTCTTCCCCGGTGGGCATACATGGTTTGTGGCGCAATGGCGGCTGGAAGACCAAGGCCTTCACGGGGTGGACGCTGAGCGGCAACTTCACCGCCACTTCGGGCACGCCGCTGACGGCGAAAGTATCGGGGAACTTGTCGAACACCGGAGGAACCGCCGCATTCGGCGCCGGACGCGCGGAAGCAACGGGAGAAGGCATCAATGCCGGCAATTTCCCGTACTTCAACTTGAACGCGTTTACCACGCCGCCGGCGGGCCAGTACGGCAACGCGGGGAGGGACACGATTCCCGGACTGTTCCAGATCGGTCTGAACGGGTCGCTCAACCGCGCGTTTCGATTCGGAGACAGCCGGCGGCAGCTTCAGTTGCGCCTGTCTGCGAACAACGCGCTGAATCACGTGGTGGTGACGAACATCGGCACCACGATTAACGCGTCCAACTACGGATTGCCGACGGGGGCGTCGGGAACGCGGAACGTCACGCTGACGCTGAGGTTCAATTTTTAGTATGCGAATCTACGGTCTCACGGCCCTCCTGGTGCTGTCGGCGGCGGGGCAGCAGCAACCGGCGCAGCCACCGCCGCAACCGGCGCAGCCGGCCAAGAGAGTCACGTTCACGGCGAACGCCAACCTGGTGATCGTGGACGTCACGGTGAAGGATAAGTCCGGCAAGGCCATCGACAGCCTCACGCAGAACGATTTCACGGTGCTCGAAGACGGCAAGCCGCAGAAGATCTCGGTCTTCGAAGTTCAGAAGCTCGCCATGGAGCCGGCGCCGCCCCCTCCGCCGCCGACGCTCGACGACGTCAATGCCATCCCCGAGCCTCCCAAGACCACCATCACCACGGAAACGCCCGGCCAGGTGCAGTATCACGACAAGCGCCTGATGGTGATGTTCTTCGATTTCTCGTCGATGGGAATACCCGAGCAGTTGCGCGCACAGGAGGCGGCGCTGAAGTTTATCGACACCGAGATGAGCACGGCGGACCTGGTGGCCATCATGCTGTACTCGACGGTCCTCCAGGTGAAGACCGATTTCACCGCCGACCGCACGCAGTTGAAGGACATCATCAACTCTCTGCCGATCGGCGAGTTGAGCGAATTGGCCGATGCGGCGGATACCGCCACCGACGACGAAGAAGACACCGGCGCGGCGTTCGTGGCCGACGAGACGGAATTTAACATCTACAACACGGACCGCAAGCTGGCGGCCATCGAGGACGCGGCCAAGAAACTGTCCGCTCTGCCCGAGAAGAAGGCTCTCATTTACTTCGCGGGCGGCGTCGCCAGGACCGGGGTTGACAACCAGGCGCAACTGGAGGCCTCCATCAACGCGGCCACCAAGGCCAACGTGGCGATTTATCCCATCGATGCGCGGGGGCTGATGGCGGATCCTCCGGGAGGCGGCGCCAGCAAAGCGGCCTCGCGCGGCAGCGGCATCTTCAGCGGCTCGGTATACAACTCGCAGCGCGCCGCCATCAACAATTCGCAGGAGACGCTAGCCACGCTGGCGTCGGACACCGGCGGAAAGGCGTTCCTGGACAGCAACGAGCTTTCGCTGGGAATTGTGGCGGCGCAGCAGGAGTACCGCAGCTATTACGTTCTGGGCTACTACTCGACAAACATGGCAGTGGACGGCAAGTACCGCAAGATCACGGTGAAGCTCAACAACAACCAGTCGGCCAAGCTGGAGTTTCGCCAGGGATACTACGCCGACAAGGTGTGGGGCAAATTCAACGGCCAGGATAAAGAGCAGAAGCTGCAGGAGGCCATGAACGCCGGCGACCCGGTGCTGGATATTCCGCTGGCGGTCGAGGTGGATTACTTCCGCATCACGCCGACGGCGTACTTCGTTCCGGTTTCGGTGAAGGTTCCGGGATCGGTAATCGACCTGGCGCAAAAGCGCGGCGGCGGCGAGACCGAGTTCGACTTTCTGGGCCAGATCCTGGACGACCGCAAGGTGGCCGTGGGCACCGTGCGGGATTACATCAAGGTCAAACTCGAAGCGGGCGAGGCCGCCAAGCTGAGCCACCGGAATTTCCATTACGATGCCGGTTTCACTCTGTCGCCGGGCAAGTACCGGATGAAGTTCCTGGTGAGGGAAAACCTGAGTGGCAAAATGGGCACATTCGACATGCGCTTTGTAGTTCCCGACCTGGCGGCCGATTCGGCCGTGCTGAAAACCAGCTCGGTGATCTGGAGCAACCAGAGGGAACCGTTCAAAGCCGCGGTGGGCGCGGCGGAGAAGGGAGGCGCAGTCAGGAGAGCCGCGAGGCCCAACCCGCTGGTGGTGGGCGAGGAGAAGGTGGTGCCCAGCATCACCAAGGTATTCCGGCGCAACCAGAACATGACCATCTCGTTCGACGTGTACGATGCGGCGCCGGACCCTGCCAATCCGCGCGCGCGGCGCGTCCAGGTGAGCATGAGCCTGTTCAACGAAAAGGGCGTGAAGGCGTTCGAAGCCGCTCCACTCGAGGCCACGGAACTGGCGGCCACGCGGCCCAACGCGGTGCCCGTGCAGTTGCAGGTGCCGCTGAAGGGCCTGGCGCCGGGGCGGTACACGTGCCAGCTCAACGTGATCGACGAAGTGGGCCGTAAGTTTGCGTTCCCGCGGCAGGCGCTGGCGGTGCAGTAGGGGCCTTATACTGAAACCATAGGCCCGTGATCTCCGCAACCGCTTACGACGAGCACGTGGAACAACTCTTCGAAGTACTGAAACGCGTCACATCCGCTTTGCGATCCGCCGGTATCGAGTACCGCGTGGTTGGTGGAGTGGCTGTTTTTCTGCACGTCTCCGAAAGGGACCCGTTGGCCGCGCGGATGACGCGCGACATCGATATGGCGGTGGACCGACGCGACCTCGACAGAATCGCGGATGCCGTTCAGCCGTTCGGTTTCGAGTATCGCCACGTGGCCGGCGTCGACATGCTGGTGGATGCGGCCAAGCCCAGCGCGAGAAGCGCGGTACATCTGGTGATGGTCCGCGAGAAGGTGCGGCCGGAATACTCCGAGGCCGTGCCGGATTTCTCGCCGCCGGTGGAGACCAGAGAAGGCGTGCTGCTTGCGCCGGTAGCCGATTTGGTGCGCATGAAGTTGACCAGTTACCGGCTGAAAGATCGCGTCCACATCCAGGACATGGACGCGGCTGGGTTGATCGCGACGCAGGTTGAGGGCGGCCTGCCGAACGAACTGCGCCGGCGGCTGGCGGAGATTCGCTCCACCCGGTAAGCGGGGCCACGCGGTTGTGCTTGGGAACCGGCCGGGACGAGACGCAGCCGCCATTGCCCTTGTTCGATCCGCCAAACAACGCCGCCTTGCGCTCCCGAAGGAAAAATGCAAATCGCAGGACCAAAGGACGGCGGTTTGGTTTATACTGAATGGGACCTGGAAGTCCAAAACGGAAATTCCGGGTCCGAAAAGCGGTCAGCCTGAACTGCGTGAATATACTCGTCAGCCCTGATGGGCGGATTATCGCAGGCGCGATGCCGGCTTGCGGGGAGTAACGCGGCTAAGGCTCAACCACTGCGAGCCCTTCGATTGCGCTGAAGTCGCAGTCGCGGCTAACCAGCGCGGCGCCCTCGTCCGAGTCGCCGAGGATACCACCGGAGTGGGTCGGACGCTTCCCCCAAGGCCGTTTCACAGCCCATTCGCAACCGGGTCTGAGCGCGGGCCTCGCAGGCAACACCTGCCAGGGCGGTTCCTGCGCATGGCTTCTTCGACAATCGGAATGCTTGACGCGTACGGCTTAACCGTACATACTGGAAGGTGCGGGAATGACATGCGACTTGTACGCTTTCGCCATAAGGGGCTGAAGCAACTCCACGAAGAAGGGAACCCCAAAGGGGTGCCCCCGGCGATGGCCGACAAGCTGCGCAAGCTGCTGTTCGCCCTGGAGACCGCGGAGAAGGTGGAGCAGCTCGACCGGTTTCCGGGCTGGAAGCTGCATCCCCTGAAAGGCGACCGGAGAGGCTTCTGGAGCCTGACTGTTACTGGAAACTGGCGGTTGATCTTCAGCCACGACGAACAGGCGGACACTGCCAGCGATATTGACTTGATCGACTACCATTAGGAGGCCCGCTATGCCCATGAAGAACCCGCCCCATCCGGGCGACCTGATCAAGACCGAGATCGTCGAAGCCCTTGGCCTCAACGTGTCAAAGGCGGCCGAGCTTTTGAAAGTGCGCCGCGCCACGCTTTCCGACCTTCTGCGCGGCAAGGCCGCCCTGACGCCGGAAATGGCGCTTCGCATCGAAAAGGCGTTCGGTCCGGACATGAACCACCTTCTGCGCATGCAGCTCGCCTACGACGTAGCGAAGACACGGGAGCGCGCGCGGAACATCTTGGTCAAACGGTACGTCCCGGCCTGATCGGATCGGCCTAAATCGGATGGAGCGTCCCCGGCGTGCACGGAATGCGCAAGTTCACCGAAGGTAGCAGCGGGACGACTGATACCCTCGGCGGCCTGTCGATCATATGATGATGGCCAAGTCATTTCATCCCCGGTTCTGGTGCTGCGGTGCCGAAGCCCAGTTTCGACGAAGCGGGACCCTCTGAGGTTGTCAACACGGTACCGGATGCCCTGGTGCTCATCTCCGCGAACGCCGTATCTTGGGAATTGGCCGGATTCTCGGTGATATGGGCTGTCGTCACCAGGAACCGGCACCCCGCCCGGCGCAGCCTGCGGGAATCAATCCTGGAGCAGTGGGTCGACCATGGTCTAGTGCGACGCAGGTGTTCTGGAGGTTGACAGTCGCTCCCACGAACCGATGTCAGCGCCGACTTCCCCCTCGAACACGTCCCGGGCGAGCATGACGCAATCGCGAATCGTCGCCTCCGCCGCCTCGACAAATATCGGTGCGCCCTCGGCGCTATACTGGACGCATTAAGGAGAACGCCCTGGATCTCGAGGAAGCACTTCATTTCGTGCTCGCAGGTCGCGCGCTTTTGTTTACAGGCGCTGGCTTTTCACTTGGAGCTGTCAATTTACGGGGAACCCCGTTTAAAACTGGCCGCGTGCTTGCAGGCCATCTCGCCAGCTTGACAGGTTTGCCTGATACCACGGAACTTGAAGACGCCGCTGAATGGTTCGCAGGCAAGCTCGGAAAAGACCGCCTTGTCGAAGAGCTTCAGAACGAATTCACGGTCAAGGAGGTTACGCCAGCGCACGTCGAACTTTTGAGATATCCATGGCAGCGCGTCTACACAACAAACTACGACAATGTTGCGGAAACTGCGGCGGCGCAGGGCGGGAAGCGCTTAACGCCTGCCACGCTAGATGATAGTATCCAAGCGCTTCCAAAGACTGGTACGCTTTGTGTTCACCTCAACGGCTTCATCGATAATCTCAACCCCGATACGCTGAACGCGGAAATCAAACTTACCAACACAAGCTACCTCACGAACATTGTCGCTGAGTCACCCTGGGCTACAACCCTTCAGCAGGATATGGACGCCGTACGTGCCGTCTTCTTCGTCGGGTATTCCACCGCTGATATCGATATTCGTCGGCTTATTTACGAGCGGCCCGCGCTCAAAGATAAGTCGTTCTTCGTTATAGGGCCTCAGGGTGACGCTGTCGCCGCACAGAAAATATCCCGTTTTGGCGCAATCACCGATCTCGATCTCAGTGGATTTAACGCCGCTCTCGCCGGGGCCGCTTCGTCCTCGTCGGGCTCTGTCGCTCAAACGGCCATAAATTACTGCGTTCGACAATTCGAGCCTCCGAGTACTTCCGCGGCTTTCGAGGATCGCTTGGTCTTCGACCTGTTTCTGCACGGCGATGTCAATCCTGAGTTTGCGTGGCAGTCCCTGCACGGGCGACTCGATTACTTTGTAGACGCAGTAGTCGCGACTACGGCACTTGAGGCCTTTCAAGGCGGCTGGCGAGCCGCCGCCATCCACTCCGACCTCGGCAACGGGAAGAGTGCCGCAATGGAGGTATTGAAGGTGAAGGCGTTCGAGGCGGGCTACGACGTTTTCAGCGTGGTAAAGAACGCCGATACGCTGTTCGAAGAATTACAGGCTGTCTTTAAGGCACCGCGTCCAACCTTGCTCATAATCGAGCAATACCAAGACTGGCTGGGTACGATTGACTTCATAAGTAAGAACGCGCCGCCGAGCTGCGTTCTGGCTCTTTCGGCAAGAACAGCCGTACACGATATCGTCGTGGACCGGCTCGCATCGATACTAAGGCCGGGGAAAGTTGTCGAGATTCCTGCAAATACTTTGCGGCTCGGAGAGTGTGAGCGCATCGTCGACCTGTTTGATCGGTACGGACTCTGGGGCGACCTTGCCGCTAGGCCAAGGCACCGCAAAATCGACCACCTCAGGCGGACCTGTCACTCTGAATGGCACGCAATCCTCATTGATCGCTTTAGCGCGCCTCAGATCCAGACTCGTTTTGCGTCAATTATTGATGCATTAGCCAAGAAGAGGCGATTCTACGAGGTTGTAATGGCGACGCTCGTACTCAACGTATTGGAGTACGAGCCGTCGGTCAATTTGCTGTTAGCGCTTCTCGGCCAAAGCGTTCTAGAGAAAGAGTTCAGAGACGATGCCGCCGTCCGAGAGGTCATCGACACTTCCAGCGGTAGAATCAGACTTCGTTCGTCGGTAGCCGGCCAGTTCATCTTGACCAATTTCGCCGACCCAAATGCCCTTGTACCCCTGCTCGCCAGAATGGCGAAGGCGGCGGACGTGAATGCTCGAAATGATGTGTATTACTTTGAGCTCTTGAAGGACCTATCGCGATTCAGTGAGCTTCAACATCTTTTCCCCGAAAGGGTTCGGAAGACGGCGTGCATCCGCTACTACGAGGCGATCAAGAGTTTGTCCCATACGCGGCAGAATCCGCTGTTTTGGCTGCAGTATGCCGTGGCCTGCACCGTATTCGAGGAATTTGTTCGAGCCAAGTCGTACTTCGATACCGCTTACGCCTTCGCCGAGGCGAAAGACTTTGACACCTTTCAAATTGACAACCATTACGCCCGCTTCCTCTTGCTGCGGGCGATCAGGTCGAAAGATCCGGGGAATTTCATGGATAGTTTCCGGGAAGCGCGGAAATTCATCTTTGAGCAAATTGAGACAGAACGCCGCTATTACCCATTTCGTGTCGCGACGCTCATAGGTGAATTCTATGACACGTTTGCCGGGGTGCTTTCAGAGGCAGGCAAGAACGAGGTCGCAGCGGCAGCAAAACACGTCCTAAACAGGATCGAAGTGCTGCCTAATGAGCGGCAAGAGCAGCGCTACGTCATCGATTGCCGAAAAGCGATGCTGCATGTTCTGGACCTATTTCCGGTCTAGCTGCAAATCACGCCGACAGTTCCGGCTTCGTACGTCGCGTCTGGCCACGGCACGGCCAATCTCGGCATGCCCCACTTACGTTTGGCACCGCAAGCAGTCCCCTGCCGGGCCGGAAGCGATTACCCCGGAACTATGCGAGCTTCGCCGGTGACGGCCCGGTTGTATGGTTGTATCACGCGCTCCGTTGAACTGCTTCGTCTGCTACTCGGAGAATGGCCGGGACGGCGGCTGCAGCCCGCGAAGTCCCCATCTGGGAAGTTGCCCAGCCCGCCTCCCGTCGCACCACGCCCCACTCCGACAGCCGTCCATCGGGAGATCCCTCCCAATACCCGGATGGCAACCCTCACCGGTGACCCGAAGCCGGTGTTCCCTTTCCCGAGTCGATCCGCCCCCCGCCCCAAAAACACCCTAAACCCGCCCCTCCCAAAACCCGGTTTACTCGATTCGGCGGCGGAGGGGCTGTTACCGCTCCCCCGGCCTTTCGGCGCCGCCGAACCGAGCAAACCTTTTTCGTTCACCGATTTTGCCACAAAATTTTCTCAATCGTTTCAATCATTCCCAGATTTTCAGACCTGTTAACCCAGTTTTCGCCTGCTATACCGGAATCAGGAGGCCCATGCGCCAGCACAATCCCCTCGCTCCCCTCATCGACATCGCCCGCCGCGGCATTCCCTTCACCGCCTCCGACGGCCAGGCCTTCGTTCGCCTCGGTGTCCCTTCCGGTGGCTTCTACATCCTCCCCGTCCGCTCCCCCGCCTACCGCGACTGGTTCTTCCATGAATTCTTCAACCTTTACGACACCCTGCCTTCCTCCCGCGCCTTTTGCGCCATCCTCAATCACTTGGAAGCCGAGGCCAACCACCACGACCAGGACCAGCGCCTCGCCGTCTGGCGTCGCGTCGGATGCCGTGGCGGCGGCCTCCTGCCCTCCCAGATCCTCCTCAACCTCGCCAATCCCGAATGCCAGTTTGTCGAAATCTCTCCCACCGGCTGGAAGACCACCGCCGGGACCAATGCTCTCCTCCAAACCACTCGCTCCACCCTCTCCCTTCCCGCGCCCGCCGCCCCTCCCGCTCCCGGCGCCCTCGAAACCCTCCGCGGGTGTCTCAATCTTCCGTCCCGCGCCGGCTGGCTCCGCTGCCTCGCCTGGCTCCTCGCCGCCCTCCGCCCCGGCGGGCCGTTCCCCGTCCTCATCCTCCAGGGCCCTCCCGGCTCCGGCAAGACCTTCGCCGCCCGCATTCTTCGCTCCATCGTCGATCCCAGCACCACGCCCCTCACTCCTATCCCGTCCTCCGTCCGCGACCTCCTCTCTCTGGCCCGCCACAACTGGATCCTCGCCTTCGACCACCTGTCCACCCTCTCCCCGCAACTCGCCGCTGCCCTCTGTCGC
>Ga0209039_10004120_pt1 | contig 10817 bp, 8 predicted proteins | sample BogFormECP12_OM1_FD_188238 | JGI IMG/M metagenome (GOLD analysis project Ga0209039, IMG submission 188238) | Bog forest soil microbial communities from Calvert Island, British Columbia, Canada - ECP12_OM1 (SPAdes) (version 2) | ecosystem: Environmental > Aquatic > Freshwater > Wetlands > Bog ... | reverse complement strand
TGTGTTTGGGGGGAAGAATATTTTTCCGCATGCTTTGCATTTGGTGGCGTAGACTTTTCCTTGTTTGAGGCCTTCGTAGAATTTTAGGTTCTTGCTTATCGGGATTTCTTGGACGAGTTCCACTTTTCTGGATTTGATTGACGGCATGGACATGTTTTTCACCTTTTCAGAATCGTGACGTAACAGTAGTGGCCTGTTCCGCCGACGTTGTGGGCGAGGGCAATGTAGTTTTTCAGTGGCACTTGTCTTGTTTTTTCAACTGCTTCTTCTCTGAGCTGCTTCGTGAGTTCGTATATCATGGCACAGCCCGTTGTGCCTATTGGGTGGCCTTTAGCTTTGAGCCCTCCGTCCATGTTGACGGGGATTTTTCCTCCGATTTCCGTTTGTCCTTCGCGCAATAGTTTGACGCCTTCGCCTTTCTTGCATAGCCCTATGTCTTCGTAGGCCATTATTTCTGCTATAGTGAAGCAGTCGTGAACTTCGGCCACTTCGACCTGTTCGGGCGTTATTCCCGCAGCTTGATAAGCCCTTTGAGAAGCGAGCACGCTTGCTTCTAAGCCGACGAAGTCTGTTCTCTTGCTTAAATTAGCCGTGCCGGAAGAGTATCCTATACCTGCAACCCAGACTGGTGCGTCGATTCCCAGTTCCTTCACTTTTTCCTCAGATGCAAGAATTAGTGAGGATGCGCCGTCGGTAAGGGGACAGCAATCATACAGTTTGAGGGGGGACGCAATGACCATTGAAGCCATGACATCATCAACTGTTACTCTGTTTTTTAAATGGGCAATCGGGTTCATAGAGCCGTATTTGTGGTTTTTTACCGCAACCATCGCCAGGTCTTCTTCTGTGGTGCCGAATTTGGCCATATGCGCATTTGCATATAAGGCGTAGTAAGCGGGGAATGTCACGCCGAAATTGTGGAATTCCCAGAGGTAGTATCCTGCCCTTCCAATCCACTCCATCGCCAACGCAGAGTCGATTTCCCTCATTTTTTCGGCGCCCAAAGCCATAGCTATTTCAGCGTGGCCGCAGGCGATTGCAGAGTAAGCGTTGAAGAAAGCTGCACTACCACTTGCGCATGCGGCTTCACAGCGAACGAGTCCGGCTTTTGTCATTCCACAGTATTCGGAGATAACGACGGCTGGAAGAAGCTCTTCGTACCAAGCTCCAGCCCCAACTGAGCCGAGGGCAACATACTGTATGTCCCCGGCACCTAAGCCCGCATCTTCTAGGGAGGGTTTGACGGCTTCAAAAGCGAGTTCCGATATGGTTACATCGTTTCGGACCCCGAATTTGGAGCTGCCTGCTCCTATCACAGCCACTCTTCTCATGTTTATGCACTCTCGCTAGATTTAGATAACGAGAAATGATGGGGAAGGTTGAGATTATTTGCCTTTGAATTCGGCTTTCCTTCGGGACATCAGTGCTTCCACGCCCTCTTTGAGATCTTCTGTAGAGAATGCTAGGCCCATTAGTCCAGCTTCCAATCTCAATCCAACGTCCAGCGGTACTTGTGTTCCGAAGTTCAGAGCACTTTTTGCATACTTCATTGCTACAGGCGGTCCTTCGGAGAGCTTCTTGGCCATTTCAGTGACTTCCTGTTTCAGCTTGTCAAAATGCACTATTCTATGCACCAGACCGATTCTGAGGGCCTCGTCCGCCTTGATTCTGTTACCGAGCATGACTAGTTCTTTGGCTCTGGGCAACCCTATTGCTCTCACAAGTCTTTGTGTTCCCCCCCAACCGGGTATGAGGCCGAGAGTTATTTCTGGGGATCCAAGTTCTGCGTGTTCAGCGGCCACTCTGAAGTCGCAGGCTAACGCGAGTTCCAAGCCTCCTCCCAGAGCGAAGCCGTTTATGGCTGCTATGACGGGTTTGGACATTTCTTCGATTTTGCCGAAAGTCTTCTGTCCAGCTCTTGAGAATTCTTCAGCCTTCACAGGGGTCGCTTTTGGGAACATTGTAACATCTGCGCCTGCACTGAAGGCTTTGTCTCCGTCGCCTGTGATGACGATGCATTTCACGCTTGGATCTCGTTCCGCAGTATCGAGCATATCTGCGAGTTCTTCAAGCAAAACATCATTAAAAGTGTTCAATCTCTGTGGCCGATTCAGTATTATCCACAACGCGTTCTGATCTCTTTCGACCTTAAGGGTTTCATACGCCTTACTCATAAATGTCACCTGCTATAGAGTTGACCAAGTCAGCATATATGATTTTTCGGAAACTCAGCCAAACACCTGAACGCCCTACATATGTGGACCCTAGTTTTCAAACTGATAGAACTCGCATTCAGGACAGGCAGCCGTGACCCACACGAGTTCTTGTTTGGCTCATCAAGGTCATAGTTACTATTTGGGATAATTTGGATTCTGGGATATGCCCCAAGATAGAATAGTCAATTTTCCAAGTTGATGGCTTGATAGCTTTAGCGCGCGCCTTGGGAGCTTATTCCAACAACGAACAAAGCGCAGCCTCTATTCCGAAAGAAGGCCCTTTCGGGTTCTGTTTATTCTTCGAGCCTTAACAGGACTGTTTAGTCTTCGAGGCGAGGGTCCATGCTTCACTCATTTGGAGATGGTAAGGCCTTCTTTCCTGGAATAATTAAAGACTTGATCTGCAATGCCATTTTCAAGAGCCGCAGTCACAATGTCATCAATTTCCACCAAAGTGACGTATTGTCCATTTTCGTATTCAAAGAACAATTGAGTCCGAGCGTCTGGTGCAATGTCTTTGGAAGAAAAAATAAAGGCACGCGTTATTTTCCTTTGAGTGTTGTCACTAAAGCTCTTGAAAGTGGTCCGGAAAAGTTCATCCATTTGATTAATAAGTTGATTTACGTTGCCTTCTCTTATGCCTGCATTAGCATGAATTTTGACGGCTTTTGCCTGTGCTGAATAATATACTATTTTTCCGAAATCTTCGATCTTATAAAATGGGTGGAAGTCTCCTCCGCTTTCGCCTGGGCCGTGAAATGAGACGGGCTTAACGCTTTTGAAGCCTTGAGCGCAGAGGATAGGCACCAAAACCACCCTTATGAACTCATCTTCTGAGAACGACTGGATTTTTGCTTTCAATTTCTCTCGGTCCGGATTTATTACAATATCAAAAAATTGTTCCGCCCTAGAATATTGTGCTTTGGACTTTATTGCGATGTCAAGACCAATTCTATGCACGTCTAGACCACGATGTCCATTTTGGTTAGCCAGCATCGCTCCATAAGATGCCTCTCCTATTCCATATACGATACAAAGAGGCCCATTCGAAATGCAGAACATTTCAGGCTCGAAAGAGCTAATCAAGGAAAACCGTTTTTCTATTTCCTTAAATAAGTCCAAGGAATACGCAGTCACGTTGCTGTGGTTATCTTTCACGTACAGAATTTCTTCCTCGGTATCAGAGAAAGTATCTGCCACAATATTCAAGGGTTTATGTGGTTCTAACAACTTGTCGGCTTCAGCTGTAATAATATAATAGTCGGGTTCGGACGCGAAAATAGGAATACCATTTTTGTCTATCGATTTGGTTAATCCTTCAAGGTTTACACACTTCTCAAAGTGAGATTGGACATTTATCACAATTTGATCGCTCCCGCAACACTCGGTGCACCCTCGTGGGTCGCTGAGAAACTCTTCTTCACAACAACTACTGTGGATCCAACCGGGATCGACTCCTTTCTCTTCCATATCTTCTTCGAATCTAGAACAATCAACCATCTCGCCAATAGAGCCTCCTTCACCACAGCTTCTGCAACGTTTTTCTATTGGTCCATATTCATCCTCGACTTCAGCATCTTCATCTTCGCCCATAGATTGATACCAACAATGCACCTGAATTCGAACACTTTAATAGAGTTTTTCGTAATCATGCATTTGCACGCGCGCTAGATTCCTTTGAAGTAGTGTTCAAGAATCCATTTCGTTATTGTATTCTTCCCCGTGCCCGAAACGCCCATCAAAAAGATGTTTTCAATCGAACGGTTCTTCAGTGCAGGTTTCAAACATCTTTCAAGCTCTCTTATCGGCCTTCCCTGGACAAAAGTCGCGTTGGGACGAATGCTTCAATCAAGGCCTCCTCGTTAACAATAATCGGGGCGTCCTCAGAATCCATAATAATCTTTGGTATGAGAAATTCAAGTCATTAACGTTCCGTTAGACGTTCCGATAGATAGAGAGTCAAGTATTAGATTCGTGTCACAATAGCTTAAAATCTTTAAGAAAGCAATTTCATTAAAGTGAAATAATGATAAATCTGAAGCAACTTGAAATAACCGCAGGAACAGTGGACGGAGCCAGACCTCTGTTCCAGAAGCTGATTTTGCACTTGGTCAAACTGAAACACGGAGGCGCCGTGGAAATACGCCCTAGTCCTGGTGACTGGGGAATTGATGTACTTGTCGGGGAGCTTTCTTCAGGGAAATGCTTGATATGGCAGGCAAAATACTTCAATGATGGCATAAATAAAGCGCAAAGAGAGCAAGTGAACAGCTCATTTGAAAAGCTCATCGAGAAATCAAAAGAAAAGGAGTTCAAAGTTGACGTATGGTCCCTTTGTGTTCCGTGTAATCTCTCCCCTACAGAGATGAAGTGGTGGGAGAAATGGCGCAAAGAGAAGACTGATGAGACAGGCGTCCCCATCAAACTCATGTGCTTATCAGACATCGAACAAATACTTATGACTCCAGAAGCTGAAGGCATTTGTTTGCAGTTTAACCTGGGCGGTAAGGTGAGCCCACACACTCCCGGAGAGAGGATAATTCATGAATTGCCAGATGAAAAAGCAACTGAATATGAGAGTTCGTTGTTCATAAGAAAACTAGTGCTTGCGGGCATCACGGAAAACATGTCGGCAAGAAGTCAATTCTTCAATGCTGAACTTATCCAAAAGGAAATACACGACAAAGGTGACCTAAAAGAGATGATTGAGTTGAGAAGCCTTTATGAGAAAATACATTCCATGTGGGAAACTAGGTTCAACGAAGCGTTACAAAGCAATAATCGTGAAGCGGAAGTTAGACGAGTCTATTCTGACATGTTAAGATCAATCGAAGAGGAGGATAAGGGTATTCTAGACTCACCAACTATCTTGGCTTCATTTTTCCATAAACAGGGATTCATGCAACAACTGGCAGATGTATGCAAAATAGGATGGACACCCGACTTTCACAAGCTTGATAAGAAAAGTTGATTTGGTTGGAAACAGAAAAATCAGATTGGAAAAGCAAAATCACTTTTAGCCCAGAGGATGCGATTGTCTTCAATTCATCCAGGCTGTTATTGCTTTTGGATGTTTTAAATGACCTTGGGGTAAAGAAAGGTGTGGATTTGGAGAGGTTATCCTATTATGATTTCTTTGCGGCAAACCCCTTCCTAATAATAGGAAAAGATGACCCGTGTCGTCTTGAGCTAGAAATAGAAGGATTCGAACCCAACAAACTAGAATATTTAAGTTCGGATCAAAGATACCGAACCAAACGAACATTAATAAAACAATACCTTTCTCTGCTTTTGTCCAAGGGCCTTATCAAGATATTGAACATGGATGGAAAAATACTGTACGAGATCACCCCCCTCGGAATCGAAATTTCAAGCAAGATAAATTCAATGTATGCTATTGCTTACAAGAAGAGTGTCACTTGTGTCGTTAAGATGTTAAAAGGCTACTCAGATACGCGACTATGGGAGAAAGCAAGTAAATGGTTAGAGGCCAAATCATTCCAAGTTGACTTGTACGATATGGTTGACGATAGGCATGAATAGAATCAAGATCAATGAATTGAGGGTAAAAGGAGTAACGAAAGACTACTTCGTCACCTTCAAAAGCGGTTTGAACATAATCTCGGGGGAGATGTCTACTGGAAAGACATCAATTCTGGAAACTATCGATTATTGTTTTGGGGATACTGACAATCCTATGCATCCTGAGTTTCTCAAGAAAGCCACCACAGCTCTCCTCGAAATAGAGATAAATCAAGAGCCATTTACCATAGAAAGACAGCTCTTCTCGAAGCGAACAAAAGAAAACATTCACATGTGCAAGATTTCGGACTTGCAATCAAAGCATGAGATAATTGAAGTGAATTCCTATCAGAAAAGGGGCGAGGAATCCATTAGTAGTTTCATTCTCACAAAAATCGGGCTGGCTGGGATACCGCTCAAAGAAGCACCAACCCAAGATATCTCCAACGTGGATGTAATGAGCTTCAGGGACCTTCTTTGGGTATGTTACCTGAAAAGGACCCGAGTTGCAGGAGCAGATTTAGTTTTCGAGAGCAACTTTGTAAAAGCAAACAAGCTAGTTCAAGTGGTGGACGTAGTCTTCAACCTACATTCGGATAAGGAAGCTGTATTGGCTCTGGAACTGAAGACAAATCAAGACAGTATTCAAGAAAAGGAGCAAGAGGAGTCAACTCTTCTGAATTTTGTAAAATCTCAAGGAATTCTCAATTTGGAAGAGTTAGAGGGTCAAAAAAATAAACTTTCTCATGAGATTGTGACAAAAAGAGAACTCTTGGATAGGATAGACGAGAAGATTTCAGGGAGCTCCGATGTAGCTAAGGATCTTCAAGAGAACCTTTTGAAATTGCGTTCTAAACTTCAAATCGTAAGAAATGAAAAAAGAGGTTATGAAAAGACTCTGCAAAGACTGACTCCCTTAAGAGCACAATATCATGAGGACATCTCAAAACTGCATTTCCTTAGCGAAGCCAAGAAAATAGTAGATCCGTTATCCATACTCGTTTGCCCAGTATGTCTATGTTCACTGGAAAAGAGAGGAGATACGGATAAACTATGCCCTCTGTGCGGAAAAGCGATTCAGCAGAGTGATTCGGATATACCAGTAGATGTTTCAAAGGAGATCCGAACCATTGAAAGAAAACTTACGGAGCTTGGAATTTACATTGAGGAGTTAGAGGGTAAAATAGAGCAAAACGAAAAAGAAGACAAGGAAATATCAGAAAAACTATCTGTCGCAGGTCAGGAACTGGATGCTACACTGAAAAGGTTCGTGTCTCCATATCTTACAGAGAGAGAAGAATTCGTCTCTACAATAAGTAGAGACCAGAATGAAGTAAAGCATATTGATGAGATGATAAAAGTCAGAAAAGATATTCAGCAAATCGGCGAGGAAATAGTAAGATTGCAGGCAAGACAAAGAGAGTTAGAAAGGAGTTTGTCAGAAGAAAGACTGAAGTCTATCACTAGATCGGAACTGATTGACTCTTTGAGCAAGACGTTCTTCACGGACCTCCAAACAGTCAGATTTCCAAAGCTCAATGAAGCTTACATAGATGAAAAACTAGTTCCTTACGTTAGAGGGCTAAAATACAAAGAACTATCCAGCGAAGGGGCAATTAATTTATCTTCGATTTGTTGGCTAACCTCAATCTTCACCGAAGCAATACAGCGCTCGATGCATCATCCAGGTTTTCTCATGCTCGATGGCGTCCAATCCGGAATTGGACTTGGCAAGCGTGTGGATGAGGAATTTAGAGACATGTCCATTGTGGACGGACTATACACGTTGCTCAAACAAGTTGCCGAGCTGGATGATGAATGCCAGCTGATTGTTGTTGACAACCATCCACCAGATTATGCGAAGGAAAATGTTAGAGTATACTATAGTGGGGATCCACAAAGACCGCCGTACGGGTTCATCGACGATGAGACGTCCTAATAGAGCGCGGTTTCGCCAAACTCCCATCGATCCGAAAAAACCCTTACCAAGGGGGCGTGCATGAGCTATCAAATCTTGCCAGAAGCCAATGATTCCCTAATGCTCTTTGGATAATAGACTAGGATACCTTCGAGATTTGATCTCTTTCTTCTTTGGCGCTGGAGTTTGCTGAGTCAATTCGAACGCCTAAACTTTGTTTCCTTTCTTCCGTTTCCCCAGCTCAAAATTCTGATCAATTGGTCTCGGTTATAAGCCTTTTTGAATGCTCTTTTTCTTGTTTCTCCACGTAGAAACAAATACATTCTACTTGTCGAAGTTTTGCGGTTATGTTCTTCAATCCCTCATTGTCAATATGGCATTTTATTGGCGTAATGAATTCACCTTCGTATTTCTGTGAAATGGTTGTTAGTATTTTCTCCCATTCTTTGGTGGTTAAGTATCCGCCTCTTCCTCTTATTTTGTCATCGTCTTTTTCTTGTGGAAAGAAATTTTCGTAAAATATCACTCGTTTTCCTAATTCAAGCAGTTCTGAAAAAATCTCCGTCTCAAATCCGTATTTACAACACTTCTCATCTTCTCGACATTCGTGCTCCTCAATACATTTTCCCTTTCTAAGATGATGTAAGGTCTTGCTCACTAGAACGAAATCGAATTTCCCCTGTATTCGCGCGCGCGATTAATTCGATTCACTCGGTATATCAGTAATGTTTCAAAAACCCACTATTTGCTGGAATTTTCTGGAGATATCCCCATTTGATCGATTCTCTCCAACGATCTCACGGCAAATAGCAAAGGCACGCCCACCCCATTCTTATCTCTCATCACTTGCATTTTCTAAACAGTCTTGCTTCTGTCTAGCCGCTATCGTATTCGAGTCTTAATGTGCGTCAAGTGCATCTTCAGAATCTGCTGAGGAGGTATTTGAGCACTTGCAGTTTCTGAATTTCTGAAGTGCCCTCGTAGATTTCTGTTATTTTTGCGTCGCGATGATATTTTTCGACGCGGTATTCGCCGAAGTATCCGTATCCGCCCATTGTTTGAATTGCAGCATTGGTGGCTTCCATTGCAACGTGTGATGCATAGTATTTTGCCATGGCCGTTGCCATTGGATCCATTTTTCCGTCGTCGACGAGTTGGGCTGCCTTGTAGGTGAGGAGTCGAGAAGCTTCTATTTTTGTAGCCATTTCCGCGAGTGTTACACCGATTGCTTCGTGTTGCAGTATGGGGGCTCCGAAGGCCTCGCGTTGTTTAGCGTATTTGAAGGCTATTTCCCAGGCTCCTTGAGCCATTCCCACGGCTTGCGCTGCGACGCCGACTCTTGTTTTGTCGAAAAATTCCATTGAATAGTAGAAGCCTTTGTTGGCTTCGCCGACGATGTTCCAATCTGTGACTTTTACATTATCGAAGTTGAGTTCGCCCGTAGTGGAGGCTCTTATTCCCATCTTGTTATGCAGCTTCGAAGCTTCGAAGCCCGCGGTTCCTTTCTCGACCACGAAAAGTGTTTCTCCCCTATGGGTGGGTCGGATCTTGGCGTCTGTCTGTGCGAGAACCACGACGAAGTCGGCCATTGTGGCGTTTGTTATGAAGGTTTTTTGGCCGTTTATCCACCATTCGTTTCCGTATTTTGTTGCTGTTGTTTCCATCTTGGTGATTTCGCTTCCACTAACGTTTGGCTCCGTGAATGCAGCTGCTGATAGGAAATCGCCCTTGCAGATTGGAGGAAGATATTTTTCCTTCTGTTCTTTGTTTCCGTGAGTTTGGATAAATTCGCTTCCGAAGTTGCCGCTTGAAATAGCCACGCCTAGTGATGAGTCCCCGCGGCACATTTCTTCAACTACGATGCAGGTTTCCAGTAAGCCGCATCCTTGACCGCCATATTCTTCGGGAAAGGCCATGCTTGTGAAGCCTAACTTTGCTGCTGCCCTGTACAGTTCTAGGGGGTATTCTTCTTTTTTGTCTAGGTCTAGAGCCATTTCGGGTTTGAACTCTTTTTGGCAGAATTCTTTCACGGCGTTCTTGATGTGAAGTTGCTCTTCTGTTAAATCGAATTTCATGTGTAGAACCCTCTTCCAGTTTTCTTTCCGATCCAGCCCTTGCCTACGTAGTCCTCAAGCAGGGGGCAGGGCGTGTACATTTCCATGTTATACTTGACGTGAAGCTCTTTAAGCTTATTGAGCATTACGTCGAGGCCTGCTCGATCTGCGTGCTCACAGGGTCCTTGAGGCCAATAAGTGCCAAGCTTCATAGCGGTGTCAATATCCTCGGAGGTGGCTGCTCCGTCATTGATGAGCCAAGCAGCCTCGTTAACAGCAACTGCCCACGATCTCTCGACATCATACTCATCGAGGAGATTGAACGGTATTCGCGGACGACCTTTCGTCCAATCATAGAAGCCCACGCCTGTTTTCTGCCCCAACTTGTGGTCTCTTATGAGAGGGTCGATCACTTCTGAGCAGGGCTTGAAGCGTTCACCATAAGCTTCGTACAGGATTCTTCCCACTTCATAAGCTATGTCGAGCCCCGAGAAATCGGCGAGCTCGAACCACCCCATAGGAAAACCACCCGAATATTTTACGGAGGCATCGATACCGAGCATGGTCGCTTCTTTTCGTTGGTAAGCCCATAAAGCTTCGTTGGATGCTGCGATTAATACACGGTTTACAATGAAACCTCGCACGTCTTTTCTAACCACAACGGGAGTTTTTCCAAGTTTCCTGGCAAGTTCCACGAGAGTTAAGACAGTTTCTTGGTTTGTGCCATCTCCTTTTATGACTTCGACTAGCGCCATTTGATGCGGTGGGTTGAAGAAGTGCATTCCAGCCACTTTGTCAGGCCGTTGAGTCGATTTACCCATTTCAGTGATGCTTAAAGTCGAAGTATTGGAAGCTAAAATCGCACGGGGAGGAGTCGTCTGATCAAGCTTTGCAAAGATGGTTTTTTTGAGTTCAATATTTTCAGGTGCAGCCTCAATTGCGAAATCAACATCTTTGCCTGCCTGTTCATAGCTCGTAGTTGTTGCTACGCGTGCTAAAGCTGCTTCAGCGTCCTCTTGCCTTATCCGCTTCTTTTCGACGAATTTGCCTAGACTCCATTGTATTTTCTCTTTAGCTTTTTGGAGAATCTCGTCGTTTATGTCTACC
>Ga0209039_10004119_pt1 | contig 10818 bp, 8 predicted proteins | sample BogFormECP12_OM1_FD_188238 | JGI IMG/M metagenome (GOLD analysis project Ga0209039, IMG submission 188238) | Bog forest soil microbial communities from Calvert Island, British Columbia, Canada - ECP12_OM1 (SPAdes) (version 2) | ecosystem: Environmental > Aquatic > Freshwater > Wetlands > Bog ... | reverse complement strand
CGATAGATCGAACCCCGCAAACTTCATCGCGACGTAGGTATCGAGCAGCCGGAAGCGGTCGACGGTGGCGAAGGGAGTTGGCGGCTGCAAGGGGTTCAAGTCCACTTCGGCAATAACAGACCGTTCCAAAAGCGAATAGGGCGGGGCGGACGGAGAGTGCTGGTATTCCCCCGAGACATAAAACGCAAAGCGCCCATCCTGGGCGCGAGCGCTGAATCCGGTAATGTTGTTTACGCCTTGCTGATACGGCCTTCCCTCGTCATTGATTAGGGTCTGTCCAAAGTGATAGCTGTCGTTCAGGGGTTTGCCGGCGATGTCCAGCGTGCGGGTATAAAGCGTGTCGAGTTGAATCGATTCGACGGCTTTTCCCTCCAGCGCCTGGAGCTCCTCGGCAAATTCCGCGTCAAGATATTTTTGAAGCTGCGCCACTTGTGGCGGCAAGTCTCCGTGGCCTTCCACCTTTTCGTGCATCTCGGCCATCAAGCGAGCGCATGACATTCGGGTCCAGGGCCTGAGGCCCAGGACCGCCGTGTCGATATATCCCCGGCCGATCAGTTGCTCCATTGCCGGATAGACCCAGCTATCCAGTGGAACGTAGGTGCTGGCCAAGTTATCCGGACGAATCGCAGACGTTTGCTCGGCGACAATCTTCAAGTCGTCATCGATCTTGGGGTTGTGCCGCTCTTTGTAGATGTGGCGGCCGACCTGATACCCGATCAGGCCGCCAATGAAGAGGTCGGAAAGGAAGTGCTGGCCGGATGCTGCTCGCGCCATGCTGACTGCTGTCGCCAGTCCGTAAGCGCCGAACTCGGCGAACGGGTTGGGATACTCCCGCGCCACGACTGACGCGAAAGCAAACATCACGGCCGCGTGGTTGGAGGGAAAGGAGTTCCCGCCATCAAAGAAAACGTTCTGGTAGTTCGACTGGTTGGGGCGTAGGCGACCAGTGCTATACCTGATGCCGTATTGGAGCGGTAAGACATCCAGCATGGCTTCGGTCGCCAGCACGCCGGTCTCGCGCATGCGCTCGTTGTGCGTGATATGCCCCCAGAAGTAGCTGGCGCCCGTCAGTCCGGCGGCCGCGGCCACTCCCGCGTCGGAGAAAAGGTTCAGGGCATTATCGTGCGAGTTCTTCATCGCAAACGAGCTGTCCGGGTCGGACGCAAACAGGCCCGCAGCGATTCCGGCAGACGGCACCAGCCACTTGAAATCCCCCGGGTTTACGTGGGCCGGGCTCGTGAAAATGTCTTTCTGATCGTCCGCCAGGTGTTGCAGAAATTTCGTCTCGTTGGGATGAGGAGTAGGAGCGTAGAACGGGTCAGGCGCCGGATTGGCGGGGGCTGAGCTTCCCGCTTGTTGGGACGGAGGCGGGACGGCAGTTGGCTGCTGCGAAACTGCGTCGATACTGAAGCTGGCGATGAGAACCGCGCCCGCGACAATGGCTGGAAGCCGACGATTGAGGAACGAAAGCCGGCATTTGAAAGTGTCCTGCGGTTTAGTCATTAAGATGCGCCGAGGCAGGAGCTTTCCGTTTCAAGCCGAGGCTGCGTAGTAGGCGCAAATGCGAGTTAGCGCGGCGACGACGCCGACGACATCCTGCTCGGACATTGCCGGCGAGAGCGGCAACGACAACGTGCGCTCGCCTACAAACGTAGCGTTGGGAAAGTCTGAATCCACAAAGCCAAAGTGCTTCTTGTAATAGGGGTGCTGATGCACCGGAACGTAATGGATGCCAACTCCGATGTTCTCCGCCTCAAGCGCCGCGATGATTTCCGCGCGGCCGACGCTCAGCTCCTCCAGCATGAGAAGCGGCGTGTACAAATGGTAGGCGTGCCGCGACTCGGGCTCGGTGGCCCGCGGCAGCAAGAGTGGAAGGTCCCTGAGTAGAGCGTTGTATTGCGACCAGACGTACGCACGCCGCCGCCAGTGGTCCTCAATTTTCACCAGTTGCGGTAACCCGAGCGATGCCGCCAGGTCGGTCATGTTGTACTTGAAACCTGCCTCGATGACCTCGTAGCCGCCCGGCTCACCTACAAACCGGCTCCAAGCATCGGCCGTCATCCCTTGTGCGGAGAGGATCCGGGCCCGCTGAAGCAGTTCCGAGTCGCGGGTGATGACCATGCCACCGTCACCGGTGGTGATGCTTTTCGTAGGATAAAAGCTGAAACAGCCAACGTCGCCCATTAGTCCCGCTGGAGGTCCACGATAGGTGGACTCAATAGCATGGGCGCAATCTTCTATAACGCGCAAATCGTGCCTGCGCGCGATCTCAAGAATGGGGTCCATCTCGCAACTGCGACCACACATGTGCACCACAAGGATGGCCTTGGTCCGCGACGTAATTCGACATGCGACTTGTGCCGGATCGATATTGAAGGTGTCACGACAGCAGTCCACCAACACCGGCTTTGCCCCGGTGTGCACAATGGAGTGGATGGTGGAACAGAATGTCATCGACGGGGCAATCACCTCGTCGCCAGCCCCGATTCCCAAGGCGGCAAGGGCGAGATGAATTGCGGCAGTGCCGCTACTCACCGCGAGGGCGTAAGGCGCGCCTTTGTAGCGCGCGAACTCCTGCTCGAAGCGCTCGACCCGTCCTCCCAAACCAATCCATTGGCTCCGAATGCACTCCGCAACCGAGGTAATCTCCTCTTCGCCCAGCACCGGGGCGCCAAAAACCAGGCGGTTCGCTCGCGCGCGCACAGGCTTCCCACCGGCAATTGCCGGCAGATGGGCGAGATTGTCATAAATGGCAGTCTTTCTTCCCGCGGCGGGAGATCGTCTCATTTGCTTGCTTCGATCGGAGTTAAGAGTGTTATGAGTATAAATGATCCAGGCCTCCCTTTGTGCATGCTGCGGCACGGTACCAGCACGTTCGCCTGCTATTCACTCAGCTATACTGGAATCAGGCTGGGACGCACGTCGAGAGATTGAGGTTTTTGTAGACCGCCGATGTGCCAATGAGGACCACATACTCTTAGCCGCAGGAATTGCCGCTTGCGGCTTTCAGAAATTATGCCATTTACTGTAGCTCACGCAGCGGCTGCCCTGCCGTTCAGAAGATCGAACCTGGTCTGGTCTGCCATCCTTGTAGGCAGCATGGCGCCTGACTTTCCTTATGTAGTTGGCTCGGTGAAGTACCGGTCCTTGGGACACGACTTTCCCGGCGTGGTACTTTTCACGCTGCCCATCTCGTTCGTCGTGCTATGGTTCTTTCACTTCGCCATCAAGAAACCTATTGTCGAACTCCTGCCCGTCGGCATGCAGCAGAGACTCAGCGGCCAGCTTGGAGTGTTCAAGTTCGGTGGTGTGAAGCGAACCCTGGCAATAACCCTCTCCATCATTCTTGGAATAGCTACCCACTTGGTGTGGGACTCGTTTACGCACGCCTACACGTGGCCGTGGCGACACTTGGTTTGGCTGCAGTCCTGGTTTCACGTGCCCCTTGCAGGATGGATGCACGGCTGTGCGCTCCTGCAATACGTGAGCACTGGCATCGGGCTCCTTGCCCTGGCAGTCTGGATCTTCTTGTGGTACCGCAACACCGTGCCTGTGGTGGCCTCTGCTTCATCGCCAAAGCTCAAGTCTCGCGTCTCGCTTGCTGTTTTCATGTTTGCCATAGCCGGCGCCCTGGGGATGTGGCGCGCGTTGCTGCTCGCGAGCCAGTCACAGACCAACTATGATTGGGACTTACTTGTCTTGCAGTTCAGTGTCACCGTTATCGCGGTAGCCTTTTGGGAACTGCTCTTTTATTGCCTGATAACCATGTCCCGTGAAAACTCCAGCAACCGGCTGCGCTCGGCGTAGCCCGCAGAAACGTCATGCCCCTAGTCAGCGTCATCATGAACGTGCGAAACGGGGCCTCCACCCTGAGGCAGTCCCTGGACAGTGTCATGGCGCAAACTTTCGCCGACTGGGAGGCGATTGTCTGGGACGACCGTTCCACCGACGCAAGCGCAAACATTGTCGCTCAATATTCTGATCCGAGAATCCGCTATTTCCTGTCACCCGAAGACACCTCGCTCGGCAAGGCGCGTGACGCTGCCATACGTCAGGCCCAGGGCGAGTGGCTCGCCTTCCTCGACCAGGATGACCTCTGGATGCCCCGCAAGCTGGAGATGCAGATGGGGCTCGCGGACCAAAAGACTGGGCTCATCTACGGGCGTACCGTTCGGTTCTATCCCAGCGGGATGGAGCGCGATTACGACCAAACACACGAGTTTGCACCCTTGCCGGAAGGCGACATTTTTGCCCAACTGTTTACCAAGGGCAATTTCATTGCGATGAGTTCCGCAGTATTCCGGCGCTCGGCCATCGACGAAATTGGCGGAATATCCGCGAGCATTGCGATTGTTCCCGACTACTATCTTTCCGCAACTGTGGCCCGCCGCCATCCGGTTCGGGCGGTGCAGGACGTGGTCTGCCGGTACCGTATGCACGATGCCAATATGTCGCGGTTGAGCGCGATAGCCATGCACCAGGAGCAGTTGTGGCTAGTGAACCATTGGGCTGGCTCCCTTGACCCTCGCACCGTTGCGCGATGCCGCAAGCGCCATTCCACCGCGATCGCGCTACAGGAGATACGAAACCCGCAAACGGCTATTCGTGGACTTGCCCGCCTGCTTACCGAGGGCTCGATCGCTTCCCAGTTGAAGCGGCCATTCCTGTTTGGATTTCATGTCGTGCGGCGAAATGTTCGGGTTCCCCTTTGGAAAACGTCGGGTCAACGGAGTATTGGGACCGCCCTAACTCCGATCCCGGGCACGGAAGCCGTCCACTCAAGAAGAGCTGAGGACTGACCAGGCTATGTTATGCCCATGCAGGTGCCGGTAACGACTCTCGCTTTTCAATGCCCGCGAGAACTTTCTTCCGCAAGACAAAAATCAGCACCGCAGAAAATAGCAATGCATAGGAAGCGACGGTCGCCCATGCGGCAGCATAGGCCTGAAAACGCGGGATGAATACAAGGTTCAGCACGATGTTCGTACTTGCCGCAGCCGCTCTCGAATAGAGGATAGCCCGGTCATATCCCCGGCTGACCAGGACGGTCCAGAGAAGAGAAAAGCAGAAATCCAGGGGCAGGGCGATCAAGAGAATACGGAACAGTCCGGCAGCCCCCAGGGTCGAGCCGTAAATTAACGTGAGAATGCGCGGCGCAAGCAACCCTAACAAAAGAGCAACGGCCGAAGCGAGCGTCGCGAGTGCCGCCAATGCCAGTAGCAGCACGCTGTGGGCGCGCGCCCCGGCCTCCAGCGTCGCCAAGTGTGGATACAGGGCATCCGTCAGCAACCAGAATCCCATGAAGATTATGTACAGCGGCTTGCACGCTGCGCTGTATCGTCCCACTTCATGCGTGGTCGTCATCGCTCCCAGCAACAGGATGTCGGCGCTCTGGAACACCAGGTTCAGCAGGTTCGACAGGCCGAGGGCAAGAACTCGCCTTGGGCGCAGTTCCTCGGCGGCTGCGGTGCGGAGCGAATCCGGCAAAGCTTGACCGGGTGACCGGCTCCAGCGCACCTTCCATATAAACCAGAGAAACCCTGCTCCCAGAGCCGCGCTCAGAATGTTTGCGCCGGAGATTGAGGCGATAGGGCGGAGGGTGAGGCGCATCGCCAGAATCGCCAGAGCCACGTAGGCAAGGCTTACGCCGCTCCGCCAGATCGAAAGCACTCCGAAGTGACCGAGTCCCCAGGCAACCCAGTCAAGCGCGAAGGCATATGGAACGACGGCGAAATCGAAGGCCAGCACGCAGGCCCTTGCCTCGGGGGGCACCGGGCCGATGATCGCATACAGCGCACCTAGCGCAACAGCAACCGCAGCCAGGACCGCCCGCCGCTTCAGGACGAACGGTACGACGTACGAAGCAAGGTCAGGGTTCCGCGCCAGCAGGCGCGCTCCGATCAGTTTGAGACCCTGGTCGGAACCTACCATCACGTAGGAGGCGACCGTCTGTCCCAAGGCAATGGTCCCGAATACCTGGACTCCGAAACAGCGGGATACATAGGCGAATAGCGTAAACGTCGCTATTCGTCCGAAAACCTCTCCCGTGGCCAGGCGGGCGAAAGACAGGAAGACGGTTCGGATCTTCATCGTAACACGTGCCGCAGCCAGATTGGGTCGAATGGCGACCGCGGTTTCTCAGGTACTGAAGCAGTGTTCCAGTTCGTTAAGCCGAGGCAGATATGCTCTAATTTCTTATGCCCTTGGTCAGCGTCATCATCAACATTCGTAACGGGTCCAACTACGTGCGGGAAGCGATGGACTGCGTGATGGCGCAAACCTTTGCTGACTGGGAGCTAATTGTCTGGGACGACTGTTCCACGGACGACACCGCCTGCATCGTGGCGGAGTATAAGGACCCGCGGGTCCGCTACTTTCTGTCTCCGGAGGAAACCCTCCTGGGCAAGGCCAGAGCCAATGCCATCCGGCAGGCGACTGGCGAATGGCTGGCTTTTCTGGATCATGATGACCTATGGACTGCAACCAAACTGGAGAAGCAGATGGCCTTGGCCGATGAGCGAGTCGGCATAATCTATGGGCGGTCAGTGCTCTTCTGGCCGAATGGCCGAAAGCGCGACTACGACCAAGCACACGAGTTCACACCCTTGCCGGAAGGCAACATCTTCAGTGAATTGTTCCGCAGTGCGTGCTTTATCGCGATGAGTTCCGCCGTGCTTCGCCGCTCGGCAGTCGTAGAAGTCGGCGGTATTCCGGAGTGGGTTGCGGTGGGTCCAGACTACTATCTTTATGTGGCCATAGCGCGCCGATACGAAGCTCGCGCGGTACAGGAAGTGGTGTGCTGGTATCGCATGCACGACAGCAACATGTGGCAAAAGAACCGGCCGAAGTTCCATCAGGAAGCGCTGAGGATGATCGATCAGTGGGCGGCATATCTTCAACCGCAGATTGTCGCCTACCGCCGCAGTACGAACGCCACCGGCCTGGCCTTGGAAGAGATGCGCAGTGCCGGGAGCGCTGCAACTGGAGTTAGGCGGCTGTTCCGCGATGGTTCTGTGGCGTGGCTGTTATCGCGGCCATTCGTGCATTCTCTGCGCCTGTTCAGGCGCAGAGTGCAGCCGCCAATGTGGCGACAGAAGTGCCCGCCGGACTAGTCGTTCGACGAAGTCGCCTGCTCCATGACATCTTCGACTGCCGGAATCGTTGGTGGACGCCGGGACGTTTCTTCGGACGCTAGACCAGCTGCTTGCTCCCGCTGCAGCACCACTCGAATGGTTTGCAGAAGGATTTTCAGGTCAAGCAGAAAAGAATAGTTGTAGATGTACAGCAAGTCGAAGTGAAGCTTGCGCTCCACCGTCGTGCTGTATCGGCCCACCACCTGTGCGAGTCCGGTAAGGCCAGGCTTGACGGCATGCCGGAGTTCGTAAGCCGGAAACTCACGCTCAAATTGCTCCACGAAGAAAGCCCGTTCCGGCCGCGGTCCTACCAGACTCATGTCGCCTTTCAGTACATTGAATAGCTGCGGCAGTTCGTCGATGCGAACTGCGCGCAGGAAACGCCCCAGCCGTGTAATTCGTGGGTCGGAATCGCTGGCCAGCACCGGCCCACTGTGCTGTTCAGCGTTCGCAACCATGGTCCTGAACTTGAAGATGCGGAACGTTTTGCCGTTGGCTCCCACGCGTTCCTGACGAAACAAAGCCGGCCCCTTCGAGGTTAGAGGAACCAAGGCTGCGACGAGCAGCAGCAAGGGGCTGCTGAGCAGCAGCAAGGTCAGAGAACCGAGTAAATCCATAATTCGCTTCAACAATTCCTCGGCAGGGTTCAAACGGTGTGGCCGGATTCCAAAAATCAGAAGGTCATCCACTTCCCTCGTTTCCGCCCCGAAGACGGTGAGCTCAGACAGGTTCGGCACCACGAGGACCTCTTTCTGTTGTCTGAAGCAGTACAGAATGATGTCGCTCTTGTTGTTAACGCCCTCTGTGAGGACAACCGTCTCAGCATGATCGAGCTGTGGGTAAGGCGGCTGTAGCTCAGGCCGCATCAGGGAGCGCTCAATGGCGTACAGGCCCCGGCTTTGGTCCTGGAACTTCTCCGCCACTACTAGGCAGGCCTCCGGCGATTCCGCCACGACTACCGTGCGACGGTTCCCAAACCAGCGGCGGTACAGTCGCCGCATTTGCACGCGGTACACCGAAACCAGCAAGACCTGGGTGATACTGGCGAGAACGAGCACGCTTCGGGGAAAAGCGAATTGGCGGCTCCAAAACCCTAGGGCCATGGTCGTCATCATGGTCAAAGTGACCGCGATGATGATGGAGTAAATGACGTGACGGAGAGACCGGCGAAGCCAGTCTCGGTAAAGATCCAGCAGGCGAAAGGAAATCACCGTGATCACCGAGATCAGAACGGCAAGGTGCTGGTACGCTCGAACGTTCTGGGGACGTGTTGCCAAATGTCCCCACCGGACATAGAACGCGAGGAGAAATCCGGCATTGACCAGTAAGACATCAAGAGCGATAACGATCGGTTTGTAGAGAACAAATCGGACTGGGCGGCTCATCGAATTCCTCCACAATAAGGCTGTCAGCGTCGTTGTTGAGTTGATTGGAGCGGTACCATGCCACAAATCGCATTTCCCGTGGTTAGCTACGCACAGGTTGCTTGTGAAGTCGTATCCGGCGCTCGCGAAGGACAGTGCCGGCGAAAGCCCGTCTTCTGCGGCCAGCGATTCGGCGTTTTGCAGCAGAGGGTAAGTCCGTAGGCAACGGCTTTCGCGTAGCGATGCAGGTCAGGCATGTTAGTTGTCCGATATCAGTTAGAGGTCGTATCACCTGTATGTGCGGCGCTCTCGGGCATGAGACCCCGTTCTACCAGTTCCTGAGTGGCCCGGACGAGTTGGTCGGGTTCGACCGGCTGCGTCTTCACCCAGGTAGCGAAGCGGCTCAGGCCTTGCTCCAGCGATACCAGGGGCTCATACTCGAGCCTGGCTTGTATGGCTGTCAGATCCGCAAGGCCATGGCGAATATCCCCCAAACGGTACTGGCCGGTCACGAAATAAGGTATCTTGCTTCCAAGATACTCGCGCAGTAGAAGAGCGATCTCTTCAATGGTAGTCGCGCTGCCTGAGCCGACATTCAAGGTGCATCCATCGGCTGCCTCCGAACCTAGCGCGAGGACAATCGCGCGTGCGACGTCAGATGCGTGCACAAAGTCTCGGCTGGCGCGACCGTCTTCGTATAGGCTCAGCGCTTTGTACAGTCGTAATTGATTGGAGAAAATGGAGAGTATGCCGGTATACGGGTTCTTCAGCGACTGGCCTTCTCCATAAACGTTCTGCAATCTTAGAATCACAGCTGGAATTCCCAACGCCTGGGTCGCGATGCGCACCAGGTCTTCCTGCGCCACTTTGGTGGCAGCGTAAATCGAGGCCGGCGCGAGCTTTGCGTCTTCCGGTGTGGCAGTGGCCTTAATCAAGCCGCCGCAGCTTGGACAGTGTGGCTCCCATTGCCCCGAGCGAAGCATTTCTTCGGATCGCATTGCAGGATAGACAACTCCGCATTGCGCGCACCGATAAGGGCCTTCGCCATACACCGAGCGCGAGGACGCTAGAATGACTTTGCTTATGTTGTGCCTGTGGTTGGCCAAGTAGTCGAGCAGGGTCGCAGTGCCACCAACATTTGTGTCGGTGTAGCGCGAAATCTTGTACATGGATTGGCCCGTACCGGTTTCCGCCGCCAGATGAATGACATAGCTAACTTCCGGAAGGACTGTCTCCCAGTCAGCAGGGTTGCGAACGTCGCCGCGATAGGCCTGGACCCCGGGCTGCTGTAGGAGCCCTTGCATCGTGATCTCGGGGACTGCTCCGTGAGTTTGCGGGCTGAGGTTATCGAACAACAACACATGCCAGCCTTGCTCGACCAGCAATTGGGCAACGTGCTCGCCGATGAAACCGAGACCACCGGTGATCAGAACCTTGCCGTATCTCAACTCTAAATGGCCTCGATCTCAATTTTTCGCGCCGGAATACCTGCTACCGTCGTATTCGGCTCGACGGAGCGGATTACAACCGAATTCGCGCCGATCACCGCGTTATCGCCGATTCGAATAGGCCCAAGAACCACGCAGCCGATTCCGAGGACGACGTTGTCCCCGACCTCAGGGCGCACGGCCGAATCAAATCCCATGTCAAGCTCTTTTGCACCTACGTTCACACCTTGGAAAATCATCACATTGCTGCCCATCCGGCGTGCACCGATCACACATCCAGACGGATGAGCGAAGAAGACGCCTGGGCCTATTTCGCAGCGCGGCGTGATTTCCAGCCCAAACAACACCAGGTTCAGGTAGGTCAGCAGTTGGGGAAGCACAGGAACACCTGCGAGCATTGCCGCCCGGCTGGTGCGGTACAAGACAGCCGGTAAGAACCGCTGATGAGGCAGGCGAACCAGAAAACGAAAGAAGTTAGGCCGCACATCATGTCTGCCCTCGAGTCGGTATTGGCGAGCCAGATCGCTGTAGATGAGCTGTTTCAGCTGGGACATGATTACAGTAGCGTTTGTGTCTTCGTGCAGTGACGAGTTTGCCACAGAATAAACGGGAGCCACCTCCTTGGTGCACCCATTAATACCGTAAATATCAACGACTATCAGTGTATTGGGTCATTCCGGAGAGGCAAGCCTGGCAGAGCTATCCGAATCTCGAATCGCAGCTACGAGAGATGCCACCTCTTTGCGAGGTGCGCCAGGGCCTTTGATGAGACGTTTGTCAGAACCTAGATAAAATTCCAAGACTTTGAGATAGTACCGAACCATGACCGCGAAACGAACTAATAGCTTCGTCAGGCGGTTTCTTCCGAAATAA
>Ga0209039_10004118_pt1 | contig 10822 bp, 8 predicted proteins | sample BogFormECP12_OM1_FD_188238 | JGI IMG/M metagenome (GOLD analysis project Ga0209039, IMG submission 188238) | Bog forest soil microbial communities from Calvert Island, British Columbia, Canada - ECP12_OM1 (SPAdes) (version 2) | ecosystem: Environmental > Aquatic > Freshwater > Wetlands > Bog ... | reverse complement strand
GGTCTACCGGACCTATCACTCTTACGATGAATTCACGAAATACCGTTTCTTCACCGTACACGTTGCGGTGTTGCTCGCGTTTGCGGGTCTCATCGCTCACCTCTGGTATCCCCTTCTACCCTGGATCTTCACGCTGTACATCTGCTGGAGCCCCTGGCATTACACCGGACAGAATTTCGGCTTATTGATGATGTTCGCCCGCCGCGCGGGACTCTCTCCCACCGAAAACGAACGCGGCGCCTTGCATCTTTCCTTCATTGCTTCGTACCTCCTTCTTCTCTTCAGCTTCCAGACCGGCCCTTCGGGGGATGGGCTGATCCTCTCGCTGGGTCTACCCGCACGGTTCACGCTACCCGTCAGGGCGATGCTGGCTTTGTTTTTCGTCGCCGCCAGCGCCTGGGCGCTGAGTTCGCTCTCCCGGCGGAACTCTTGGAAAGCCCTGCTCCCGTCGGCCACGCTCGTCCTCACGCAGTTCCTATGGTTTCTTCTGCCTGCGCTCATTGAGTTGCTGAGCGGTAAGGGAATACCGCAAACGCGGTACTCCAGCGGCATCCTTGCCGTTCTACACTCGGCGCAATATCTTTGGATCACCAGCTACTTCCAGAGAAAGGAAGCTCGCGCCGCCGGACAGTCTTCCTGGAGTTTCTCCCGCTATTTGCTGACACTGGTTGCAGGTGGAATCGCGCTCTTTGTGCCCGGACCATGGATCGTCAGCCGCCTGTTCCACGCCGATTTTGTCTCCAGTTTTCTGACCTTCACGGCACTCGTGAACCTGCATCATTTCATCCTCGATGGCGCCATTTGGAAGCTGCGTGATTCCCGCATCGCGTCGCTTCTACTGAATGAACGCGGCCAGGAGAAAGAAGTTGCGGCCACTTCCGGCGGCTCCGTCGCCGGGGTGTTCCATTGGCTGGCTGGTTCTAGTCCCGTTGCGCGGGGGCTGCGGATCGGTGTCGTTCTCCTTCTGCTCCTCTGGGGTGGCGTCGACCGGCTGCATTTTTACTGGGGCAATGTTTCAACAAATCTCCACTCTCTCCAGCGTGCCGAAGCGCTCAACCCCAACGACAGTGTGTTGCAGTCGCGGCTTGCCAGGGCAGCCGAAGCCGCTGGCAATCGCGATGCCTCTTTGGCCGCATTGAAGCATGCCGCAGAAGTGAGTCCTCGTAATCTATCCCTGCAGCAGGAGTATGCGCGCGGACTCATCACGGCCGGCCACGATGCCGAGGCGTACTCCTTCTACCGGCAACTGCTGGCGCGATTCCCCGATAACGCGGACGCCCTGGTGAACTATGGTCTTCTGGCACATCGTCTGGGCCATGACGTGGAAGCTGTGGACACCTGGCAGCGCGCCATTGATGTCGATCCGACGCAAACCAACGCCCAGTTGTATTTGGCGCAATTTCTCGCCCAGCAAGGCGAACTCCAGGCCGCCGCGCGCCACTATCGCACCTATCTCGAAGTTGTCTCCAAGCATCCCGCGGAGCATCGCAACGAGCGGTCCACGGTAATATCGGCGCTCATCAATGTCTCGGATGCGGATGCCGCTGTAAAGAAATTCAATGAGGCGCTTCACGGCTATCGAGCCGCCACTCTGTTTGCGGCAAAGCTGGGTGACACTTCCCTGCAGAGCCTTGCGCTCGCGCATGCCGCCGAAGCCCAGGAGGGCGCCGGCGCCATCGCTGCGGCCACGAGTTCGTTCGAGCAAGCTTTGCGCCTCGATGAATCTAGCGGCGAGCCGCTGAATGCCGCGGCCGATTGGTTCAATTACGGCCAATTCTTGCACCGCCAGAAGCAACCGGAGCGCCTGGTTTTCGCCTGTTTCCTCAAGGCTGAGGAGTTATTGCGCGCCTCTCCCGGCGAAGACCTTTCCGCCATCGTGAAAGCGCGTCAGGCGAGTGAAGCGCGGCTTGGCCACGAAGCGCCGTCGGCCCGTGCCCGATTCCCGCAACTCGTAGCGGAAGCCCTGACCCTGTCTGTATCCAACTCTTCTGCTCCGTAACCCTTGTTATTCCCACGGCCTGCGTGACGCATTTTACGAATCTGGTTTAGAATGGGGCCGCGGATCGTTTCCTCTCGCTCCTGTTTCCCCACGGAGGTATAAAAGGCCCATGGCGTTGATGCGCTCGATGCTGCTCGCCGCTTCGCAAAACGTGTGGCTGCGCGAACACGCGGTAAATTATCCGTTCGTGCGCCGCAGCGTTTCACGTTTCATGCCCGGCGAGACTCTGGAGGCGGCGCTTGCCGCGGCACAGGCCCTGCGTTTGAAGAATCTCGGCAGCGTCTTTACGCATCTGGGCGAAAACGTCAGCGACCGCGACGAAGCGCGAAAAGTCACCGAACATTATCTGGAAGTTCTCGACCGTATTCACGAGTCCAAGCTACCTACTGAAGTTTCCGTGAAACTCACCCAATTGGGTTTGGACCTTTCCCCCGAATTGTGTTTCGACAATCTTGTGCAAATCATTCGGCGTGAATCGCCCTCCGCCACCGTCTGGGTGGACATGGAAGCAAGCCATTATGTGGATGCGACGCTGAATATTTACAAGAACGCCCTTAAGAATCATCCGAACGTGGGCCTTTGCCTGCAGTCCTATCTCCGCCGAACACAAAAGGACTTGGCCGATCTGCTTCCGCTACGCCCCGCCATTCGTCTGGTCAAGGGTGCTTACAAGGAGCCACCGGAAATCGCCTTTCCGAAGAAGGTGGACGTTGACGAAAATTACTTCGTTATCGCGCAGGAATTGCTGCGCGCGCAATCGGCTGGAGGATGCGCCCGGGCCGCTTTTGGCACTCACGATGTCGCTCTCATCGGGCGCTTGGCGGATTTCGCCGGCCAACAGGGCTACGCGAAATCCAGTCTCGAAGTGCAAATGCTGTATGGCATCCAGCGCGTGGAGCAGGAACGCCTGGCGCGCGAGGGCTATCGCTCGATCGTTCTCGTGGCCTACGGCTCGTATTGGTATCCCTGGTTCGTGCGGCGTCTCGCGGAACGCCCGGCCAATGTGTGGTTCATGCTCCGAAATGTTTTTGCCTCGTAGCCCCAGGAAGGGAACGCTTGACCGAAGGCTTCAACTTCAAGGGATACTCGTGGGACGACTTGCGGCCGCACCTCTGGAATTTCTTCCAGGCAGTGCGCACACGGAAGCCCCTGACCGAAGATGTGGTTTTCGGACACAACGCGGCGCTGGCGTGTCATATGTCCAATGAATCGTATTTCCGGAAGAGCGCGGTGGCATGGGACGCCGCTTCCGGCCAGATTAAGAGTTGATCCTCGGGGGTATTTGCGGCTTGTATTTCTTGAGAAGGGGGCTGAAGCTCAGCCCCCTTGTTTATTTGGCGCGATGGAATTCGACGTAGTCGCGCCCTTTATACAGGCGGTATTTGCCGGCGTCGGCGGTGGTGAGAACTTGCAGCGGCACTGGGTGCTTGATCTCTTTGTCATTCGTCGAGGCGACCTGGAACACATTGTTGGAGCCCAGATCCATGACCACAAACTTGTCTCCTTCGATAAACCCAACGCCATAGGCACCCGGCTTCAGTGTTTGCCCGCCGATTTCAAGGGTGACTTCGTTAATGAGATAGGCCTGGTACTTTTCACGAATACTTGTGGAGTAACCGGAATTGTCCACCAGGCTTGCAAGAACGTAGAACCCGTCGGCGTAACGCACACCGGCTGTATTGCGGAGTTGCGTGGTGGCAGTCTGCCCGCGGAAGAATACCTTCTCCGGCAAAATCTTGGGAGTGATATCGGCTGCCTTGAGTACAGCTTCTTTGGCCGGGGCGGCTTCCATCGTCTTCTGGTCCTGGGCATAGGCCATGCCGGACACGATCAGCAGCAAACTGGCGAACAACAACAGAGTGAGGCGTACCTTCATTAGATTCTCCTCCAGTATCGAATGGATTGTGTGAAACACTGGATGGATTGTACCTCTTTTTCAGGGAGGCCAGCGCGAAACGCCGGGATGGCCCGGATACGGGGACGGGCCAAAACGTCGCACGGAGGCGGGTCACCCGTGCGAGCAGCCGCGGCGAGGCGCACGCACAGCAGCAGAGAAGGAAGCGAAGGACGCCGCTACCTCACCAGTATAGAGATTATCGCTGCGTAAAATCCTCAATATTAGTGACAAAATCCGGATAGGCGCTGGCGCCCAGTTCGTGCATATCCATACCGTGATGCTCACCTTCCGGAGCAACCCGCTGGGGATGGAAGCGATTCAAGAGCCAGTTCAGGCCATACGTTAGTGGGAATACAAAACCGATCAGCGTCGCCACGCCCACGACCTGCGCGAGCGACTGGCCGGCCCAAGTGGCATCTGTTCCGGGAGCAACACCGGGGGGCAGATTCGCAGCGCTTGCCGGAAAAAGACTGAACAGACCGAGCGAGAGTAAACCCCAGATTCCGCCCACCGCATGTACGGAAATCGCCCCTCCGGGATCATCCGCAGCAAGCCGATTCTCAAACCAATCAACCGCGAAAGTGATCAGGGCGCCGGCGATCGCGCCTGTTGCCACTGCGGCCAAAGGTGTGACCAGCGCACAGCTCGCACTGCTGGCGACCAATCCCCCCACCCATGCATTCGCGCAAATGGATGCGTCCGGCTTGCCGAAGCGCGAGCGGGTTATCCAAGCGGCCATGAGAACCGCCGCCGCTGCTGCCAGCGTTGTGTTGGCGGCCACAAGGACAATGCGCCCGGGCGCGACTTTCGCGAAGAGAATGGCGCCCGCCGAGTTCAGCCCCAGGAACCCGAGCCAGACAAGCGAGCAAGCGAACAAAACCAGAACCACGTTATGACCGGGTATAGCCATCGGTACGCCTTCATGCCCGTATTTTCCCCTGCGCGGGCCGAGGATCCAACCGACAGCTAATGCCGTGAGCCCGCCCACCGCTTGAATTGTTCCTGAGCCGCCTACATCCATGAAGCCGTGTCCCAAACCATAGTTGACGCCGAGCTGGGCAAGCCAACCGCCGCCCCAAACCCAATGTGCAAAGAGAGGATAAGTCCAGCCGGCGAGCAGGGCCGTGGAGAGACATACGGCGCCAAGCCGCCAGCGGCCCGAGCCGGTTCCGAGGGGAATGACCGCCGCCAACGCCACACTAAACAATTGCAGGCACGCCACAAGAGAGGACGGTGAGCCGTTCCACTCAATTCCACGAAAGAAAAAAGGCTCCGCGGCAATCCAGTTCCAGGATTTACCGGCCACGAGGAAGGAGTGCGCAGGGTGACCCGGGTAGCCTTGCCAAGCGAATCCACAAACAAAATAGACAAGAGCCGCTATGCTGATGGCGCAAAGGGAGGCGACCATCGAATGAGCTGCGCTGTGAGAACGTCCCAAACCAGATTGAATCAGGGAAAGTCCCGCGCCCGCGAGAGGCACGAGCAGAATACAAAGGATGCAGATGGACATCGCCGTTTCGGACAGAGCGGGCGCGGCCAAAAGGGGTCACCACCCTTCCCGCGGATGAGCGGCATGGGAACGGGCGACGAACCCGAAGCCCAGAAGCTCCACCGCAACACCGGCTGCAACGAACACGACTCGGGGCAGCGCCGACGGAAGGAGGGCCAGCGCCGCCAAGACAATAACCCATCCTGCCAGCAGCAAGAAAAAACCAGCAAGTCTCATGAAGTAGACCTCAGATCAGATAAGTCTCAGCGCTGCAATCCGTTTGGTCCGCGGCCCCATGTCTGAAGAAAACGGCGCGTGCCCGCAATTACAAGATCAAGAGCATCTCACGCCCGCCCGGGCACAAATCTGTAATGTAATGCTGGAGCGCGCGACCCGCTTCTGTCCAATCCGATTTTCCGATACTTCATAACATATTAATGGTTTATAGGGAACCATCCAATTTCTCTATTACTGGAATTCAAAAATGCGCCTTTACTTGGGCCCGCACTCTGGGCATGCTACCGCATCATTCGAACGACCAGGGCATTCAGGTTCATTTCGCGACAAGGAGAGTGGCGTGGCTGAAAACACCGAAGTCAAGATGCATGCAACTCTTGGATTAACCGGACTGACAATGAACGCCATGGCGCTCATTGCACCGGGGGCCTTTCTTTGGCTGACTTTTGCTATCCAGGGCGCGGAGGGCAACACGGCTCCGTCGATGTGGCTTGGTATCTTCGTGGCGCTGTTGCTGTGTATCGCCACTGCCATCTGTTATGCGGAAATGGCGAAGCTATATCCCGGTACCGGAAGTTCCTATTACTTCGCGGAGCAGTCCTTCCTGAACCATGATACAGCCTGGAAGTATGCGCGGCTTGCCAAGTTTATCGTCGGTTGGGGCTCCCACCTCTATTATTGGATCTATCCAGGCGTGATGGTTGCGGTCATGGGAGTGCTTTGCGGCTATCTGGCGGGAACGCTGTGGCCGAATTTCATGAGCGCGTCGAACCCCGGCATGCCGTTCATGATGCTTGTTGCAATCGTATTCTCGTTTGGGGTGTCCTACATCGCCTACCGCGGAGTAAGCGGTTCAACCGCGGTAAACATCGCCATCAACGTGATTCAGATCAGCGCGCTGCTTGTATTCTCCGTAATAGCGCTGGGCTACCGCGCCAACCATCCTCCCGGGAGTGTTGCCTTCCAATTTGATGCCACGTCGGGCGAGGCCTACCCTTATGAGTTCGCTACCGCGACGACCGTCGTCGATGGGAAACCCACGGATACTATCGTGCGCGATGCCAACAGTGTGCCGCAACCCAAGATGGACGCTTCCGGAAAGCCGGTGCCTTTTCACATTGATTACCCGGCAACGGATTCCAGCGGAGCGTTTGTGTCGCACCCCAAGGCCCGTTCCGTCATCGGAGTCCATAAGTGGGGCTGGGTCTTTGTACAAGCCACGGTGGCGATCTTGATTCTGGTGGGATTTGAATCGGTAACGGCCATGGGCGGGGAAGCAAGAAACCCGAAACGCGACGTGCCCATCGCGGTGATTACCTCGTTGTTGATTCAGGGGGCCTTCTGCTATCTCATTGAGTATTTTGCAGCAAGCTACTTCTTAAATAGCGGCTACCCCATGGCAACAGCGGCCGCCTCGTCCGCGCCCATCGGAGACATGATGATCGTGGTGGGCGACGCACTCTTCGGCCTGGGGCACGGCCGCACATTCATGCTCATCGAGGCGTTCACCGTGTTTTTGGCAATCATAGGCACGACGCTTTCTTGCATCAACACCGGGGCGCGCGTAACCTATGCCATGGGCAAAGACGAAGAGGCGCCGGAACACTTCGGGATGTTGCACTCGAAGAACCTGACTCCACACCGCGCCATTTGGACGCTCGCAACTATTTCGGCGGTGATTGGCTGCATCGGAGTACTGGCGGTATTCGGCGGCGCGGCTGCTCCCGCAGACACAGCGATCCAGGCCCTGCCACATGGCTTCTGGTCGAGCTTTGGATACACGACGCATGACAAGATGGCGGCGCTGCCCAATTCGCTGCTCACCGTTACACTGGCTTCCAACTTCGGCACATTTCTCTTGTATGCACTGAGCTGTGCGACTTGCATGGTTGCGTACCATGGGCATCCTAAGTTCAGCGCCGTGCGTCACGTCTTCATTCCCGTTTTCGGATTGCTCGCCAATCTGGCTTGTATGATCTTTTACCTTGTCGGGCCGTTCATGGGGTACGGCGGCTTAAAGGAACCGTGGCTGGCCTTGGGAATCGCACTGGTTTGGGCGATTTATGGCGGGATTTACTTTATCCGTGCCAGCAAGGCGAAGAGACGCACAACCTTCGTCCAGAACCGGTCGTCGTCGGCAGCGCCCTCTTTGTAGCTCTTGATCGGCTGTGAGAGGAACTTTCGAGAGACGGGCAGGCAGGGCACCACCCGTCTTGTTCCTTGAGGAGGGTGAACGCCTAGCCTTTCCCAACGCGGTGTGGATGCCGCTGTCGGGCGTGCCTCGACGGCACTGAATCCTATGCTGGATGTGGAATTCGCGCAGCTTACCGATTGCGGAACGGTCCGCAAGCACAATGAAGACTATCTCGGCTACATAGTCCCTGAGACGCCGGAGCAGGCCCGCCAGCATGGCTGGCTGTTCGCGTTGGCGGACGGAGTGGGCGGGCAGCAACAGGGTGAAGTCGCTTCGCGTGCAGCCGTAGAGAGTATCCTCGTAGGCTTCCGTGAAGCCGCTCTGGGAGAGTCTTCGCTGGACCTGTTGCCGCGCCTGGTTCAGGGAGCAAATGCGCGCGTGCATGAAACCGCGGCAGCTTCCGGTCCAGGCGGCGCGGGAATGGCTAGTACAGTCGTAGCCTGCGTTCTCCAGTTCGATCGCGCCGTGGTAGCGCACGTCGGTGACTCGCGATGTTACCTGATTCGCCACGGGCACGCGCGAGCTCTCACTCGCGACCACACCTTCGCCAGCGAGCAAGTTCGCCTGGGACTGCTGACCGCCCGAGAAGCCGGGGAGGTTTCCACACGCCATGTGCTGAGCCGTTCCCTGGGCGGTGAACTCTTCGTTGCCGTGGAAACCAACGAACATATCTTGCTGGCCGGCGACGCCCTGCTTCTTTGCTCGGATGGCTTGCACGGATCCGTCGAGGCGTCGGAGATGGCTGCGGTGGTCAGTGGCCAGGCGGATCTGAAAGCCGCGGCGCAAAGGCTTGTGTCTATTGCCAATGAGAGAGACGGCGGGGATAATATCAGTGTCCAAGTCATCCGAATTCGAAGCGTGGAACGTGTGGGCATGTACCGCGGGCGCCCCTACCGGCTTCGCTAGGTTTCGGAGCGCTTGCTGGCCTCAATTCCGATGACTTCACTCCATCCCGGCGATCAGCTCGACCACTACCGGATTGAAAACCTCGTTGCCCGCAGCGGTATGGCCTCCATTTTCCGCGCCACGGATCTTCGCACAGGTCTACCGGTAGCCATTAAGGTCCCGCATCCGGAAGTGGAAGCCGACCCTTTGTTTTTTGACCGCTTCCATCGTGAAGCCGACATCGGGAGGAAACTGGATCATGTCGGCGTGATCAAGGTTCTGCCGGAAGATGGGCAAAGCCGCGTGTACATGGCGATGGAATGGGTGGACGGGCGGCTATTGCGTCAGGTTCTCAACGAGCAGCGGAAATTCCCGCCAGAGCGGGCCGTTCGGATCACGCTGGAAATCCTACGGGCACTGGAATACATACACTCCCAAGGAGTGGTGCACCGCGATCTAAAGCCCGAAAACATCATGGTGGACGGGCAGGATCGCATCAAGTTGATCGATTTCGGGATCGCAGGCAACGCTGGCGCACGGCGGCTCACCTTTTCAAAGATTACGCAGGCCATGGGAACTCCCGACTACATTTCTCCGGAGCAGGTCCAGTCCAAGCGGGGGGATGCCCGCAGCGATTTGTACGCAGTGGGAGTGATGTTCTACGAGATGCTGACCGGCAAGGTGCCTTTTTCCGGGCCCAATCCCTTTGTCATCATGAACGACCGTCTGTTGAATAATCCTGTTCCGCCACGCGAAATCGACCCTGAAATATCCCCTGAGTTGCAGGAGATCATTTACCGGGCGCTCGAGCGCAACCCCATAAACCGCTACCCCAACGCACATCAATTTATTATGGATCTGGAGCACCCGGACCAGGTGGGCGTAGCCGAACGCGCGGAATTGCGGGACTGGAGAAATCGCCGCTCGCCTTTGCCGAGACGCATTTTGTTTTACGTCATGCTGGCTCTGATTCCCATCCTTGTTTTCGGCTTGATGCTATTGGTTGCCCGCCATAAGTAGGGTATTCCTCCTTCACGGCATCGCTCGTATGTGCTTCCTTGAGGACGGCTCGCGGAGGCGCGGCGGATCATCTCTGGTCTGCCGCACCTCCGGCGAGAATATGCCACTTCGGGTTTTCGTGGAATCGCTCTACCGCTTGGGCCCAAAGAACCCAACAAAACCGATAGCCAGAACATTCTGATCTTTCACCGCGGCAGGATTGATGGCCCGGTCGAAGAACAGCTGATTGGACCAGTCGTAGCGGTACTCCGCGCGCGCAAGGAAGCCCTGGGTCATCTTGTACTCGCCGGTGAGCGTGAATTCCTTCAGGTCCTGCGCCTTGCCGGTGGAAAAACCATCGCGGTCCTTGAACCACTCGAGGCGCGGGGTGAAGCTCCACTTGCTGGTTGTCTGGAAGTGCAAAGCGCCGGCGACGCCGTACCACTTGGCGGTGAAGGTCGGGTCGGTGGCGCTGGCCGCGGTAGTCCCGGTCCCGGTATCCACTGCAAGGGGGCTGGTGTTCTGGCCGTAGTCGAAATTGAGATAGGCGTTGAACTTGGAGTTGGGCGTCAAGAGGAGAACGGTGTCATAGAGGTGGCGCCAGCCGGTGTTTGTTCCGGCATTTTCCGGTCCACCGTAATACGTGTTGCTCCAGGAGAATTTGGTGTAGGTGATGGAGTCGGTAAGCCCAACGGTCTTGCCGCTGTTGTTGTCCTCGGTGTCGTTCCAGCCGTTCACCAATTGCACGCCCCCTGTGAAGTGCTTGCCGATCGGGAAAGAGGTGCGAATCCCGAAGTGATAGTACGGAATGGCCCAGGCGAAAAGGAGCGAGCGCGAGTAGTTCCAATTGGAATTGGTTTCGATCACTTCCGCGCCGGCGCTGGTCACAAACTGGCCGAGGTCAATCTCAAAGCCCTTGAGCGCCGCGGGCTTCAGACTCACATAAGCCTGTTCGACATTGCGGAGAATGCTTGGCGCATCGTTTGATTCGCTTGCGTGAATGATGTCGAAAGCGCGGCCGAAGCCGAAGTCCACCTGGAAGCCGACAGGGTCCGCCGCATGAGACATGCTGAGCTTGGCCATGTTGAGGCTGAACTGGTTGGCCTTGGTATCAAAGTTGTA
>Ga0209039_10004117_pt1 | contig 10827 bp, 7 predicted proteins | sample BogFormECP12_OM1_FD_188238 | JGI IMG/M metagenome (GOLD analysis project Ga0209039, IMG submission 188238) | Bog forest soil microbial communities from Calvert Island, British Columbia, Canada - ECP12_OM1 (SPAdes) (version 2) | ecosystem: Environmental > Aquatic > Freshwater > Wetlands > Bog ... | reverse complement strand
ATCGAGTAAAAACCGTATCGGGAGACTTGGTGCTAAGTGCAATGGAATGAGTTGGTAGCGCTACCGGGAATCGAACCCGGGTTTGAAGATTGAGAATCTAGCAACCTACCTAATGCCGTCAATCACTTACGGGCGATTGTGACCAAGCTGTGTACCGCCTTGTGTACCAGAAACTCAGAAAACTGCCCTATTGCACGGCATCGCTTGCCTCTGGGAACGCGGCTGCAATTCCCTCTGCCACGTTGCGGGTCTGATACTCGACAAACTTCCCGAACCCGGCTGCAACGTGCGACTCCGTGACGTGGACATAGTAGCGAGCAGCCACGGCGGGCGAGCTATGGCCCATCAACCGGGCGAGCGAGAATCTGTCCATTCCCGACTGAGCGGCTCGCGTGCCGAACGTGTGACGCCAGCAGTAGAACTCGAACGGCACCAGTTTGGCATCCTTCACCGCCTTTTCGTGCGGATGCTGAAACGAGATAACGTGTCCCGCATTGCCCGCGCCGGGAAACACGAACGCGGATTGCTTTTGCTTCGCTTCCGCCTGTTTCTTGCGCCTCTGTAAGACCTCAGCAGCACGCGGAGTTAAGGGAAGGCTGCGCTGTGCGCTTGCCGTCTTGCCCTGGCGGACGTGAATCACCCCGTTCGGAGATTCGGGGCGCACCGTCAAGTCCACATCGGCCCACAGCAACGGGCACATTTCACTGTTAGGCCGCATCCCGGTATCAACCGCGAGAATGGTTGCGTCCCGCAGATTCTCGGAAGCCTTCGCCAAGTACAGCGCCTCTTCCTTGAAACTCAGCACGCGGTCACGTCCCTTGGGCTGGGGCAGTTCATGCACGGCAGGCGCGTGGTCTAGTTTGCCCCATTCAGCCGCGACTTTGAGAACGCGCCGCAACGTGCGCAGATCGCCGTTGACCGTCACTATGGAATTCTCCGCCACTTCCTGTCGATGGCGGGCGTAGCGGCTCGCCAGATCGCCTGTAATCGCGTTTAGCGGGGCATCGGCGATAGCAGCGAATGCTAGAAGCCTCTCAAGGCAGCCTTCGTAAAACGTGTGCGTTCCCGGCTTCGTGTGTGTTTTGGCGTATTGCAGGAATTCCTTCGCAAACGGGCGAAAGACGGGCGGTGCGCTCACACTCGGCTTGGGCCACGGGTCGCGAGGGTGAATCTCCCCGAGTCGCAATGCCCGGCGGTGTTCATCCTCAGCATCCTTCGCGTCTTGCTTGTTTCCGGTTTTTGCGGACTGTCTGATACGAAAGCTCTCAATCGAGCCATCGGGAGTTCTCAGACTCCAGCGGAAGTTGTAACACCAAGTTTTTCCGCGTTTGTAGAGCATTCTTGCGCCTCACTTTCCAGTTGCAGGTTTCGGTGTGTTCTTGCTTCCCTTCGGCCTTCCGCCTAGCTTGCCGTTGTCGCGGGATGCCTTCGCTTTCGCTCTCGACTTCACAGAGCCACGGCACGCTGGGCAGTAGCAGATCAACTCGACACCGTGAATCTTACATTTCATGCCAAGAATTATACCTAGCACGCTAGGTTATTGCAAGGCAATTCGCTCAGATGCACGAAAACCCAGCTTTCCCCGAAAGCAACTTCCTCTTTCTCACCTTCAATGGAAGCACTTAGCCGGATCAGCAAAGTCTGCGCGGGGGATCAGCAAAGCCTGCATCATGGGCCAGCAACCTTTGCGCGGGAGAGAGGCGCAAAAGTTACTATGGTGACGTTGCGCGCCGCGCGTGAAGCGCCCTGGGCTTCCGCTTTGTCCTGAGTCTTTGTGCAAGGGGAACCCATTCTAGCGAAGGCTTGCAAATCGTGTAGGTGTAGCTCTGCCCCTCCGGGCGGCGGATTGAGACAAGGCCGCGCTCGCAGAGCCGTTTACGGGCATCACAGATCGTTCGGGTTCCGAGTCCGGTTTCGGAAGCAAGCGCCCGGTCTGACGCCTTAAAGGTGTTGCTGCTTTCTCGGTTCGCATGTTCGCATAGGGCAAGGAAGATAAGGCTCGCGGAACACCCGAGCTTTGCCGCAGTACCGCTCCCAAAAAATTTGTTTGGGATTTTGGTGTACGGCCCTACGTCCACCTTTCCCTTTTCCTTCACCGTGTCACCGATGGCTCGCTCAAGCGGGCTTCAATCCACGCGTCAAGATCGGCCTTACGATACCGAACCAGCTTTTCGCCAGCACGGAAATAACGCGGCCCTTTGCCCTCTGAGCGCCAAAGACGCAACGTGCCAGCGGACACGCCGACGTATTTCGCGGCTTGTCGTTCGTTGCGTGCGTTTTCGTTGCCTAGCTCGATCATGCGTTGCATCTCCTTATGCTTCGCATGGTCGCTCAGGTTGGCGTGAGCTACAACGTGAAGAATAGTTCTTGGCAATTCTCCACACGTGAAAAATAGACACACGGTATTTTCCACGTGCTGAGGGACGTTTACTGTAGTGGCTTTTTTCGGCGCTTCTTCAGGTAGGATTCCACGGCCTCAAGACTGAGGTTTTCGCCGCCAGCATTCAAAATAGCTTGAATCTCTCGATTGCCCTTGCCCTCTGCGTCAAGCGCCCAAATGCGTTCGGCCAGCGCGACGTTTTGCTTACGTCCCGGCTTCGCTTTCGGCCTCGGGGCATACCGATCGGCAAAGCGTTCGCGCTCCGTCTTGACTATCCTGCGATACTTCTCCCATTCGGCGGGAATGCGCTGAAGGATACCCTCGAATTGCCGTCGCAGTTCGCTTTCGTTGAAGAGTCGGGTATCCGGCTGGTAGCGGCGGATTGAAAAACGCTGCCCTCGACGGCGGTCGTCTTTTTCCTGTAGCGAAATTGACGAGGTGTCGTACCACAGGACTTTGACCATGTAGGCAGGCAGGCCCCTTAGAAATTCCTTAAGCTCTGCTTCTGGACTCTTCGACGCCATGTCGCCCTTCCGCGACCTTCCCAATTTTGAGGCTTGCAGGAAGGGCGGACGGGAAGGCGCCCGCCCGTTCGCCGCTGGTGATCGGCCAGCCGCTATCCGGCACTGCAAATTTTACCGCGAACTCCGCTCCGCCGGTTGACTGCCGGGCTGTAGAAAGGGGGTTTGTGGGTGCCGAGCGCAAGCCCTTGGCGCTCTTGGACATAGTAGGATGTTGCTGTACTCAACAATACCGCATGATTGAGGCAAAAGGGCAGCTCTGGGGTTCCACAAGGAAGAATGAATAAATGAATGCAGTAGAAATCGAGGCAGCGGTATCAACACTGGCGAACCAACCGTTCGACTCGGTTGAGTTCCCGTTTGCCTTTCTCGCTGCCTTTGGCAATAAAGAGACCACCATCAAGCGGCTGCGCAAGGGTGAGTCGAACGCCTCGGACCTGCCCGGTGGCGTGCTCCAGCGCAACAATATCCACATCGCCACCTGCGAATCCGGGCGGGTTGGCGAGACGCGAAAGGCGCTGCGCCAGAGTCCCAAGACCGCCGCTGCCAAAGCAAAGTTCATCCTTGCCACCGATGGCGAAACGCTGGAGGCCGAAGACCTCTCCAGCGGCGAGACCGCCACGTCCGAGTACCGTGACTTCGCCCGGCACTTCGGCTTCTTCCTGCCGTTGGCCGGCATCTCAACCATCAAGGAGATCAAAGACAACCCCATCGACGTGCGGGCCACTGGGAGGCTCAACAAACTCTACGTCGAATTACTGAAGGAAAACCCGGAGTGGGCCACCCAGTCGCGGCGGCACGACATGAATCACTTCATGGCCCGCCTCATATTCTGCTTTTTCGCCGAGGATACCGACATCTTCAACGGCGTGGGCCTGTTCACCCGAACGGTCGAACAGATGAGCGAGCGCGACTCGTCCAATACGCACGAGGTCATCAGTACGCTCTTCCGCGCCATGAACATCAAGATCGCCGACCGCGCAGCCGCGAACCTGCCGGGCTGGGCCGACACCTTTCCCTACGTGAACGGCGGTCTGTTTTCCGGCGGTTCCGAAGTGCCGCGCTTCACACGCATGGCGCGAACCTATCTATTGCACGCGGGTGAACTGAGTTGGCGTGAAATCAACCCGGACATCTTCGGGTCCATGATTCAGGCAGTGGCCGAAGAGGAAGAGCGAGGCGCACTCGGGCTGCACTACACTAGCGTCCCCAACATCCTCAAAGTTCTAAACCCGCTGTTTCTCGACGACCTGCGGGCGCAACTGGAGGCGGCAGGCGACAATCTACGAATGCTGCTAAACCTGCGCAAGCGCATGGCGCGAATTCGCGTCTTCGATCCAGCCTGCGGCTCGGGCAATTTTCTTGTGATTGCGTACAAGGAGATGCGCAAGATCGAGGCCGAGATCAACCAGCGTCGAGGCGAGCAGCAATTGCCTACTGAGATCAAGAAAAGAAACTTCTGCGGGATCGAATTGCGTGATTTTCCCGCCGAGATTGCTCGGCTTGCGCTCGTGATTGCCGAGTATCAGTGCGATGTCCTCTATCGGGGTCAGTTGGTGGCCAAAGCAGCGTTCTTGCCGCTGGACCAGATGAATTGGATCACCTGCTGGAACGCATTACGGCTGGACTGGTTGAGCATTTGCCCACCTACGGGGGCCGGGGTGAAATTGAGAGCAGATGATCTGTTTGGCACTCCACTCGACCAGGCACAGATTGACTTTGAGAACGAAGGTGGAGAGACCTACATCTGCGGCAACCCACCATACCTTGGTTTCACATATCAAACTGCGGAGCAGAAAGCCGACATTCGTGCTCTCCTCAATGGACGAAAAGCATCTAGCGGCTTTTTGGATTACGTGTCAGGTTGGTTGATTAAGGCCGCCGACTTTGGGACAAGAACCAACTCCGTCGCTGCATTTGTGTCCACCAACTCAATATGCCAGGGCCAATCTGTCTCGATTCTGTGGCCTGTCTTGTTCGAGACAGGCTATGACATCCACTTCGCCTATACCTCGTTCAAGTGGTCGAATCTAGCCAGCAACAAGGCAGGGGTCACTGTTGTAATAGTTGGGATCGGTTCGCCTACAAGCGCGCCGCGCCGTCTCTACGACCATGATGAACGGGATAGTGTGATTGTCCGCGAAGGGGCGTCAATCACGCCTTACCTGACACTTGGACCTCGGATAATCGTTCAAAAGCGGGACGAACCACTGGGCGCACTAAGTGTTATGGAGTTCGGCAATAAACCCAGTGACGGCGGCCATCTTCTTCTACGGCCTGATGAACTGCACTCACTCGGACTCAATGCCGCTCAGCGCAGCAAGTTTATTCGGCGAATTTACGGGTCAGATGACTTCATCAGCGGCGGATCACGACTATGCGTTTGGATTGAGGATCGGCATCTCGAAGAGGCTCAAGGTATAGCTTCGCTCAAAGCAAGAATTGACGCTGTTCGACAAGTGAGGCTGGCGAGTCCCGATAAAGGGGCAAATGCCCTTGCAAGGCGAGCGCACCAGTTGAAGTTGATGCGCATTGGAAAACAGAGTTGCATCGTTGTTCCGTCTGTTTCGTCAGAGCGCAGAGAATACTTACCTGCTGGCCTCGTTGATCAGAGCACCACTCTGACAAACCTCGCCTTCGGTCTCTATGATGCCCCGCTCTGGAACATGGCCCTGATCGCTTCCCGCCTTCACCTAGTTTGGATCGCGACTGTATGCGGCAAGCTGGAAACTCGCTACCGCTATTCCAATACGCTCGGTTGGAACACATTTCCTGTCCCGCTACTTACGGCGCAGAACAAGGCTGATCTCACTCGCTGCGCTGAGAACATCCTGCTGGCCCGCGAGGCGCATTTCCCGGCGACCATAGCCGACCTCTACGAACCGGACAACATGCCCGAGAATCTCCGCCATGCACATGAACAGAATGACGAGGTTCTGGAGCGCATCTACATTGGCCGCCGCTTCCGCAACGATACCGAGCGGCTGGAAAAGCTATTCGAGATGTATACGAAGATGACGGCGGCGCAACCGCCAGCCAGGAAGACGACAAGGAAGAAAGCGCAATGACGATGGCGGACAACCCGACCAACCAACGACGGATTCCTTCAGTCTCCATCACGACGGCCCGCACTGGCGCATCGAGCCGGGCGAACGCGCTGGGGATGCGACCGATGCAGGAGCGTGCCTATGCGCAGCGGGGCGAGCAGTACCTTGTCATCAAGTCTCCGCCATCGTCGGGCAAGTCTCGCGCCCTGATGTTCATCGCGCTGGACAAGCTCCACAATCAGGGAGTCAAGCAGGCTGTCGTTGTTGTTCCCGAGCGGTCCATCGGTGGCAGCTTTGCGAGCGAGAGACTGACCGAGAACGGCTTCTGGGCCGATTGGACGGTCAAGCCGCAATGGAACCTGTGCGATGCGCCGGGCGTGGACGAGCCTAAAGTGGCGCAGTCCAAGGTGAAGGCGGTTGGCGAGTTTCTGGCCAGCGGCGATCAAGTGCTGGTGTGTACCCATGCCACCTTCCGGTTTGCCGTGGATGAATTGGGCGTGGAAGCCTTCGACGGTCGGCTGATTGCCGTGGACGAGTTCCATCACGTGAGCAGCAACCCGGACAACCGCCTCGGCAGTCAGTTGGGACAGTTCATTGCCCGCGACAAGGCGCACATCGTTGCGATGACAGGTTCGTACTTCCGTGGCGATGCGGTGGCCGTGCTGGCCCCGCAGGATGAAGATCGGTTTGCCAAGGTCACCTACACCTATTACGAGCAGCTTAACGGCTACGAGTATTTGAAATCGCTCGACATCGGATATTTCTTCTACACAGGGCGATACCTGGACGCCATTATGAAGGTGCTGGACCCCGCGCTGAAGACGATTGTCCACATCCCGAATGTAAACGCGCGCGAGAGCCTGAAAGACAAGCACAGAGAGGTTGAGGAGATCATGGACGCCCTGGGCGATTGGAAGGGTGTCGATCCCATCACAGGCTTCCACTTGATCGAATTGCCTGCGGGGCCAGGCGGCAAGCGGGTTATCAAGGTTGCTGACTTGGTGGATGACTCCGATCCCGCGAAACGTTCCAAGGTGCTGGCCGCTCTGAAAGACCCGGCGCAGCGCAACAACCGCGACCACGTGGACATCATTGTCGCGCTGGGCATGGCCAAGGAAGGGTTCGATTGGATTTGGTGCGAGCACGCGCTGACGATTGGATACCGCAGCAGCCTGACGGAGATCGTACAGATCATAGGCCGCTCCACGCGCGATGCGCCCGGCAAGGAACGGGCGCGGTTTACCAACCTGATAGCGGAGCCTGACGCTGCCGAGGCCGTCGTAGTGGACGCCATCAACGACACGCTGAAGGCGATTGCGGCCAGCCTACTGATGGAGCAGGTATTGGCTCCGCGCTTCGAGTTCACGCCGAAGAATGCGGGAGCCATCGAGGGTTTCGATTATGGCCCCGGCGGGTACGTGGAAGGCGGCAAGAATGTCGGCGTGAATGAGGCAACGGGCCAGATCCATTTCGAGATCAACGGACTGGTCGAGCCGAAGAGTCCCGAGGCCAGCCGCATCTGCCGCGAAGATTTGAACGAGGTCATCACCGCATTCGTCCAAGACAAGACGGCGCTGGAGCGCGGCCTGTTTGACCATGAAAACACGCTGCCCGAGGAACTGACGCAATTACGCATGGGCAAAATTGTGTGCGAACGCTACCCGGACCTGACCGAAGAAGATCAGGAGGCGATTCGCCAGCACGCTATCGCAGCCCTCAACCTGACGCAGCAGGCCAAACAGCTTGCGGCTGGCGGTGGAGGCGACGGCGAGGGTGAAGCCAGAGCCAATAAGGCGTTGATCGATGGCGTCCGCAAGTATGCAATGGATGTGCGCGAACTCGACATTGACCTGATCGACCGCATCAATCCCTTCGAGGCTGCTTACGCGGTTCTGGCGAAGGCGATGGATGAAAGAACGCTGCGGCAGGTCCAGACGAGCATTGCGGCAAAGAAGATCAGCATCTCGATGGAAGAGGCGCGTGAATTGGCGGAGCGTGCTTTGCTGTTTAAGCGGGAGCGTGGCAGGGTGCCAGACATCAATTCGCAAGATGCCTGGGAAAAGCGGATGGCTGAGGGTGTGGCGGCCTTTGCCCGCTACCGCGCCCAGCAAAAAACCAATGCTGGGAATGGGAGAGCTTGATCGGGGTTCAAATGAAGGCGACTACGGCTACAAATCAACTTTCCGACGACGAACTGCTTGCCGAGCTTGGCGTGACCGCAGAGCCGCCAAAGACAGGCGGTCGCACTCCGCGCGAAGAACGCATCATCGCAGGATTCGAGGATATTCAACGATTCTTCGAGACCAATGGCCGGGTGCCTCAGCATGGCGAGGAACTCGATATTTTCGAGCGGCTGTATGCCGTGCGGCTGGATCGGCTGCGGTCAATGCCCGAGGCGCGAGCACTACTGGCCGGGCGAGACACCCACGGACTGCTCGCGGTGCCAGAGGGGCAAGAACTGCCCGAGTTGGATGCACTCAATGACGAGGCGCTTCTAGCCGAATTGGGAGTGGGAGAAAAGGGCGAGAGTGACATCACGGTCTTAGAGCATGTCAGTCCGCGCCGTGAACGGCAGGCAGCCGAGGAGATTGCAAACCGCGCTGCTTGCAGGGATTTTGAACGATTCAAGCCGTTATTCGAGCAGGCTGAGAGTGATCTGCAAGCTGGGCATAGGGAGTCGAGGCGCTTTAGAAAAGATGCAAGCGTTGCCGAGGGCGACTTCTTCATCCTGGGTGGTCAACTGGTCTATGTCGCTGAGGTGGGCGAGACGATCAAGGCTCCGAATGGCGAGACCGATGCACGCCTGCGAGTGATCTACTCCAACGGCACTGAGAGCAATCTCCTGCGGCGGTCGCTTCAACGGGCGCTCTACAAGGATGAGGCAGGTCGCAGGCTGACAGAGCCGAATGCGGGGCCTCTGTTCGCCGAGAAGTGGGAACAGGATGATATTGCCAGCGGCACGATTTACGTGTTGCGTAGCCTGTCGAATCTGCCCTACGTTGCGGAGCACCGGGAGTTGATTCACAAGATCGGCGTAACCGGCGGCTCGGTGGAGGCCCGCATTGCCAACGCGGCCCATGACGCGACGTACCTGTTAGCTGACGTTGAAGTCGTCGCGACCTACAAACTGGCTCAAATCAATCGCGTAAAGCTGGAAAACCTCTTCCACCACATCTTTGGGTCGGCTCAACTCGATCTAACCATCGATGATCGTTTTGGAAATCCGGTTCGCCCACGAGAATGGTTCCTCGTGCCGCTCCATGTGATCGACGAAGCGGTCCAGCGCATCCGCGATGGTTCTATCACGAATGTGATCTACGACCCGAGGACTGCTCGCTTGGTCGGAAATAGATGAAGAAACCCTTCGAGGCGCATCAGGCCAAGCCACAATGACGGTAGGGGCTTTTTTGCAATTTCATCTAGTGTCCTAGACGCATGCCCAGCGCCGTCGCCATGCCGTTGGAAGCCGCATTTGTGGCTTGAAAACCTGCAACTCGGCCTTGGCGCAAACTATTAACGATAAAGCTAACATCGGCAGGACACTATTCACTACATAGTACATAGATTTACTGGCATCTGCACACTCACCTTTTCGGCAAAAATTCTGGGTGGCGATAAGTCCACGCGCTTACCCCTCCCCGGTCTATGGGGGGCCTAGGGGTCAGGCAAAAGAATGCTTATGCTTTGCTAAGTGTACCTTTTACACAGTCCATTATGAGGATAGGGATACGTGGAAAATTCGAGAGTTTTCCACGCCAAAGAGGATTACTGTCTGGGGGTGCGTCTCCGGGTTTTCAGGTAGGATTCAACTGCTTCCAGGCTGATATTCCGCCCGCTGGCTTTCAATATCTCTTGAATCTCTCGGCTTGTCCTGCCTGCATCGTGAAGAGTCCAGATCCGCTCCGCCAGTTCGTCGTTCGGCTTGCGTCCTGGCTTGCTACGCGGCATCGGCACGCGGGCAGATTTGGCATTGTCACGGTATCTCTTCCACTCGGCGGGGCCGCAGCGCTGAAGAATTTGCTCGAACCTGGGCCGCAGTTCCTCGGCAGTTTGCGGGTACGTTTGCGGCTGCCAGCCCGTCGTCGCCTTCAACTCTTGCAGTTGGTCGGGGGTGAATGGGCTTATCGAGTGCGTGACCTCAGCCCAATCCAGATCGGTCATGAGTGCATCGTCATACCAGAGAATCTTTCGGAGCGACTGGGGCAGCGGAGCCATGAACTCCGCAAGTTCCTGTTCCGGGCTTTGGGCCACGGCCTCACCTCCCGCGTGAAAATCCCGAGTGAGACAAGAATCGGCAAGGCGGGTTGGGATGCGCCCGCCGTTCGGTGCGTCCACCTAGCCGATGAATGCAGCATAGCTCATCGAAGGCGTTTCCAGGGGGCCGTGCTCAGAACCACCACAGGAGAAAAGAGCGGAGAAAGCGCGTGGAACAGACTGCGAATGTGATTCAAACACGGTCACAGAGTACGCGCACACCTCATCGCGGACAACTTAGTCGGTTCGGACTCGCCCAGCGGCCCTGCGGCAGGCCAGGGGCCAACTCCACCCCCGCGCGGTAAAGCTGCTCGGCCAGCATCAGCGCCATGCGTGATGGCTGGGTAGCGCCACTAAGCCACTGCTGTACTGCTTGCCGACTAACGCCAAGATCGCGGCCAATCGCCGTCAAGGAATGCCCGGCACATCGCCGCACGCTAAGCCACGCCACAAATTCAGAGCGGAGCATGTACCCAACATACTCCAGAGCGGGCAAGAGATCGCCGGGAATAAGCCCTGGGTTCGCGGCCTGTGTACCATTTTGTGTACCAGCAAACGCGCTCTTGAGCGCTATTGTGCGTCAGAGCCGTTTTTGAGCAAAAACAAAACCCGCTGATTTAGCGGG
>Ga0209039_10004116_pt1 | contig 10828 bp, 8 predicted proteins | sample BogFormECP12_OM1_FD_188238 | JGI IMG/M metagenome (GOLD analysis project Ga0209039, IMG submission 188238) | Bog forest soil microbial communities from Calvert Island, British Columbia, Canada - ECP12_OM1 (SPAdes) (version 2) | ecosystem: Environmental > Aquatic > Freshwater > Wetlands > Bog ... | reverse complement strand
CTGGTGCTACCTGCCGGTGATGGGTTTTGTCAGCTTCAACGACGAGGCGGAACAGTATCTGTGTGCCGCCGTGTTGCGCCCCGGCAACGTGACGGCGGCAGCCGGTGCAGTGGGGATCCTGCGCCGGCTGATGCAGTTGATCCGCTACTTCCTTCCCGGAGTGTGCCTTCGCGTTCGTCTCGACGGCGGCTTCGCGCATCCCCAGTTGCTGGCCTTTCTGGATGCCGAACCCGGAGTCGAGTACGTGGTGGCGATGGCCAAGAACGCGGTGTTGAAGCGCAAGGCCAAGCGAGCGATGCGCCAAGCCCACAAGCTCTCGCGGCGCAGCGGTAAGACCGAGCATATCTACTGTGACGCCAACTACGCGGCCAGAACGTGGCCGCGAGAACGCCGCATCCTCATCAAAGCCGAGGTCGTGCGGGCTGACGGCAAAGAACCCAAGGACAACCCGCGCTTCGTCATCACCAACCTGAAGCAGAGCCCGCAGTGGATCTACGAAAAGGTTTACTGCCAGCGCGGCGAGATCGAGAACAGGGTCAAGGAACTGCATGAGTTGCAGATCGACCGCACCAGTTGCAGCGATTTCTGGGCCAACCAGTTCCGCGTGCTGCTGACTGCCGCCGCTTATGTGCTGCTGCAGGAGTTGCGCCTGCGAGCCGCAGGCACCGATTGTGCGCGGGCTCAGGTCTGGACACTGCGAGAACGGTTGTTGAAACTCGGCGCCCGTGTGCTGGTCTCGGTGCGACGCGTGATGGTGCACCTACCCGCGTCCTTTCCCTTTCTTCCCACTTTCCGGCGAGTGGCACTGGCACTCGGAGCCTCTCCCGGATAGCACTGGCCTCGACGTACCTCACAAACGTTCCTTACATCCGCCCGCAACTACGTGCGAGGAAAAGCTCTGCCCGAAAATTGCTGCGGCACCCATTCCGCAAGCCCGCCAAGCTCACCAGCACCACGAAACAACCAACATCACTCGGCGATAATCCTCTTCCACGCAATCTTGCCGATCCAAAAGCCACTTCCAGCGCCTTCATGAATGAAGTGGGCTAGTGCTCGAGCATATACACACTCGGAGAAGGCAAGGACTTTGACGATCCGACGATGTTGAAGCAACGGGAAATCAGACCAGGCTTAACGACACTCGCGATAAAGAGCCAGGGTCTGAGCAGCACATTTTTCCCAGGAATAGCGACTTAGTATGTGGTCAACGGCAGCGGATTTACTGTGCTCGTTCCGCGCAAGTACTCCCCGTTTCAGTCCACTCACTAAAGACTCAAGGGAGTCAGGCTCGAAATAATAAGCTGCGTCGCCGCAGATCTCGGGCAGTGCGGACGTATTGCAGACCAGAACCGGACAGCCAAGGGCCATCGCCTCCAAAGGAGGAAGGCCAAATCCTTCCGATCTTGAAGGGTAGACGAATAAGCGGGCGGCTGCATAGGCCTCAGCCAGGAAGGCGTCGGTAACCAGGTCTACGTGAATGATGCGATCAGTAATTTCCAACTCGGAACTCAGCCGGGCATGGTCGGGCGACATGGGGCCGCCTCCAAGAACCAGCAGATCTACGGTTTGGTGCAGCCCGCTCTCCCGAAAAGCGCGAAGCAGGTCGCCAAAGTTTTTGTAGATGGCACGCGAGCCAACATACAGCACGTAGTCGCGCGGAGCTTGGCGGCGGAGTTCTTCGCCAACCTCGGGAGAACGCGGCAGGCAGGTGAATCCGTGATGGATCACGCGAGTCTTTGCCGGATCGACGTCGTAGAACGCAAACAGATCCTGTCGGCTGGCCTCGCTGATGCATATGATGGCGTCGGCGCGTGCTAAGAGAGCTTTGCGATACCGCAGAACGCGCTGGTTGTAGCGAAATTCCGCAGGGAATTTCTCCTGGGTGCAATCGTGAAGGGTGACGACCATGCGTCGGGCCCGCACCAAACGACTGAATCGGTGGTGCGTTGGATGGTAGATGTCAAAGCGGCCTCTAAAAAAAGCGAAAGCATTGTTCAAAGCCTCGTTGACGATGTAACGTTTGCCGCCGGGCGGCAGCGAAGTCGGACGGCCAACGACGCGAACGTTGTTAGCTGCGAGTTGTGGAAAGGGTAACTGCGTTTGGTAAAGACCAAGGAAGAGTTCCTGCTGGACCTCGGGAATGGCGGCTAGGTGGCGCATTAACTCGAAGTGATACCGCGAGTTACCTCCGTTGTTCTGCATTGAGAAAACCTGGTGATCAAAGTGTATACGCAATTGGTTTGACTCCTTAGCGTCAAGAGTTCGTCAATTCTGTCGTGGCCGTGATTGAAGATGCGCTGCTGGCGCGACCGCCTGTCCACGCCAGCATCCCAAGATAAACGAAATACGAAATGAGGGTGTTGATCGCGGCGGCCATGGCTCCATAGCGAGGGATGCCGTAGAGGTTGAGCGCGATGTTGCTGCCAGCTGCGATTACAGCACAGACGAGCACGCCGCGCTCCATGTTCCAGGCAAGGTAGGCGTTGCTGAGGTATGAGGTGAGGAAGTCGAGTGGGATGCAGAAGGCCAGCAGCAGCAACAGGGGAGCGGCGGCGACGAAGGGGTGTCCGAAGATGATGCTCAACAGGGGGCGGCGGAAGAAGGCCAACAAGAACGCCAGCACGGAGCCGACGGCGATGAGCGCGACGAAGATGCGCGGGCGCAACATGCGAATGCGCTGGGCGGCCTCCTGACGGGCAAGCTGAGGATAGAGCGCGCCGGTGAGCATGTAGTAAGCCAGCAGCACCTGATTGAGGATGCGATAGGAAGCGCTGTAAAGGCCGACCTGCTTGGGGTTGGAGAGCACACCCAGCATGAGCATGTCCACTGTGTTGAAGGCGAGGTTGCTCATCCAGGCGAGGCCCATGATGCTGGTGCGCCGCCATGCGAGCGCCTCGGCGATCTCGGCGACGCCCGGCTGCTGATCGCCCATGTCGCGGAGGTGGCGCTTCCACCACATCCAGAAGAACCAGCCCTGCAGGATAAAGCCGACCAGGTTGCCGATGACCAACCACGAGAGGAGATGGCTGCGCTTGGTGGCGACCAGCACGCCGAGCAGCAGGCAGGCGGGAACGATGGCCTTGGCCGATCCGGCGAGCAGTAGCTGTTCTCTGCCCCAGGCCGCCCAGTCGAGCGAGAAGGCATAGAGCACGCCGACGGCAGAAAATGCGAAGAGAAAGAGCTTCGAATCGAAGGGGAGACGGGCGAGAGCGGCGTAGAGCAAAACAAAGGGGAGGGCAGCCGAGGCCATCAGGAGGCGACGGCGCTGCACCTGGCGCATGATCTCGGAGGCGGAGTAGGGGAAACGGGCAATCAAGCGGGCACCGACGTGTTTCAGGCCGAAGTCGATGACCGGCATGAGGTAAGTAGAGACGCTGGTGGCGAGGCCGTACACGCCGACGATGATGACACCGTAGAGATGCCCAAGGAGAATAACGACGCAGACGGAGAAAACTCGGGCGACAAATTCCCCGGAGCCGAAGCGGAAGACATTGCGAGTGAGTTGGCGGGGAGAGATGTCCATGGCGCGTCAGGCCACCCGCGCTGAAGCGTCGCGCTTCATGTCTCGAGGCCCGAGGATATAGCCTCGAAGTTGGGCGGCCGCGCGGACTAGATAGAGTCTGGCGTGTCCAAAGTCACCACGTACCAAGCTGACAGCCGAGCCACCCAGCGATTTAGTGAGACACCATGCGAAGAACTTGAATGGGTAGCCGCAGGTGCGCATGACGTAAGCTCCACCCATCGCATATTCGTAGGTTGTGCGGCGAAGCCGGTCCATCGAATGAAAACTGGGATGATGCACGGTGAGTCCCGGCTCGATTAGCATTCGAATGCCGAAGTCGAGCGGACGGGTAAAGTAGTCCATGTCCTCGCCCGCTTGGAAACGAGTTGGAGAACCCACTCCAAGATTCTCATTGAAGAGTCCAATCGTATCTGTGACAGCCCGGCGCATGAAGGCGTTCGGCGAAATTCCGTATGCGAAAAGCGCTTCCCTAGTAGCCAAGCACGAAGCCTTCGGCCATTTGGGGCCGACTGACTGGTGATCAGCGTCACGCAGTGCGGTGTAGATGGCGCCGAAATCAGGATTCGCGTCAAACCAAGCCTGGATATCGGCTAACAAGTCTGGTGGATACCAGCAATCGTCGTCCGGAAAGGCGATGACGTCACCCTTAGCGACGGGCAAGCCCACGTTGCGAGCCCGCGACAGACCGCGCGCGGAGCGGAGATGACGGACCAATAAGCTTGGATGTCGTAGCAGCAGTGGCAGCAACCGGTCGTCTGGATTCTGATCAATAATGATGACTTCGAAGTCCCTGAACGTCTGGGCGTCGAGGCTTGCCAGCAAACGTTCCAATTCGTCAACGCGGTTCAGTGTTGCAACGATCAAGGAAACCATTTTTCATCACTCAGCCTTGATCGAGCTCTGGATCGGCAGCAGGCGTGATTGGGGTGATAAAGTCGTAGAATATCCAGCCAAACCAAATGATGAATATGAAGATCCCGTTCTTGAGAAGGGCGGACAACCAGTCGAGCAGTTCGCCTCGCGGCATGAGAAGCACGTCGGGAAGAGTCATTGCGACCAGGAGAAGACCGAAGTCACTTCGACTCAAGACGTGCAGCAGATGAAGTCCGCTACCCACGAGCAGCGAGATAACTACAACGCCAATGATCCCGCCGATCGCGTATGCCTCCGCAACGTACGAGCCGCCTGTACCTGCACCAAGATTGAATGCATTGACATTCAGCAGAACGGGTACGTCATAAGGCAGCAACTTGCCGCGGCGGTAATTTTCGGTGTCGATTGCTACAAATGCGTTTTGCAATTCGTTCAGGGGATACGACCACGCGTACGGAGCGAAATATTTGTGGTAGGCAACGACGGTGGACGTCACGTCAATGGAAATACCCTGAAGGGTCAGAAACTCTAAGGGCAGGAATGAATAACTCGACGTGTTATCAGGGTCCTCACGGAGATTGCGAACTGCATCCGCCGCCAAGATGAGGACGACGGCAAACGCGATCAATCTGATGATCCGTGTTCGCCTAGTCGACTTCACCCGGGCGACATACCACAACGCCAGAACTAAGCTAAAGAATGCGCCTCGCGCACCCATCAACAGGATCAGCGAAGCCGCGCCAAAATACAGCACAGCCGTTAGATATGCGCGTTTCTTGCGGTATTCGAAAACGAAAATCGCAACGAAGACCGGGAAGCAGATGAGCGGGACGACGCGAACCAAAAACGGCACACTCGAAGCCAGACTTGCGTGGCTAACGTAGATCGACATGTACCCGCCGTGCTTCTGCGCCCATTGAAAATAGCTATAGTTCTTGAACAACTGAATGGGCAGCGTAGCAATGAAAAGGAAATAGAGATACGGCAGGTACTGGCGAACTGGCGCGTTGTTGCGCGGACGGAAGCCAGTGTAGTTCCAACGGCAAGGGGCGTAGATGCAAACGGCGGAAAGTACAAGACACAGGAGCACAACGCCCTCGTTCATCCGCCCAATGCTGAACGCGCTAGGCTGCATCAGCCGAACTTGTAAGGGATCCTTATCCCCGCTGAGACAATAAGCCAGCAGGCGGCCACCCTGAAATAACATCAGCGTGCAAAGAAACAGGAAAATCGGGTGACGGCCTTGGCCCAAATGAGCCCATGATAATAGTATCAGCATGGTCAACAGCGCCAAGGTGAGGACAACGGCGCCGTTTACAGTGAGCCAGTCGATGAGAAATGCCAGCGTAGCCACTGCGACCACACTGAGGTAGCCCAACACCTCGACTGCGGCCGCGGGTATCGACTCAGATTCGTAGGCAGGTACCACATCAGTTGGTGCGCTTGCACTCATCGTCCACTCTTCAATTCGAGTAATCCGTCAAACCGGTTGGCGCTTCCGCCGTCTACACTCTGAGCGCAACTCGAAACCAAGGCATTTCTTAGACCGAATGCGATTGAGCCCGGCTGTCTAAGCTGGCGGCCTTGACGCCGTTCACGAATGCAAAATGGTCACCTCTCCAGTCGCCCGCGGTACTGGCCTACGATTTCGATCCGAGTTTCTCGGTTATATTTCTATAGCTCCTCGAAACGCCCAGTGAACTCTCATTATCGCATGCATTTGTGTGATGCCAAGGCAGTCCGAGGGGCGCGCGAGATGTTGAGGCAACGGAACGAAATCGCTGGGACACTCTCAGATCAGGCTGCAAGGCGCACGGTAGCAATGGCTGCTTACCCGAGTAACATCAACCTTATCAAATGTCGTCATAAGCGACAAGAGAACTACGCGAACGAGTACGCGAGCGTAGGGCATTTGCAGTGACGGCGAATCCACATGCAATCGCCCCAATTACCTTACCTTTTCGGAATCGCTAGTAAGCCCAAAACGGTCCGGTAAGGCCCGTGCCTGTTACCGACTGCTGTTCGATGGCCGTGAAGACGCTTCTGCCGTAGAAAAACGACAAGCCCCAATCGAACGACCCGCAGTTGCCAATCGGAGAATTCGGTCCAGCCAATTCACTGAACGCTGTGTAGGTGCTGTTACCGTTGGTAAGCAGAGTGTCCGCATTGCCGACATTGAAGGTAGCCGTAGCGCTCGCACCATTAGTATTGCCAGCGCTTTGGTTTTGGGCGGGAAGCGTCACCAGACTCGCAGGACAATAGAACGACGGGTTCAGGCCGCTACAGGTCACCAACTCAGGGTAGCCGTCAGACTGGAAGAAATAGGCGTTCGACCCGCTGTCGATATAGCTGCAGCTGTTGCTCTGACCGTTGAATACGCTGGTGAAGTATGCGTTGGCGTCGGTGTCGAAGACGGTCGCCGAACCCAAGGCGTTATTGGTTTGTGTGCCGATGCCAAAGATCAGGTTGCCGCTGACTGTGGTGGTTCCACCAGACGGGACAGAAGGCAATTGGATCAGGACACCGTTGTTGTCTGCAGGAAGGCCCCGCACCGGATTCGTGATCTGCTGCGCTAGGCCCTGGAAGGTCGGGGTGCAGGTAGCTCCGGCACAGGAGTAGTAGACGTTTGGAGCGCTGGTGCCGCTGACGCAACCTGGACCGCAATCTTGCTCGAAGCTGCCTACGCCCAGCACACCGTAGGCTCCAAGGGCAGTGAGGTCGCTTTCGTCGACACCCGAAGATAAACAACTGCTGGGTGCGGACGGTACGCGCGGGTCGCCAATTATCTGGATCGGCACTCCCGGCACCGTGGCGTTGGGAATTGTTGAGGCTGTTTCGCCCGCCATCCGAATCGTCGCCAGAGACACGGATCCCCAGGTGACGCCATCGACAAACTGGTTACATTGCCCAATTGGATTTCCGCTCCCATCGGATTGGAGGGGATACGCCGCGGGATCCAATTTTCCGCTTGCTGTTCCTTGTGAGAGGAGGCGCAGGCCAACTGAGCCAGTGTCCACCAGCACGTGATCGATCGTCTGGCAGGTCGAAGTACCTGGAGTACAGACAGTTAGTGTAGCAAACGCACCGTTCACGTAATTGTTCGTTGGTCCAGCATCAACCGCGATGGGAAGCACATTATCGGCCCCATTGACGACAGTGACGCTGGCGGTTGCCGTCTTGGTCGAGTCCTGCTGCGAGGTCGCAGTAATTGCATATGAGCCGGGTGTATTGCTGGTATAGATGCCCGTAGTCGGATTAATGGTACCGCCGCTGGCCGTCCAGGTGACGTTCGGACTGAAGTTGCCCGTGCCATCGACGACAACCGTGCATGCGGTAAGTTGCCCGTCCTGAATGTTTGACGGGTTGCATGTCGCGTTCACGGAATCCACAGTGCTGGCCGGCGCCACGGTGATGGCAGCCGAACCTGACTTGGTGGTGTCCTGCGTCGAGGTGGCCGTGACTGTTACCTGGAGAGTGGACTGGCCGTCTGGCGCAGTGAAGAGCCCGCTGTTTGGCCCAATAGTTCCGCCTCCGCTGACCGTCCAAGTCACGGGCGAAGAGAAGTTCCCAGCACCGGAGACGCTCGCCGAACACTGACTCGTCTGTTGAGGCAGAATTGACGTAGGCGAGCAGGTTACACTGACCGCGGCGATCGACGACGACGTGTTCGTACTGTTGTACACGCTGGCGCTGCTGCCGCTGCCGCCGCCTCCGCAAGCAACTTGTATCGCGACGCAACATACCGCTGCAAGAACTCTTGGAATTCGCACGCTCGCTCCGTTATTGGATCTCGGCAACATCCACGCCGTGTGGCACCATTGCCGGTGCATAGGCCCGGCCATGGAAGTTGCGCGGGTGGCCGCCCTGCTGGAAAACGAGGCCGGAGGTCTCAATGGAGATCGGGCCACGCCCATGGCGCCGTTGCGAGGCCACAGCCTGCTTCATTTGCTCGAAGTAAGACCCAAGGACCTGCTGCAAATCGGGCTGATACGGACCTTCCCAGGCGACGCCAAAAACGTTTCCGTCAGGCGAGACGAACTCGCGCACGATCTGACCGGTGGGGACCTGAATTTCGTGTTTGACGTATCGCTGAGTGGCGACGCTTCGCAACGTCCCTTTCATGTGTGCATTGTCGCTTTGGACCGAGGTAACGTTATCGCCCAACGAAGCCCACACCGGAAATGGCACGGCCAGCAACGTGTTTAGGAGCAGCAAAAATAGAGCGGAGTCCGTGCGCATCTGAACAGCGATCCTCGGCTTCATTATTCGTCCTTTCGTGGCCTTCTCCACTGCGTTGTCACTTGCTCAAAATCGCAAACTAGCGAGCAGCGTTCGATATTGAAGAGGTGCGGCTCATTCCCTCGTAGCCTCACCCTCTGTTTCTGACTCAGGCAACATTGGATTCCGACCCGCATTCTGACGCTCGTCCGCATGTTTTTGTGCCTTTAGGTCGTCTTGATTCTATTGAGTTTTGAGGGTAGGGTTCGTGCTCTGTGGAGCGAACGACGTTACGCTAGTAATCACAGATTCCCGTTTTGGTACTCGACCAACGTGGGCGACCAAGGAAACTCGAGACCGGTCGAGTGTGTTGCTTTTGAAGATTATTGGTCTCTCTACGACACAATTTCTAGTGCCGACATAAAGGGTCCTTTTGATGGCATTAGCAGAGAACGCAGACATTCCCACGGCATGTTCATGAACGTGGCTGCACGACAAACCTGCATCGCAGCGCCCTCCTCAATGAAGACGGAAAGCTGGAATGTCCCCTAGAACTGCAGAATTCAACTTTGCCGATCCAAGCGGGCCGATCACGGCGCCATCCACCGCTTTGACGTCTTCAGAACCATTGAAATATGACGTCATGAATTGAGCGGTAGCGCCGAGTAGGGCCGCGGTGGAACTGCCGAACGGTATTTCGAGACGACTCTTGTGTCCTCGCACGGCCCGGACAGCTCTCGTTCGAACCCCGGATTGCGCCGCGAGGTTGGAGGAAAGCACTATGGTGTAGATTCCCTGGGGCAGGGTTACCGTACCCTCGGCGCACTGGAAGTCAACGGTGCCCGCGAACGACAGCGGTCGGCCCGAGGAAGCGCTGCATAGAAGATCCCCGTCAATCCCTGCTATCTGCACCGCATAGTGATTGCTTTCACTTGGATCCGGGGTAAGCACGATGACGCTAATGGCGCTGAACGCCACACCTCCTGCTGGGATCTCAAATGCAGTTCTTAACGCCACCCCGGGAGCAGTGGGAAAGACGACCCCTGTCGAGCCGAGTATCGGCAGAGTCCACGAAGTCACCGGTTTGGCAGCGACGAGAAGGTCGCCGCCAACGCGGATAGCGCCTGCGTCAATTTCACCCGTTACCGAAATGCTAGACGCCTGAAGACTGCTTAATGCCGCTGTCGATGCCACCATGGAATTAAAACTCCCGCTTCCAGCCACGTACAACGTTGCGGCTTGCAGCTCATTGATTGCAGCCGATGGGGTGTGCACGGAATTGAATTCCGCATTTCCGCTCGCGTCTGTCAAACTCGCGAGATTTGCTAAAGCGTCTTTGGGCACGGCTGTTGTGGAGTTCTGATAGCCGCTGAGCGTGGTGCTTGTGCCACCGTTGAAGATGCCCCTACCGTAGCCGTTATCGCTGGTGCAAGTTATTTGGGAAAGGCTGGTTCGTGTCGATGCTTCATCAACCAAAATGCAGAAGCTTTCTTGCTGGGTGACAGCCGAGTTTCCAGTGTTAATTGCTGACACCCCTTGGACTATCACGTCGGCAGAATTCATTATTCTCACGGAGTTCGATGCGGACCATAGCGATGTCATACCTGAAACCACAATCGCCGATGAACCTTCGATGACGACGCCCCCAGCGTCTAGCGAAGGAGTATTGTTCCAAGCACCGCCGAGCCAATTCAAGCCCGTGACTTCCGTTTGACCCGCATTCAGGATATGCAGGCCCCTGACGCGATACTTCGTTACTTGGGCTTGCGAGACATAGGTGCCGTTGACATGGTTAGAGTTTGCCGTTCGGTTGTCGGGGGCTGCGCCTTCGATTCGGATATTGTCGCTAACGAACCCGTCCGGCTCTCCGTTTCCGTTATCGTCGACGTAACCGCCGTTAACGAAGTTGACGATCATCGAACTCGGCTGGAGATAGGGAAGCGTTCCAACGTTAAGCCAAGCGACGGACCCGTCCATAAGCACCGAGTTGGGGACCTGTGTCCAGCCTGGCGGGGTACTGTTTGCTGTTCCATTTACATTAACGCTGAGGAAATAATAGCTGCCAGGGTTTGCCGTTAGAGGCCTGATCAATGTGGGCACGACATACGTGACTCCGGCCAGCCAATCCATTGGCCTGCGGCCATCAAAATACATCCCATGGAGCATATTATGATCCGAATCAACGTCCGTTAGGCGGGTTCCGCCGGCTAGGGC
>Ga0209039_10004114_pt1 | contig 10837 bp, 8 predicted proteins | sample BogFormECP12_OM1_FD_188238 | JGI IMG/M metagenome (GOLD analysis project Ga0209039, IMG submission 188238) | Bog forest soil microbial communities from Calvert Island, British Columbia, Canada - ECP12_OM1 (SPAdes) (version 2) | ecosystem: Environmental > Aquatic > Freshwater > Wetlands > Bog ... | reverse complement strand
GCAGATAAGGCCGCGGCCGTAAGTCGCCATGAAGTTGATGATCTCCGGGGTGACGGCTTCGGCGGCGACGGTGAGGTCGCCCTCGTTTTCCCGGTCCTCGTCGTCCACTACGATCAGGATGCGTCCGGCGTGGATCTCCTCGATGGCTTCCGGGATGGAAGTGAAGGGCATAGACTTATTGTAGCGGTCCAGGTCTCCGACTCGTCGATTTCTCCGGCCGTCAGCTCGTACAGGTCGTACACCAGCCGGTCAATCTCCGCGTCCGTCGCGCCGATCCGGCGCTGTAGAATGGCCTCCTCCGCGGCGGATTTCGCGGCCGCAAACTGCCCGTGTAATGCCATCATCGAATCCGCCAGAGTTACCAGGCGGTCGTGGGCAGCCTGGCCGGCGAGGCCGGAGAGATCAATCGCTGGGAAAGGCAACTGCGCCACTTGACGAGCCTGGATTTCCGAAAAAGCCCTCTTTGACGACTTCAGAAAACTCACGTAGTAGAAGTTAAGAAGACTGGAGTTGAACAACGCCAGGATGAAACGGAGGCTGTAGGGACAACCAGCCTTCGGGCTCATGACAACCAGGGTGTTCAACGCGAACTTCTGCTCGGTGTCAAGGCACCCGATCAGCCGGTCGCCAACCCGGCGAAAGAGTATCTTCTCGGGCAGCAGGAAAATGTCCTCCCTCCTGCAGCTATGGATCTTGCCGACGTCGAACGCAAAGTAGTTCGGCGACTCGCCGGCGAAATAGCGCCCGATATGCCGCCCGTCCAGCACTTCGCGATGCAGCGGGCTTTGCTTATGGTCGGCAAGACACGCGGCCCTGTCGTGTTTAAGCGCGATCGCCTGGTTGATATTCAGCCAGTGGCCGAAGGTATAAGGACTCCCCTCGAGCTTTGTCCGGATTGTTCGCACCTGCGGGTTGGCGGGCGCGATGAACGATGCCTTGTAATTCTCGGCCAGTTCGCGTTGTGTAACGGAAATCCGTCCATCGGTCAGCCCGTTCTCATGCAGCCTTAGAAATTCGACCCTATCCCCCGGCCCTGTGGTTCCCTGACGCTTCGGACTGGTTTGCTTGTCCAAGACTAAGATGACATTCTCGATCACGGCATCCTTGAAGATGTGACCCTCGGGCGCCACCACCGAGTTAATGTGCGTGCCCCCCAGGAGCTTTCGCCGGATCTCCTCGTAATACTCCTGGCTCAAGACCGTATTCGGCACAATATAGGCGAATTTGCCGGCCTCGCGCGTCAGTTGGCGCGCGCGTTCGATGAAGAAGGCAAACGTATTCAGGCGGCCGCCGGAGAACTGGTAGGTCTCCCTCAGATACTGGTTTACGGCTTCATCGCGGAACGCTTCCATTGACAATTGAACGTACGGCGGATTCCCAATGATGCAGTCAAAGCCGCCGGCTTCCATCGCGCCCGGGAATTCCTGCCTCCAGTCCAATGGGTTGACCCGCCTCATTTCCGCGGCGTCCACGCTCAGCCTGCCCCTGAAGTAATCCGGACCGATGAGGGAGTTCCCGCATTTGATATTGCCGGCGAGATTGGGAAGGGCGCGCTCACCGAAGGATAACTGGCTCAGGGCGAGGCTTTGGTCGCTCTCTCCTTCCAGCACCTTCAACAGAAGGGAGAGTTTGGTAACTTCCACCGCCTGCGGGTCGACGTCCACGCCAAAGATGTGAGCAGTGAGAATCCGCTTCTTTTCCTCGATGGTGAGCCGCCATTCGCCGCTTCGCAGGTCCTGGTAGACGCCCTTCCTGGAGTTTTCCGGCCGGTGTTCGATATTCCAGTTCAAGCAGTGGCTCAGCATGCCCCGGTAAGCACCCAGCAGGAATGACCCGCTTCCGCAAGCCATGTCCAGAATGCGATACGGCGGTTTGCCGTTCTCTCCGGCCAGTTGCGCCGGGCTTCTCCCTTGGATTTGCTCGCCCGCGGTGCGCTTGACAATGTAATCGACGATATAAGCCGGCGTGTAATAGACACCGCCGGCCTTGCGCACTTCGGCCTTTTCCTCGACTTTGGCCTGATGGCCCGCCGTCAGCCTGATCGCCTTGCCGAGGAACCGTTCATAAACGGTTCCAAGGATTTCAACCGGCAGGACGCCAAAGTGGTAAGGCGACCCGTGGGCGAAATAGAGGCTTTCGAGTATCGGCTTGAAGACCTTGTCGTCCAGCGTCAGCCCCGGCGTGATCCGGTCGGGCGCCTCGTGCACGCCGTCTTCCTTCCGGAAATGAAACAGCCCGGAGTTGTACTTCTCGTCCGCGGACCGGCACAGGTCGTGCATGAAGCGAACGTAAATGTCCGGCCGTTCGCACAGCTTCAGAAGTTGCTCATAAGGCTCCAGCCCCCGGTCTTCCGCCATGCGAAGAAACACCATACGGTCGATGGTCAATTGAACGGACGCGTTCAGTTCATCCGGCGGCAGATCCTTGTTTCGAAGCGCGAAGTTTCCAGCCAGCGCGTTCCGCCAACCTTCGATTTCCCGCAATAACTCCACGTCCACCTCGGAAGTCGCGCGCTTCCGCCTGGATGCCGCGTACCTGTCGAACGCGCCGGACCACACAGCCTCGCGGGAGAACACGTCCCACAGTTCGCGCCAGCGGTCGGGGTATTCTTCAAAACGGAAGTACTGGGTTCGAGCCCGGCACGCCTTATCGCCCGGACGGGGCCGAAAGGTGCAATCGTAGACTCCCAGTTCCTCGAAGTCGGTGAGAATGGACAGCGCCACCCTGGCGCTCCAACCGTAGCGGCGGAGCTGGTAGGCCGGGGCGGGGTCGGAATCGATCATCGCGCCGCACTTCCTGGCCTCGGCGTAAAATGCCGGCGAGGAGCCGGCGCGGAAGGTGTAATCCGGAGCCCTCTGGTGGTCTTCCACGTCGAGGCTGTCTCCGGGAACGACTTCCCGGTACTGGGGCGCGGCCCTCAATGCATTGCGCACGTCCCAGCCCAGCGATTCAAACAGGGGATCGATCAGCGATTGGCGGAGATGGGCTTCCTTGACGCCAGGGGCAAGAAACGCCTGGCGGTTGGCAGCGAAGTACCGGCAAAGCACCGCGACCTCTTCTTTGCCCTGGTCGAACGTCTTGCTCATCCTTGCGCCTCGCCTCGCCGCACTACTGCCTGCATAATTCTATCAACGCAGGCTTCACGCGCCACCCCCCGGCCGCCCGGCGCGCCGCTGCGCTTCCACGCAGGCTTCACGCGCCATCCCCCGGCCGCCCGCCGCGCTGCTGCGCTTCCACGCAGGCTTCACGCGCCATCCCCCAGCCGACCGGCGCGCTGCTGCGCTTCCACGCAAGCTTCACGCGCCATCCCCCGGCCGCCCGCCGCGCTGCTGCGCTTCCACGCAGGCTTCACGCGCCATCCCCCGGCCGCCCGCCGCGCTGCTGCGCTTCCACGCAAGCTTCACGCGCCATCCCTCGGCCGCCCGGCGCGCTGCTGCGCTTCCACGCAAGCTTCACGCGCCACCCCCCGGCCGCCCGCCGCGCTGCTGCGCTTCCACGCAGGCTTCACGCGCCATCCCCCCGGCCGCCCGGCGCACGCTGGGGCGGTTCCACGGTTGCTAAACTGGTTATTCCGGATTCGAAATTCAAAGATGACCTATTGGTTGCGGTTTCTGCGCTCCACGCCGACGCTCAGTCTCACCGGGATCATCGATCTGCTGGTGGTGGCGGTGGTGGTGTACCAGTGCCTGATGGTGGTGCGGGGAACGCGGGCCGGACACATCCTGGTGGGCATTCTGATGATGGTGTCGCTCTACGCGGTGGCGGCATGGGCGGGACTGGAAGCCCTCCGCTCGTTGCTGGAAACCATCGTGCCGTTCCTCGGACTGGCCATCATCGTGCTCTTCGCCTCCGAGATCCGGCGAACCCTGGCGCGTATCGGACGGAAACGCTGGTTCGGCCTGGCGCGGGGATATCGCGCGCCGGAGGCTGTCAGCGAAATCCAGATGGCCGTGGAACTGCTCGCGCAGCAACAGATTGGAGCGCTGATTGTGCTGGAGCGCGATATCGGGCTGCGCACCTTTATTGAAAGCGGCGTGCGGCTGGACGCCCTGGTCTCGCGCGACCTGCTGCTCTCCATCTTCCAGCCGGGACCGCCGCTGCACGATGGCGCGGTCGTCGTCCAGAAGGACCGGGTGGCGGCGGCCGCCTGCTTCCTGCCGTTGACCACGCAGCCGACGTTCGCACGCAAGCTGGGCACGCGCCACCGCGCGGCTATCGGCATCACCGAAGAGACCGACTGCCTGGCGCTGGTGGTGTCCGAGGAGTCCGGGCGACTCTCGGTGGCTTCCTTCGGCGAACTCGCCAGCGGGCTGACGGTCGCCGAGATGATGGAGCGCATCCACCACCATTTCGGCGCGGCGCGTCCCACCGCCCCGCCGCCGGAGGAGTTTCCGGCCGGCATCGTCGCCTCGGCCCAGCCGCCGGAAACCGGCGAAGCACCGCAGGGAAGGACCATCGAGCCATGATGCGGGCTCTCAAAAAGCTGGGCGCATTGCTGGTGAGGAACTTCTGGTGGAAGCTGCTGTCGCTGGCCATCGCCACCGTGTTGTGGGCGGTGGTGTGGAGCGAGCCGGAGCTTTCCACGTTTCCGGTGGTCCCGGTGGAGTATAAGAACCTGCCGGACGACATGGAGTTCAGCGCCGAGCCCGTCAGTTCGGTCAAGCTCGAATTGCGCGGACCGTCGGGAGAACTGAGCGGCATGATGGGGGCGGGCGTGGCGCACCCGCAGGTGATCCTCGATCTGTCCAGCGTGACACCGGGGCATCGAACGTTTCAGGTCGGCGATGGCAACGTCAAACTGCCGCGCGGGGTGCGCATGGCGGGCTCCATCCCTTCGCAGATTCGGCTGGAGTTCGACCGCCGCCTGGAGCGGAAGGTGCCCGTGGAGGTGCGGATTTCCGGCACGCCCCAGCACGGATACACCGTGGCGCGGGAGGAGGCCGACCCCAAGGAGCTGACCATCGTGGGGCCCGCGGGCCGGGTTGGCGCCGTCCGGTCGGCGCTCACCGACAGCGTGGATGTGTCCACGCTGGTGGGGACCTTCAGGTCTCGTGTGAACGCGTTTGTGCAGGACCCCTACGTGCGATTTGAGTCGGAGCCGCAAGTTACCGTGACCATCACCATGAAGCGGTAGGCGCGGGACAGACCGGTTTCCAGGAGAACATCTTGGCCAGGCAGCTATTCGGTACGGACGGCATTCGAGGTGTGGCGGGAGAGTTTCCGCTGGACCCGCGGACGGTCTTCGCTTTCGGCGAAGCCCTCGGCGAGGACGTGACGGCGAACGGCCGCGGATCGGAGGCGCTGATCGGCGCCGACACCCGCGAGTCGGGCGGCTGGATCGCGGCCCTGGTGGCGGGAGGGCTCGAACGGCGCGGGGTGCGCACGCGGCATGCCGGCGTGATCACCACTCCGGGCGTGGCCCGGCTCACGGCCGCCGGACCGTTCGCCGCCGGCGTGATGATCTCCGCTTCCCACAATCCCTACCAGGACAACGGCATCAAGGTTTTCAGCCACAGCGGATTCAAGCTGCCGGACGAGGAGGAGCACGCCATTGAGCGCGCCCTGCTGCGGCTGCGCGAGGAGGGGCCCGAGCCCCAACCGGCGGCGCTCGCGGTGGACGAGGAACTGGATCGCCAGTATCTGGAGTACCTGCGCTCCAGTGCGGCGGTGCGTTTCGACGGCGTGCGGCTGGCGCTCGATTGCGGCAACGGCGCGGCCTGGCGCCTGGCGCCCGAACTGTTCCGCGGCCTGGGCGCGGAAGTGGTCACGGTGGGCGCTTCCCCCGACGGGCGCAACATCAATCTCCAGTGCGGCGCGCTCCATCCCGAGGACCTGGCGCGGGCGGTGGTGGAACACGGCGCGGATTTCGGCGTGGCCTTCGACGGGGATGCCGACCGCGCCATCTTCGTGGCCAGAAGCGGGCGGATCGTCAACGGCGACGGCGTCCTGCTGGCGCTCGCGCGCGCCTGGAAGGCGGCCGGCCGTTTGACTGGCGATACCGTGGTCTCCACCGTCATGGCCAACCTGGGATTGGAGCGCGCGCTGGAGCGCGAGCGAATCCGCATGATCCGCACTCCCGTGGGCGACAAGTACGTGCTGGAGGAAATGGTGCGCCGCGGCGCCGTCCTGGGCGGCGAGCAGTCCGGCCACGTGATTTTCCGCGAGTACGCCACCACCGGGGACGGCATTCTGACGGCCCTGAAACTATTCGAAATCGCGCGCCTGGCGGGCGCCGGCCTGGACGAGCTGACCTCCGGCCTGGAAGTCTATCCGCAGAAGCTGGTGAACATCCGCGTGCGCGAAAAGCAGGGGCTGCTGGAACACCCCGCGGTGGCGCGCGAGATCCGCCGCGCCGAGGATGCCCTGGCCGGCTCGGGACGGGTGCTGGTCCGCTTTTCGGGCACCGAACCCCTGGCGCGGGTGATGGTGGAGGCCGCCGACGCGGGCCTGGTGGACGCCTTCAGCGCCAGTATCGCCGGGGTGATCCGCGAGACGCTCGGCGCATAGCGGGGCGGCTATCGCCAATTCCTAACCCGGATTTCTCACAGCCGGGGGCATCCGGCTGTCGCGGCAAGTTGCGAAAACCCGGGGACTGACGACTCCGTCCCAAGGCGGCACAACCTCTCGCGAAACCCCTCTGGCGCACGTCGCCGCGTGGACGGAGCCGTCTGTCACCAGGTGTTTTCGCCCCGTTCGCGCACTTCCGCTTGTCCAGGGCGAGGAACTGCGGCTAATTCTCCGTTGGGATTCTCTCGACGTGGTCGATCACCAGCATTTCGACCGGCACCTTCTGCCTCTCCAGTTTCAGACCCAACTGCTCCTGCAGGGCCGTGAAGATGGATGGAAGGCGAGGATCGACATCGGCGTCCTTCGCGTAGCTGAGCGCGATATTGTAAGTGCCCTTGATCCCCGTCTTGTCGACCACCGGACATCCGAGTGGACGTACCAGGGTCAAGGCAAGCCGCTCCATGGACGCGCCCGGTAACCGCAATCCGTTTGGAAAAATGACCGCGCCTTCCGAAGTCACCGGCGTATCCGTCTTGAGCTTGGGTCCACCCTTGGCAACCACCAGCGCATAGCCCTCGAAGTCCTTCATCTGGCGGTGAGTCGAGAGCTTGAGCCGCTGCGCCAGCAACTGCTGAAGCCGCGGTTTCAACTGCTCGTAGGTGAGGCTCACCCCGCCCTCCGGCTTGGCGTCGATGTCGTAGTATTCCGAGGCGAGCCAGTTCGGCGCTCGCAGAATCTGGCTTTCAAGCACCCCGAAGGCCATTTCGACGAGCACCTCCAGGGTGACGTTGGTTGCCGTGAACCTCCCCGCGCCGAAAGGGCCGATGGACGTCAGGCCGGTGCCGCCGGGCGGCGTGGGCTTGACCGACGCCACCTCGAACGCGGGAAGCTCCTGGGTTCCCGTTTGCGCCCGCCCCTGGGGCGCGGCCGTGACGCCTGTCGCGAGAAACCCGGCTACCGCCATCGCAGCCGAGGCTTTTCGCGCACTCTCACTTACGAGAATTCGTACGGATCGGCGAACCATGATTCGGCGCTGGCGCTCCGCTGGAGATTCTACCAGACGCCCGGCGCGCCTACGCGGAAACCTTCAGCCTCGCGCCGCGGAACGCCGCGCCCGCGCGGCCCCAACCCAAAGCAGACCCAATGCCGATAGCGTGATAGAAACCGGCTCGGGAGTGTCCTCCGGCCCGGGAGTGTTGTCGGTCAAGACGATATCATCCAAGCCCATCCAGTCCGGATTGTCGAAGATGTCGAAATGGAGCAGTGTCGAAGTACTAACTGCCGAGAGGCCGCTGAGTTCGTATTTCGTCCAGGTGGGCACGTCGGGGTCCGAGTGAGCGAGAACGAGGCCGCTCGCATCCCAGGTATTCCAATAGACCGAGAAGCTGGATGGATGGATACCGGCGTCGGTGACGTCAGTCTCCAGCCAGAAATCCAGCGTATAACTGTGGCCGATAGTAGTAGTGAGAAGCTGCGTTATGCCCGTGGCGCCGCCGCTCTCCAGCCCCTCGGTAAAAAACGCCGCATATGTACCGGTATGCGGCGTGCAGAGATCGGATACCCCACCTGGCGGACAGGCCGAGCTGGAGACCCCCGTATATCCCAGATCCGCGCCTGTGACGGTCCAGTCGGTGAAATCGCCTGTCTCAAACCCCCCGTTAAGAACGATATCCGCTCTGGCCGTCAAGCCGAACAGGCCAACGAAGCCAAGCAAAAGCGCTGCCCTTTTCATCATGGTCCGATCCTCCCCAGCCGGGGTTTCCACGTCATCCCAGTCCTCCATTTTTGGAGTTCAGGACCTGATTAGGCTACCACAGGTCGCCTTCGCCGTAGGAATACCCTTTGGTTAGCTCTCCGCATATATCCGTACTGGTACTCAATCGTACCGACGGCTCCGCTCCACCCCGGAGGCGCCTTGCGAAGTGCCGCACCCATCGCCTCCATCCGCCAGCGAGTCGCGGCCTGCCGGCGTCGCCCAGGCGCCACGCCAAAGTGTAGAATTCTGTAACACTTCTGCAACCTTTTCCATTGCCGGGGCGTCACTTAAGGCGTAGCAGCATTTTCAATTGGCCTGCGTAGCAATTTCCCGCGGGCCAGCCGGCGGGTGTTTTCCTCCGAGCGCCCGCCGGCTTTTGTTCTTCCCGGCGCTCACGGGGCGCTAGTTTTCCGTCGGGATTCTCTCGACGTGGTCGATCGCCAGCATCTCCACCGTTACCTTCTGCTTCTCCAGCTTGAGGCCTAACTGCTCTTGCACGGCCTTGAGGACGGATGGAAGCGAAGGGCCCACATCCGGGTCGTTCTCATAGTCGAGCACCATGTCGTACTCGCCCTGGATCCCCGTCTTATCGGCCACCGGATCGCCCAGCGCGCGCCCCAGCGCCGCGGCCAGCGTACCCACGGACACGTTGGTGAGCCGCATTTTGGTGTGCCCCGTTCCGTCATTCATAACCACGATTCCCGCCCGCCTGTCGGGAAGGGCTTTCTCCAGCTTCGGTCCGCCCTTCGCAATCACCAGCGCAAAGCCATCCAAGTCCTTCGTCTGGCGGTGGGCCGATAGCTTGAACCGCTGCTCCAGCAACTGTCGAAGCCGCGGTTTCAGCGCTTCCATCGTGAGCCGCACCCCGGACTCCGCCTTCGCGTTCACGTCGTAACGCTGGGATCCGAGCCAGTTGGGCGCTCCCAGGATGCGGTCGGCGTCGTCCAGCCCGAAGGCCGTGGAAATCAAAAGCATCAGAGTGGCGCCGGTTGCCGTGTAACTCGCGCCGCCCAAGGGGCCAATCTCCGAATGGTTGACGCTGCCGGGCGGAACAAGCTTGACGGACGCGACTTCGAACGCGGGAAGCTCCCCGTTCCCCGTTGGCGATTGCGCCGGCGCCTGGGGAGCGGCCGTGACGCTGGCGGCGAGAAGCCCGGCAACTGCGGCGGCGGCCCACGCCCGCGGGCATCGCTTCTCCCTCATGCCCTTCTCAACACCATGGCGGAATTCTTGCTGCCGAAGGCGATGCAATTGGCCACGGCGTGCTCCACGTGCAGCTTGCGCGCCACGCCGGGAACGTAATCCAGGTCGCAATTGGGATCGGGCTCTTCAATGTTGATGGTGGGCGGCACCACCCCGTCGCGCATGGCCAGCAGGGTGGCGGCGATTCCAGCCGCGCCGCAAGCGCCTTGCGGGTGGCCGATGAGGCTCTTGAGCGACGAACCGGCCAGCTTGTAGGCGTGGCCGTCGAAGGCCAGTTTCACGGCGCGGGTTTCGATGCGGTCGTTCAGCTCGGTGGAGGTGCCGTGGTAGTGGATGTACTGCACGTCGGAGGGCTGGATGCCGGCTTCGTCCAAGGCCATGCCGATGGCCCGGGCGGGCTCCTCGCCGCACTCCTCCAGCCGCACGCGATGGTACGCTTCGCAGGTGGACCCGTAGCCGGCGATTTCGCCGTAGATGTGCGCGCCCCGCGCCCTGGCCCGCTCCATGTCTTCCATCACGAAGAACCACGCGCCCTCGGCGATCACGAAACCGTCGCGGTCGCGGGAGAACGGGCGGGAGGCGCGCTGCGGCTCCTGGTTCCAGCGCGTCGACATGATGCGCATCAATTGAAAGCCGCGCAGGATCAGGGGCGCCAGCGGCGAATCCACCCCGCCCGCCACGGCGGTGTGCAGCGACCCGCGCTGAATGTGGTGGAAGGCGTAGCCGATGGCGTCGGTGGAGGAGGTGCAGCCGGTGGAGACGATGTGGCTCAGGCCGCGGAACCCGAAACGCATGGAGACTTCGCTGGCCAGCGTGCCGATGGTCCCGGTGGGAATGGTGTAGACGCTGCACTGCTTCTGGTGGCCGGTGTAGAAGAGGCGGTACTGCTCTTCGGTGAAGTCCTGGCTGCCGCCGCCGGAGCCCACTATCACGCCGATGGCGCGCAGTTCGTCGCGGGTCATGGCGCCGGCGTCCAGCCCGGCGTCCACTAGCGCTTCCTCGACGCTGGCGGCCGCCAGGGGGACGGCGCGGGAGACGTGGGGGCGGTCCTTGATCTCGACGTACTTCTTCTCGTCGAACTCGTCGGGCACTTCGCCCGCCACCTGCACCTGAAACCCGGAGGGGTCGAAACGGGTGATCCGCCTTACGCCGCTCACGCCGTTCCGCGTGGCTTCCCAAAAACGCTCACGGCCGATGCCGTTGGGGCTGACCGCCCCGATTCCCGTAACGACTACACGATGGATGGATTTCACTTTGCCTTCAGTCTCGCCGCCATTATAGGCTGGATCTTATGAACGGATTCCCGCTCGCGCCCCCCGCATCCAAACCCTCCGTCGGAATGCTGGCCGCGGGGCTGGCCGGATTGCAGGG
>Ga0209039_10004112_pt1 | contig 10841 bp, 8 predicted proteins | sample BogFormECP12_OM1_FD_188238 | JGI IMG/M metagenome (GOLD analysis project Ga0209039, IMG submission 188238) | Bog forest soil microbial communities from Calvert Island, British Columbia, Canada - ECP12_OM1 (SPAdes) (version 2) | ecosystem: Environmental > Aquatic > Freshwater > Wetlands > Bog ... | reverse complement strand
TAAATAAAGCAAATATAAAAGTTGGGAAAAAGCCAAAAAATACCGAAACAAGGAAACCCATCGAGACACCTTTGGGAACTATGACTATCTGTCTCGATAATTATAAAGGATATCCAATAAGCAACCGGGCTGAATTGCCGTCCGTTCTAAATACAATTGATTTAACCTGAACTGCTCAGCAAAGCTAATTATTTTTAAGTATTAATGAAGTTCTTTGGATACGCGCAGCCATTGGATCGAGATTCAAGGCAGCTAGAACTTCTTCTGGACGCCCGGTTGCCCCTTCTCTGGCGGATAAACGCATGAAGACAGCAATATACCCATCCTTTTCTGGGATAGACATCAATTGTTCTACCAATGGACGCAAATCATAGGTTTTTCCATGCCGTTCACGGGGAATTTGACTCATTTCTAGGAGACGCTGGATTCTATTTTCAAGTTCGCAAGCCGAGATCGATTCTAAAAGAATCGCCAGATAATCCGACGCGATGACCTGAGTGGGTAAAGCAGCTTCCTGTAATCCAGTCAAACTTAGTTGTATGATTTCAATACCGGGAGGTAAGGCTTTGATCAAGGCTGGTTCAATGATATCCAATGAGATATCTTCGTCTAACCACACGTCGACTAGTTCAGTAACACTAATGACACCAAGGGGCAAAGGGCAGGCCTGCACTAAACGCGGTTGAGGATGAAAACCCTGACTGTAGGCCATCGGCAGATGGGAGCGACGTAAGGTTCTTTCCCAGGCTTTTTGCATATCCAGATTACCTGTATATCGCAACGGTTCTGTTTTAGCGTATTGGATGCGAAGACGTTCCATAAAAACCTGTTACTAAGACTCTGGTGATAAGACCCTGGGTTGTGTGCGTCGCGGGCTTACATCTGGACATTTCCAACCTTTACCGGGGTATTGGCGACGTAGTGCGGCGTAATCCGGTAAAACTCCACAGGCACAGCATTGTTCCCGGCAGTCTGGCTGTAACGTGCCTGCCATACTTCTCTGATATTCTTTTGCGAGGTACGATTTGCGAACTCCAGGGGAGATATGGTCCCAAGGAAATATTTCATCCAGAAAACGCTGTCGATAGGTATAAAAGTCCGGATCAAGTCCGGCCATTCTAAATCCTTCCTGCCAGGCACTCAAATGATATTGATCCTGCCAGGCATCAAATTTGGCGCCCAACTGCCAGGCACGGTAGATGACTTCGCCCATTCGGCGGTCTCCGCGTGAAAGCCAGGCTTCCAATAATGTTTCTTCAGGATCAGTCCAATTATATTTCATGCCAGGTCCGGTCAATTCTTTCTTGAGCAATTGTTGTTTGGCCTTTATTTGATCCATGCGGTCACAAGCGACCCATTGAAATGGGGTATGAGGTTTTGGTACGAAAGTGCTAACACCAACATGAAGGTTGGCCCGTTTTCCAATCACTTTACGGCCTTCAACGATGACTGCCTTGCATAAATCAGCAATCGCATAGACATCTTCTAAAGTTTCAGATGGGTGCCCGATCATAAAATAAAGCTTGATGGTTTGCCAGTCACGGCTATAAATTGCGCGAACAGTTTCAAGGAGCTGCTGGGTAGAAATTGGCTTGTTGATGATGTTACGCATGCGTTCTGTGGCTGCTTCGGGAGCCAGTGTAAAACCTCCCTGGCGATTGTTTTTTAGTTGTTCCATCAGATCAACTGAAAATGAATCGATTCGTAAAGAAGGGAGCGATATGGATACATGTTGACCTGCAAAACGGCGGCTGACCTCGGGTATCAATTCTAAGATTTGACTGTAGTCTGATGACGATAAAGATAGTAGAGCAATTTCTTCAAAGCCTGTGTTGTCTAGCGATTCCTGAATTGCATCAACGATTTCTTTTGTAGAACGTTCCCGTACTGGTCGTGTAATCATGCCCGCATGACAGAATCGGCAGCCGCGGGTACAACCACGCATGATCTCGACGGAGATTCGATTTTGAACGACATCGATAGTGGGAACAAGAAAATGAGTGGGGGGTGGGGGTAATTTTCCAAGAATGCGTTTTCGGATTGGGTAGGGAGCCTGGTCTAGCAGTTTATCGATACCAATCATTTTGCCATCTGGCTGATATCTGGGTGAATATAAACTTGGCACATATACTCCCCAAATTTGTGATAACGATTTGAGTAGCTCTGGGCGGGTACTCCCCATTTTTTTCCAGATTTGATATGCGTCTACAATATCGTGGATTACTTCTTCGCCTTCGCCAATAACGAAAGCATCGATAAAAGCCGACATCGGTTCTGGGTTATAGCAGGCGTGGCCACCAGCGATAATCAGTGGGTGTTGACTAGAGCGTTGATTCGAAAAAATAGGGATCTGGGCCAGGTCAAGCAGGTTCAGAGTATTGGTATAAAGGGTTTCGTAAGGAAGACTGAAACCAATCATATCAAAATCTGCCAGGGCATGTTTGCTTTCAAGGGTATATAGAGGTATTTCGGCCTGGCGCATCATTTCTTCCATATCCAGCCAGGGGCTGTATGCCCGCTCAGCCAAAACGTCAGCTCTGTTATTCAATGTCTCGTATAGGATCGTTAGACCTAGATTAGAGAGACCGAGATCATATAGATCTGGGAAGATTAATCCAATATGGGTATAAACACTATCCCATGGTTTTTCAACTTGATTGAGCTCACCGCCAACATAACGTCCTGGTTTTTGAACGCGCAGTAAAATTCGCTCCAGACGCTCTTTTATTTCAAATGAGGACAGCACCATTAGACTCCTTTATTGTGGATGAAGGGGTATCGTCTGATTTTATCGTAAATTTGATTGACTATTAAGATTAGAAAGTCCCTCTGACGAGACCACCATCTACTGTCAGCATCGTGCCGGTAATATATGAAGCGGCAGGCGATACAAGAAATACGGCTGCGTTGGCAAATTCTTCAGGCTGAGCTACTCGTCCTAGAGGGATTTCTGCAGCTTGTTTTTTCACCACCTCTTCGATTGTTATGCCATTTGCCTGGGCGGTGGCAATATTCAAATTCTTGATCCGGTCGGTCGCAGTTGTACCCGGCAAGATCGAATTGAAACGTATTTGATCATGACCTAACTCAAGCGCCAGGCTTTTTGTCAGGCCGACAGTTGCTGCCCTAACACTGTTTGATAGCACAAGGTTCGGGATCGGTTGACGGACAGAATAAGAAGTGATCGTAAGGACACTTGCTGCATTAGATTTGCGAAGATATGGCAAAGCAGCCCGGATCAGGCGCATTTGGCTCAAAAAATTTGCCTGAACAGCACTTTCCCAGGTCTCATCATTAAAGCTTTCAAATGGGCCGGCGGGAGGACCTCCGGCGTTGGCTATTAAGATATCCAAACCTCCAAATGCCTGAATGGTTTGTTGGATTAAAATATCAGCGACTCCTTTCCCAGCAACATCTCCGGGAACGGCAATCAGCTCAACAGAAGTATCTTGTTTGATGCGCTCTATGGCCTGGTTTAATTGATTGATATTCCGGCCGTTTATTGCAACTTTTGCTCCTTCTTGCGCCAATAAATGAGCCGTAGCAAAGCCGAGTCCACGGCTTGCGCCAGTAACCAGGGCAATTTTTCCATGCAGATGAAGATCCATTTTATCATCCTTCCTTTTAGGATTACACAAGCTCAATACGCTGCTCGAGTAATTCCAGGTTGGGCCAATTATTTTCAGCGAACCCAATTACCTGTTGGAGTGTTCTTTGCGTGTAGCCAGAATCAGTACTAATAAGAGCACATGCGATGACAGTTTCTTGCCACATATCTTGACAGCCTATTTCAGCTACTGAAACATTAAATACGCGATGCAAACGCGCCAAAACAGGTTTGATATAGCTACGCTTTTCCTTTAGCGAAGTGCAGCCAGGAATAAAAAAGTGAAGGGTCAAGATTCCAATTGACATCTCTTTTATGATTGTGATCTAAATGTAACTGATCAAAGCTAAAACGTCAATCCTGACCGATCCATCCAAACACTTTCCGGATATTTTATTTTGGCCGTTGCAAACGTCCGTTTTGATAACAGGGATGTCAATAAACTGGTAAAATTAGATTATTATTTAATGAAACTATCAAAGTCAATATTTCGAGTCAACGGCACATTTTTAGTTATTCTGGAAATTAACTGGTGCAGAAGCAATAATTTGAAATTGGCAACCCGATAAGGTATATCGCAATTAAATACTTTCTTTTGCGATAGTTTGTAGAAATTGTGTAATTAAACAGACATCAAGCCGGCCAAGTCAGAGTGGAAATCACACGGCTTGTGAAATAGAAAGGATTCATCATCATGAAGTCGGACGAGTGGTTCCCCCGGCAAGAAAACTCGGAGGATTATTCCTCTTCTTTGCAGCAGCGCACTGAGGAGTTGTATCGAATTCCGGACGGTGAGCCAGATGAAGAAGGCCTGATTGACCTTGCTGTGCTTGTCTTAAGAGACATAGTGGTATTTCCGCACATGATTTCCCCGATTTTTATTACCCCTGGGCCGAATTTACTTGCTATCCAAGAAGCTCAATTCAACTACCAGACCATGATCGCTTTGGTACAGCGAGATGCCGAAGTCGAGACTCCCAAGCCTGAAGATTTTTTACCTCTTGGTGTTGAGCTGGCAGTAGGGCGCTTATTGAATATGCCGGATGGAAATAATTCGGCTTTAGTTCAAGGACGTCGGCGTGTCGAAATTGTTGAGTTTACACAACTTGAACCTTTTTTCCGAGTGCGTGCTCGCCCAATTGAGGAACCAACAGATGTCGATCGCCAGACAGACGCACTAATGCGGACATCTCGCGACCTTTTTGAACGCTGCGTTCAGTTAGATAGAAGCCTGCCCGACGAAGCTCATCTTTTCTCTTTGAACATCACCGAGCCAGGTTGGTTGGCTGATATGGTTGCAACTGCGATCTCACTTCCACTGAAAGAGCGTCAAGGACTGTTATTAATGTCCGATCCGCAAGACCGGTTAAAAAGAGTTAATTGGCTACTGGCTCAAGAACTCGATGTGCTGCAATTAGAGGACGAGATTCAGACACGCGTTCAAAGTGAAGTCGACCGGAGCCAACGCGAATTTTACCTGCGTGAACAAATGAAAGCCATTCAAACTGAATTAGGCGAGGGTGATATTTGGACACGTGAGGTTGCCGAACTACGGGAAAAAGTTACACAATCACCATTGCCAGATGAAGTGAGAGCTCAGGCATTTAAAGAAGTGGAACGATTGGCGCAAATGCCCTCTATGGCTCCTGAGGTTGGAATTCTTCGGAATTATCTGGATTGGATATTGGAACTACCCTGGGCGTTCGCGACTGAGGACAACCTGGACGTGCGACATGCCGCACGCGTACTGGATCAATATCATTACGGATTGGGTCGTGCCAAAGACCGTATCCTGGAATACATCGCAGTCCGTAGCTTGAAACCTAAACGTGCCCGGCAACCAATCTTGTGTTTTGTGGGTCCGCCTGGAACCGGTAAGACTTCTCTTGGTCGCTCGATTTCGGAAGCATTGGGCCGTAAGTTTGTGAGACTTTCATTGGGTGGAGTTCGGGATGAAGCGGAAATCCGGGGACACCGCCGAACATATATTGGGGCATTACCAGGTCGGATCTTACAAACGATGCGTCGAGCCGGGTCAATCAATCCATTGTTTATGTTAGATGAAGTGGATAAACTGGGTGCTGATTTTCGGGGAGATCCGGCTGCTGCATTGTTGGAGGTATTAGATCCGGAACAGAATTTTGCTTTTTCTGACCATTATCTCGAACTTGCTTATGATTTATCCAAGGTTATGTTTATTACTACTGCGAACTCTATTGGTACAATACCACCAGCATTGCTAGATCGAATGGAAGTTATAGAATTTCCGGGGTATATCGAGGAAGAAAAGATAGAAATCGCTCGACGGTTTCTTATCCCCAGGCAGCTTGAAGAGACTGGCCTTGAAACAAACGAGGTTAAAGTTTTAGATCAAGCTGTACAACGGATCATCCGTGAATATACCTACGAAGCTGGCGTACGCAATCTAGAACGCGAAATCGGAAGAATGTGCCGTAAAGTGGCGCGGATGAAATCCGAGAAAAAACACTTTCCAACTAGGTTGGGATATGCAACTGTTGAAACATTCCTGGGACCGCCCCAGTTCTTTATGACAGAGGCAGAGCGGAAAGACGAGGTTGGTGTAGCAACAGCGATTGCATGGACCGAGAGTGGCGGTGAAATCATGCCGGTAGAGATCTTGATTTTAGAAGGTAAAGGTAACTTGCAAATAACGGGCCAAATCGGTGATGTGATGCAGGAATCTGCACAAGCTGCTTTATCTTACTTGAAATCGAAGGCACGTGATTTTGATATTAATCCAGAAGTCTTTGAACGTCTCGACGTTCATATTCATATCCCTGAAGGGGCCATCCCAAAAGATGGCCCAAGCGCCGGCATAACGATAGCCACTGCTCTAATTTCAGCATTTACTGAAAGAGAGATCTACAAAGATGTTGGTATGACCGGGGAAATCACTTTACGAGGACGGGTGTTACCAGTTGGTGGATTGCGCGAAAAAATATTAGCCGCTCATCGAGCTGGTCTAAAAACGATAATCTTGCCAGAAAGAAATTTGAAAGATTTAGTGGATGTTCCCAAAAAAGTAAGGGATGACCTCAAGATTATCCCGGTTGTCCACATGGATCAAGTAATTGAAGTTGCCCTACATCCAACAACGGAAGGCAAATCAAGCCGACATAAACGTACTCACGGTAAAGAAGAAAAACCCGAGGCAGAACATCAGTCTGAGGGTGAAAAAGGATCTATCGAATAACCCCCTGGCTTACTTTTGTTGTTGAGTTTGTTTTTCGTTTTGAAGTGCTCGGATACCGTTTCTTACTTGAGTAAGTGAGCGGTCCAGTTCCATTTCAATTTTACTGAGCGAATCTAATACATAAACGTCTGCTTCGTGTTTGGTGGCTTCCGATTCTATTCGTGCCTGAGCTACAATTTGCTCTGCCCGCGTTTGAGCGGATTGAACAATCGAATCACGTTCAACAATCTGCTCACTTTTCTCGCGAGCCAGCGATATCGTTCGATTGGCTTCTTCCTGTGCCTGGGCGAGTAAGCGATCGCGTTGAGCCAACAACTGTTGGGCCTTTTTAATTTCTTCAGGAATTGAGACCCGCATCTGATCGATAATGTCGAGCATGCGGTCTTCATCCACAACAACACTATGGGTAAACGGGATGGATCGACTCTCATTGAAGAGTTCTTCGAGACGATCAACTAGATGCAAAATATCCATACCACCCTCCGCAAAAACATGCTCAACATGGTTGCAATATAAATGCCATTATAAATAGTTGAGTTAAAGTATACAGGTTAATCGCGTAAAGATGTTACTTGTACAAGGGTTTGACCTTCACCTAATTCACGAAAGCGCTTCTTAAGGGCTTCTGATACGTGAGGTGGAACCATACTTGTGACGTCACCACCAAGAGAGGCAATCTCTCGGACAGTGGTTGAAGACAGAAAAGTATGTTCTTCGTGAGTTATGAGCGCGACAACTTCAATTTCTGGTTTTAAACGGTAATTAGCTAAAGCCATACGGAATTCATGTTCAAAGTCAGAAAAAACACGCAGTCCCCGTACGATTACCTGAGCGTCAATCTTTTTACAATATTCAACCGTCAGGCCACTGTAACCCACCACTTTGATTTTAGGATCATTCTCAAAGGTCATACAAACCAATTTAAGACGTTCTTCCGGTGAAAACAATAAATTTTTAAGCGGTCGATCATAGACTGCGACGACTACCTCATCAAATATGCGTGCAGTACGCCGAGCAATATCGACATGACCATAATGGATTGGATCAAATGTACCTGGGAAAAGGGCGCGTACCATGGTTAACTTATATCTCCTTTACCACCGCCCCAGAATCGAGTCACCATTTTTGCAAGCGCTTTGTGGCCGGTTTCTGCTAATTCTGGATCTTGTTCGAAAATAGCCAGGGCCTGATTACGAGCTTTTTCAATCAATCTAACGTCTGTTAAAGATGCCATTTTTAGTTCAGAGTAACCGGCCTGACGAGTGCCCAGGAAATCACCTGGACCCCGTTGCTCGAGGTCGCGTTCAGCCAATACAAAACCATCTGTCGTTTCAGCCATTACAGCCAGACGTTCATTTTCGAGGGCATCTTCTGTTTCCGGAATCAGAAGACAAAAGGACTTTATCTGGCTTCGCCCGACTCTGCCCCGGAATTGGTGTAATTGAGATAGGCCAAAGCGGTTAGCCCCTTCGACAAGCATAATTGTAGCGTTCGGAATATCAACACCTACCTCGACCACGGAAGTGGAAACTAAAACCTGATAATCTCCATCTCTAAAGCGGGCCATAACATCATCTTTTTCCTCTGGTCTGAGCCGACCATGCAGGAGTCCAAGCTTTAATTTCGGGAAAATATCTTTTTGCAAACGAGTGTGTTCATCCACTGCCGCTTTGAATTCGGAAACCTGGTCATCATCACCATTTTCCACAAGCGGATAAATGATGAATGCCTGGTGACCTTCCTGAACTTGAGAACGAATCAGGTTATAAGCACGTTCCCTTTCCAGTGGATGAAGGATGTGAGTCTCTATTGGTAAACGACCTTCAGGCATTTCATCCATTACCGTAAGATCCAAGTCGCCATAAACGGTTAATGCTAGCGAACGGGGGATCGGAGTAGCTGTCATGACCATTAGATGTGGATTTTCGCCTTTGGACCGCAGGGTAGCACGTTGAGCTACACCGAAGCGATGCTGTTCATCAACAATGACAAGCTGCAAGCACTTAAAGATGACTGGGTCCTCGATCAGGGCATGAGTTCCGATTACCAATTTGATGCTTCCATCGGAAAGTCCGGCTCGAATACGATTTTTTTCAGTATCAGGAGTATCCCCGAGCAATAAACCAATCTCATCTGGTTTGAGAGGCGCCTCGAATTCATCGATTGGTTCTACTAATAATTTCAGCATACTCTTGTAATGTTGATCTGCTAGAATACTGGTTGGCGCCATAAATGCAGCCTGCGCATGATGACTGGTAATGATATTAATAGCCATAACAGCAATAACGGTCTTACCTGAGCCGACATCACCTTGCAAAAGACGGTTCATTGGACGACCAGAACCCAGATCAGCTCGAACATCCATTAGCGCTCGATGTTGTGCACCAGTCAAAGTAAAATGTAATCTACCAATTTGCTGTTTGAACCAATCATCGGTAACTTCGTATTTGTTGGCTACCGCAGATTGCCAGGATTGTTTTTGTTTAAGAACTCCCAGTTGGAGCAAGAAGATTTCGTCAAACGCCAGCCGGTTCCTAGCGATTTTTAGCTTCTCCTGGGAGTCAGGGAAATGGATTTGATACAATGCAGTGGGAAGGTCAATCAGGCCGACTTGTTTTCGAATTGATTCGGGAATGTAATCCGGTATACGTTGAGCCCAAAATCCGACAGTTTGAAACATGATCCGGCGTAACCAATGTTGAGTGATTCGTGAGGTTAAGGGGTATATTGGAGTAATCCGATTAGTATGAAGATGTGCTTGTTCTACCGGCTCCATGTCTGGGTTGGTCATCACCAAACGACCCAGATACATGTCAACTTTCCCTGATAAAGTGACCTGTGTACCTTGAGAAAGCTTGTTTGCAATCCAGGGTTGATTGAACCAGGTTAAACGCAAGTAGCCAGTGCCGTCACTAACTACGGCTTCTGTCAACTGTGACTGGCCACCACGAATTGGACGAGTTTGCGAACTCTGGACAGTGCCGATAACGGTGACCTCTTCCCCATAAGCCAGCCGGTTAATTGGTTTCATTGAGCTGTAATCATCATAGCGGCGAGGAAAATAATATAAAAGGTCGCCCAAAGTATCCAGCCCAATCGTGTGTAATATTTGGGCATATCGTGGACCGACACCCGGTAAAACTGTCAATGGAGCATTGAGACCAGAGGCAGCCGGCAAATCCTGAAATCGTGGAGTTGAGCCATTTGGAATTCGATTTCTAGAACCTGGATCAGTTGCTCCTGGTTGTGTTCTTGCAGGAATTGACTGTGAGGAGGAAACCTGCTTGATTGTGTTACCGGCTAATTGCTTTTCAGATTGTGTGGTGTTTGGATTGTCAATTTTCTCTGGAATATTTGTATGATAAAGAATATCGGTTAATTGTTTGATTGTTTCCGATCGAGTTTTAGGATCGAGATCCCGGTATTCACTCAATCTGGCAGAAACGGATTTGATCAATGTCTCTTCCAAATGGTCGGCCTGCGATTCTTTTTCCCAAATTGGTATAACTTTTTCCAGGCCGCCCACGACAGCCCGATTATCATATCCACGTTCTGCTTCTAGTTTAAAGAATTTTATAAGTTTATCTATCGATGAAGGCATGGAGATATTTTACCCCAATTAATGGCGTTGACGACCATGCGCTTCAACCACGATTAAACCCATACTGCGTGGCCCAAAAAGAACCGAAAGTGGAAGATTGATGGTATGTTCAGTAAATGGCGTTTTTGGAAAACTGTCCTGTGCATAATCCCTGAGCATACGAGCTTCTTGTGTATTTGACGGAGCGCTCTGAAGAAAGCCAATATGCTGAAGGGATTCGAACTCATCTAAAAATTCTTGAAAAAATTCTATGGCGTGACGGTGATTTCGGACCTTTTCTAATGGGCTCAACTGTCCATCTTCCAAAGCAAAAATTGGAAGCAATCCAAGCATTTCTCCAATTGTTGCTTGGGCATAATCAATAAATTTGTTTGAGTACAGATAGGTCAATCCTGGAGTGCAAAAAACCCCATAAATTT
>Ga0209039_10004111_pt1 | contig 10842 bp, 9 predicted proteins | sample BogFormECP12_OM1_FD_188238 | JGI IMG/M metagenome (GOLD analysis project Ga0209039, IMG submission 188238) | Bog forest soil microbial communities from Calvert Island, British Columbia, Canada - ECP12_OM1 (SPAdes) (version 2) | ecosystem: Environmental > Aquatic > Freshwater > Wetlands > Bog ... | reverse complement strand
TAGCGTTGCGCACCGTCGTTCCGCCGATCAGGACCGGCGCCAGCATCGCGACCGGAGTAAGTTTTCCCGTGCGCCCGACCTGCACGCGAATATCTTCCAATTTCGTGATGCCCGCCCGCGCCGCATACTTGTATGCAATCGCCCAGCGCGGAGCTTTACCGGTGAAGCCGAGTTCGTCCTGCAGCCCAGTGCGATCCACTTTCACGACGATGCCGTCAATTTCGTAAGGCAGTGAATCGCGCTTCGCCTCCCACTGCTGAATGAAGGCCCAGACCTCGTCCATGGAATGAACCAGTTTGCGGTTTGGGTTGACCTTGAATCCAGCCTTATCGAGCGCAGTCAGCGTTTCCCAGTGGCGTTCGAAATAAGTACGACCGTTGACCAGGAGAAAGTAGGGAAAGAAATCGAGACGGCGCTGCGCCGTAACGCTGGAATCGAGCTGCCGGACCGTGCCCGCCGTAAAATTGCGCGGATTGGCGAAGGTCGGAAGGCCGTTGCGTTCGCGTTCTTCGTTCAGCTTTCTGAATGCGGCGGTCGGCATCAGCAATTCGCCACGCGCCTCAAAGTTTACCGGGATGCCTGCCTTTTTGAGCTTCTCCCTGTCAATCGAAAGCGGCACGGAGTGTACGGTGCGCACGTTGAGCGTGACGTCCTCACCGACCGATCCATCGCCGCGGGTGACGCCGCGCACCAGCTTGCCGTCTTCGTAGATCAGCGCCAGCGACATGCCGTCGAGCTTGAGTTCGCAAACGTAGTCCACGTCGCTGCGGCCGCTGAGCTCGTGCACCCGGCGTTCCCAGTCGCGCAGCTCTACTTCGTTGTAAGTGTTGTCGAGCGACAACATGGGCGAGGAATGCGGCACCTTGACGAATCCCTCGCGGGGCTTGCCGCCGACACGCTGGGTGGGCGAATCGGGAGTGATCAGCGACGGATGCTGGGCTTCCAGGCCTTTCAGTTGCTGCATGAGCCGGTCGAATTCGGGGTCGCTGATTTCCGGCTGGTCGAGAACGTAGTAGAGGTATTCGTGATGGCGAATCTTCTCGCGGAGGGCCTCAATCTTCTTTTCGGCGTCTTTGTTCGCGGCAGGCATCGGGCAGATTATAGTCGGGGGAAGGGGGCGCATAGAATCCGGGAGGCGCGCCTCAGGTACAATCCAGCTTCTGTCCCGCCATGCGCAAGGCCGCGTTAGTTTACAACCCGGAATCCGGAGGCAGCAGGAAACGTCAGCGGGAACTGGAGTCCGCGCTGGCGGTGCTTCGGAACGCGGGCATTGAAACCGATCTGGTTCCCACCGAGTCTCGCGGGCATGGCGGCGACGCCGCGCGGCGGGCCGTGGAGTCAGGTTGCGACACGATCTTCGCCTGCGGCGGCGACGGCACCATTCAGAACATTGCGCAAGTGCTGGCGAATTCTCCCGTGGCCTTAGCGATTCTGCCCATGGGCACCGCCAACGCTTTGGCGCACGACCTGGGCCTTCCCATCAGCATAACCGCGGCGGCCAAGGCGGCCCTGCACGCCACGGAGCGGCGCGTGGCGCTGGGCCGGGTCGAATACCTTGATCTGCATGGGAAGCCAGGAGCACGCTATTTTGTTGGCGCTGCCGGGATGGGGGTTGATGCTCATCTTTTCTACAAGCTCCACAGCGGGACCAAGCAGCGCATGGGCATGGCCGCGTACTACGCCAAAGCCTGGAACATGTGGTTCACCTACCCCATGACGAGGTTCGTGGCGGAGTACGTGGAAAGCGGATCGAATGAAACCAGGCGCGCTGAAGTGACCGAGTTGATGGGCGTGCGCATCCGCAATTTTGGCGGGGTAGTGCGGGAACTGGCTCCGGGAGCGGCGCTTGACCGCGATGACGTGCGGGTGGTTTTCTGCCGAACGGCAAGCCGCCTGGCATACTTGGCTTATGTGACGCGCGGGCTGCTGGGGCAACGGTGGTCCATCCCCGGCATTGACCTGGTCCATAGCACGAGCGTCGTGTGCCGATACTGTGAGCCGTCCGAGGACACACCGGCACGGTCGAAGATTTATGTTGAGGCGGACGGCGAATTGCTGGGGACGCTCCCGGCGAAGATTACGGTTTCGCCGAATGCGCTGACGTTGCTGGCGCCTAAGCGCTGAGCTGGTTGCAGGGAGCGGGGCTCGCACAGCAGAATTCAGGCTGCTGAAAAAGTATTCTCTGCCCAGCAGTCTGACCTCAGCGGCTAAAGCCGGCATCGAAAACAAGCCAGTTATCGCAGCGCTGAAGCGCTGCGCCACCCAAAATCAGGCACAAAACGAGTTCTCCAGCAGGCTGAGAATCACCGTGCAACTCCGGCGCGGTTCGTGGCCGAAGTGATCTTGCCGAGTCTCTCGATCCGCCCGCGCTTGGCCTTTTCCAGCCTGACACAATAGAATTCTTGGAACACTTTGGAACCTGTCACCCATTTCCTGACCGGGGCGTGCATGGGACGCGCCGGGCTGAACCGCAAAACGGCGCTGGCGACACTGACGCTCACGCTGGGGGCGGAGGCTCCCGATCTGGACGTGCTGGGGCGTTTCCGGGGTCCAGCGTTCGGCTTTGCTCATCATCGCGGATTTACTCATTCATTCCTCGGAATCCCGCTGAGCGCGGCTGTGGTCGTCGGCGTCGTGTATTTGATCTGGCGTCTGCGCGGCCGCCGGACCAACAACCCAACGCTACCCCCACGCTGGGGACTGCTGTTTCTTTATGCCTGCCTTGCCGGGCTAAGCCACATCCTGCTTGATTTCACCAATAACTACGGAGTGCGCCCGTTCTGGCCGTTCTCCGAGAAGTGGTATTCGTGGGACATCGTCTTCATCATCGAGCCGGTCATGTTGGTTCTCCTGGGGGCGGGGCTGATCGTTCCGTTGTTCTTCGCTTTGATTGACCGTGAGATCGGGGCGCCGCGCCGAGGTCCCCGGGGCCGCATAGGGGCTACGCTGGCGCTGTTGGGGATCGTGCTGCTGTGGGGGCTGCGTGACTACGAACACCGGCGCGCGATCCACGCGCTGGAAGCGCGCACCTACGATGGGGCCGATCCGGCCCGCGTTGCGGCGTATCCGAACATGACGAATCCTTTTCACTGGTATGGAGTGGTGGAGACGCCCGCCTTCTTCGCCCTGGCGCCGGTGGATTCGCTCGCGCCCGAAGTCGATCCCGATGGCGATCTCGAGATTCGCTACAAGCCGGAGGAGACTCCGGTCACCCTGGCGGCGAAACAATCGTATATCGGGCGGGTGTATCTGGATTGGGCGCAATATCCCATCACGGAGACGGAAACCGTTGAAGGGCCTCAGGAAGGCTACATCGTTCATTTCATAGACCTGCGCTACGGCCAGATTCCGAGCGTCGTCAGCCGCGGCCGGGGGCGCCGGGCTTTGAGTGCGGCGGTACAGCTCGATAAGAACCTCCGCGTGGTAGGCGATGTTTTCGGTGCGGGCAAAGATCAGGTGGTGGTACCGGAACCAGGCCAGCGCTAGCTCGGGCAGAATTTCTGATCGTCGGCCCAAGGCACAACCAGCAGTATTCCACCATCACGTCCCGCGGTAGTGGGTCAGTTTGAATTTTGACCATCTACCTTCCTCGACGGCGTCATCCCGAGCGCAGCCGCTTTTCAGGCGGAGCAAGGGATCTCGCGGGGCGTCTCGGTAGTGCGCGCTAGATCCCTCGGCCCGCTGGTGAAAGCGCGGGCCTTCGGGATGACGCCTCACAGGAGATAAAATTCAGGCTGACCCACTACCAGCCCCGATCCGCCCTTGACGGCAGACGCGGCAACGGCCAGAATAAGAATTCGTCTCGCGAGGTGATCATGCTGGCTTACGTATTCGTGCTGTTAGCTGTGGCCGCCCGGTTCATGCCTCATCCCATGGCTTTTACGCCGGTGGGAGCAGCTCTGCTGTTCTTTGGTGCGCGTGGACCCCGCCGCCGGATATGGGTGCCGCTGGCGCTGCTGGCGGCTTCGGACGTGGTGCTCACCGCGCTGGTCTACCGCTATCCCTTTGCGTGGGATCACTTCGTCACCTGGGCCTGGTACGCCGGCATGCTCTGGCTGGGAACGAGCCTGAAGCAGAATGCGGGAGTATTGCGAATTCTGGGCACCGCGCTGGCCGGTTCGGTGTCGTTTTTCCTGCTGAGCAATTTCGCGGTGTGGGCGGCCTGGAATATGTATCCGCAAACCTGGGCGGGCCTCGTGGCCTGCTATGACGCGGGGCTGCCGTTCTTCCGCCGCGCGGCTGAAGGCGATCTGCTCTTCACCTCAGCGATGTTCGCCACGCCGGTTCTGCTGAATGTGTTGGCCGAGAGACGGCAGCGATCAGGGGACCACACGGTCGCGCCGTAAGAGACGGTCGAGCAGCCGGCAAATCAATACACGGCAAGCCATCAGTTGGCGAGTCATCTGCTCGCCGGCCAATCAGTGCAAGTCAGTCCGCCAAAGACCAGAGCTGGTTTCACCAATGGTCTTGCGCGCGGCCGAGTGCGAAGCCCTCAGGGGCTAAAGCCCATTCCTTCTGACAGCCTTATCGCAGGCCTAGAAGGCCTGCGCCACCCAAAATCAGGTGCGACATTGGGTTTTTCAGCAGCCTGCTTAAGCCCAGCGTTTATGCGGCTCTTGACGGCCCGGCTGAAGCCGGGCCCTACCCAAAACCTATTTTGTGAAACCAGTTCTATTTGCTTCCGGCGTTCTCTGCCTGCTGAGCGGCAGATCTTTTCACTTTCCTTCGCCGGCGCAGTAGCCATATGACGAGCCCGATCACTGCCAGTGCCGCCAGTACCCAGTAGAAACGCCGTTTGAACAGGCCTCCCGCCAGCTGCACGATCTGCGGCCCGAACCACATGGTCAAGACCGAGAGCACTAGAAAGCGTACGAATCTGCCGGCGAAAATCGCGGCCAGGAAATCCCGGAAGCGCATTTCAAACACGGCTGCGCCCAGCACAAAGATCTTGAACGGCGTAGGCGGGGGCAGCATCGCGGGGAACATCAGAGCCCAGAATTCGTGCTGCTCGAAGGATTTGTGAATCTTCAGGAAGCGCGCTTCGGAAATCCGTTTGCGCAGGACCTTCTCGCCGCCGAGATATCCGATGATGTAGAGCGGAATGCTGCCCAGGGCTGATCCCAACGACGCCATGACAATGTAAAAGAGCAGGCGTTTGCGATCCTGATAGACGTAGGTGGCCACGATCGCATCCACCGGCATGCCCAGCAGAGCGCTGTCGGCGAAGGCGATGACAAACACTCCCCACATGCCCAGCAGCTTGAGCAGGCCCCAAATCCACGCGGTGTAGCGCGCCAGAATGTGTCCGATGGCTTTCAAAAGGAAACAGCTAGTGTACGTGATCGAGGAAAATGTGTCAGGGCGGCTGAGCCCAGGTAAAAGGATCAGGTTGGACCTTGGCGATTGTTTTCCGAGAGCATCATCCTGAGCGAAGCCGTCCTCAGGCGGAGTGAAGAGCCTGCCCTGAGGAAGGGATCTCGCGCGCACTGAATACAACTTGGCAGCCCACGCGAGATCCCCTTCGGCGAGCTCAGGGCAGGCTCTCGCCCCGCTGGCGAAAGCGCGGGGCTTCGGGATGACGCCTCAGAGGGTTGTGATTCAAACTGAGCCGCACCTTGCGCTCATTTTTCGGAAAACTGAAGGCCGCAGCCAGCTACGTATGTGCGAAGTTGATATGATCACTGCCGGTGGAGCAACTATGCGCAAGCTGATTTTCTCTCTTTGCCTTCTTCTCTTCTCGACTACCACGCTGGCCGCACAGCAATATGACCTGGTCATCGAGGGTGGCCGTGTCATGGATCCTGAGACGGGATTGGATGCGGTCCGCAACGTGGGCATCCGCAACGGCAAGATCGCCCGCATCGCCTCTGCCGGGCTGAGCGGCCGGCGCGTGGTTCACGCCTCGGGGCTGGTGGTTGCTCCCGGCTTCATTGACCTTCACCAGCATGGGCAGGAACCTGACAGCCAGCGGGTCAAAGCGTTCGATGGCGTGACCACGGCGTTGGAGATGGAAATCGGCGTCCCGGACGTGGCTCAGTTTCTGAAGTCGAAAGAGGGACGCTCGCTGATCAATTACGGAACGACCGCCAGCCATGCGGCGGCGCGAGCGCTGGTCTTCGGCGCGCCGTTGAATCCTGCAGGTGTAGACCCACGCATCGGCATCCCCGAGATTCTGCCCAAAAGCGGACCGGCCACAAACCAGCCCGCCACTCCTGCCCAGATCAAAGAGATTCGGCAGCGGGTGCGCGATGAACTCGACGCGGGCGCCCTCGGCGTCGGCATGGGCATTCAGTACACTCCCGGGGCGACGCGGCTCGAGATCATTGACATGTTTCGCGTGGCCGCTGAGCGCAAGGTGCCGGTCTACACCCACATCCGCAGCTTCGGACACAGCGAGCCCGGCTCCGACATCGAGTCGGTCGAGGAAGTGATCGGCGCGGCTGCTATTACCGGGGCTTCGCTGCACATCGTTCACATCAACAGCACCTGCCTTCTCGACACGCCGGAGTGCCTGTCGCTGATCGAGGGCGCCCGCGCTCGCGGTCTCGACGTGACGACCGAAGCATATCCTTACACCGCCGGTATGACGGTTTTGAACTCGGCGCTGTTCAATCCCGGCTGGCGCGAAAAGCTCGGCATTGATTACAGCAGTCTCGTCCTACCCGACACGGGCGAGCATCTTACAAAAGAACGCTTTGAAGAACTGCACAATTCGCCCACGCCGCAATCCGTACTCATGTTCGCCAACACCGAGGAGATGGTGGACGCGACGATTCCGAATCCGCTGATCATGATCGCCAGCGACGGCGCGGCGGGACATCCGCGCAACGCCGGCACCTATGCCCGCGTGCTGGCGCAATATGTGCGGGAGAAGAAGACTCTCACCCTGATGGAGGCGCTCCGCAAAATGACTCTCATGCCGGCGCAGATGCTGGAGCGCTCGACTCCGGCAGGACGGCACAAGGGACGACTGCAGGAAGGCGCCGATGCCGACGTCGTGGTCTTTGATCCGCAAACGATCAGCGACCGGGCGACGTACGAGAAGCCCATGGAGCCGAGCGTTGGCGTGCGTTACCTGCTGGTGGGAGGAACGGTCTTGATCGACGAGGGCAAAATGGTGCCGGATGTATTTCCTGGGCGCGCGGTGGTGGGACCGGGTAGGGTTTCGGGCGGCAAGAAATAGTGAGCTATTGAGGGGCTTACTGCGCCGCCGCGACCAAAACCGTCGCGGCATGGACGGGCGAGGGCGCCCGTCCCTACACGAGCGTACTTGCTACTTATGTTCCGTCTTCCCGCTCAGCAGCGCAATCGCATGGGGAATCAACCCGGCCACAGCCTCCAGCGACTCCACGGCTCCGGCTGGGCTGCCGGGCAGATTGAGGATGAGGGCGCGCCCGCGCACGCCGCAGACGCCGCGGCTCAGCGCGGCAAACGGAGTCTTCTTCGTCCCTTCACTGCGCATGCGCTCGGCCACGCCGTCCAGCAGCCGATCGCAAACGGCGGCCGTGGCTTCTGGCGTGACGTCACGCGGAGCGATTCCGGTTCCGCCGGTAGTCGCGATGAATCGCACTTCCCGCGCCAATCGAATGAGCAGATTTTGAATCTGGATCAAGTCGTCAGGAACGACTTCCCGCGCGACGACCTGGAAGTGGAGCTTCTCGAGAAGTTGAGCAACTGCGGGACCGGATAGATCCTCGCGTTCGCCCCGCGCGCAGGAATCGCTGACCGTCACCACCGCCGCCGTGAGCAGATCAGCGGCCTGGGGCTCAGTTGTCGAGAAGGACATCTTCCTCTTCTTCATGTCCGGACCGGCCGGCAGCGGCGGGCGCCGCACTCGGCGCAGTCTGAGTCGCGGTCTGAGTGGCAGTCTGAGTGACCGGGGGGGCTGCGGCAGGCGTTGCGGCCGTCGCCGCCGTCTCTGGGACGGCTTCCGCCTCGCCGCCGCTGTCACGCTGCGATTCGTCGAGCAGCCGCAGGCCCTCCATCAACAGGCCCTGGGTATTGAGCTGCGTAGTTTCCTTGTCGGTCTTGCCTTCGAAGTCGAGCTGGAAATTCCCGCCGGTCCAGCGCAAGACCTTGAATACGGCGGCGTCGCCCACCAGGTCTCCGTAGGTCGCGTGCTTGACCTGGCCTTCGGCGAAGAATACTTCGCATTTCTCGTTTTCGTTGCTGAGCGAGAGCTGGCAGCTCTTGCGGCCCATTTCGAGCGACTGCATCAGATCAATCACGTTCATCTGTGCCAGGCTGCCGCGCACCACTCCGTCTGAGGGCGCGGTCTTGGCCATTTTTTCCAGCGCGATCCGGTCAATCAGGCGCTTGATGCGGCGGGTGGCATCTTTCAGGAAAAACGGCTTTTCCAGATAGTCATCGGCGGCGTCCTGCGGGGAAAGCTTTTCCGCGATGTCGGCTTTGCTGGCCATCAGCACGGTTGAGAAATTCGCGGTCGCCGGCCGGCTCTTCAGTTTCTCCACGAGTTGGCGCCCGTCCATGCCTGGCATACGGTAATCACAAACCAGCAAGTCCGGTGGATTATCTACCGCCTTCAACAACGCGTCGGCTGAATCCGTCGCGGTCGCGACCTGCGCCAGCGGAGCCAAAGCCTGATGCAGCATCCCCAGCACCATGGGATTGTCGTCCACCAACAGCAGCTTGACGTCGTTAGCCATGAACTTGGTTGCGCTTATTTCTTCTTGCGCCGGTACTCGCCACTCTTGCCGCCGCTCTTCCGCTCCAGCACAATCTCGCGAATCTCGATGCCCTTGTCCATCCCCTTACACATATCGTAAACCGTGAGCGCCGAGACGCTGGCGGCAACCAGGGCCTCCATCTCCACGCCGGTTTCGGCGGTGGTCGTGACTTTGGAGGTAATAGCGACGCCATTCTCGCACAGCCGCACATGGACATCAACGAGCGCCAGCGGCAGCGGGTGGCACATGGGGATCAGTTCGGCGGTGCGCTTGGCCGCCATGATGCCGGCCAGGCGCGCCACTTCGAGTGGATCGCCCTTGGGATTCTTCGGCAGCGCCGCCAGCACCGCGGGTTTCATCGCCACAAAAGCGCTGGCCTCAGCCTCGCGACGGGTGGCCGGTTTGCCGGAAACATCCACCATCCGGGCGCGCCCGGCCTGGTCGTAATGCGAGAGTTTCTTGGCCATGCGAAGTTCTATCTTACATGGGAGGTGGGGACTCATGAATGCGCTGGGCGGCGGTTGCCGGTGCGACGGGCGAAAAAGGCCATTGCATTTATCTGGTCAACGAGCGTGACGGGGATTTTTAGCCGATTGTGACGGTTCTTGGGCCTGCGGCGCAGCGCCTAAGACATGAGAATGATGAGGGAGTGCTCTGCTAGTTATGATAAAAAGGCGGAGGAGCTTGGCGCACTATGGAGTCCCAGCAAGTGGAACCCACAAGCCATGGATACCGGATGAAAGTCTCAAAGAGTGGCTCGTACCTGTTGGTTGCAGCGATATCGATTGTAACCTCAGTCCCCGTTGCCACCCGTGGTCTCGCGTCGGCGAGCTTTCCGACGGCCCTCGGGCGAGTGGTCATAGGAGCCCTGCTCATGGTCGGTGGCGTTTTTATGGTGGCGACGGTTCTGCGTTCGCGCCTTGTGATTGAAGAATCGCAAATCCGCTTCCGTACTGTCTTTCGGGAAGAAGTCTTTCCTTTGAGCGAGATCGAGGGGGTACGCACCGTGAGCACAGGACCTTCGTCGCATCGTGTGTCGCGTCGCGTGATTTGTGCAAGAGGACGAAGCGAGCCTATCGAGACAATCCAGTTCGATCCGGATGACTTTTTGCAGACATGGTTGCAGCAACTACCCAACCTTGACCAGCCCGCTCAGTCCAGCAGCTCAGAGAACTTGTTTCGCAAGACCGACTGATAACTGTCGCTAACAGACCATTTACACTCGCGACTCACCTACCGCAGCATGATCGCGACCCATTCTCCCGCGGCAATGCGCTCGCGGTCCGGGGGAATGACGATGTAACAATTCGCCCGCGCAGTGGCGGCAATGTCGCCCGATCCCTGCCAGGACACGAGTTCGACTTCTGAGTGCTCCAGTTCGCCGGTGAGCATTGCGGGGAGAAAACGGCGGAGGCCGGTCTTGATTCGAATCTCGGACTTCAGGCGGGCGTGAAGGAATCCCAGTTTGAGTGGCGACTGCCCGGCCAGCGCTTCCAGTATGGGGCGGGCGAAGAGTTCGAAGGTCACCATGGTGGAAACGGGATTGCCGGGCAGGCCGAAGAAGTAGGTGGAGGCACGGGGGACTGAAGTCCCCTGGCGGGCAGGAGTGCCCGCCGCACATTTGCCAAACACTACCGGGCGGCCGGGCTGAATCTTTGCCCCAGTGAAAAAGAACTCGGCTCCCATTTCAGAGAGTACCTGCTCGACCAGGTCGTAGCGGCCCATCGAGACGCCGCCGGTCATCAGCAGTAGGTCTGACTTCAGCCCGTCTTGGATCAGACGGCGCAGCGCCTGAGGTTCGTCGGGGGCGATGGGCAGCAACACCGGTTCGCCGCCAGCCTGGCGAATCTGCACGGCGAGGGAATAGCTGTTCGAGTTGCGAATCTGCGTCGGGCCCGGAGTAGCGTTGACATCCACAATCTCGTCGCCGGTGGTCAGCACCGCAACTCGCGGGAGTTTGTGCACTTCCAACCGCGACTTGCCGGCGGACGCCGCCAGCGCGATGGCCGCGTCATTCAGCCGCAGACCACGATCGAGCAGCAGACTTCCCAGGCGCGCTTCTGCGCCACGGGGAACGACATTCTCTCCGGGCACTACGCTCTTTGTGATCTCGACCCGCTGGCCGTGCTGCGTGCTGTACTCGACGCTGTACTCA
>Ga0209039_10004110_pt1 | contig 10844 bp, 11 predicted proteins | sample BogFormECP12_OM1_FD_188238 | JGI IMG/M metagenome (GOLD analysis project Ga0209039, IMG submission 188238) | Bog forest soil microbial communities from Calvert Island, British Columbia, Canada - ECP12_OM1 (SPAdes) (version 2) | ecosystem: Environmental > Aquatic > Freshwater > Wetlands > Bog ... | reverse complement strand
GCGCTGCATCGTCGCAGGTCAGAGGCTCGCAAGATCCACAACGTTGAGTAATCGTTGCAGCTCAAGGGCCGCCATGTGCGGAATGCAGGGCTAGCGGCGGTGGCCGCCAGCTGGCGGGCGATGTGGGACGTGTCGAGGCAGCCAGGCCCGGCTGAATTCGAGCAGGAGGCGGCGAAGGCCTTGGCCGCCTGGCGGGCAGGCCAGTTCGAGCTGCCCGACTACTACCTGATTCTCGCCGCCAGTACCGGTGCCGCCACTGGTACCGTCGATGGCGGCGATCACCGGCCGGATTTCCACCTCGGGCCGTTGCGCTCGGCCCGGCCGCACCGGGTGGCGCTGGTCGCCGCGACGGAACCCGCTCAGCAGGCGGCGGGCGTCCTGCACGCTCTCGGCTCATTGCGGCACGGTCCCTGGTGGCCGCCCCTGGACGAGGTAATCGAAACGGCCCGCCGGTTCTACCCGGACAGCCTGGCCGAAAGCAGGCCAGTCAGCGCATGACTAACGATCCCGGTCACCCGCCACTCCGATCCGCCGTTGCGCCGCCTGGATCTGGCGACTCACCCTTGAGGGGTGGTCCAAGACCCGCATGGCGCGGCGATGCTTGCCTTGTGGACTCGTTTGAGCGGCGGCGCTCGATGGATGGCCGGATGGTCACGCGCACGGAGGCGCTGGCCCAGGCCGTCACGGAGCGTGCGGTCGATCTTGTGATGTCCGCGGTGGATATCAATGCGGTGCTGGACCAGGTGGATCTGAACGCCCTGCTGGATAACGTCGACATCAACCGGGCGCTGGACCGGATCGACCTGGACCGCCTGCTCAGCCGGATGGACCTCAATGCCGTCGTCCAGCGCATCGACTTCGACGCGCTGGTCGAGCAGACCGACCTCGGCGCCGTCATCGCCGCATCCTCCAGCGGGGTCGCGGGCGATGCGCTTGACGTGGTCCGCAGCCAGACCGTCGGGCTGGATGAGTTCATCGCCCGCTGGATAGCGCGGCTCCGCCGCCGCCCCTACACCGGCCCGCCCGGCCCGCCTGACGGGCTGCGGGCCCAGGCAGGATCATGACTACGCGCGCGGGTGATGCCACGCCCTCCGGCCCCCCGGCGCCCTCCGGGCCCCCGGAGTCCGCGGGCGATGCGACGCCCTCCGGGCCCCCGGCACGCGCAGGTGATATCACGCCCTCCGGGCCCCCGGCCGTCATCCGGGAGAGCCTGCAAGGCAAGTACTCGGGTTTCGCGTCGCGCTTTACCGCCTTCGCCGTAGACGTGGGGGTCAGCCTCGGCGTGTTCATGCTCGCCCTAGCCGCCATCTCGTTCGCGGCCAGGGTGCTGACCGGCAAGGACATCACCTGGAACAAGGGCGACCTCTGGGTGATCATCGCCTATGCGGCCTGGGCGTTCATCTACTTCGCCTATTCCTGGGCCGCGAGCGGCAGGACCGCCGGCATGGCGCTGTTCGGCGTGCGGGTCGTCCGGGACGACGGCACCGACGTGAGCGGGCACCGGGCGGTCGTGCGCACGCTGGCGTTCCCGCTGAGCTTCCTGTTCCTGGGACTGGGGTTCACCGGCATCCTGCTGGGCGACCGGCGCCGGGCCCTGCACGACGTCATCGCCGGGACAGCGGTCGTCTACTCCTGGGACGCGCGGGCGGCACGCGTGCGGTTCCTGACCCGGCGCTGAACCTGCCAAAGCATCCATGCGCGTGATCTGGCCCTGGTTCGGTAATTAGCTCGGGCAGCGGGTGACACAGGGCTGGGGGCCTGCCTGGGCTCAGTCTGCTTTCTCGATCGGAACCTGGATGCCTTCCGGCTTTACCTCACGCACCGGGACACTGACCTCGAGGACGCCATTCTCGTAGCGGGCGGTGACGTCCTGGGCGTCCACCCTGGCGGGCAGCCTGATCAGCCGGGTGAACGAGCCGTAACGGAATTCTGAGCGATAGGGTCCGCTGTCCGTCTGGCGACGCTCCGCGTGGATTGTCAGGGTCCTGCCCTCGACGGTGACCTCGATGTCCCTCTCCGGGTCCAGGCCGGGAAGCTCGGCCCGGATCACGTAGCGGTCGTCCCGGGCCACTTCCTCGACCCGGAAACTCTGGGCCGCCGTGAACTGCGGCGGGCCCGCCCATGGTGACTCCAGCCACTCGGCTAGGCCCGGGAACAGAGCGCGGACTACCGCGGGTGCCTGCGGGCGTGACAGCTTTGCCATGATGACCTCCCGTTCCGCATGTTGCCACTGCCCGGGTGCGGATCCCTCACCCGCGCAGGGTGGTGCTGGCCGCGTTCCTCGCCTCGGACGGCGCCGCCGCGCTCACCGGCCAGACGCTATGCACCGACGGCGGCCTGGCGATGCGTCCAGCTTGTCCGGACCGTACCGCTAGTCGCGACCTGAGCTGAAGGCAGCGTCGAAGGCAGCCTGAGGCGGGTCGAAGTCGAACCGGCGCAGGAAGGTGATCGCCTCGGCCGCGCCGGCCAGCCGGTCCATCCCGGCGTCTTCCCATTCGATGGAGATCGGGCCGCGGTAGCCGATCGAGTTCAGCATGCGGAAGACGTCTTCCCAGCGGATGTCGCCGCGGCCTGCGGAGACGAAGTCCCAGCCGCGCCGCGGGTCGCCCCAGGGCAGGTGCGAGCCGAGGCGGCCGCTGCGGCCGTCGAGCCGCTTGCGGGCCTCCTTGCAGTCCACGTGGTAGATCCGGTCGCGGTACTCGGCGAGGAACGCCACCGGGTCGAGGTCCTGCCAGACGAAGTGGCTCGGGTCGAAGTTCAGGCCGAACGCGGGGCGGTGATCCACAGCCTCGAGCGCGCGGCTGGTCGTCCAGAAGTCGTAAGCGATCTCGCTGGGATGCACCTCGTGCGCGAAGCGGACGCCCTCGGCGTCGAAGGTGTCCAGGATCGGGTTCCAGCGCCGGGCGAAGTCGGCGTAGCCCTCGTCGATCATGGCCGCGGGGACGGGCGGGAACATGGCCACCGTGTGCCAGATCGACGAGCCGGTGAAGCCCACCACGGTGTCCACCCCGAACGCGGCGGCGGCGCGCGCGGTGTCGGCCATCTCGGCGGCCGCGCGCTGCCTGACGCCTTCCGGCTCGCCGTCACCCCAGATCCGTTCGGGGAGGATGGCCTGGTGGCGGACGTCGATGGGGTGATCGCAGACGGCCTGGCCGACCAGGTGGTTCGAGATGGCCCAGCACTTGAGGTCGTACTTCGCCAGCAACTCGTGCCGGCCGGCCAGGTAGCCGTCCTCGCTCAGCGCGCGGCTGACGTCGAAGTGATCTCCCCAGCAGGCGAGCTCGAGGCCGTCGTAGCCCCACTCCCTGGCGTGCTGGCAGACCTCCTCCAGGGGCAGGTCAGCCCACTGGCCGGTGAACAAGGTGAAGGGATGGGGCATCGTTGGCTCCCTTTCAGTTCGTGGGGACGGGCGTCCAGCCTGACCCGTTCGCGGCGCTCTGCTCGACGGCGGAGAGGACGCGCTGCACCTGGAGGCCGTCCTGGAACGACGGCGCCGGATCCGTGCCAGTGGCGATGGCGGTCACCAGGTCCCGGACCTGATGCGTGAAGGTGTGCTCCCAGCCGAGTACGTGGCCCGGCGGCCACCAGCCGGACAGGTAGGGATGGCCGGGCTCGGTGACCAGGATGCGCCGGAAACCCTCCTCGGACGGGTCATCGGAACGGTCGCAGAACTGCAGCTCGTTCAGCCGCTCCAAGTCGAACGCCAGGCTGCCGCCGTCGCCGTTAAGCTCGATCCGCAGCTGGTTCTTGCGGCCGGTGGCGAACCTGGTCGCCTCGAACGAGGCCAGCGCGCCCGAGTCCAACCGGGCGGTGAACACCGCGGCGTCGTCCACGGTCACCGGCCCGGAGCGCGGGGCCTCCCCGGCCGGCTCGGGCAGCGGGCGCTCGCCGACGAAGGTGGCGGTGACCGCGGAGACGCCGGCGATCAGCTCGCCGACCAGGTACTGGGCCAGGTCAACGATGTGCGCTCCCAGGTCGCCAAGCGCGCCGGACCCGGCTCGCTCGCGCTGCAGTCTCCAGGTAAGAGGGAACGACGCGTCCACCAGCCAGTCCTGGAGGTAACTCGCGCGCACGTGGCGGATCCGGCCGATCCTGCCGTCGGCCACGAGCTTGCGGGCCAGGGCCACGGCCGGGACGCGGCGGTAGTTGAACCCGGTCATCGAGCGGACGCCGCGGGAGGCGGCCCGCACCGCCGCGGCCGCCATGGCCTCGGCCTCGGCCAGGGTGTTGGCGAGCGGCTTCTCGCACAGCACATGCTTGCCCGCCTCGAGCGCCGCGATGGCGACCCCGGCGTGCAGGTCGCCCGGCGTGCACACGTCCACGAGCTGGACGTCGTCCCGTTTGATCAGGGCGTGCCAGTCCTTCTCCGTGGCCGCCCAGCCGAGCCGCCGCGCCGCGGCGCCCACCGCGGCCGCGTCCCGGCCGCACAGCACGGCCATGCCGGGCTGCAGCGGCAGGTCGAACACGTGCGGCGCGGTCCGCCAGGCCTGTGAGTGGGCCGCGCCCATGAACGCGTAGCCGACCATGCCCACGCCGAGCACCGGCCGCCCCACCTGGCCGAGCTGGGCACCCTGGCTCGCTGTCTCCTGCACCTCGTTCCTCCCGTCAGGCCGTCATCCCGTCAGGCCGGTACTCAGGATGCTGGATTTTCCAGGGTTCTGGCCTTCGGGTCCCAGTCGGGATCCAGTGTCTCGGGCAGGCTGAACGTCGACCGCACCGGCTCGAACGAGCGCTCCGCGACGGACCGCCCGATCGCCTCCATGGTCTCGAGCACGTGCAGCCCCAGCTCACCCGACGCGCGCGGGCGACCGCCGCCGCGCAGTGCGCGGGCCATGTCGAGCACGCCGGGCCCGCGCCCGTCGGTGGCCCCGGAGGTCGGCAGGACCTGCCACTCGTCAGCGCCGGTGGCGCGGAGCCTGATCTCGCCGTCGAACCGGTTCGGGTCGGGTAGCGCGAGGGTGGCCTCGGTGCCGGTGATCTCCACGAAACCGTGCCGCGGCAGCGGCGACTCGAAGCTGAGCACGAGCGTGGCCACCGGGCCCTGCAGGTACTCGACCAGGGCGGAGACGTGGGTGGGGACCTCGACGCGGAACTCCGTGCCGGCCCGCGGCCCCTTGGCGATGACCCTGATGTCGCGGCTGCGGTGGCCGACGGCCGCGACCCGACCGGCCGGGCCGAAGATCGTGGCCAGCCAGGACAGGTAGTAGGGCCCGATGTCGAACAGCGGTCCCGCGCCCCGCTGGAACAGGAACTCCGGATCAGGATGCCATCGCTCCGGGCCGGGGTTCTGCATCAGCGTCAGGGCCGTCTGCGGCACGCCGATCGCGCCTCCGGCGATCAGCCGCCTGGCGGTCTGGAGCCCGGCGCCGAGCACGGTGTCGGGTGCGCAGCCGAGCAGCAGGCCGGCCCGGTCCGCCTCGTCGAGCAGGCGCTGCCCGGTGGCGGTGTCGAGGGCGAGCGGCTTCTCGGTCCAGACGCTCTTGCCGGCGGCCAGCGCGGCCGAGGTGACCTCGGCGTGCGCGGCGGGGATGGTGAGGTTGACGACGAGTTCCACGTGGGGTTCCCGCAGCGCCTGGGCCACCGTCCCCGTCTCTGGCACGCCGTACCTGGCGGCCTGCTCCTTGGCCCGCTCGAGGTCGATGTCGGCGCAGAAGACCACCCGCAGGTCGGGGAACGAGGTCAGGTTGCGCAGGTACTCGCGGCTGATGGTGCCGCAGCCGACGACGGCGACGCCGACCGGCTCAGCCGACGCTCGCATCAGGTGCCGCCCTTGCGCTCGGCAAATCCCCGGTCCACCAGCCAGGTCAGGCTGTCCCCGACCGCGGTCAGCATGTCGGTCGCGCAGCGGTCGAGCTCGACCACGTGCCAGCCCGCGGACGGGCTCGCGGCCAGGATGTCGGCCACCGGCATCCGCCCGGCGCCGACCGCGGTCATGAAGTCGTCCCTGTTGACCACCGGGCCGTCCTTGACGTGCAGGTAGCGGACCCGGTCGCCGAGCCGGCCGAGCAGGGCGGGCACGTCCTGGCCGCCCACCGCCGCCCAGTAGGTATCCACCTCGAGCAGCACCGCGTCGTCCAGCTGATCCGCGAGCACCTCGAGCGCGGGCACGCCGCCGACCAGCGAGGAGAGCTCGAAATCGTGGTTGTGGTAGCCCAGCCGCAGGCCCTGGCCTGCCGTCCAGGCGGCCAGCTCGTTCAGCTCGCGGGCGACCCCCTGCACGCCGTCGGCGTCGGCGAACCTGGGCGGCGGCAGGTACGGGATGATGATCGTGTCCGCGCCGAGGGTGCGGGCGGCGCGCACCACGTCCTCGGCTTGCTCGCCGGCGGGCACGGCGTGCAGGCTGCACGCGAACAGGCCCGCCGCGTCCAGGTCAGCGCGCAGCCCGTCCGGGTCGTTGAGGATGTTGAACGGTTCCACCGCGCCGTAGCCCAGGGCGGCGACCTGCGCCAGGACCCCGGGCTGGTCGGTGGGCAGCTGTTCCCGGAGGGTGTAGAGCTGTAGCGCCGCAGGGTTGGCAGTCACGGTTCTCCTTCTCGAAAACTCTCCGCTTCCCCTGCCAGGCTAAATTCAGCTATAAACCAGGTCAATAGCGATTTCTTCGGTCGTGAGCGATACTGCTAGAACACGTTGAGCAGGCATACTTTTCGAAAAGGAGTGGCCGTGGCGCGTGACGCCCGCCGTAGCACCCTGGTCGAGATCGCCGCCGACGCCGGGGTGTCGGTATCGGCGGTGTCCAAGGTGCTCAACGGGCGGACGGACGTCGCGGCCGGCACCCGGGCCCGGATCGCCAGCCTGCTCAGGCAGCACGGCTACCAGGTCCCCTCGCGACTCGGCTTCGGCGTCGTCGACCTGCTGATCGCGGACCTGCACAGCCCGTGGGCCGAGGAACTGCTCCGCGGGACCATGGAGGCGGCCAACGAGGCTGGCACCAGCGTCGTCGCCACCACCGTGCACTCGCCGCAGGAATTCGCCGACTGGCTCGACCGGGCCACGGCCCGGGGGAGCGACGGCGCGCTGTGCGTCCTGCACCTGCCGGGCAGCCGGGAACTGCACCGGCTGGCCGCCGCCCGGATCCCGCTGGTGGCGATCGACCCGCCCACCGAGCCCGGCGATGCCATCCGCTCGGTCGGCACGACCAACTGGCAGGGCGGCATGACCGCCACCCGCCACCTGATCGAGCTGGGCCACCGCCGCATCGCGATCATCGGAGGCCCGCCCGGCCTGTGGTCCAGCCGGGCCCGGCTGGACGGCTACCGCGCCGCCCTGCAGGCCGCCGGGCTGGGCCCGGACGAAGACCTCATCCGCCAGGACAGCTTCTCGGTATCAGGCGGGCGGGCGCAGGCCGGAGAGCTGCTCTCGCTGCCGCAGCCGCCCACGGCGGTCGTGGCCGGCAACGACGGCCAGGCGTTCGGCGTGCTCCAGGCCCTAGGCGAACGCGGGCTGCGCGCCCCGGACGACCTGAGCGTGGTCGGCTTCGACGATGTTCCCGTGGCGTCGTGGGCCATGCCCGCCCTGACCACGGTCCGCCAGCCCCTGGCGGCCATGGCCGCCACCGCCTTCCGCATGCTGCGCTCTGATCCGGCCACCGCCGCCGGCGAGCCGCACCATATCGAGCTGGCCACCACGCTGGTGATCAGGGAGAGCACCGGGCCACCCCGCCGGTAGGTTCAGGCCGCACGAGGTCAGCCAGCTACCGGGCGCCCCGGAACAGCATCCGCAGCCATGCCGGACTCAGCAAGCGTCGTCGTGCTCGTATCTGCCTCATCATCCTGGTGTGCTCGTTGTGAATGCACGTGCCGGTGTCATCGTCCAGAAGGCAGCCGCCCAGGCAGTCTCCCCAGCAGTGCCGGCAATGGCGAACGACGGTCATGCACGGATCCTTCAGGGCGCAGTAATACTCACATGGTGTGCTACCCATCTTCGACGACCCCGCCGCAGCTGAGTCACGAGTGAGGCACGGACAACCTACGAACGGGAAGCGGCATGAGCGTGCCTCCCCGTGGCCTGGCGCTCACGAATGATCATGCAACCCACGGGGTGGCGTGACAGCCGGGAAGCTGGCCGGCCAGGTCCTCGAAGTCGTCGCCCGGGCCCGTGGGCGGCTGGAGCCGGGCGGTGATGCAGACGGCGAGAGGGTCGCAGCCGACACTGGCGAGGTGCTCGCGGAGCAGGTCAGCGGCTCGCGTAGCCTGGCCGGCGGCCGCGGTGGCGACCACTTCGATGTGATGGCGTTCCCAGTTCATCGCCTGTCGTCTGCCATCAGCGGGCTGATGGTCTGGTGTGCCGGTGAGCGCCACCAGATCGGCGACGGCGACGCCGAAGTCGGGGTCGGCGCTGACGGCCAGGCGCAGGGCTGCGGTGGCCCGCTGCAAGTCGGCTGCTCGCTGCGCCCGGCCGTACCACGCGGCCGCCCGGGGGTTGGCGGTGACTACCCGGCCGTGGTCCTCAACCGCGGGTCCGGTGGCGGGCAGATGATCGTGGTGGCTGGGACCCTGGCTTGGCGATGGCTGCATAACGGCCAGGGTGCCCGGGGGGCCTGAAGCGGCGCTGAGATGGTGCTGAGGTCAGCGGGCGAGCAGCGCGAGGCGGGCGGTGAGCGCGGCCACATCTGGCTCGTCGGTCAGAGAGCGATACGCCAGCCCCTGGGCACGCCGCAGAGCGAGGGCGGTGAAGGCTTCGGTGTGGTCACGGGTCGGGTCGGCGATCGCCTTGACCGCGGCTACGGCGGTATCGGCGAGGAGCTGGGTGGCCGGGTCCCCGCTGGCCGAGGCGCCTTCGGCGGCGTCGGCGGCGAAGACGGCCGCCTGGTCTGGGTGGCCGGCGGCGAGCGCCCACCAGGCCAGGCCCGCGAGCACCCGGGGCGGGCCGGACGGAAGGTCGATGTGCCGGTAGTGACCGCCCGCCGCGTCGAGTAGGGCTCGGGCCCGCGGCAGGTCACCGAGGCGACGCGCCACCGCCGCCTGACCGACCATGGCGTCGGCCGACACCCACGGGTTGAAACTGCAGCCGATCGCTTCGGCGTAAAGGGCGGCGGCGGCGGCGTCGTCGCCTTGCCTGGCCCGCAGCGCAGCCAGGGCGACCAGGCTGAACGGCACCTGAATAGGCTGTCCGGTGGCCCGGCATCGCTCCAGGAGCGCTTCGTAGGCCGCCGAGGCCGCATCGAGGTCCCCCCGCGCCTCGGCGATGCTGGCCAGCGCGTTCAGCGGAGAGACGACTAGCAAGACCTCGCCGTGAGCGTCGAAGCGTTCGAGGCTCGAACGGGCGACTGGCTCGGCATCTTCCAGCCGCCCCAGCGACAACAGGTTCCACGCGACGATCAAGTCGTGCACGCCGAGAAGCCAGCCGTGGCCAGCTGGTTCCAGCAGATCCCGGGCCTCGCCCACGGCGTCGAGTGATCGTCCGAAGTGGTGCGCGAACCCCAGCACCGTCGCACAAATCACCAGCGCCTCCGCCAGGCGAACCCGGTCATGGCCGGCCCTCAGGACGGCCACGGCTTCCTCGCATTCGATGACGCCCGACGCCGGGCTGGTCGACATGCCCACGCAATAGCCGTGCCAGAGGTGGGCAGTCGCTCCCACTTCGGGACGGCGCGGCCCTTCGGCGCCCAGCGCATCACCGAGCCAGCGGGCTCCTTCGAGGAAGTCGCCGTTGATGAACCACAGCCAGGCCATCCCCGAGGCCAGCGACAGCGCCGCGTCGCCATCGCCCGTGGCGATATACCAGTCGAGCGCGGCCCGCAGGTTGCCCGACTCCGCGACGAGACGGTCCCGGCACCTCGGCCCGGCGGTGCCGCGCAGGCCCTGGTGGGCTTCGGTGGCCACCTGCCGGTAATACGCCCCGTGGCGGGCCCGCATGGCGTCAGCTTCGCCAGATTCACCGAGCCGTTCCCTGCCGTACTGCCACAGCGTCTGGAGCTGGCCGAACCGGGCCTCGTCATCGCCGCCGGAGGCGGTGACGAGGGACTTGTCGACCAGCCGGCCGAGCACATCGAGGATCTCGCCGGCCGGCACCTGATCGTCGGCGCAGACGGCCTCGGCCGCGGTGAGCCCGCAGCCGCCGGTAAACGCGGCCAACCGGGCGAACAGGCGGCGTTCGTCCTCGAACAGCAGGTCATAGCTCCAGTCCACCACCGCGCGGAGCGTCTGCTGGCGGGGCAGGGCGGTGCGGGCGCCGCGGCTGAGCAGCCGGAAGCGGTCGTCGAGGCGTTCGGCCAGGGTGGCCAGCGGCAGCGCGCGGAGGCGGGCTGCGGCGAGCTCCACGGCCAGCGGCAGGCCGTCCAGCCGGCGGCAGATGTCCTCGATGACGCCGACGGCCGGCCCGTCGGCGAGGAAGCCGGGCCGCACGGCCCGGGCCCGGTCGACGAACAGTTCGACGGCGGCCGCCGGGGCCAGCCCGCCCACCGGTACCAGGACTTCGCCAGGGATGCCGAGCGGCTCGCGGCTGGTGGCGATCAGCCGGAGGCCGGGCACCGCTCCGACCAGGGTGTCGGTCAGCGCGGCCGCCTCGGCGATGACGTGTTCGCAGTTGTCGAGGACGAGGACCAGCGACCGTCCGGCCAGGTGCCGGACGATGAGCTCTGTGGCCGATCCGGTCGGCTGAGGGCTCGCGAGCACGGCCGCGCCCGCCCCGAGCGCGGCGGCGGCGGTCGGCACCACCCCGTCGGGCTCGGCGACGCCGGCCAACTCGACGAGCCAGGCGCCGTCGGGGTGCTCCTGGCGCAGCGCGGCGGCCGCCTCCACCGCGAGGCGGGTCTTGCCCGCCCCGCCCGGGCCGGTCAGCGTGACGAGCCGGCTAGCCCTGCATTCCGCACATGGCGGCCCTTGAGCTGCAACGATTACTCAACG
>Ga0209039_10004109_pt1 | contig 10845 bp, 5 predicted proteins | sample BogFormECP12_OM1_FD_188238 | JGI IMG/M metagenome (GOLD analysis project Ga0209039, IMG submission 188238) | Bog forest soil microbial communities from Calvert Island, British Columbia, Canada - ECP12_OM1 (SPAdes) (version 2) | ecosystem: Environmental > Aquatic > Freshwater > Wetlands > Bog ... | reverse complement strand
GGCGGCATTGTTCTCAGATAGCCGCTGACGTAACGCGCCGGGAGGCCGAGAGATCGCATGCACCCGATTTGGAGATGAGCGAAGTCCTGGCACACGCCGCGGCGCTTTTCGAAAAAGGTCTGGACGGGGGTCGTGACCTCGGTGGCCTTCTTGTCAAAGCGGAAATCCTGGTGGATTCTGCGCGTCAGATCGAGAACCGCTGCGAGCAGCGGACGTCCTTCGGGAAACGACTCGCGCGCATAGGCGGCCAGTTCCGGACTGGACCTCACGCGTTGGGTATCGAAAACGAACTGATAGGCGTTCAGGACCTCGTCGCTATGGTCGCCGGCCAACGACTCCGGTACGGTCTCCCAAGGAGGAGATCCGAAAAAGTCCGGTGATTCGATGGCATTCACTTCCAAGTCGCTGTTGGCCTCCACGATGAGGCAGTCGTGAGGCTCGTGCAGCGTGAAGGAGGTCAGGGTATTGCCGAAGTAGTCGAAGTGGGCAGAGATGGCCGGCGGCGCAGGCAGGATGGAAATGTGGCTGTCCCGGCACGTCTGTTTTGGAAGATTGCGCGGAGTCAGACGCACCACGTGATGCGATACCGAGACCGGGTCCTCATAATGGTACGCTGTTCTGTGCCGGACGCGATAGATCAAGTGACCCGCTCCATTTCCGCGTGACTGAAATAGACATGGGTGATGGCATCCGACAAGGCGGGCAGCGCCGCGCCCGTCCCAGCGAGCAGTTGGTCTAGCGGCTCGCGGATGCTGCCCTCGCCTGGCTGGCAGAGCAAGCGGATGTCCGCGCTAAACAGATTGGCTGCCGCTTCTTCCAAACGTCTCTGTTTGGAAACCGGCCATCCAGCCCCCGAAGGCCTGCCCGATAAGCACCGGCAATGCTCCATGAGATCCTGTAATTGGAAGGCAAGCGAGCGCGGATTGGCCTCGTCGTTCATCAGCAGATCGAGCACAGGCGCGGGCTGCAGCACAGTGAAGTAGCGGGACCGGTAGGTCATCGAACTGTCGGCGACCTCTAGCAACATATCGAGCGTTGGCCAGGTCCGGGGGCTAAGCGGCACGATAATGGCCCGGAAGAGATCCACCAGTTGGATGGAGCGCTCGATGCGTCTTCCCGCGCCCAGAAAATGCCATCCGGGGCCACGGGTGATGTTCTCCATTTCGATCCCGCGAAGCGCCGCGAGTGTCCCGATACAACGATTCAATACGGCTAGCGCCTCGCCCGTCGAGGCGTAGCCCCAGGCAGAGGTGTGTGCGGCGTCGAACTGGCTCACGATACGCAGCGTGTCGCTCGAAAGGCTGTGCCGGACGTGCGCGGCCGCCTGCGCGGCGCGACTCAAAACCGCGTTCAGGCTATCGCTTCGCTGTTCTTCAAAAATGAGAGAAAGGATTTCCTGCTCCAGATCTCGCCATGGGTCCAGATGCCCTTGGGGGTCCTCCGCCGACAGCCGGGACTGAGGCGATGCCAGACAATCGTATAACTTCATCAGCGAATCCGACTCCGAGACGCCAGACGCGCCGAACTCACCGGTGAGCCGAATCAGAATGCAGCGAAGCACGCGGGCAAGGTGCTCGCAGCGTTCGGCGTAGCGGCCCAGCCAGAAGAGATGGTCGGCCGCCCGGCTGGGCAGGGCGCTACCGTCCCCGCGATTCAGGTTCAGCGGTTGGTCGGGGGGATGTCGCAGCGTGAATACGTCCACCGGTCCGCTCGAAAGCACCCAGGTGTCCTTGCTGCCGCCGCCGCGCTGCATGGAAACCACCGGCGTGTCGAGCGAAGGAGACACGCGGGCGAGTCCGCCGGGCATCACCACCCAGGAGTCTCCCGACGCCGCCAGAAAGACGCGCAGAACGACCCGGCGGGGGGTTAGCCTGTTTTGGGACCAGACCGGGACCGTCGAGAGGTCCAGTATTTCCTGCCCGGCGAACTCGTGTGGACGTTCTCGCAGGCGCGTAATCATTCGCGACCGTTCATCACCGGTAAGCTTCCCGCCAAAAACCGGCTCCATGCCGTGCGAGGGAAAGGCCGGCTTGATCACCAGGAAATCCAGGTTATCGAGCACGTACCGGAAAGGCTGGGGCTGGCCGCACCACCATGTGGCGACGGAAGGGAGTTTCAGCCTCTCTCCGAGCAACTTCTGGCTGAGCCGCGGAAGGAAGGGTATAAAGGCCGGCGATTCGATCAGACCGCTGCCTAACGCATTGGCGACGACAACGTTGCCCGCCCGCACGGCCTCGACCAGACCCGCCACGCCCAGAAAAGAGTCGGAGCGTAATTCGATCGGGTCGCAGAAGCTGTCGTCCACGCGCCGCAAGATCACATCGACCGGCTTGAGACCGTCGAGCGTTTTGAGGAATACGCGGCTGTCGCGCACCGTTAGGTCGCCCCCCTGAACCAGCGTGAAACCGAGATAGCGGACCAGGTAAGAGTGCTCGAAGTACGTCTCGTTGAACGGTCCCGGCGTAAGGAGCACCACCCGCGGATTGTCGCGGCGCGAGGGCGACAGGTTCAGCAGAGTGTCGCGAAACGAGCAGAAAAAGGAAGCCAGCCGCTGGACTTGGAACTCGCGGAACAAGTCCGGAAAGGTTTCGGCCAGTACAGTGCGGTTTTCCAGCGCGTATCCCGCGCCCGAAGGCGCCTGGGTACGGTCCGCGAGCGCCCACCATTGGCCATCGGGGGAGCGCGCCAGGTCAACGGCGAGCATGTGCAGGTAGGGATGGACCGCTGTGGGCATACCGTGACACGGCCGCCAGAATCCGGGGTTGGCGAATATCAGCGCCGGCGGGAGAAGGCCGCTGCGGAGCAGTTGTTGCGGGCCGTAAAGATCCGCAAGGATGTAGTTCAGGAGACGCGCGCGCTGTATCAGGCCCGCCTCGAGTTCATTCCACTCCGACGGCGGAATCAGGAGAGGGATGGAATCCAGATTCCAAGGGCGGTCCATTCCGAGCGGATCGCCATAGACATTGTAAGTAACGCCGTTTTCCCGAATTCGCTGTCGGGCGATCTTCCAGCGGCGGGCAAGTTCTTCGCCGCCGAGCGCGGACATCGAACCGATGAACCTATCCCAGTGCGGACGAAGAACGCCTGGCGCGGCAGACATCTCGTCATAAACGCCGTCCGTCTGGCGATAACCGGCGCACAGGAGAGGCCCATCGAGAGTATCTCCGGAAATGCTCATAAGGACCTACGCCAAGGATTCCCGGACTGCGGGACTCTCCTTCATCTCGTTCGCCGCAAATCCAACGTTAACGGGAATTCGGAATTGCGCTCCTCCGGTGGCACAACCATCACACCCGGGGTGTGGCCGGTATCCTGAAACCGGGCCAGACGGCGGCTCTCCGCCTCCTGGGCGTTGACGGGGAACTGCTTATTGGCCCGTCCGCCCGGATGCGTCACATGATACGTGCAGCCCCCGATCGCTCGTCCGGACCAGGTGTCCACGATATCAAACACCAAGGGCGTGTGCACCGGGATGTTTGGGTGGAGGCACGACGGCGGCTGCCACGCGCGATAACGCACTCCCGCCACAAATTCGCCGCTTTCGCCCGTGGAACGCAGCGGCACCCGCCGGCCGTTGCACGCGACCACGAAGCGCTGGCCGGTCATTCCGGCCACTTTCACCTGCAGCCGCTCGACGGATGAGTCCACGGTGCGGACGGTCCCGCTGCCGGAGGCCTCTTCGCCCAGCACGTGCCACGGTTCCAGTGCGCGCCGCAACTCCAGCCGCATGCCGCGCCTGGTTACCGAACCGATCTGCGGAAATCGAAACTCGAAGTGCGGAGCAAACCATTCTGTCTGAAACTGGTATCCAGCTTCGCGCAGATCCGCCATGACGTCCTCCCAGTCGAGTTGAATAAAGTGAGGCAGCATAAAGCGGTCGTGCAGCATGGTTCCCCACCACACGAGTTTGCGGCGGTACGGATTCTCCCAGAAGTGCGCCGTCAGCGCCCGCACCAGCAATTGCTGGATGAGACTCATTTGCGCGTGCGGGGGCATCTCGAATGCACGCAGCTCGACCAGGCCGAGCCGCGATCCGGCGGAGTCGGGCGAGTAGAGCTTGTCGATGCAGAACTCGGCGCGATGCGTATTGCCTGTCAAATCGGTCAGAAGGTGCCGGAAGACGCGATCGGCCAGCCACAGCGGGCTTGTGGGCGCCTTCTTGTCTGGGACCTGGTCGAAGGCGATCTCCAGCTCGTAAATGGAATCCGTGCGCGCCTCGTCCACACGGGGATGTTGGCTGGTCGGACCGATAAACAATCCCGAGAGCAGATACGACAGAGATGGGTGATTGTGCCAGTAACCGATCAGGCTTCGCAACAGATCGGGGCGCCGCAAGAAGGGACTGTCCTCCGGAGTTGGGCCGCCGATCACCACGTGGTTGCCGCCACCGGTGCCGGAGTGCTGTCCGTCCAACATGAATTTCTCGGTGCCCAAACGGCTCTGGCGCGCGAGGTCGTAAAGCGCGGTGGTGTTTGCCGCAAGCTCGTCCCAGGATGCCGCTGGATGGATATTGACTTCGATGACGCCGGGATCCGGCGTCACCTTCAGCACGGCGATCCGGGGATCCGAGGGAGGCGCGTAACCTTCCAGCAGCACAGGCATTTTGAGATAAGCGGCCGTATCTTCTATGGCGGCCGCCAGATCGAGATAGTCCGCCAGATGCTCGACCGGCGGCATGAAGACGAACAGCTTGCCCTGGCGCGTTTCGACGCAGAGGGCGGGACGCGCGATCCAGGCCGCCGATTCACCCTTCTCCGGCGGTTCGGCTTTGTCGGCGTCCGGCACCGGATCGTCCGGAACAGAGGGCGCGTCGAAAAGGTAGCGTTTGCGCTCCGGCTTTGCCGGGAGGCGCGCTCGCTTTTCAAAGGGATCCGGGTCGTAGGAATAAATCACATCTTCCGGCTTGGTCCACGGAAGAGATTCGAGCGGCAAACGATATCCCATGGACGAATCGCCAGGGATTAGAAACATCTGTTTCGAGGCGAGAAACCAGGGTTGGCTGGTCCAGCGCGGCGTGCCGGACCGGGTCGGGATACGGCGCAACGGAAGGACGTAGCCGATCGGCCGGTCTAATCCCTGTTCGAAAATGCGCGCCAGATGGGCGCGCTCGATTGGATCTGCGAGCTTGGGATCGAGCGGATCGACGTTGATCGGCAGTTTGCGTTCCTTCCACAGATAATAGAATACGTCCTCGTATGCAGCGATGGTGAAAGCAATGTCTACTTGGAGACGGCGCGTCAGGGCCGCAAGAAATTGCCGCGCGTGCTCGGCCGTGTAACCGTAATCTTTGCCGTCCTCGGCGATGAGGCTGGCATCCTCCCAGATGGGAACCCCATCCTTGCGCCAGTGGCAAGCGAATGCCCAGCGCGGCAGAGGCTCGTCGGGATACCACTTCCCCTGTCCGAAATGCAGCAGGCCCTGGGGCGCAAAGCGTTGGCGCAGCCTGCCCAGCAGTTCCACGGCACGCTGGCGTTTCACCGGCCCTAGCGCGGCGGTAGTCCATTCGGCTCCGTCGGCGTCGTCGAGAGAAACGAAAGTCGGCTCGCCACCCATGGTGAGCCGCACGTCTCCGGAGCGCAGATCGGCATCCACCTGATGGCCGAGTTTTTCGATTGCATGCCACTGCTCGCCGGTATATGGCTTGGTGACGCGAGGGGATTCGTAGATTCGCTGCACCGTCATCTCGTGACTGAACTCGGTATTGCAGGGGTCGAGCAGGCCGGAGATGGGCGCGGCGCTACCGGCGTCCGGTGTGCAGGCGAGCGGGATGTGCCCCTCACCGGCCAGCAGCCCGGACGTAGGATCGAATCCGACCCAGCCGGCGCCCGGAAGGTACGCTTCGGTCCACGCATGCAGGTCTGTAAAATCGGCGGTGGGTCCGGCCGGTCCTTCCAGCGGCTTCACGTCCGCTACGAGTTGAATCAGATAGCCGGAAACGAAGCGTGCCGCGAATCCGAGATGCCGCATGATCTGGACTAACAGCCAGGCCGAATCGCGGCAGGAGCCGCTGCGCAGCGTGAGGGTTTGCTCGCAAGTCTGCACGCCCGGTTGCATGCGAATGACGTAGCCGATTTCGTTCTGCACGAGTCGATTGAGGCCGACCAGAAAATCCATCGTGCGGGTGCTCTCGCGCGGCACTCTGGCGAGAAAGGCAGAAAGCATGGGCCCGGCCGGCTCGGTTTCGCGAAATGGACGCAACTCGCGGGCGGCCGAGGGGTCGTAGGGAAAGGGGTATTGTTCCGCGTGGGGCTCCAGGAAGAAGTCAAACGGATTGAATACCGCCATTTCGGCAACCAGATCGACTTCCACGAATAGCTCCGTGGTTGGCTCTGGGAATACCAGCCGCGCGAGATAGTTGCTTTGCGGGTCCTGTTGCCAGTTGATGAAGTGGTTCTTGGGAAGAACTTTCAACGAATATGCGAGGATTGGCGTGCGGCAGTGCGGGGCAGGCCGCAGCCTGACTATGTGAGGTCCGAGAGATACCCGCCGGTCGTACCGGTAGCGGGTCTGGTGGTGAAGCGCAACGTGAATGGCCATGGATCTGTGATGCCAGCCGGTTATTGCTGCTGCTGCTGCTGCGCGTGCAACTTCTCGGCCTGCTGGTTGTTCTCGAGAAAGCGGGACCATTCTTCGTCCGCGGCAAACTCTTTGTCGGGCGGCAGCACCGCATCGGAAGGGGTCACCCGGACACGCACTTGCAACTCCGTTTCAGCGGAGCCTTTCATCGTGCCTACAGTCGGGGACACGTCGGAGTAATCGCGCCCGATCGCCGTTCGAATGTGTCTGCCGCCCACGATCAAATTGTTGGTCGGGTCAAACCCCACCCAGCCAATACGCGGAAGTAGCGCCTCGACCCACGCATGTGTGGCGCCCTCGTCGGAGCGATCCGCATGCCCGGGATCACGATGGAGGTAGCCGCTCACATACCGGCACGGAATTCGCAAATTCCGCACGATCGAGATCATGATGTGCGCAAAATCCTGACAAACACCCTGTCGGGACCGAATTGCATCTTCGATGGCCGAATTGACCCCGGTGCTTCGCTTCACGTAAGAAAAATATTGGTACACCTTGGAGTTCAGCGTCGTCAACAATTCCAGGGGTTCCCTCCCGCTACGCTGAACGACTCCAAACTCGCTCGCCAGCGCTTCGAGTTCCGGCGAAGTGTAGGCGAAACAACTGGGCATCAGCATGTCCCAGTAATCCTCCCGATCAATCATGGCATCGAGTTCGTCCCATGCCCCGGGACCTAGCGACTCCGGGAGCGGCGACGGAGTTTCCACATCCACCAGAGCGTCAGCAGTAATCGTCAGTTGTCGATGCTGCCCGGGAACGTCGAAATGGTGAACGAAATTGCCGATGTGATCCTGATACGAGAAAACCCTCGCCTGGGGACTTATGGATAATTGAAACGTGAAGCACCGCTGCGTGTTCTCGCTGCGTGGCTGCATTCGTAATTCCATTACGCTCTGCCAAACGGGACAGCTGTACCGAAAACGAGTAAAATGCCGGACAGCGTAGAACATCAAGCCTCCAAAGCCGACTGGATCGGATAATCGATATACACTACGTGAACCGCGGCATGCAGGTCGTTGCACTGCTCGATGACACTGTCGAGGTAACGGTGCAGCCCGCCTCTCATGATGTCGGCAATCTGAACGTAAGCGAGGGAAGCGCGCAGCCGTCCGGCAACACGTTCGATCCGGCCCGCCGCCTTTGTGAAAGAAGTCTCGGAGATCGCCGCAATCGCCGCGCACATCCGCTCGACCGCATAGCGCACGGAATACGGGAACTCGGGATTCAGTAACAGAAATTCGGCCATCGATTCGGGCTTCAGATCGGCCGTGTACACCTTGCAGTACGACTCAAAAGCGGCGCAACTTGCCAGCAGCCCTACCCAGTCCAGGTAGTCTGCTTTCCCGGCTGCCGAGAAATAGGCATCCAGCAGAACCGGCAATGCGCAAGAACGTTCCATGTACTTGCCTAGTTGAATGAAATGCCAGCCCTCGCCGTGATTCATCGTGGCGGCCGTCACACCGTGAAACTGGTAGGCACCTTCGCGCACGGCGGTCACCAGCCGCAGCGGATCGGAGTCCGTCTCAAGCGTGGCGTTGGCCTGCGTCACCTGGTGATACAAACGGTTCAAGCGTTCCCACATCTCCGAACTGATCTGCTCGCGAACCTGGCCGGCATTCTCGCGGCTTTCCGCGATACAAGATACGATCGACGATTCGTCGTCGGGGTCGCTGGTCAACTTGATCATGGCCATTTGCGGGTCGATGCCGCTGGCGGTCGCTGCGATGCCGAGAGACGCCATGATTCGATGCCATCTCTCCTCGGTGGAGAGCTTCGAAGGATTCAGCAACAGGTTGTAATTCGCTTCCAATACGCGCGCGCAGTGATCGGCCCGCTCGAAATAGCGGCTCATCCAGTAAAGACTGTCGGCTACCCGGGAAAGCATTGGACCACCCTGATGTTCAGTTCTGCAATACCCATGTGTCCTTCGAACCTCCACCCTGCGATGAATTTACCACCAGAGAACCCTTGCGCAGAGCGACGCGCGTAAGCCCGCCCGGCACGATGGTGACCTTTTCTCCAAATAGAACGTATGGCCGCAGATCCACGTGCCGTGGCTCAACCCGGCCATTCATAAAACAGGGAGCGGCGGACAGCATCAGGGTCGGCTGTGCGATGTAGTTTCTGGGATCCGCCAAAATCTTGTCGCGGAATTCGGAGCGTTGCTCGTGGCTGCTGTGTGGACCGATCAGCATGCCGTAACCCCCGGACTCGCCTACGGCCTTCACGACATACTTCTCCAGGTTTCCGCAGACGTGCTCGCGCTGCGCGCGGTCCGTCATCAGAAACGTCTCGACGTTATCCACAATTGCATCCTCGCCGAGATAGTAACGAATGATTTTCGGAACGTAGGAATAGATCGCTTTATCGTCGGCCACTCCCGTGCCAAGAGCGTTCGCGAGCACGACGTTCCCCGCTCGGTAGGCATTGAAGAGCCCCGCCACTCCCAGGGAAGAGTCGGCGCGGAAGGCTAGAGGATCAACGAAATCGTCATCCACACGACGGTATATGACGTCGACGCGCTGCAGACCAGAAGTTGTCCGCATGTAGACCGCGTTATCGTGCACCACCAGATCGCGACCCTCAACCAGCTCGATTCCCATTTGCCTGGCGAGGAATGCGTGCTCGAAATACGCGGAGTTGTAAATGCCCGGCGTGAGCAGAACTATGGTCGACCGGCCCTCGGGCGAAAGGGAACGAAGCGTGGAAAAGAGCGCCTGGCTATATTGCTCGATGGGCCGCACGCCGCATTTCCGAAACAGCGCCGGGAAGATCTGCTTCATCACCTTGCGGCTGGTCAGCATATACGAGACGCCGCTGGGCACCCGCAGATTGTCCTCGAGAACCACGAACCGGCCGTCGGGGAGGCGGATCAGGTCGGTCCCGGCCACGCTGACATAAACGTCGCGCGGAACTTTGACCCCGTGCATTTGCCTGCGGAAGTGTCTGCAGGTATAGATAATCTCGCCGGGGATGACCCGGTCTTTCAGGATCCGGCCTTCGTGATAAACGTCGGCGAGGAAAAGGTTGAGAGCCGTGATGCGCTGTGTAAGACCGCGCTCGATGGTCGCCCATTCCGAGCTGGTGACGATCCGCGGCAGCAAATCATGCGGAAAGATCTGCTCCGTACCTTCGGCACGGCCGTACACCGTAAAGGTGATGCCCTGGTTGAAGAACGCGAGATCGGCTTCCTTCTTGCTGCGGTGCAGTTCTTCGGATGGAAGATTCAGAAGTTGCGTATAGAGATTCCGGTAATGCGGCCGGGGGCGTCCCCTGGCGAGGAACATCTCGTCATAAGCTGCGGCGATCTCATAATCGGAGAAAGGCGCCGGCATCGGATGGTCGGCGGATTGTGCGGGCATGGACATACGAATAGCCTGGCGATTCTCTCCGCCCTCTTGACACAATCGCCCTGGAACTGAAGGCTACCAACCGTGTTGGCGCAACAAAGAGTGGACTCATTCATCAATCTTGATGACCTGGGAATCGGGTCCAAGCAATCTGCAGATGGTAAAGGCAGGCAGCAACTGAGTCCAATTCATATTTTTTATCGCATCCATTAGGCGCTCCAATAACGCCCGCACGAATTCCACGACCTTTACGTGTTGCGCATCAGGCACTGAGCTCGTGGTCAAATCATTGATGTTACGGGTGTTCGATGTTTCTTCTGCGAGGCTGGGGCGAGTATTACAAACGCGCCCACGTCCGCAAGCTCTTCCAACGTCTCCACGGCTGGATCCGGCGACGCATCTGGTCGCATCGGTACCGGGCGTTGGCGCAATGCTGGCTTGAAACGGCTGCCTGTGGCCAAGCTTTACGGCGAATAACGCACGGTAATTCTTATCGGTCAAGACCTGTTAATCGGAGTGCATTCTCAATGAGTTAGACGCGAAGTTTACGGTTCGGAGAACCAGGAGCGGACCCTTCGCGTAGGCAGCTCTCAACCAAGACTCAGGGACGCCGGGATGCAAGAGAAGGAATTAAGTCTGACGTTACGAGTACCAACCCTGGCGCGCCCTTTCATCCGATGAATCGGATCGTGCCCCGCATTCCAGTGGGCAAGCGCGCCGCCGTCTACGGGCCTGTTTCCGCAACTCGCGAGTCCCTGTCTAGTTCAAAGCGCACGGCTCGTGCTTGCAGTCGCACTGGATCTCGATTTCCTTCTCTTCTTCCGCATCCTTGCAGTAGTCGCTGCAATAGCGCTCATGCTCCGGGACCGTGCAAAGGCATTGCGAGTAGCCACACTTTTTTTCGTTTGCCATTCAGGAT
>Ga0209039_10004107_pt1 | contig 10848 bp, 11 predicted proteins | sample BogFormECP12_OM1_FD_188238 | JGI IMG/M metagenome (GOLD analysis project Ga0209039, IMG submission 188238) | Bog forest soil microbial communities from Calvert Island, British Columbia, Canada - ECP12_OM1 (SPAdes) (version 2) | ecosystem: Environmental > Aquatic > Freshwater > Wetlands > Bog ... | reverse complement strand
TTCCGGCAGGGAGAAGTGTTTTTCACTTGACATCCCCTTTAATAGGACGTTCTGGAGAATGTGCTGTTCATGGTGACACTCAGCAACAAGTGGCTGAGCGAGGTGGCGCCGTAGCACGCGGAGGCGCGGCGTGACAGGGTAATCTAGTTAGTGAAAAGATGAATCCCCAAGAACAATCTCCACCCCCTGACACTGACCGAGAAAGTTATTTACGCTGGCAAGAAATCTCGCACACTCAACTTGGATACACAATCAATCTCATGATGACCCTCTCGGGAGGCGCGCTAGCCTTTGTCGTGAAGGAGAAACTTAGTGGGACGGTCAAGGCCAGTGGTTATGAATGGCACTTTGCTCTACTCTGTCTCGGATTATGGGTGCTTCTTGCAATTGCTGCCAATGTCACGAGAGCTTGGGACTTTCGTTACTCCCGACGCGCGGCGAGATCGCGCATGAAAGACGGGCAGGACCACCAAAAACTTCACGATAAGGCCGAGTGCTTTGGGGATTGGACATGGCGCGCTTGTTCGGTCGTCAAGCCGCCACCTTCTTCCTAGGAGTGCTCTTCCTGGCGGTCTCGCTCCGTCGCTTCTGGACCTATTTGGCAAGCGGTTGGGGACGCTGATGACACATGTGGCGGGAAAGCAGGGTCAGAAACACAAGACGAGTGCAAATCAGAATCTCATCATGGCGTCAGAATTGGTGCGGCTGAAAACCGGCGAGCCCCATGATGAACACCTGGCTGAGCTACTTCAGGCGATCAGTCCAGACGCCGAATCCGGTCCTGATGCGGACATCTCTGGAGACTCAATTAAGAAGAAAAGAGACCTCCTGGCGAAGGAAGCCGGACGGCTAGGTTACGCGACTCCAAATCTGCCCATCAGGACTTTCCTCTCGCTTGCAAGGGCCTCAACGTAATCCGCCCAGAACTGCAGCATCGCTCTGCGCTGGTCGCAGTACTCGGCCTTGTTGTATACGCCACGCACACCGCCAGTTGTGTGATTGAGCGATTTTTCGACAACGTCAGAGCGAAACCCTTTCTCGTGCAGCAAAGTCGAGCCTGTGCGTCGCAAATCGTGGATTGTGAACGGGTCCATCGGGAATGTCATGCTGCCGAGGGCCTGATTCAGTGCGTTGTGGGCGAACGGCTTGAGCTGGCTGCTGCGGCTCGGAAGCACCCACGCAGAATCACCCGCGAGCGGCTTTAGTTCGCGGAACAACTGGGCGGCCTGTCGCGAGAGATAAACAACGTGAGGCCGTCCCGTTTTTGAGTTTTCGGTCGGAATCTGCCATTCGCCGGTTACGAGGTCAACGTCAACCCACTTGGCAAACAACAGCTCAGACTTTCGCACCAGCGTAAGCAGAATCAAATGCAGCGCTAGTTTGAACTGCCGCCTGATGTTTGACTTGTAGAGGGAGTTCAAGTACGCGCGGATTTCATCGGGCGACAACGTGCGCGTTCTGGACCTGGCTTTGGTGATAAATCGCATCGGCAATGCCAGCGCGGGATTCACTTGCGCCGCTCCACGTACTATCGCGTAGTCGAACAACGCTTGATGAGATTGCGTATGGCGGCTGCGGCGGCCTCCTGTCCGTTGTCGCGCTTACGCAAAACCAGCGTTTGCACGTCTGCGGCTGTCACGTCCTTGAGCGCTTTGTTGCCAAACGCCGGGAAGATCTGTTTGTCGAAGTAGCGACGGACGCTGCTTGGGTCCCTCAAAGACCTGAGCACCACGTCGGTGTAATAGCGCTCCGCAAACTCGCGCACGCTGCTGTCAGTCCCAAGCGCCAGCTTCGCGAGCTGCTTCTCCCGCGCCGGGGAATGTCCTCGCGCCACCTACCCAGCCATCTCGTCGCGCTTGTCCCTCGCATCCTTCAGGCTCACGTCTGGGTATCGCCCCAGAGCTACCTTCTCGAGCTTGCCGTGCAAGCGGTAGCGGTAGCGCCAAGCCACTGCTCCGCTGGGCAGGACTTCCACGCTGAGGCCGCGTCCGTCCGTGACCTGGTAACGCCTTGCCTTGGGCTTCAGCGCCTTGATTCTCATATCCGTGAGTGCCATACCAACCCCCTTCGTGTGTCCACCGACGCCAAGATTCGGGTGGTGGCGCCATAGTGGACACGCCGGTGGACACAAAATGTATCGGTTTTGTGTGTACACCACTGGACAGTATAGGAACATAATCCTGTGATAACAAGAACTGAAGATTTTGGGGGATTATTAGATTCTATGGGACGCTAGTGGATGTGATGTTACTTTCCGATACAAAACGAGCTGAAAATGAGGTTCAGGATATCGTCCGCTGTCGTCGCGCCGGTGATTTCGTCGAGCGGACGCAGCGCGTTATAGAGATCGAGCAGGACCATCTCATGCGGTGTTTTCGCGGGCACCGCGGCGACGGCTGCGTCGAGCGCGGCGAGTGAGTCCTGTACCAGCTTTTGGTGGCGGACGTTGGTGAGAAAGCCGCTCTCCTGCTGCGCGCCGCGACCTCCAAGCAAGCGAAGGATTTCTGCCCGCAGCTCCGCGATGCCTTGTCCAGTCAACGCAGAAGTCATCACCACGGGCAGGCCTCCGTCGGGCAGCAGGCGTGCGGAGGTAGCGAGATCTATCTTGTTCTGCACCACGATACCGAGACGCTGAGCCGCCAGCGAAACCAGTGCGGTGTCGCCGCGACGGGCGGCGTCATCTTCAACTGACTGAGCGGCATCGAGCACGACCAGGACCATGTCGGCGTCGGCCAGCGCCTCCATCGACTTGCGGACGCCGATGCTCTCAGCCTCATCGAGGGCATCGCGAATGCCAGCGGTGTCCACCAGACGCACAGGAATGCCACCGATCGAAACGGTCTCGCTTACCAGGTCGCGGGTGGTGCCGGGCGAGGCGGTCACGATGGCGCGTTCGTGCTCGACCAGGCGATTGAACAAGCTCGATTTGCCGACGTTGGGACGGCCGACAATGGCCAGCGTCAGGCCTTCATGCACAACTTTTCCGTAGGCAAAACTGGCGAGCAGTTGCTGGAGGGGAGCGTGCACGTCAGCGATGCGGTCCAGAATCTGGGCGTCGGGAATGACGGAGACATCGTCTTCCGCGAAGTCCACGCCGGCTTCCATGATGGCGATCAGCTCGACCAGCCTCTGCTTAATGGGCTGCAGCCGCTTGGACAAAGCACCTTCGAGCTGGCGGGCAGCAACCTGTGCCTGATAGAGCGTTTGCGAGTCGATGAGGTCACGCACCGCTTCGGCCTGCGTGAGATCAATGCGTCCATTCAGAAACGCTCGCAGGGTGAATTCGCCCGGTTCAGCCAGGCGTGCGCCGCGAGAGAGCGCCATCTCAACCAGGTGACGCAGGACAACGGGAGAACCGTGACAGGATATTTCGACCACGTCGTCGGTTGTGTACGAGTGCGGCTTGGGGAAGAAGTTGACCACCACTTCGTCGATGCGCTCGGCGGTAGCGGGCTCGATCAATTCGCCGAAGTGAGCTCGATTCGGCTGCAGGTCTTCAGTGTGAGCGTGAGCCAGCCGCAACATGGGACGCGCGATGCTTTTCGCCTCAGGACCGGAAAAGCGCACCACACCGATACCGCCGCGTCCGGGAGGTGTGGCGATCGCGACGATGGTGTCATCGAGGTGCACTTAAGAATTATTCACCACGGAGACACGGAGGGCACGGAGAAAGGCGAATCGGGTCAAAAAACACCGAGTCAACCTTCCCAATCAGTGATGCGTTGAAGAGCTATCTCGCCGTAGGATACGAAGAAAAGTCAGTCGGCAAAGCAGATATAGATCGAGCTTATTCTCCGTGCCCTCCGTGTCTCCGTGGTGAGGGCCCTACCGCCGGCGCGACGGTGCAGCCTGGGGCGCGGGGGGCTTGCCCGTGTAGTCCTTGGGATACACCACAACGTAGCGCTGCAGCGCTTCGCCTGCGCTCTCAGTCCGCAGATCGGACATATCGCGCAAAGCGAGGTGCAAGAGACGGCGCTCGCGTGACGACATGGGAGAGAAAGCGTAGGGCATGCCGCTCTGGCGCACGCGGTCGGCGGCAACATTGGCCGAGAGACGAAGCTCCGCCTGGCGGGCCGAGCGAAAGTTCTGGCAATCGAAAATAACCTTGTCGTGTTCGTCGGGCGCCAGACGCAGCATCTCAAGTGCGACATGCTCGAAGGCGCGCAACAATTCGCCGCCACGTTCGAGCACCAGCGAACTGTCGCCGCCGGAGAGTTCCACCTTGATGACGGGCTTGTCGAAGTCGTGCTCACCCGGCGGGTCGACGAAAATCTTGTAGCGGAGATGGAAGTCTCCGGTGGTAATGATCCCGTTCAGCAGGTCGCTGATTCTCCTGGCTGCTTCGATCTTGTCGGTTATCGGCATAGCGAGTTGGTGCCGTCCCTACGGGACTCTTTCTAATTTTCCAGCTGACCCAGGGCTTACGCCCTGGGCTAAGATATTTCGCCCCTGCGGGCTGGTTTCGATGTCACGAACAAAGTCTTCTGCTGACCGGGGCGTTTGCGAAATCCTAATTAAACCCAGGCTAACGGCGCTTACTTCGCGGCCTTGCGGGCGCGCTTTTCCATCTCGGCGCGCATTTCCTTGCCGAGACCAGTGCGGTTCATCACGTACTGCTGTCCAATGGCGATGATATTTCCGACGACCCAGTACAGGCTCAACCCTGACGCCAGCGACCAACTGAAGAAGCCCAGCATCAGGGGCATCATAATGGTCATCATGCGCTGTTGCGCCGGATCCATGCCGGCGTTGGGCGTCATCTTCTGCACGAATAGCGTGCTGATCACGATCAGCACCGGCAAAATGTAATGCGGGTCGGGCGACGACAAATCAGGCAGCCATAAAAACTGCGCCTGGCGCAGCTCGAGCGCGACTCCCAGCATCGAGTAAAACGCGAACAAGAACGGCATCTGGATGACCAGCGGCAAACAGCCACCCGCCGGATTCGCGCCTTCCTTCTTGTAGAGTTCTGAGATTTCGGCGTTCATGTCGGCGCGCTTGGGATCGCGCAACGGATACTTCTTGTATCTCTCCTGGATGGCTTTCATCTGCGGCTGCAGCTTTTGCATCTTCAGCGCCGACTTCATGCTGGTGATGCGCAGCGGCAGCAATGCCAGGTTGATGATGACGGTGAGGATGATAATCGACACGCCCCAGTTCGAGGCCATGTGTTCATGCGTCCACAACAGCCACAGGAACAGCGGCCGCGCGATCAGGCCGAAGAACCCGAAGTCCACAACATGGGTGAGATCAGGACCTCCGGGTTGCCCGTTCAGCAGGTTCGAGTGAATCTTATCCAGAACGTTGAGGGCCTTGGGGCCGACGAACATGCGTTGCCTGGTTACGCCGTCAACATTTCCCACCGCCGCGCCCAGCAACTCGACCTTGTTCATGTTATTCGGGTCGGGCTTGGCCGGGTCCTTCGGAACTTGAATCTCATTGCGGAAGGTGACCATCGCGGCCTGGCTGGGATTGTCAGGCAGGAAGATCGCCGCGAAATACTGGTCCTGCGCCCCAGCCCATTGGAACGGCCCGCGCAGAGTATTGCCGCCACTGATCTTCTTGGCCGCCAGCCGCTCAACTTTGTCGCCCGCATAGTAGTCGATGCGCGCGGAGGCGTAGGATGGCGCGCTGGCCTGATCGCCAAATCCAGCGGGCCACATGGGGAACGCCTGTATCGCCTTTCCATCCAGGGTCGCGACGGTTTCCATCCACACGACGTAGGACGTATCAAAGCGGAACGTCTTGCGGACTCGCACCGCGCCATCAGAATACTCAAACGTTAACTCTCCGGGGGCGCTGAGGTTGCCCGTGGGGGTAGCAACGTAGAGCGCAGAGTTGATCTTGTTGCGCAGGCTGTCGTCATAGGCGTACAGACCCAAGGGAAACCCAAAGTTAGCCGACGAGGGATTGACCAGGTCAAGCGGCTGGCCCTTTTCATCCTTGTACTTTTTCAGGACCCATGATCTGGCCAGCGCGCCATGGTTGGTGAAAACGATGCGGTAGAGATCATTCTCGACCACTGTTTCGACTTCGGCTGATGCTGTCTTTACGGGCGTCGAACTTGGCGACGGGGCAGATTCCGCTGCCGCAGGCGGGACAGCTTCAGGTGCATTGGCAGTCTGCGCGGGTCGTGCAGCTGGCGGGGTGTTCGGCTTGTTCTTGAAAAACACGAACTGGCTGATGAGAATCAGTGCGAACGTGGCAACCAAGACGAGCAGCATGCGGCTCTGGCCGCCGGACTCTTCCTGCTGTGGATTGCGATACTCAGGCAAGTAGACTTTCCATTCCGTAATAGCGGCTCATGGGTTACGATGCAAATCCAATCGGAGCGGAAGCTGGGCAGGCGCCGAACGGATTGGTCTCCATCGCGACCGCCGGCGTGCTGATCTTACGCGCGTTCGGTCGATCGTGAGCGGCCAGACTTACTTCTCTACGCCGTCCGCAAGCGGACGGGAATTCGAGTGGCCACAAACATTCGCGGAGGCTGCAAAGGCCGCGCCAGCCAACGATTGCGGCACAACTCGCAAAGCACAACTATGCTGTGAACTGCGACTCTCCGGCGGCACGGGATCGTACCCCGCACGGCTGAATGGATGACAGCGCAAAACGCGCGCCACGGCCAACCACGTACCGCGCAGAGCACCGTGACGTTCCACCGCCTCGATGGCGTATTCCGAGCAAGTCGGCGCGAAGCGACAGGCGTGCGGCAGCATCGGCGAAATCCAACGCTTGTAACCGCGCAACGCGAATTGAATCACTGACTTCATTTCCGTTCTGCCGTCGTCGCCGATTGCTGTGGCTGCGCCTCGCGAGCGCGCTGGACGGCCACCTGCAGGCCTCGCGCAACTTCACTGGCGACCTGCTCGAATGGCAATTCCAGCACCGACTTGCGGGGATGGAACACAATATCCACCGGAGCCTCATCCGAGGGCCACGAAGTTCGTACGGCTTCCCGCATGCGACGCTTGATGCGATTGCGTTCGACCGAACCCCCCAGTACCTTGCCTACCGTGAATCCTACACGCAGCGAGTTGCCAGTAACAGCACCTTCGGTTACGGGGGCGCGGCGCAGGAAAAACACGGTCATATTCCCGGTGAACTGCCGACGTCCCGCCTGGTAAACGCGCTGAAAGTCCGCATGCCGCAACAGGTGCTTCGATTTCGGAAACTCACTGCTGGCGGAAGTCCCAACCTGCATCCGGCTACGCCCCCTGCTTAGTTAACATATTGCATTCAATGGGATCGGGTGGCGGCTCCTGGCACTGCGACTACCGTGGACTGGAAATACGGCAGTGCGTGCAGACAACAGTATTCAGCAATTACTCACGGAAGCCCGGCTTTACCGAGACGCGCTTGCGTCCCTTGGCGCGACGGCGGGAAATCACCGCCCGTCCGCTCTTGGTCTTCATGCGAGAACGAAACCCGTGCGTCTTGGACCGGCGACGACGGTTGGGTTGGAATGTGCGCTTCGGCATTCGAAACTGCGCTCCTCACTGGCGAAAAGTTAGATAGGGCAAACCAAAAGTATACCGTTCGACGGGCCTGACTGGCAAACTGACCGCTTCCCGCGGGCCCGCGAAGAGCCCGGGCGACGGATGCAATCACGAACCGCCCGTCCCAATACTGGCGCGGAAAATTCGACCGATTTGCAATCTGCACCATGACCGCAGCAGCGAAAAAAAATTTATGCCAGTAACATTCACGAAATCAATCACTCGCAAAGCAAACGCCCGCTTCGAGTGCAACCAACATCTTGTGCTCTGAAACATTCGTGCTAGTATCCCATGCAGCCACAGAGAAGACATTCTGCGCACGCGCTCACGGAATGCCAGTTGTACCTTGGCCTCTTCGGTTGCGGATCTTAGACATTCTCCTGAATCGTGCGGTGGATCGTGGCATTACTGGCAGTCGTCCCCCCTGAATTTTAATTGAAGCGATTCGAGGCAAGGCTTGCCTCCGGGTTAATTTTGCTATGTCTTATTTTGGAACTGCCTCGCCAAATCCATGGGTGCTCGTGCTCGATGCGCTGGAAAAGAAAGTCAACCGCCACTCCTACGAGACCTGGCTCAAACCTACACGCTTCAGCCATTCGAAGGGACCGACCCTGTTCGTGAAGGTCCCGAATCCGGACTTCTGCCACATCGGCGAGAAGTATGGCGACCTGATCAGCGAGGCCATCGAGAACCTGGGTCTTGAATATCAAGATGTTGAGTTCGTAACCGATCAAGAACAGCGCAGCGGGAAGAATGAACGCAGGAGTGGCGACGGCCAGAATAGCGAGGCTGCTGTGGAGTTGCCTGCTTCGAATGAGAACACTGGCACGGGCCCAGCCCGGCAGCAGAGGTTTGACTGGGACGGCGCGGCGCAACTGAATCCCAAGTACACGTTCGATGGATTTGTCATCGGCTCGGGCAACCAGTTCGCGCATGCTGCGGCCCGCGCGGTGGGCGAACGGCCTTCCAAGGCCTACAACCCGCTCTTCCTGTACGGTGGTGTCGGCATGGGCAAGACCCACCTGATGCAGGCCATTGGACACGAGATCAAGAAGCGCGAACCGCAGATGGCGATTTGCTACGTGTCCAGCGAGAAGTTCACCAACGAAATGATCAATGCGTTGCGGAACAACAAGATGACCAGTTTCCGCGACAAGTACCGCAACATGGATGTGCTGTTGGTGGACGACATCCAGTTTCTGGTCAGCAAGGAGCGCACGCAGGAGGAGTTCTTCCACACCTTCAACGCGCTGCACGAGTCAATGCGGCAGATCGTGATCGCCAGCGACCGGCCGCCGAAAGAGTTGGCGGAGATCGAAGACCGCTTGCGCAGTCGTTTCGAGTGGGGGTTGATTGCTGACATACAACCGCCCGATCTTGAGACCAAAGTCGCCATCCTGCAGAAGAAGGCGGAGTCGGAGCACGTGCTGTTGCCGACCGACGTTGCGTTGTACATTGCGTCGAACATCCGCAGTAATGTCCGCGAGTTGGAAGGGGCGCTCATCCGCCTCACAGCCTATGTTTCACTCACCGGCGGCGACTTGAGCATGGAGACCGCGCAGGAAGTACTGAAGAACCTCATCGACTCGCAGATGCGCAAGATCACCATCGAATCCATCCAGAAGGCGGTGTCGGAACAGTTCGGGCTGCGACCGGGGGAAATCAAGGCGAAGAACAACTCTCACTCGATCGTGTACCCGCGCCAGATCGCCATGTATCTGGCAAAACAACTTACCGAAGCATCACTGCCGGAAATCGGACGTCAGTTCGGTGGCAAACACCACACCACCGTACTGCACTCGGTGGACAAGATCGCCGAGGCCCGCAAGACCGACAAAGATTTGAACAGGCTACTGAACAAACTCAAAGAGGTTTTGGGTGGATGAACCGCGCTGATAGCGCGGTTTTTCACTTTTGGGGGTAGTTTTCCTTGGCGTTAGCTGTGAACGGATTGTGGATCGCGTGGAAGACGCGGACGGGTTTTTTTTGCGGTTCCGGTTTAGCAGAGGCGCCCACGGCGAGCGCAGCAGTTTTCATACGCGAGGTCGTGAACCGGCGCCCAAATTGGCGCGGTTTTGGCCTTCTTTTCCACTTTTCCAGTGTGTCTACTGTTACTACTGTTTAATAGGTTTTTAATTTGATATAAGGAAGTGCAGTAGTCGCGGGTTCTCGCAACATCCTGCCACATGCCACGGTACAGAGGCTGGGCTAAAGGCGCGACTTCGAGGGTGGAACATATGGCTGCGGAAGCAACCGGAGCGACCCAGGGAACTGCGATGGAAATCAGCATCAGCAAGTTCGAGTTGCTCAAGGAACTGACTGCCACACAGGGAGTCGTGGAACGCAAGACGACGATTCCCATTCTCTCCAATTTTCTATTCGAAGCCGCCGCAGACCGGTTGACCATTACGGCCACCGATCTTGACCTGAGCCTTCGTACCTCGTGCGCGGCCAAGGTAAAGCGCGAAGGCGCCTGCACAATTCCAGCACGCAAGCTGTACGATTACGTCAAGTTGCTGCCTGATGGCGACATCTCAATCAAGGTGCTGGAGAACCATTGGGTCAATATCCGCTCCGGCCGCTCGAACACCAAGATGGTCGGAATGGCGCGGGCGAATTTTCCCGGGCTACCGGTATTCCCGGCATCCGGAAGTGTCAAGATTCCAGCGCAAACACTGCGCAGCATGATCGGCCGGACGATCTTTGCCATCTCCAGCGAAGAGTCGCGCTACACCCTGAACGGCGGGCTCATGGTTCTGAAGCCGGAGTCGATCACCATGGTGGCCACCGACGGCCATCGCTTGGCGCACATCGAGAAAACTGGTGAGCAGTTCGATGTCACGGGCGAAAACAAAACGCTGATCCCCAAGAAAGCCATGAGCGAGTTGTATTCCCTACTGCAAAACAGCGATGTCGATCTCGTCGAGTTTGCCAAGGACGATTCCACGCTGTTCTTCCGCATAGGCGAACGGCTGCTGACGTCGCGTCAGTTGACCGGCCAGTTCCCCAATTACGAAGCGGTGCTGCCGCGTGAGACCACCAAGTCGGTCGTCGTTCATGGGGCCGACCTCAACACTGCGATTCAGCGTGTTGCCCAGTTCGCGGACGAGCGCTCGCGGGCGATCCGCATGAAACTCGACAAGAATGAGCTGAAGATTTCGTCGTCCTCCACGGAATCCGGCGAGTCGGAAGACTCGATCGAAATTGTCTATGCGGCCGACCCGATGACGATTGGCTTCAACTCCGAGTACCTCATCGACTTCCTCAAGGCCTCGACCGGCGGCGAAGTTCGCTTGGAATTCAAAGACGCGCAGTCTGCAGGACAGATGCGCCCCGAAGACGGCAGCGATGA
>Ga0209039_10004106_pt1 | contig 10850 bp, 10 predicted proteins | sample BogFormECP12_OM1_FD_188238 | JGI IMG/M metagenome (GOLD analysis project Ga0209039, IMG submission 188238) | Bog forest soil microbial communities from Calvert Island, British Columbia, Canada - ECP12_OM1 (SPAdes) (version 2) | ecosystem: Environmental > Aquatic > Freshwater > Wetlands > Bog ... | reverse complement strand
TACTCTCGGGCAAGGGACCGGATTGATCAGACAGCGACAGCGAGATCGGCCATGGTCGCGGCAATGCTCGCGGCCCGCTCTTCCGTGGTCTCCATGCTCAGACCGTCATTCCGCTGCGCGGCCCGCTTGTGTGCGGAATTGCCCAGCTTACGGCCGAGTGCGGCACCGACTTTCGACGCGGAACCATCACGGGATTCCGCCTTCACTTGCTCGCGAGCGACCTTTGCGGCGGTCGGTTCGATGGACGTAGTGTGTTGCGCGGCATCACGGGCCTTGTCGACGGCCGATACCATCTTGCTCAGTCTGTCAGCGAGGAACTTCATCTCCGTGAACTTGCCGGCGGCGAACATGGCACCAGCGAGGATTTTGCAATCTTCGACGGTGCACTTCGTCGGGTCGAACCCGAACGACGCCGGAAGCGGACGCTTCATTTCCTTGCCAACATGCTCAACGATCCCGAGGATACCCTCCAAATCGAGATTCCCCTTGGCCAGAGCGTCCGCGACCGCAGTCGTGACCTGCTTGTTAGCTTTCCGGGAATCATCCGCCTTTTTCGTGATCTCGGTTGCGGCCTTGACGGCAGCGGCCTGAACGGGATCGGCCGTGACCTTGGACGCTTCGATCGCCTTGTCCTTTGCGGCAATGCGACCGATGAAGTCTTCGGACGTTACGCGGCCGTTCTCCATCGCACGGTCGGCGGCGACATCCCGAACCAAGTCGATCCAACCGAGGACGAGCGAACCCTCGACGTTCTTCTTGTCGAAGGTCAGGGCCTTGCCGATGAGCCGGTTGTACTCGTGCATCGAGAGGCAATCCGCGATGGAATCGCCATCCGACGTGCGAACCAATTCCCGCATGACATGGCAACGAACCCAGTCGTCAACCCGAATCGAATCCGCTTTGATCGGCACATAGAGCCGAACGTCATCACGAACGCGACGCATCAAGGTGTCGAAGTCCGATCCGGTGTAGCCGGGGAAGTTTCCACGCTGCCAGACCGCGTGCTCGAAGGCCCGCTTGCCGATGGCGAAATTCCGCGTGGATTCGTCTTCGTACTTCGCTCGGATCATCCCGACGATCTCGGCGACGGCCTTTTCGTGGACCGATCCGCGATCATCAACTGTCGAGACGATACCCTGATCGATGGTGGTTGTGGGAACGATGGAAGTGGTTTCGGTCGACATACTACGATCTCCTTCGATTCTTCTATCCGCAACCCTGCAAACCCAACATAGGGCAAGCGATCGGCGGAATGAGCTATGCGGGAATCGAACCCGCAAGCCGTCGAAAAGACCGTGATGCGAATCGGAACCGTCTATTTCACTCGTTTTCCTCTTTTCTGATCGACAGCATGCTGCCGGTCGGGTCGAGACTGGGGAATCCACGGGCACGACTCTCGTCGTGTTCTCGTGTCGCCGATCACTTGATCGACTCTTGTCTCATCGCGGCGTTGTTCGCCCCGACACTCGATTATGAACCCTGCCCAGAGATAGTCAAATCATGTCGCGACCTATCATCATCATCTGCTTATCTCACACAGGCTAGAACATACACGCGCCGGCACGCATGCGCACGTTCCACGTTGGCCGACCAGCCTGGGTGTGCGTGATTCACATGCTTTTGCGCGTGCACGCGAGAACGTGTGAATCGCACGCGGGAGAGCTGGAGGCGAAGTGTACACTAGGTGTAACGGATCAGACGTACACTAACCGGCAGCCAGCTCTCGGTTTCCTCGCGCGGGCAGGCGTGAGGCGTGAGGCTGGTACTCCAGCCCGCGCGGGCGGGCGGGCGCGGGACGGCCAACCACCCGAGGATCAGGGACCGAGCATCCACCGCGTTGCAATGCATGAGTGCGCGGCATTATGCACGCAAACTAGGAACGCAAGATTCTGCTGCGGATAGGAGATATGCTGCTGTTGATACGGGAGATAATCATTCATACGGGAGTGGATTCCCTGTTACGGGATGCGTCAGTTGAGCGAACCATACTGACATCGCCATAACCCATTGCGACGCCACAGCTTGCACCATCAGTACCCAAAGCCCCCCAACGCGGCCGGGTCGTAGGTAACCCTTCGCTCTCAGTTTTTTGCGCCCCTGTGGTAAGGGACACATATAGTACACATAGCACTTGACGCACATGTAGCGGATATGACATGTAGGCATTGCACAGAAATGAACCCAAAGGGTTTAGTCCGCCTCTGGCGGGGATGAGGCAGCGATGTGGATTTCGGTGAAAGACAGGCTTCCTGAACTGAACAAGCTGGTCGACGTGTGGCATTCCGAACTTGGCCGGCTGACGAACTGTCTCCTGTACGCTACGAAGTCCAGCATCTACGCCGGGGTGGCGTACGGCCTATGGAATCACAGGTTCGGCAGCTTCGCCGGGGGCGCAAGCGTCACCCACTGGATGGAGATCCCGGCAGGGCCAGCTCCACCGTCTGGTGAAGACGTGACGAGCCGATCATGAATAGCCGATCCACGGAGGGCCCTGGCAGGCCGCCTGTGAAGCATCGGGACACCAGCCTGCATGATCCGACGTCCCAGGGTATGCGTGCGTCCTGGGGCATCCTAGGGCCTCACAGCCCTAGGCGTGTCCAAACGGACACGATTCTAGGGCCCTTCCTGGACGTGTTGAGTTTTAGGCCAACGAACCAGGGTCCGCCAAGGCATCCGCCACCCCGACACACCGCACAACACCACACCTTGTAAGAGTGTGACACAAATCAGCGGTTGCTTATGCGAACGTTTGCCAACGTTGGCGCGGCTCGGAAGCCAGGTCCAACCGGGCCAGATGCCGGGATAGGCGGGACCACGATGGGCGGGTCGTCTACGGGGAGTGGACCGGGGTCCGACTCGGGCGCAGGCAAGGGGTCCACGCGAAGACAGACCAGGGCGATCGCCAGCCCGAGGAACACGACCGCAAGAAGCCAGCGTATTCGTGGCATTGCAATTTTCCGCAAAAGTTCGTGCTTCGTCGCACGGGAAGGGGTCCCCTCCTTGGAACCCCCTCATTCAAAAAGGATTCGGTATGAGGCGAATCACATACACACAAGTGGGCCTTCATCGGAGACACCTCTTCGCCTCTGGCCCTACACGGGCCTGACCGGCTCACCATGCCGGTTACGCCCCTTTATCGCTACGCTCACGCTCCGCTGGGGGCTACACCTGTTTCACCTGCGGTGGGCAAGGAAGTTTGCAGTCTCAAAATCATTTCAAAATCCAATAACAATCGCTTTACTTCTCCTTCCTCCTTATTCATGTTCAGATGAATTACAGTGAAAATATTACTCTTATGTTCAGGTGACACCATTCACCTTACCTGGAACATTGCCCTTATCTTCAGGTGAATTGCAGGCGGAATTATCACTCTTATGTTCAGGTGAAACCAAAGACCTTGAATTATCTTGGGTACATTTTAGTTAGGAGAACAAGACACCAGGCAACTGGAGAAACAGCCATGGGGAAACCGAAGTCAGACAACTCGCTGAGCACCTACGATGTCCTGCTGCCCGCCGCGTTGGCCAAGAGGGCTTCTGAGGCAATGGCATCGGCTGGGCTTGCCAAGCTCAACCCGAAAGCGATGGTCTTCCTTGGAAGCCTTGTGAGTAGATCAACGAACAAGAAGGCGTTCAAGAAGTGGGTCGGCCAAGGGAGGATCAAAACAAGGTTTGTTCCGGTCTCGTCGAGAATCGCCCAGAGATCATTCGATCGCAGTGCCGACTACACGGCGATGGTCCGGGCATTGGTTGATGCCGGGGTCATTGAGGTAGGACGCAACTACGCTGCCGGATCGCATTGCAGGAGCTACAGGCCAGCGGAAGACCTCGTGAACTCTCACCGCGAGATCCGTTCTCTCACCGGCCGACAAGCTTTGGGGATCGTGCGTGCCGCCAACGAGGCAGAATCGCAAAAGCCCCTGCGATGCCCGTTGCCGGTATTCGAGCACCAGGTTTCAACCCTTCGTCGGCTGTCCGTCACTCCCGGTGCGCAGGCGATGCTAGATCGGGTAACGAGAAAGGCCAACAGGCAAGGCCGTGTGATCGACGCCATGCACCAGTATGCATTGAACCGCCTGGGTCGCATGCGATGCAGCGAGGCTATCCCCGATAGGCTACTGATCACTGAAGACCCGAACGGCCGCATGTACAGTCCAGTGGTCAACCTTGCCAAGTGCTTCAGGCAATACTTGACCCTGGACGGGGAACAGCTCGTCAGTCTCGACATCACCTCGTGCCAGCCCTTCCTTTTGGCTGTGCTGCTCAACAGGCTCGTGGACGCCCTAGACCGTGCTCAGTGGGTCGGGAGCATCGATGTCCTGCGTGACGAGAGCGAGGCCATGATGACTCGTCTGGGGGCCACCGAGGAGGCTTCTGGGCTGTTCTGGGCTTACCTCAAGAAGCGGTACACCCGATGGTCACCAGAAGAATCAGTGAGGACAAAAGGTGAGCTATCCAGGTTCAGGGACTTGGTGTGCTCCGGCAAGCTCTACGAAGAGATCATGACCAAGACCGGCTACAAGGGCGATAGGAAATCATTCAAGACTGTGTTCTTTCGTGCACTATACTCTCGATTCAGGAGTGGGGTCAAGACCCAGGAGTGGCGTTGCTTCGCGAGGATGTTTCCGAGAATCACCAGGGAAATCAAGCTGATGAAATACTACCGGCTTGACCAGGATTGGCTAGAGGCATCGCGAAGGTACAAGCCCACGGCACTCTTGCCCTGCGTTCTCCAGGCCATTGAGGCCAGGTACATGTTCCACGCGGTATGCCCTGCGCTCATAAAGGCTGGGATCGAGTTCATCACAATCCACGACTGCGTACTTGTGCGATCCTCAAAGTCGGAAGCAGCCTTGGAAGCCTGCAAACATGCGTTCGCTCAATATGGACTCCACCCAGCAATCAAAGTTGAAACACTGGAAACAACCGATGTTCCGAAATCTCAGCCACTCGCCGTTTCACGAAAGAGGTCACCACTCAGCCGTGTGAAGCATCAGACAAATTAGCGGAGGAATGTCCTCCTCCCTCATCCGAGCCCACAGAGCCGGTGCACGGAGGATACTACGGGTCCGTTGAGGCCGCGCAGCCGGTGCGAGGAGGATCGTCGTACTACGGGTCCGGCGTGTGTGGTGTTGTCGTTTACAGGCAGAATGGGCACCACTTTGGGAGACCAGTGGGTACCAGCGGAGGGGGCAGGAGCCATCCCGCTCCCAGGGCCACTCCGATTCCTGGGGCCGCCTGCCGGGCGACAGGGCCGCCTCATGCTGGTACCATGAGTGGCTGAAACGCTTGGATCGCGGGGAGTTGGTCGTAGTGAACGTGCGGCCCGAGACGGCCTTGCGAGAGCAAACGGACAAGAACCAACGGCCTCCGGTAACCGTCAGTTCAGCAGTGCGCCTTCTTCCAGGAAAGACGCAGCCGACAGCCCGTCTCATAAACCTCCCATAAATGAGACACGCTAGCCTTAAATCGTTCGTTGCTCAAAGAGGGAGAAGGCATCCCACAGCAGCCGGACAAAAAAACAATGCTAAGCCGGGGACCGGCCCGTTTGGGGTGGTTATTGGGACTGTATACAGACAACCTTTCGGGCCAAGACGGGCAGTAAAATTGGCATTCTGTCCGGCCCTCAATTCTTGACAGATCCGATGGGGTTGTTGAAACTGGTGCCAGGTGCGGGAAGCCGTCCATACTGGGTTGTCAACACGGTATTTTACTTATACTCGTTGTGTGCAGGAGTAGGGCCGCTCATGCTACCAAGACAACCTAGGCGGGGCACCGACAGCAGCACCATGGCGATGTGGACGCTCATCGGGGTCTGCCTCTCGGGATTATTAGGGATCGTCATGTTTTCCCTGCGATCTCGTAGCTTCGGGGCGTTCGCCGCCGTGGCCAGCCTAGGGTTCATGATTGCCGGGGCGTCCCTCTTGATCGGAGGTCTACTCGGGTTTCTGTTTGGTATCCCACGTACCCTCCAGCAAGACGCTCAACTCGTACCTGCACCGAGCACCGATCAGCGTTCGACCCCAGCGTCAGATCCCCGCCGTGTTGTCTATCAGGTTAACACTAATTTGGAGCAGATATCCGACTGGCTTACCAAGATTCTCGTCGGTGTCGGCCTCACCCAACTGGCCAAGATCCCTGACAATCTGCACCAGATAGCGACCTATCTTGCGCCCGGTTTGGGTGCCTCTGAGGACGGCTCCTCGCTCGCGGTCTGTATCGTCATCTTCTACCTGACATGCGGGTTTTTGATCGGGTACCTATGGACTAGGCTGTTCCTCATGGGGGCGTTCAGGGAAGCGGATCTCGCGGCGCTTGGCGCGATGGTTGAGCGGGTCGAACAAGTGAGTCAGCAGGTCGATAGGACGTTGGAGGAGATGAGGAGGCAGGCCGAGCAGGATGCCAACGCTCTGACCTTCGCCAATCGGCAACTCAACCCGAGCAGCGACATGCCCCCCGTCCATCAAGAGGAGTTGACCGCCGCAATCGAAAACTCCTCCCCTGCGGTAAGGGTCACCATTTTCAATCAGGCCCATGAAATCCGTAGCGAAAACTGGCGTGCGGACGGGGATAAGGCCAAGCTGGAGAGGACAATTCCAATCTTTCGGGCGCTCATTGCGAGCGATCCCAAAGGGCAGTTCCACCGCCAACATGCCGAGCTAGGGTTCGCGTTAAAGGACCAGACTACGCCCTCATGGGCCGAAGCTGAGGTGTCTCTCAGCCGAGCGATCGAGATCCGAGGCAACTGGGAGGACCACGGCTGGCTGCTCTACGAATTCAACCGGGCCATATGCCGTATCAACCTAGACCCGGATTATCAGCAGGGTAGGGCCTCCAATCCCGAGGCGCGTCAGAGAATACTCGACGACCTCCGGGCGGTCGCTCATAGCGAATTGAAGGACATTATGTTGGACGACCCGCTCATTGTGAGATGGATGGAACTTAACAGTATTCCCCGGAGCGAGTTAGCCTAAGAATCCGTCCCGTTTTCGGCCGTTTGGTGAGACTCGCCGGGCGCTGTCGCGACGGTGGCGCCGTCAGGCCGGTTCTCGTCTCGCGAACTCGTCTCAAAATCAATGTCTCACGACTTGCTCGCACGCCGGGGATTTGTGAGACCCCTTCTGTTGCGTCTTCCGCGACGGATCACGCACTCCAGCTTTCCGCCCCTGAATCGGCGTGGGATGGCGATCCCCCTTGTTTTCTCGGGCGAAAGCCACCTCCGCGTCCCATGCGGTGCCAGTCGCCTGGCAGATGGAAAGACATCGGTTGCGTGTCCCAACCTCTGGACTTCGCGCTTGTTGACGAGCCAATGGCCCAACTCCACGGGGGCGTATCGCATTTCTGAAGCGACTCGGTTCAGCATATCGCCCGCGCCTGCAAGCACAAGCAGGGCGAACAAGAAAGCGTAAGGGGTTTTCCATGCAGTTGGCTCATCTCGGCCAACCGAAGGCACCTTCACCCACTTGAGCACTGCTCTCGATCGAAACGAAGAAGATACAGAATCCCAGCGCGCTGCGGAGGAACGAGACCAAGAAGGAAACGGGTTCGCCAATTTGGCGAAAGGAGACGACGAAGGAGAGGCCGTTGGTAGCTCTCTCCAATATGCTCACAACTCACGCAGATTTCCTGGTCGGTATAGGATGAGTTCTTCAGATTCACCCAGGAAGGCTTGAACGGTGCTTCACCCTCGCAGCGACCGAGCAGGTGGCCGTCCGGCGTGATGACCATCTCGATCAGCCGGGGCGTGGTCCAGGCTTCAGTGAACAGGCAACCGAGGATCGCCTGGAAGTGGTCGCTGACCTGGACAGGCTGGAGCTTCCGGTCGCAATCCCGGCGAATCTGGTCGGGTTCACGGATGGGGGTGTCGGGTGTCATTATGTCTCGTCCATTCCCAAGCGGTTGACACGCCGATACCGTTACTCTTTCTCGCCTTCTCCACTTGAGTCCGCCTTTCCCGGAGACCTCGACAATAAACCTTTGATGAGCGTGAACACTTTGAACTGTTGCTGCAAGGCAGTTCCGATTAGGGCAAGAAATCCCTTTTCTGACAAGTCACCGACCGACCGAAGCGTTACTGCCCCTATGATGAGCAGAAGGACTTCAAGGCCGATGATGGAGAATGCCAATTGCCACCACGCCGCCGAATGAGTCGCAAGGAGAAACACCGCTCCAAAAACTATAGAGAATGCAAGGAGCCAAAAGCTGCCGTACTGCCACAGCTTGACAGCTTTGCTTGCCCCAAGGTGCCTTTCCGCTTCGACTTCTTTGTATCGTTTCATGTCTACTTCTTTCATGATCGCAAGAAATGCCGGGTCATGCTCGAACACGAGGAAAATGTTCATCCATTTATCACGGTTAAGTTGTAAGAACTCCGTGATGATCGAAAGCACTTGACCAGAATCGGTTCTGTAGTGATCCCATTCTGGATTGGATCGAAACGCAACAAGTCCGAAACGGTACGCCTTGAACAACTCCTGAAGTAGCATCAGGCCCAAGTCTGGCGGCAGCACTTCTTTCGAGACCCTGTTCAAGAACATTTGCGCTAAGGCTTGACTTGCATTGACCTGCATTCCAAAGAAGTTGCCGATTGCTATGCGCTTGTACGCAGGGTCTAGCTGTGGATCATCGGCATCCTGGATGAGTTGCGGAGCCCTCGACAACAATGCACGGTAGAAATCCAAGGCACGGATCAAGTCTTTTCGATCCCACGCCTCTCTCGCTTGGAGTGCCAAGAACTTCATGTCGTTAACATGAAGGTAATACTGCCACACACGCTGGTTTTGCTTCACATGAGTGGCACACTCATCGGAGACTGTCGGAACTACTTCGTCTACCATCGCAACGGCACGGTTCAAGAGCGAGGTGCCCTTATGATGGCATATCCGTGACTCAGCGATTTCGTGACGTTCGTAGCTCGCCGTCGAACGACATTCTTGTTCCTCGTAGAAGTAGTATAAGGCAAATAATTGCGCCTGAAGAATCGTTGCTTGGTCGATGTCTGTTGAGCGTGACAACCGCTCTGATAGCTCGCCTGCGGTATGGCAGCACTCTGCTGCTTTGTCATAGAGTTCAAGGTGGTCCCTCGAAATGCGTGCTTGCTCTTTCAGTTTGCACGCTTCGTGAAAAACCTTGCTGATGGGATCACCGGGGTTTACCATTTTCCGCTCGCCGTCGTTGCGCCAATTCGTTCAGCCGCCTTCTTAAGAAAACTCGCAGACCATAGCAGTTCTCGAATCACTGTACCCCCAGCGCCTTGAACACCGCATCCACCGGGTCTGCGTAGAAGCTCGTCTGGAACTTGGCGAACAGTTCGCCGGGTACGGACGGGATGTCTCGAACGCTTGCCATCGGGAGCAGGATACGCTTCGCCCCGGAGTCGAAAGCCACTTGCAAGCTGTCAGCGAGGTTCTCAACGGGAACGACGTTGCCCCCTAGGCTCATGCTCCCCAGGACGACCAACTGGGACTGGAGCGGCTTGCCAAGGACGCCCGAACACAAGGCTACGAAGGTCGAGAGCGTCAGGGCGGTCGTCGCCCCGGTGTTGTGCAACTCGACGACGTGGAGGTGGGAGTCGTGGTCGCCGGGCTTGATCGAGGCGCTCACCCGTGAGGCGTTCGCCTTGAAGAAGTCGAAGCCGACCTTGATTGCCTCCTTCGCCGCCGTGTTCGAGCCCAGCCCGCTCGTCTTGAGGGAGCCGCTGCCCGCCGTGACTTGAGTCTCGATCCGGTAAAGCCCCAGGTGCCCCGCGCTCCCCGTTGCCACCGTATGCAAGACCCCCGGATGCAGCGGACCGTCCGGGATCAGAGATCCGCCTCCCTGCTCGGGGACGCTGATGAACTTCTCCTCCAGGTTCTCCTGGTCAGTGAAGGAGAAATGGACATCGTAGAACTCCATCCCGCCGATCTTCTTGAGTTGCTCCTTGACCCGGCGACGGGCTTCAAGAGCGTATTCCAGGCAACGCCGGACAGCCTCCTTGTCGTACTCCTCGTTCGGGTAGAGCAGCTTGAGCAGGCCCGAGACGGTGTGCTTGACGGCGATCGTGTCCCGCTGGTTCAAGTCCCGGCCCAGCTTGAAGAACCTGTTAATCGCATCGCCGAAGTTCCGCTTACGCATCTCCCGAAGGAACTCGGCCAGGTAATCCACGATCAACCCGAACTGGTTCGTGAAGTACTCGGGTCGCATCTTGGGGATTTCCCAGCCGGGGATGTAGGCGTGGAAGCGGTCGAAGAATGCGGAGTCGATCATTGCCTCTGGGAACGGGGCGAAGAGGTGGCTCGTCTTGACCAGCGTGTCCACAGGCTGGTTGATGTTCCCGACGAAGACCATCGAGGCGTAGGCGTTGATGGCGTCCCGGCCACGGGCGAACGACCCCGAGGCCATGTAGTCCTTCATGATCTGGACACCATCCTTCTCCTTGAAGTTGATGCCCGCCACCTCGTCGAACGCCACCACGTCCCAGAGCCCGACCAAGCCCACGACCCGGCGAGCCATGTTGTAGAACAGGTTCGCCACCGTGGTTTGACCGCCGGAGATCAGAATGCTGTTGGGGCTGATTTCCTTGTAGATGTGGCTCTTGCCCGTGCCACGCGGGCCGAGTTCGCAGCAGTTGAAGTTGTTCTCGACCAGCGGAATCATCCGAGCGAGCAGGTGCCACTTGACCCGTTGCGGGAACTGGGTCGGCTCCATACCCGTTGAGCGGAGGAGCACATCGATCCACTCGTCTTCCGCGAAAGCCCGACGCCCCATGAACAATTCCTCCATGTCCATGTTGGGCATCTGGATCGGCTTCAAGTCCTGGAGGACGAACGGCGAACCTTGCTGATTCTCCTCGAAGAAGTACTGGAGGGTGAT
>Ga0209039_10004105_pt1 | contig 10850 bp, 9 predicted proteins | sample BogFormECP12_OM1_FD_188238 | JGI IMG/M metagenome (GOLD analysis project Ga0209039, IMG submission 188238) | Bog forest soil microbial communities from Calvert Island, British Columbia, Canada - ECP12_OM1 (SPAdes) (version 2) | ecosystem: Environmental > Aquatic > Freshwater > Wetlands > Bog ... | reverse complement strand
GGATAGAAATCAAAATCACAGCCCTCTCCCAGGGGGAGAGGGGGGACCGCAAGGCGGAGGGGGCCCCACGTTTTGCACGTCGTGGGGGTGAGGGGTCCCGTCGTGGGTGATATATCCATAGCTCTGGAGGTATGCTACGCCCAGGACTTTGACGGGGCCCTCGTTCCAAAACTTGATGCCACCGCCTCCGCTATTAAACAGTCGTCTGCGCCCGTCGGCCTACGGATTGGATTCCCGCCTTCCCGGGAATAACCGCACCTGTGTCCCCTTCGTGCGCATTGTCGCCGAACCAAGAAGGGTAGGGGCACCTCTCGTGGGCATAAGCGCTAACTTGTTTACCCCGACGGACATTTTTTCCTCTTGACATACTGTGTGGCACATCGTATAGTGCGGCACATGGTACAAGCTACGCGGCGCGATTCCCTGCGGGAGAACCTGGGACTGGAGTTCCGGCGCGGCGCTCTGGTCCTGGCGGTCTTGAGCCAGCTCCGGCAGGAGCAGTACGGCTATTCACTCAAGAAAGCCCTGGCCGAACGCGGACTGGAGATTGATGAGGGCACCTTGTACCCGCTGTTGCGGCGGCTGGAAGCGCAGGGCCTGCTGCGCAGCCGTTGGAGCCTGGAGGACGGGCGCCCGCGCCGCTACTACCGCACCAGCGCGCTCGGTGAGGCGATGCAAGGTGACCTGGCGGCGGACTGGCTGTCCTTGGCCCGCGCGATGGAGCGCCTGCTCCGCTGACGAAGGAGAAGTCCCATGGAAGTCATCGACCGGTACGTCCACGAAATCGGGGAGCACCTGCCGTGGAACCTCCGCGCCGACGTCGAAGCGGAATTGCGCTCGCTGCTCCAGGATAGCCTGGAGGAGCGGGCGCGCGCGGCCGAGAGGCCTCCGGACCCTTTGCTGGCCGAAGCGGTGATCCGTGACTTCGGCGCGCCGGAGGAAGTGGCCAAGCGGTATTTGCCACAGGACCAGTATCTGATCGGCCCGCGCCTCTTCCCCGCATACCAACTGGCCGTCAAAATCGCCGTCATCGTCGTCGCCGCAGCCTCCGGCGGACTCTTTATTGCCGCCATCGTCGGCTCCGCCGTGGGCAACCGCGAAGGCCCGGACCTGCTTGCGGTGGCCCACACGATCTGGCGGGTCGCCATGGGGGTCTTTTTTAATCTGGCGCTGGTGACCCTGGTGTTTGCCATCATCGAGCGCGTCCAGGCACGCCGCGAAGCGACCGCCCCGGAATGGAGCCCGGCTATGCTGCCTCCGGTGAAGGACCCGGACCGCACCTCGCAGGCCGGCATGGTGCTCCAGATGTACATGATCCTGGCGTTCGCGGTGCTGTTCAATTTCTACCCGGAGTGGGTGGGCATGGCGTTCGTAAACGGCAGAGTCCATTTGACCAGTTTCCTTAAGCCTGCGTTCGCCACTTACATGCCGCTGGTGAATACCTTTTGGGCATTGGATTTCGCCTTGCACCTCACCGTGCTCTCCCAGGGACGCTGGCGGCGCGAGACGCGTGCGGCGGAGCTCGCCCTGGGGCTCTACGGCGCCGTGATCCTTTACCTCGTCATCACGGGGCCGCCTTTGTTCATGTTTGATTTCCGGGTCAAGGCCATCCTCAAAGGAGTCCTCGCCCTCGTCTTGATGGGCTCCGCTTCGAGACTTTACTTTCTCCTCAGGCGCCGCGCCTAGAAGGGAGAGGTCCTTCCAGCAAGAATGCCGGCGCTCCTGAAGATCCTCAGCTAATCCGTCCAGTGAACCCGGCATGGGTTCACAGGACGCTTACAACCAAAATGTCCCGGCGCGGGACTATGGGGAGATTGTAGCGCAAATGATGGGAATTGCTATCTTTACCGCCGAGGCGCGGAGACGCTGAGAACAGGATACGGCAGACGGTAAACGGTAGACAGGCTCAAAACCTAGGGCTGTTCACTTTTGTCCTTTGCGCTTTGCCTTTTGACTTTCTCTTACTGCTCTGCGCCACTGCCTTGAGGAGTGTCTAGGCTCCAGCTATGTTTTTCCACTTGACATGATTGTCGTTATGGTATATAGTGGAGGGTGGTTCGAACGTAGTTGTTGCCATGTCACGATGGCCGAAACCGTAGACATGTTTCGAAATGCAGAAATCGCGGTGGTGGAGCACTTTGGTTGGTACGGGCGAACTCCCGCAAATACCCGGGTGAATGTAGGGCCGGGCGGCGCCCGTCCGTGCGGTACACAAAAAGAATTTCTTTTTCCTACGTTCGAAGCCGGAATGTTATTGAAAACAAATGAGGCATAAAACGGTAGAAGGTCATCCACCTCAGGAGTTTATGAAAATAAGGCACTTATCAAGAGGTGCTGATGAGTTGTTGAAAACGCAGGAGATAGCATGAATCGGGGGCGTGCATTCAGCCCCAACGGGGCGGCCTAGCAAAGCACAGGCCAACGGCCCATAAGCGTTAACCTAAGGGCTGGAAGCGTCCCAAAGCCCGCGAACCGGGCGCCGTCCTTTGGCCCACGGCGAGCCAGCCGTGGGACAGAACGCGGCAGGCAGGATGGATGGGCCCCGTAGGGGGCAACATCCGGCTCGACCTTGAGATTTCCTTGACGATGCCGAGGGGCACGTGATTTATTGTTGTGATTCCGAGTGCATCATTAAACCTTGAGGCAAGAAAGGAAGTCCACGTGAAACGTGCAAAAGGCGCGCTGGTAATCCTGATGGGTGTGGTAGGGCTATTGGCCGGCACGAACGTGCGTGCCCAAAGCCAGTCGCAACAGAGCCCGGTCACCGCGGACCAGCGGCTCCAGTGGTTTCAGCATGACAAGTTTGGTTTGTTCATTCACTTTGGTCCTTATTCGGTTCTGGCAGGCGAATGGCAGGGCCACCGCGTGCCTGTGGGCAATGAGGCCGAATGGATCATGCAGCGGTTCAACATTCCGGTGAAGGACTACCGCGAGGTGGCGCGGCAATTGAATCCGGTTAAGTTCAATGCCGACGACTGGGTGGGTTTGGCCAAGGCGGCGGGGATGAAATACCTGGTGATCACGGCGAAGCACCACGACGGCTTTGCCATGTATCACTCGCAAGTCAGCCCGTACAACCTCGTCGATTGGACGCCGTTCAAGCGTGACCTGCTCAAGGAACTTTCCGAAGCCTGCCGGAAGCAGGGTATCCGATTCTGCTTTTACTATTCCCAACGGGAGGATTGGGACGACCCCGATGGATACGGAAACAACTGGGATTACGACCGCTCGAAGAAGAACTTCGATCGATACCTGGAAATGAAATCCAAGCCGCAGTTGCGCGAATTGCTGACGAATTACGGCCCGATCGGGCTCGTTTGGTTCGACCGTGGCCTGGAAACGCGCCAGCAGGCCGAAGACTTCGTCAAACTGGTCCGGGGGTTGCAACCCCTCTGCCTCGTCGATGGCCGCGTGGGCAGCTACAATCAGGATTTGATGGGGGACTATCAGGATATGAGCGATCGTGGCATGCCGGTGGGAGGAATAGAAGAGCCTTGGGAGACGCCGCAGATCCTCAACGATACTTGGGGTTATAGCAAGTTCGACCAGGATTGGAAGCCCCCCGCCGTGGTGATCCACCTTCTGGTGGAAACGGTCAGCAAGGGAGGCAATTATCTGCTCAACGTTGGCCCTATGCCCGACGGCACTATGCCCTCTGCTGCCGTGGCCACACTCCGCAGGGTCGGGGCGTGGATGCAACAAAACGGAGAGAGCATCTACGGGACGACAGCAAGCCCCTTACCCGAGTATCCCTGGGGGCGCACAACCGTGAAAGGCGAGAGGGTGTATCTGCACGTTTTCAGTTGGCCAGCGGATAACGTGCTGCGCGTTTCGCATTTGGGCAACAACCGAGTGAAGGCTGCGCACTTGCTGGTCCGGCCGGCAGAGAAGTTGGCCTTCCACCATGACAACGGAGTTGTTCTGGTGTCCCTGCCAGCTCGGATTCCCGATGTCAACGACACGGTAGTGGTATTGGAAATGACCGGACCGCTCAAGATGGATCCACCCTTGGTGGCGGCGGGCAGCGATTCACCCTTCCATCTGGATTACATGAATGGCGTCACCGCCGGGAAGGCGTTGAAGCGCTTTAATCGCAAAGGGAACTTCTTCATTTCGAAATGGACCAGCCCGGAGGATTCCATCACCTGGCATCTTCTGGTAAGCCAGACGGGGAGCTACAAGGTTCAGATCACCTACGCGGCCCGCGCCGAAATGCAAGGGGGCAAATACTCGCTGACGATTGGGCCGCAGGCACTCACCGGCGTGGTGGAGCGAACCGGCGAGGATTTTGATTATAAGACGGTCGATCTCGGGACCCTAACCCTGCCCCAGGCGGGCCCCATAACGGTTCGAATCCAGCCGGCGGGCAGCTATGACCACGACTTGATGCAATTTGAGTCGTTGGAGCTCAGTCCGATCTATTGAGATTGATGCAATCATCAGATTTCGATCCTGCCGGGTCCATTCCCTGGAGGGATTCACGAGGTGGGCAAGGTCATGGCTTGCTCCCCCACACCATTAGAGAACTGCCGAAGGGCCAGGGTAGCGCACCCCAGGTGTATTGCTCGAGGAGGGAAAGCAGGTAGAGGGGAGTGTTGATCCACCCCGGGGGGACGCTCGCCGGCCGGGGCAAAATGTCCATCGCGCGTTCCAGCCCACGAGTAGCGAGCTTGAGGGGGAAAAGCCATTGGAAGAAGTAACGCTCCGTCTGGATAGCCAAACCCGCCTGCCGAGCCAACTCCCGGAAAGTTCGGCGGGTGTAACGAGTGACGTGCTCGTTGACCAGGTCGTGATTCGTCCACAACGCGTTGAAAGCGGGTACGGTGACCAGCAACATCCCGCCGGGGGCGAGCAAGGCCAAGGCGCGGCGCAGCGCGGCGGCAGGATCCGCAAGGTGCTCCAGAACGTCGAGCATGAGAATGAGCTTGAACTCCTTGCGCGGCTGAAAGTTCTCGTCAAAGGGACCGATGTGAATGCGGGAGCGGTGTGGGCCCTGGTCGCTGACCGACGCCGCGGAAGGCTCCACCCCTTCCACATCTCCGAAAGGTGTTAACTGATCAAAAAACAGACCATCGCCGCAACCGACATCCAGAATGCTCTTCCACCCTCCCGGGGGTTGCTCGGCGCGCAGGGTTTCGAGGATCAACTTCTCGCGGGCACGCCACCACCAATGCCGCTGGTAAAGCTCGCGATAGCGTTGAAGATAATCGTCGCGCACGGAAGAATTTCAGCTCCCTACCCGGTTCCATCTTCAGTCGGGGCCGCGCCGGAGGACGTCCCCGGGGGCTTGGCTGCGGGTTCCGGCGCCCGCGCCTCCAGCGTGCGGGGAGGGCGCCATCCCACGGTCTTGCCGATGATGTAGAGGGGACGAGCCTTCACCTCTTCGTACAGGCGCCCCACGTACTCACCGATGATTCCCATGAAGAAAAGCAGAATGCCCGAGAGGAAGGTGATGAGCAAGACCAGGGCGGTGAAGCCTTGGGGAGAGCGCTGGAGGAAGAGGCGTGCATAGACCGCATAGGCCGAAAATAAACCGGAGAGAACGGTGGCCAGAGCGCCCAACAGGATGGCGAGGCGCAGGGGCACGATGGAGAAGGCGAAGATTCCGTCCGAGGCCAGCTCAACAAGTTTCCGAAGGCTGTACTTGCTTCGGCCGGAGTGCCGCTCGGCGCGATCGACGGGGATGCCGATCTGGCGGAATCCCACCCAACTGCGCAGGCCCCGCAGGTAGCGGTGGTGTTCGGGCAGGCGGCGAAGTTGCTCCACCGCGCGGCGCGAGATCAGGGCGAAATCGCCCGCGTCGAGCGGCAGGTTTAACTCGGAGAGCAATGCCAAGAGGCGGTAGAAGAGGAAATACGAGAGCTTCAGCCACCACGCTTCCTTGCGGTGGGCGCGCTGGGAGTAGACTACATCGTAGCCTCTCTGGAACTGCTCCACAAAACGCGGAATCACCTCCGGGGCGTCCTGGAGGTCGGCATCCATTACCACCACGGCATCGCCCGAGCAGTGGTCGAGAGCGGCCGTCAGAGCAGCTTGGTGCCCGAAGTTTCGCGACAGCGCCACCACGACGATCCTGGGATCAAGCGCCGCTTCTGCTTCCAGGACCTCCAGAGTGCGGTCCGCGCTGCCGTCATCGACCAGCACGATTTCATGCGGCCCCCCCGCCAAGCCATCCAGCACCGCGCGGGTACGGCGCAAAAGCTCCGGCAGCACACTCTCCTCGTTATAGAGGGGAACGGCCACGGACAAGCGGAAAGGGCGGTTCATCTTTTCCCTCTCCCCTTGAAATAGACCATTTGCCATAGAGTCGCCCCCAGACCGGTGACCGCGTAGGGCTCAAAGATCTCGGTCTCGAACCTTTCGCCGAAGATTTGCTTCCAGTCTTCGAGCAGGCGCGGAAACTCTCCGCGATCCAGGCGGGCGAGGAGCCGGGCGACCGAGAGTCGCGCAGGCAAGACCAAGTCCAAGATGTGAACGTGCCCGTCCTCCGTAAGCAGGGCGCCGAGCTGCGAGAGGAGCACACGGGCGCAGGGCGTGTCGACATGGTGAAGAAAGCTGTTGATCAAGATAAAGTCGAAGCGCGCCGCTGCGGCGAGCGCCGGGCGCGTGATATCCGTAGCCAGAAAGTCCCGCCCGTGACGTCGGCGCGCATACTCGAGGTAGTGCGGATTGTGATCGATTCCCAGATAATGCGTGTGGGCGAAGTGCTGTGTGTTCGTGCCCGGCCCGCAGCCCACGTCCAGCACCCACCGCGCCTGGTGCAAGTCATTGTGGGCCAGGATGGGCGCAAATTTCTTCTCCACAAAGGGCGCCTGCCAGAGGCGGTAGGCATGGGTGATCTCCATGATCCGCGCCGCGAGCTTCATGGCGTGCCCTGCGAGGGAGTCCGCGGGTCCGCCGGAACACGATAGGGCGACAACCTAGGAGGCGCAAGGTCCGGTTCCGCAAGCCAGACGCGCCTTTGCGGGAAGTAGTGGATTAACTCGGCATTTCTGGAGTCGCCCATGTCACGCGCCCACACCACTTTTGCACTGTCAATATCCGCTCTGTTATACACCCATTCATTACCCGAATAATGATACTGATTGTAGCGCACGATGACGAGATGATCTCCCGCCAATCCCGTTAATTGGGCCAGGGCCCGGGCACGGTCCCGATTATGAATCTGCTGACCCGCCCAATTGTTACTCCCGTCGACCGGGGTGGGAATGTGCAGTTGGGGCGCCGCAGCGCGCAGCAGGAACAGAAGGACACAGATGGCCGGTATGGCGCGCACCATCGCCAGCCCGGCACGCTTTCCGCGCCAACTCCATAACCGGAGGTGCCGCATGGCTTCGAGCACCAAGGCGTAGACGGCAGCGGTGATGGGAGCCGCATAGTGGGGGATGAAATAGATGGGGAGCGCGAGCCCGACGAAAGTGGCGCCGCACACCGCCAAGAGAAAGCCCGTCTTGCCCGTGACCGCGTGGCGAACAAACTGCCGGGGGTTGAAGACCACCAATACCACCAGGGGCAGTGCCAGCACTGGCCCGAGGAAGAAGAGGTAGAAGCGCTCGACTCTCGTTAGCAGCACGTGGAAGGGGGCCTGGCGGGCCTGATAGTAACTATTCATCATCCAACTGTGCAGATGGAATTGCTCCAGCACTGGGTGGTGATACTCATGCTTGAGGTTGAGAGGCTGCCAGGGAAAAATCGGCACGGCCATGCTGGTGTCGAGGCTGACCTGGTAAGGGATGCGAAAAGGGCTGCCCGTGACCCGCCAGAAGTAGTAGGCCATGCCAGCCCCCGTGACCGCCACCAGCAGTCCCACGGGCAGCACAATTCGCGGGATCAATTGCCGCCAGGGCGGGCGCTTTCTTCCCAGAATCCACACCAAAGCCGCAACCGCGATTGGAATGCAGAAGAACAGACTCTCGTAAGGCCGAGTGTTGGCCAGGAGGGCAAGACCCAACCCCAACAGCAGGGCATCCTGCACCCGCTGGCGCCGCTTAATTCTGGGCAGCGCTCCCAGAACGAGCGCCCCGCCGATTGCCGCCAAAATCCCTCCTGAGTAACTGTCCACCCAAATCGTGAAGGTTCCGAGCCGCATAACGGCAAGCAGTCCACCCAGCAGAGCCCAGCGCGCTGGCAACCAACCCTGGAGCATCCAGCAGATTGCCGCGCACATGGCGCCGGCGCTCAGCCAAACACCTATCCACGGGCACCCTCCGACTACCTGGCCCAGGGCCAGTAGCAAGCCCTGGGCAGCGAAATACTGCGGCATATAGGTGGGTTTTTGATTAATGTGAATACTCTCAAAGTGAATCCACATGGGGTGAGTTGGATTCGCCACACGCCCGTGCGCGAACGTGTCCGCTGCCAGCAGGTAGCCGAAATCGTCGTGAAGACCTGGCTCGGGAACGGGGAAGTTGGGCAGCAGGGCCGCACGTATCGCCAATGCCAGGAGGCCCACCACGAGGACGGCAAGGGCGCGCCTCCTTGCCAAGCGGCTGAGGAATTTTTCCGCGGCCTGAAACCACCCGGAGGGGAAGCTACGTAGGAAGAATGTCGCCACGATCAGGACGCCTACCAGAACATACTCGAAGAAAATGAACATATTACGCCTCCGGGGCCTTAGCCGGGTTCTGAAATCGCCCCTTCCTGCCTTTTCTATCCTGCTGGCTCGATCCAGTTCCTTCCAGTTGTGTCCTCACCAGAGACAGTACTGAAGGTGGACTCACAAGCGTGCTGGTTATTGCGGATCTCCCGCGCCAACCTTAACGTTGCTAGGTTTTCTCACACAACCCCGCAAAGTGTAAACCCCGGCCGAATAGTAAGTCAAAAGGAGGGGGATAAAGGGCGAGCGCCTCGTTCCAACTCACCGCCCGCAAGCCGCAAGCGTAAAGGATCTGATGCCACTGGACCTTACTCTGATAGTTGTACGGCAGACTCACACCATGTGCACGATTCCCCACCCAGTCCATAAAGCTCAGGAGGGCACGGTCGAATTTGCTTTCGCAAACGTGATCTTTGATCAACACGTAGCGGCGAGTTACTCTTCTCGCTTCTCTCAACAACCCCGCAATATTGGTCGTGTGGTGAAGCACATCAACGAACAGACACACATCAAAAGAGGCATCAGGAAACGGCATTCCAACGCCATCAAAGCCCGTGCACTCGATCATGCACGAGGGCCTTGGTGCCACTTCAAGTCCACGGACGATAACGGTCGGGCTCATTTGCGCTATGAGGCGACCGATCATACCATCCCCGCACCCTACGTCCAACACGGCCGCCCCTGGTGGAACGAGGTCAGCAAGGAGTGCCGATAGCACGCGGACCCTCCGGCGATGTACCCATCGCCCGTGAAGAGACCTCACTGGCCGCGATGCGGCGCCCGGCTTAGCGGCTGTCGTAATCGCCAATGTAGGTGCCTCGACTGATTCCCAACATGCTAATGAAAAACGAAGCGAAGATGACCTGTACGCCCAGCAGGAAACAGAGGGAAAGGATTATGACGACGCGAACGTCGTACAAGGGCCCGAAACCGCTGGCGATCCATTTCCGCAGCACCCAAATGGCTCCGGAGCCACCCGTCAGCATCATGAGTGCACCGATAATGAGTCCTAGTTCCAAGCTCACCCGCCGCAACCAGTACTCCAGGCTGTGCGGGCTCCGGGAAAACCGTTCGGTGAAACTGTAGACCTTCGCAAACAGCCCAATGGAAATGATCTGTGTACCCGTAAGTGCAAACATCATGCCAAACAACATGGTGTGGAGGTCAAGCACGGCTCGACCCACCTGCCGGGGCCCCGGCAACAACCACACAACGATCGCGAAGCCCAACAGAAACAGCGTCGTCCCGGGAAAGAGGAAAAGCCAATTGGGTGCGTAAAGCAGCATAAAGCGCAGACTGCGCCAGCCATCATGGAAGGTCCGAAGATGAGGCGCGCGTCCGCGTTTGTCCGGCCACAAAGTGATGGGAATCTCAGTGATTGACGCTCCGAGTTTCGTCGCCTTGATAATCAACTCCAGGGCAAACTCCATGCCGGTACAACGTAGGTCGGCGCGCTCGTACAGAGCTTTGCTGAACCCTCGCATGCCGCAGTAGGCATCACCGATGGTTCCATGAAACAGGGAATCCAACATCCAAGTAATGGCCGGATTGCCAAAATGCTTGTGCAGCCAAGGCATCGCACCCGGTTTGATTTCTCCCTGGAACCGGTTGCCCAGCACCAGTTCAAAGCCCTCGCGCCATTTGCCCAAGAATCGAGGAACCTCGGAGAAGTCATAGCTGTCGTCGGCGTCGCCCATGATGATGAATTTTCCGCGCGCTTCCCCGATGCCTTTCCGTAAGGCGTTCCCGTAACCGCGCGCTTCCACGCGCACCACCCGGGCACCGTGCTCCCGGGCGATTTCAATCGACCCGTCGGTCGAACCATTGTCAGCCACCACCACCTCACCCCGGACACCGGCTGTGCGAAAAACTGCCAAGGCCTTGTCGATGCAGATCCCGATCGACAGCGCTTCATTGAGGCAGGGGATCACCACCGACACCTCCGTAGGGTCCGACGACATCGCTTCCGGCGGGGAGCTGAGTTCCATTTTCGCCCCCTGATTACTGATCTTCATCTCTGAATCCATATTATTTTCCCAGTAACGAACGTCGGGTGCTAGGCGGTTCATTCTAACACGAAGGGTGAAGGGAATAAGTCAGGGCCAGTGTCCACACTGCCGGTACTACAAGTCGTTCCCCAGTCCCGGTCTTTCAGGCTAGAGCGTTTTCGATTTAAGTGCTTACATATCCACAAGAGGCGAAGTAGTTTGTGCATTCGCTTGGGGAGACGGTATTGAGCAATTTCCCGATTTCC
>Ga0209039_10004104_pt1 | contig 10851 bp, 5 predicted proteins | sample BogFormECP12_OM1_FD_188238 | JGI IMG/M metagenome (GOLD analysis project Ga0209039, IMG submission 188238) | Bog forest soil microbial communities from Calvert Island, British Columbia, Canada - ECP12_OM1 (SPAdes) (version 2) | ecosystem: Environmental > Aquatic > Freshwater > Wetlands > Bog ... | reverse complement strand
AGCCAACCGGCGAGGCCCCGGTTCGCGACGCGTCGCGCGGCGCGCGCTGGGGGATAGAGGCCCGGAAACAAGCTGTTGACGAGCGTCGCGGCGTTGTCCCGCAAAGAGAAGTGCGACTCGCGAACCACCTCGAAACCGCGGGCCTCGAGCGTGCGCCGGAGCGTCCGCGCCGAATAATCCACGAGGTGGCGAGGCACGTCCAAGCCGCCCCAGCGCCCGCCGAAAAGAGCGGCCTGCCAGCTTCCGGAGTTGGGGACCTGCAGTACCAGATCCCCATCGGACCGGAGCAGCTCGCGCACCGATGCGAGTACCAGATCGGGTGCAGCCACATGTTCGAGGACGTGGAACAAGGTGACAAGCGAGAAGCAACCCGACCGGAACGGCGGTGCGCCAAGCTGACCTCGGACGGCATCAACGCCCCGGGCGCGCAGGGCCATGAGGGCATCGCGTGAAACGTCCATGCCAACGCAAGAGGGACTTGCGAGGGCGTCGAGGAAACAGCCGTCACCGGCCCCTAGGTCGAGGAGCCGCGGGGTGACGCCCCGGCGCACCTGCTCGTCTAAGACCCGCCGCACGAACCGCAGATGATCGCGCAACACGAGGCGCCGATAGGCCTCGATGAGGCGCGCATGCAACCCGCCCTCGCGCTCGTCGGCCGCCTCCACCCAGTAGCCGCGAGGATAGTAGCCAGCGAGTTCCTCGGCCGAAGGCTGTGGCCACAGATAGATGAGTTCGCAGTCGCCGCAGCGCTGCAGCTCGAAGCGCGCGTCCGTGGTGCAGAAGAGCCGGTCCGTCGTTTTCCACAAGCGCAAGGCGCGCTCGGAAGAACAGCCGGGACAGATCATGGCCATCTTTTGCATGGAACCTCGAGTGCGCGCCGAGCCGATCGCGATTCCTGAGTATAACGACGCGCTCGTGACCAGAGTTCGTGGTCAGCGCCATCGCCGTGAACCTGCGCGGGAGAAGGCGGCGCCTTGGCGTCAGCCCCCGGTGCGTAGGCAGTCCGCGTCACGCCCTCCACAGACAAGGGGAGGCGGTGCGCGCCAGGGTCGGCTCTGCGGCGAGGGGTCACGCAGTTCGTAGAGGACTAGGCGGCGCGAGCGCGCCACCTCCCGGACCCCGTCCCAAGTCCGCAGCCAAGCGTAGTCGGGGTCGGCGCCCGCAACGAAATAGGCTGGGTGCCTCTCTGCGACGAAGCGCTCGCGCAGAGCCGGCTCTGCCAGATCTATGGGCAATCGCAGTGCTGCGTTCCCGCAGACGACGACCATGAGCCACGGGTTCGTCGTGGCGACGATCGCGTCGCGCTGGATGTAGCGGCAGAGAGGGGCATAGGGATGTCTCCGCGGGTCGGCCAGCAGTCCCTGCTCTTGGCTGCGCTGCCACGACTGTTGGACGTAGCCGAGCGTCCAGGGCACGCTGCCCAGACCGACGACCAGCGCGGTCATGGCAAGCGGCAGTGCGGATACCCAGCGGGCGGCTGCGGCGCCCGCCTGCGGGAGGAGGCGGCGTTCCATGCGCCGAGCCCCTTCGTCCAGCATCGCGAAGCCGCAAAGGCCTCCGGCCAGCGCGGGGAAGATGAGGTAGCGAGATTCGTAGGCCGCGTAGTTGAGGACGACGGCGAACGCAAAGCCCAGCGTGCACAGCGCGCTGATCCGGTGTTCGAGGATCCCATCCCGACGCCTCATGAGGGCCCAGACGACCCCTGGGGCGAGGACCCACCCGACCCAGTTGAACTCACGCGTGAGGAACAGGCCGCGCACGAGAGTGACCGAGCGGCCTAGGATGATGATCGCGATCTGGTCCGCGTGCTGCTGGATGTAGGACCAAGTGCCGATGTACTCCTTTCCGTAGCTCCAGAGCTCGCGGTAATCCATCGCCTCGCCACCGTAGCCGGAGTAGAGGAGCCCTCCCGTCGCCGCGGCGAGCCACAGCCGCAGGAGGATCGCGAGCCCCGCGAAGCCCAACGTGTAGATCCAGAGCGGCGCGCAGCGCAGGCTCCGCTTGGCTCCTAGCTCCCACACCGCGGCCACGACAACAGCGAGCGAAACCGCACCAAGGTTCGGGCGTGCGAGCCACGCCACGATCGTCAGCGCGGCGCATGTCAGCGCCGCGGGTGCCGAGCGCAGCACACCCCGTGCCGTTGCGAGGACGGCCAGGTAGGCGAGGACGCCAGTGGCTTCCGTAACCGGTTCGGGCGCGATGGGGACCCAGATCGGCGAGAGACCGAGAGCAAGGCCCGCCGCCATCGCGGCAGGAAGACGCATCAAGCCGCTCGCGACCCACACCGTCGCGCCGATCGCCAGGGCAGCCCAGAAAGCGTGAAGCACGAAGAGGGTGGGCATCGACGCTCCGAGGGCGAGCGGAAGCGCGACGAGTACAGAGATCAGGGGCGGGCGGACCGCAACCGCCGGCAGCGGCACGCCCACCCGCATCTCGTAGCTCCACTGCACGGGGTCTACGAACCCGGCGCCGTGGACCCAGGCTTGGGCAATCGCAACGTGCTCGGTCGAGTCAGGATCGAGCCACCAGCCTGAACGCGCGAGTGGGATCACAAGCGCCGCCACAGTCAGCGCGACCCCGCCGGCGGCGATAAAGCGCGCCCACATGCTTGCGCTTTTCTCCGCTTCTTCGTCCAACGACCCATGGTAGCCTTGACTTCGTCCTCGAGACGAGCGGCCGATCCGAGGCTGCTTGGCAACGAGCTCGGGCAGAGAGCTGCCTGGTGCCAGCGAACTCACTCTCTCGGCGCCCTCCTCGGACAAGCTGCGAGGGAAGCTCAGGCCGCGTCCGCCTTCTGCGTGCAAGCGATGCGCAGCCCTTCGCCTCGTACACGGTCGCGTGGCACAGCAGGTAACAGGCCATGCGAAGCACGTGCCGAGCCGGCTCGATGGCCGCTCGATCTTCCTCGGCCGACCCATCGTGACTCTCGCTGGGGCCCCAAAGGAGGGATGCGCGCTCTGCGCCCCGACCCGCTGGAGCGGGTCGCACCAGCTGGTCTAGCATGACTCCGATGCCGGAGAGCCTCACAGAAACGAAGCAGCAATCGGCCCGTGCCGTCGCGCTAGACCATGCCTTTGACATCTCCGTGATCATGCCCTGCCTCGACGAGGAGCGGACCGTTGGCACCTGTGTGACCAAGGCGCTGGAGACGATGCGCAAGCTCGGGCTTCGGGGGGAAGTCGTGGTCATTGACAACGGCTCTTGCGACGCCTCGGCGGCCATCGCTGCCCGTGCCGGTGCACGGGTCGTCATGGAGACACGGCGCGGTTACGGGAGCGCTCTCATGCGCGGCGCCGAGGAGGCGCGCGCACCGTTCATCATCATGGCGGACGCCGACCAGTCCTATGATCTCGGCGACCTTGAGCGCTTCGTCGAGCGTCTTCGCGCCGGCAATGATCTTGTGATGGGGTCGCGCCGCCGCGGAACGATTCTCCCGGGCGCGATGCCCTGGCATCATCGGTGGCTTGGCAACCCCGCCCTCTCCGGCATCCTCAGGCTGTTCTTTGGCGGCGAGGTGTCCGACGCCCATTGCGGCATGCGCGCCTTCACCAAGGAGGCCTACCGCCGGATGCAGCTCCAGACCACGGGGATGGAGTTTGCCTCGGAAATGGTCATTAAGGCCTTGCTGGCAAAGATGCGCATCGCCGAAGTGCCGATCACGCTCCACCCCGATGGGAGGGATCGGCTCCCGCACCTCAGGTCCTGGCGCGACGGCTGGCGACACCTCCGATTCATGCTGCTGTTCTCGCCGACCTATCTCTTTCTGGCTCCCGGGGCTCTCTGCATGCTCCTCGGCATCGTGCCGCTCGTTGTGCTCGGTTCTGGCCCGCGCGTCATCGGTGGGATCGTCTTTGACGTTCACTACATGGTTGTCGGGAGTCTGCTCACCATCCTCGGCTTCCAGATCATGACGACGGGCGTCTTCGCAAAAGCCTACTCCCAAGCCTCGCGCCTGTATGCACCGGACCGCACACTGACGTTTCTGTCCCGGCACTTCAACCTCGAGCGCGGGCTTTTGATCGGGGCGGTGCTCTTCGTGGCCGGGTTCATCCTCGACGCGATGATCCTCGCGCGATGGCTTGAGAGCGGGCGAGGAGCGCTCAATGCCGTGCGTCCCGCGATCCAGGCCTCTACGCTCATGGTCATCGGCACGCAGACGATCTTCTCGTCGTTCTTCTTGAGCATGCTCTCGCTGCCGCGTCGTGATGCGCCTCTTCCGATGATGGAAGACCCGGCTTGACATTGTTCGCCCAGCCTTCCATCACCGTTGTGATCGTGAACTGGAATGGGGGCGATGGTGTGCTCGCTTGTCTGGAGTCGGTCCGTGCCCAGTCGAGGCCTGCCAACGAGATTGTTGTCGTCGACAACGCCTCCCGCGACGACTCTCCGGAGTGCATCGAGCAGCGATTTCCCGAGGTTCGGATGGTTCGGCTGGGCAAGAACATCGGCTTCGGCCCAGCCGTAAATCTCGGCGTCGAGGTCACCCGAGCCGAGTGGGTGGCGCTGCTCAACAACGACGCAATCGCGGATCGTGAGTGGCTCGCCGAGCTCGCGCGCGCGGCCGTCAGTGCCCCCGACGTGGGCATGGTGGCGTGCAAGATCTACCTCGACCTCCAAGGGCTCATCCTCGACAAGGTCGGGCACCGGATTTCAATCGACGGCCAGAACTTTGGCCGCGGACACGGCTGTCCGGATCACGGACAGTACGACGGCCTCGCTGAAGTCGCCTGGCCGGACGGCTGCGCGAGCCTATGGCGCCGCGACGTATTCCGTGGGGTGGGTGGCCTCGACGAGGAGTTCTTCGCCTACGCTGACGATGCAGACCTCGGCATCCGCTTCCGCCTCGCGGGTTGGCGCTGCGCTGCAGCACCACGCGCCATCGTGGAGCATCGCCATTCCCAGAGCTTGGGCGCGTTTTCGCCGAAGAAGCTTTTTCTGGTCGAGCGGAACCGGATCTGGCTGGCGGTCAAGTACTTCCCGTGGCCGCTTGTGCTCCTGAATCCATTCCTGTGGCTGTATCGGGCAGTGTTGACGCTTGCTGCCGCCCGAAACGGCGAGGGGTCCTGGAGTTCCGTGTCCCCGGAGAGCCGACTGGCTGTGGCCCGCAGCATCCTGCGTGCGCAAGTCGCCGGGTGGGCAGGCGTGCGACGCCAGATTCGAAAGCGTGCGCGACTCGGGGAGGCTTGCTCGCAGGCATGGCCCTCGCGGCTGCGGGTTCTGCTCCGCGAGGCTCATGTTTCGATCCGCGATCTCGCGCGAGGTCAGGTCGAATGAGCTGCGGTGGGGGGGGTTGCCTCGAGGCCCGATTCGTCGTGCCCGGATGGCTGCTCTCGGCCGGCTCAGCGCGCAGGGCCGCAATCTGCGGCTAACTGCGTGACCCCTATGGGCTGCAAGGCCGCTTCGACGACAACGCGCTTTGCGCTCGATCGGCGACGTCGAGCGGGCGGCCGGCAATTTCCAAGCCTAGCCTGCGGATTGGATCAACATGCGGAATCCGCTGCGTAGGGAGCTCTCCTTGGCGTACCTTCCATACACGCGAAATTGTACCTAAAACGCTGACTGAGGCGATCCGCGCGCCCTCTCGCGGGGGGCAGACTTGAAGCCGGCTACGCACACTTCGCTGAGGTCGCTCCCGCGGCTCAAGAACCGCGAGAACGCCGCAAGCACTTCGGTGCCAACACACGGCATCTCGTCGAGCGCAGGCTGATGGTGAGGGTGAAGCAACAGAAGCAACTACCCGAGGTCAGGCACGCGCACTACGAACCCACCGCGTCGGGCGACAAGACGATCGAGGAGATTCTAGATTACTGGGATAGGGCCGAACGCGACGATCGTCGCGCGGTTGCGCCGACCGCCATTGAGCTGAGCGGCCGGGGGAGACCGCTCGACGTGCCGTGAGCGAGGTGTTTCACCCGGGCCTTAAGGTGACAAAACCCGACTGATCTATTCATTCATCCCAAGCCCAGCACAGCCCATGGACCGTACGACCGCCGTCCTCTGAGTCATTCAGATTGAAGCCCTCCGGACAGGGCCTCCCTAGCGTCTGACGGTCTTCGAAGTTGCACACCGGGCGACCATCGTGTCCGGGTCGGGAGGTCCAGCAAACGACGGTGCCGCGATCGACGAAGCCGGCGGCCTTTCGCCTCATCGCGCGTAGGTCTGTCGCAAGCTTTAGGGCGGCGGCGTTTAGATGCGAGTGATACTGGGTGATCGCGTCCCCCCACGAGGGCGGGGGCGGCCATTCGGGGTTGCCCTTCTTCTGCTCCTCTCGGTTGGCGCAGGCCCAGAGGGCCTCGGGGGCGTAGGGAGTGCTGATGCCCGAGTCGATCTGGCACAACATCATCGCCATCCCGAAAGTTGTCCCCCTTACGAAGTTGAAGTCGTCTTTGTAGTTCGCGGACCAGATCGGCGGCCATTCGCGGCGACCGGCCTTCTTCTCCTCTCGGTTGGCGCACGCCCAGTGGTCCTTGGCGATGAAGGCGCCCTCTCCGGTCTGCAGATAGCAGAGCTCGACGTTCTGCCCGAAGACGACCCCGGCGAGGAACTTGGCCTCGCGTTGCGGGTCCGCCGCGTCCTTGGCTTCTTGCGCCTTTTTCTCCGCGTTGAAGGAGTTGAGAGAAGCCTTTTTCTCCGGCGTCTGCGGTGGCGTCTTAACTCCGACCGGCGGGCCATCGCGCCCTCGGGCCAGCTCGCGCAGGACAAAGCCGGCGCCGAGGCCCAGCGTAAGAATGACGACCGACGCCGTAAGGCTAGGTCTTTTCATTCCGAAGGTCCCCCGAGTTTCCTCGAGTGCCCGTCTCTTCTATGCACTCTGAAGCGTCTCCTGAGCCCAATTTCGCTTCGGTATTGGGGCCTTATGTGGCGCCCCCGGCAAGACTCGAACTTGCGACACGCGGTTTAGGAATGCGCACCGCTCTATTGCAGCGAGTGTAACTGAGTGGCCCGGAGTGAGTAAAATCAAGCAGTTAGCGGCGTGCGCAGCCTGAGCCCTGAAGCCCGGTTTGGATCGTTTGGCTGAGTTGGCACACAACCGGCACACGGATAACACCACATTGCGTAGGATGGCCGGACGTTTCAGCCATCCCCGAACCGTGGCTTCATTACTCCCAATCCACGCGGCGATCTTGCTGGCGGTCGCCCCTCGCCATGTTCCCTTCGACCCGCTCTCCCATGACTGTGTGGTGGTCAGAGGGAAACCAACCTTGGCAGCGAACTCTACAACAGTAGTCGATCCGGGTCGCGCGACACGTTGGACTATGCAACGAAGTTCGCGCCTCCTGTCGTGGTGAATGGAAAGGTATTCGTTGCCTCTATGAGCCAACTGGCAGTCTTACGGTCTATTGCCGTAGGCCGCGCGGGATCAGGATCGCGGGCGGCCTCGAGAACAACTCACTCTCGAAGCCATCGCCACCCGAGGTCCCCGGGTCTCTATCCCGCGCGCGGCGAGCCGGCGATGGAGCTGCAGCGGACTGATGCGCTGCCGCCGAGTCCGCTGCGCTCCCCGGTTACATGCCCAACCGTCGCAAGCGGCGGAGGGCAGCCAGGCCGGCGAGCAGCGCCAGGGGCTCGATCCCGAGAAGGCCGCAGTAGGGGGTAACCGTGACGGTCACGGTCTCCTGGGACTGGCAGCCCTCTGGATTCACCACCACGACCGAGAGGGGTGTGCTTGTCTGGACTCCTGACGGAACCATCGCGGATAGGCTGGTGGCACCGAGGGTCTCGACAACTGGGGAGCGCACTCCGCCGATCCAGACCTGGCGGTTCGGGCCGAACCCGGTGCCGTTAATCCCCAGCATCTGGCTGGGAGAGGCGCTCGCACTCGTCGTGCTGGTGATGCTCGTCGGCTGGGCAAATCCGATGCAGGCAGCCTGACACACGTCGCCGACGCCGTTGGCATCGGTGTCCTTCTGATCCGGGTTGGCCTTGCTCGGGCAGTTGTCGCACACGTCGCCGACGCCGTCCCCGTCCCCGTCGGCTTGGTCTTTGTTCGCGGTGCCCGGACAGTTGTCTTTCCCGTTCAGAACCCCGTCGAGGTCGCGGTCGATGCCGATCCGCACACCCGAGCCCGGGGGCACGGCGGTGTAGGTCAGCTCCTGGCCCGGCGTCGCCGCTTGGGCCCGCAGATTTGTATCTGTGACGTTCACGCTGCCGTCATCGGGCTGGAAGGTCCCGGCCGCAACCCGGACCCAGCCCTTCGGCACGCCGCCAATCTTGCCTTTCACCACGAGATCGCACTCGGTGGTGTTTCCACTCACGGCGTTTCCACTCGCGAACTTCGAGGCGAACGTGGTCGCACACCGCTGGATCATGAGGTCGATGCGCGCGCACGTCGGGTCCGTGGACGATCCCGGTGTGCAGTTCGAGAAGTTCGCTGTGCTCGTGAGGGTCACCTGCTGGCCCACGATCGGCGCAAAGTCGGAATCAAAGGCCAGAAGAAACTGCTCCACCTGTTGGCGGGTCGCATCCCCGGTAGCGGTCCCGAAACCGTTATTGAAGACCGTCGCCTGCAGGAAGCGGAAGAGCGTATCCACGCTCCCGTCGTGCAGGAAGCCAAAGCCGCGGATCTGAGGGCCCTGGAACCCTTGCTGCAGCGCGTTGTCGAAGGGCACGTCGGCCATGCCGAACATCCCCACCTTCTGATACAGGTTCCTCAGGTGCGGGATCTTTACGATCTGCGTCTCCTGCTCAAAGCTCCACTTTCCGCCGGTACCGAAATGACCCGACGCCGGCGTTAAGTCATGACACCCCTCGCAGGCGAACCCGGCTGGCTGACCGTTGAAGTTAAAATTGACCCCGTCCGCGACTGCCGGGTTGGGGGACTGGCCCAGGAAGAGGCCTAGACCTGCGGCTTGGTCCGGGGTCCGTGAGTTGTCGAGGGCGCGGATCGGGTTCGGGGGGAGCGCGATCTGGAGTGCGAAGTCCGTAAACGCTTGCATCTGGGAATTCGAGAGCTGGGTCTTGTTCCCGACGAGTCCTTGGAAGGCCACGTTGAAGTTGTTGAAGCTGCTCTGTTCGCAGTTGTCATTCGTCGTACTTGAATCCGGGCAGGTCGCACCGGTGGCCAACGGGAAGGCGCGGTCTCCGCGCCAGTGCATGGCGCCGCTGTTGTCGAGTCCGCGAAGGGTCTGGGTCGTCATCGGACCCTTCATCGGATGGAAGTCCTTCAGATTCCCCGAACCGTTGACCTTGGGGGCCGTTTGGTTCGTGCCCGTGGGGGGGATGATGGGCAGCGTGACCTGCCCCGCCACGTTCGAGAGGTTGATCGTCAGGACCGGGGTATTGGCGGGCGGCGGCCCGGTCGGGTCTGGGTTCTGCGTGACGGGGTTGTCCGGGTTTCCAAGGTCCCAGGCCAGGTCGTCCATGTTGCCGAAGATGTGGCAGCTCGAGCAGGAGGCCTCGCCGTTGCTTGAGAAGTTGAGGGCGTCGTAGAGGAAGGGCCGCCCATTGACCACGCTCTTGGGCTCGGGGTTGTGCAGCCCCACGTGGAGAACCTCGGAGCCCGAGCTCGCCGTCAGGTTCACGACCGAGATCGAGTTGTCAAAGCGCGTGAGGACATAGAGCCGTTTGCGGGCGCTGTCCAAGACGAGGCCGCTCGGTCCACACACAAACTGCGCGTTCGCCCCACCGTCCTGTGGGCAGGCTCCGAGGCCCGTGAGCGGGATGTAGTTGGCGCTGGCCGTCGCCGACGAGAAGTTGGTGCTCTCAAGGTTGGCGATATTGAGGACACCGATCTTGCTCGAGCCAAAGGCGGCCACGTAGAGCGTCGTGCCGTCTGTGGCAAGCCCGGTCGGGGTGGCGAGGCTCTGCTGCGCCACGCCCGCGGGCGCCTGCGCCTGCAGAAGACTGTAGTTGATGTGGTTATTCAGGTGGATCATGGTCGAAGTCGACCCGGAGAGGACGCTGATATTGGCCTCAGCGAGGTGGCCCTGAACGGTGCAGGGGGTCGGCACTCCCGGCGGGCAGCCGGAGCTACCGGGGCCCTCGCGGCGCACCTGGTTGTGGGCGTCCGTGTTGGAGACATAGACGTCTCCGTTCGCGGGATTCACGGCCATGTTGAAGAGCGTCGTACCGACGCCGGTATAGACGGTGCCTTGCGCCAAGGTCGTCACGTTGTTTTGCTTAGTGATGTTGATGGTGAAGACGTCCTGGTCGGGGAGGCTAAAACGCACGACCGGACTCCAGTCGCGACCGAGCTCGTCCAGCCACTTGCCGCTCGCGGGGTTGAACTTCACGATGAGGCCGACCTCGGGCGCCTGATTGCCCGCGGAGTTGGTGGCCGGTCCCGGGTTCCCGCCCGGGCTGACGAAGCCCTGGCTGCTCGCGCAGCTCGCTGCGGTCGTGAAGCCCGTGCAGACCAGGCCCTGGGAGACGGTCGTGGTCTGGTTGCCGGAGTGGAAGATCGCGGCATAGACGGTGTTGCCATCCTTGCTGACGGCGAGGGCGCGCGGCGTATCTCCGAAGAGAGTCAGGATCTGGAACGGCGTGCCGCCGATCGTCGTGCCGAGATTCGTGGCATCGAAGACCCACACGTCCGCGCGGCCGACGCTCGGGGTCGTGAGCATGGGATCGCCTGCCCCCTTGACGGAGACGTTCGTGCGCTGCTGGCCGCGATGGGCCGTGGTGATGAAGGCCAGGTTCCACGGGGCGGCGAAGACGATGTCGCTCGGCTCATCGCCCACGAGGAGCGTGCGGGTGACGCGAGGCGGCGTCGTACTCACGTCCACGATGCTCACGCTGTCGGAGAGGTGGTTTACGACCCAGACTTCACTGTTGTTGCGGGCGGCGACGGCGACCGGCTCAAGACCCACGGGCACGGAGGAGACTTTGGCCACGCCTCCCGCGCCCACATTC
>Ga0209039_10004103_pt1 | contig 10852 bp, 14 predicted proteins | sample BogFormECP12_OM1_FD_188238 | JGI IMG/M metagenome (GOLD analysis project Ga0209039, IMG submission 188238) | Bog forest soil microbial communities from Calvert Island, British Columbia, Canada - ECP12_OM1 (SPAdes) (version 2) | ecosystem: Environmental > Aquatic > Freshwater > Wetlands > Bog ... | reverse complement strand
TTTGCTCGATGCGGTCTCGCAGCAGATGGCCGCTTGGCAAAAACCGAACTCGGTGCTGCATCGATTATGCGGCATTACTTAAGACGCTATGTTTAGTTGACTCCAGTAGCGCAACATATGGTGTCATATTGGCAAGCTCGCCCCCAAGGCGCACGACGCCTGGAACGGTAATCCGAGCCACCTAACCGGTTGCCCTGCATCGAGTTGATGCCCAAAAGCCTTTACGGCCCGCCGCACGTTCAGAGCGGATATCGAGGCCAGCCCGCGGGCCGATTGAAACGGCACGGCCTACATTTCGATCACGAAGACCACAACAGGTTGAATTACTGGAGTCAACTAAATACCCAGGTTTCGGAATACTCCAGAAATCCAATCGTGCCCGATTCGCTGCGCCCGTTCAAGGGCGCTACGCACATCAAACGCTCAGCACCGGACAAGGCGCGTCACGAATCACGGCGTAAGTGAGATCCCGCAAGCGGCCTTGGGCGCCGGACTGTGAGCTTCTCCCGATTACCAGCAGATCCGCGCGCAACCTACGCGCCGCCCCGGTGAGCGCGTCTTTAATTGGGCCGACGGCGATACTAACCGGAGCGTGCGAGCTAACGACCCTTTGTAGCTCGCGGAGGCGGTCGCGGGCTGCCTGCGTCTCCATTAACTGCACGCGCTCTTCGATGTCCAGTTGAACGGGCAGGCCTGGCTCGGCGGCCGGAATCGCATGGATGAGTGAAAGATTCGCATGGAAGGTCTCCGCCCACTGGCTGGCACAGCGGAGTACCCTCTCCGAATCCGCGCTCAAGCCAACGGCGCAAACCCATTCCCGGTGCTCAAGCGGCCTCGGCGATATCGTCTCCGCGTGTTCCATGGTCAATACCGGACAGTCGGCATCGTTCAAGACCTTTGCCGTGGTGGAGCCGAGTAGCATTCTCCGGAACACTCCGGCGTGAGTGGGCATGACGATCAGGTCGAAGCCGTGCTCTCGTGCGACCTCGGCGATTCGAGCCGCCGCCTCGCCCGCCACCAACAATCTTGGGCTGTTATCCAGGGGGAACTCGGAGAGAAGGTATGAACAAAGTTTGGCTCGGGCAACGCATGCGCGGTCCTCTTCAACCTCCCGCAGGGGTCGTGTCAGCAGCTCGAATCCGGAAGACGCATAAGGCTCCAGGACATAGAGAACGGTTACCTTGGCCGAGCAGATAGTTGCCGCTCTCTTGACGTGATGGGCCATCGCCGTGCAGGACGGCGAGAAGTCCACCGGAAACAGAATACTCTGTATCGTCGCCATGGGTTGACCTCTCGGAATCCCTATTATCGAGTTTCTGTCCGACCCGTAACGTTACAACTGGCCGCCCCTGAATGCAAGGTCGGGCAGGAGCTTTCGGTGTTGGGTGCTACCGCGGCTCATGCCGATCGTTTCCGTCTCACTTCCGCCGTCGCGCTGTTCGAGCCGCGTTACGGTGAACGTCCGCCAAACGTAACTGGCGCGTGATCCCGCGGAAGCCGTGCTCGCCGCGTTGCCCATGGCCCGCTATCTCCCGCTCCCGGACGGAAGTGCTTAAGCTGTACAGCCTGCCGCACCCAAACTCACGATCTGGACCTCGTTGCCGGCGTCCACGTCGCCGGTCACGGAAAAGCCTTCTGCATCATCAGCAGGGCCTGGCCGGTAGATGCTGCACGGAGTGCTATCCTGATGATATGGCCGGCGTGCTGATCGTATCCCGGGACTGGCGAGCGCGCGCCCTCCTGCGAGCCCAGTTGCTCGAGGAGGGCTGCTCGGTGAGGGCGTATGAATCGCTCCGCGATGCCGCCACGGTGCTGGTGAGCAGATCGTTCAAACCGAGCCTGCTCGTCGCCGACATCTCAGAGGATGGGAATCAGGACGAAATTGACCGGCTGGCGGCCACGGTCAGACTGATACCTGTTTGGGTGATCGCCGGCCACAGCACCGTCGACGAAGCTGAACTCCGCGGTCGTGGCTTCGAGCGCGTTTTTTTCCGGCCGGTGGACATGGGCAAGCTGGTGGAAGCAATCAAACGACGCCTGGCATCGTCCGGAAGTGGCTAGTGGTTAACGGCTGATGCCTAGGAAGAACCCGGTCTGTCTTTCTTTCCAGCCACTAACCACTCGCCACTAGCGGCTCAAGGCGCCCAGGCAGGTTGAGCACGAAGGCAGATTCGGAGATTAAAAAGTAGAAATCAGCGACGCCCGCCCGGTTGGCTGCCAATCGCCGCAACGCGTTGAAATCGACCGGACCACGCACGGCCGCGGGAAAGGCCTGGTCACGGCTGAACGGTCTCCGCAGTGGGTTACGTTCGCTAGCCTATCAAGAGTTTTTGCGGGCCCTGGTCGAGGCGGAACCCTGTGGAATCGAACGGGTGGCCAGAACCGCCCTCACCCCGGAGCAAGCTTCCAGAAACGGGGGCACGGGTTGCCCGGACCGATGTTCATGGAGCGGCTGGAAGCACTCGTTGGACGAGTACAGAAGGAGCGTAACATCGGTGGCGTACTTAGAATAAAGGGCAAAGTTGAACGCTTCCTCTTTCTCGATCCACGTCACTCCTAACGGAGACGGCGAACCTTCTGTTGAGTACCATTCGTCCATACATGTCTCGTCAAGAAAGGCGTTGCCTCGAGATCATCCAACCGAGGAAGGCCCCTATCGGAAGCGGCACCTTGACGAACATTCCGCCACGCCTGACTATCTGCCTGTCGAGTGGTCAGCGCACTGTAAGCACCGGGCAGGGGGCGCTGCGAACCACCTCGTAGGCAGTGTCAGGTTTGGGAAGGTGACCAGCCATGACCGGGTCCAAACGTTGTACGCCCATCACGATCAAATCCACACCGCCGTCAGTGGCGAACTTGAGAATTGCTTCCGCCGTCGGACCGAACCCTAGCTCAAAGCTTGTGCGCTCGCGTAGGTCTGATTCCGTCGGGATATGATCATCCATCCAGTGCCTCACAGGTTCCTGGAGCTGGGCTTTCTCCTCCGGTGACGGTGCCACCTCCCCAAAGACCTTCATGACGGTAAGCTTGGCATGGTATTCCTCAGCTAGTGAAACAGCGTAAGCCGCGGCATCGCTAGAGTCGGGGACGAACTCCACAGGGTAAAGGATGTGACGAAGCTGAACATCCATCGACCGCGTCTCTGAGGTCTTCGGGCCTACCGTCAGCACCGGACACGGCGACATTCGAAAGACCTCCTCGGCTACGGAGCCGAGCAGCAGCTTCCGCAGGCCTCGACGTCCGTCAGTCCCCACCACAACGAGGTCGATACCGTTTTGGTGGATCATATCCAGAAGAACGTCCCCGATTACTCCCTCCCCGATCAAGGGTTGGCACGAAATTCCCCGTTGGCGTCCGGCGCTGAGCAGGCGCTCCATTTTCTGTCGGGCAAATTCTTGAGCGTGCTCGAGCATCGTCGGTGTCAACTCAGGCGGTACGACGTCCGAAAACTCCGGACAGATCACGTGGGCAACGTAGAGCATGGACCCGTAGTGACTGGTGATAGTCAGTGCGTAAGGCAGCGCCGCCTCGGACGCGGGGGAGAAATCTGTGGGCAACAAGATCTTCTTCGGCGCAACCCGGCTTTTTGGATTCAGCGGTTTCATTTTGCACCTCCAACTAAGCTGCCGGCATGCCGGGGCTGTGGAAAATCGCAACCGCGGCCAGTGACTGGCGGTGGTGCTACCCAGCCATGTCATTATAACCGGCTCGACGGGCACTCCGTCGAGGGCGGTCTATGCGCCGGTGGTCGCATCCATTTTCCCTTCGTCCCGCGAGTAGGCGTTATTCACGTCCATCCGGAGCATCGGTCAAATCTCGCCCAAGTCGAACTTCAATTTACGTCATCAAACACGCTATGAAACACTACCAGCTTTACAGCCTCCGCACCGCGGCCATTGCATCCTTCAGCGACTGGCGGGTGCGAGAGAAGTTCTCCCACGGGTCCGACCGTGCGAGGCGTTGGTCGAAGTTGCCCAGGTTGAAATCGGACGGCACCAGCGTAGGTTTAACCTCCGACCAAGCCAGGGGAGTGGAGACGGGTGCTCCCGGCCGGCGGCGGACCGAGTATGGCGCGGCTATCGTCTGAACGAACCCGTTGCGGAAGGGGTCGAGGTAAACGCGACCATGGCGTGCTGGGATCCGCGGTTCAACGGTCAACTCTTCACCGTAAAGCGCTGCCAAGCGGTCGACAAACGACTCCGCAAAAGAGAGGACCTCTTCGACATCCGGTCCCACCCGGATGGGAACGAAGACATGGAGTCCCCGGCTGCCTGAAGTCTTGGGAAAGGAGACGAGATCGAGAGCGTCCAGTGCACTTTTGACGCGCAGACCGGCACGCGCGGCGTCGGCAAACTCTCCCGATTCCGGATCCAGATCGAACGAGACCCAGTCAGGTTGCCGCGGGTTGCTGGCTCGGCTTCCGGCCACGTGAACAGCGATACAGCCCAGATTGGCAAGGGCGAGCTGTGTGGTGCGGAGGCCGCCCACGACGTAGTTCGTGTAACCACCGTTTTGGTGGGGGAGCCGCTTGGTCGGTGTTCCTGGAGGCATACCCTTCGGCTCCTCCTTTTGGTAAAAGCACTCGCCCTCCATCCCGTCGGGGCAACGCTCGAGTGACAGCAGGCGGTCTTTGACATAGGGGGCGAGCTTCGGAAAAATATGATCGTAGAAGCGAACCAGATCCAGCTTCGTGTAGCCTTCCGCGGGCCAAAAGACCTTGTCCGGATGCGACACCACGATGGGCAACTCACCGGAGGCCGTATGATTACGTTTTGCGGTTGTCATTTCGTTTCTCCTGGGAAGAAACATTCTTTCGCACTCTTATCGTCGCGCAGCCCCAAAAACACCAGCTGGCGCAACTTCTTATCAGCCGTCAGCTCCTCATATGCGATCTGGGCCACGAGCTGCGGGGCGAGATACGTCACCCCCTTCTCCGGCGGCGGATCGACGAAAGCGGGCTGCTTTCGCACCAAAGGCTGGAACCTTTGAAAGAGCGAGGCCAGCGACTTTGTATTAAACCCTGTTCCCACCTTGCCCACATAATGTAACTTTCCTCGCTGATATGCGCCGAGCAAGAGAGCGCCGAAATGCGCACGTGAGCCCGCCGGGCTGGTGTAGCCCCCAATGACAAACTCATCCTCCTGATGCACCTTGCATTTCAGCCACTTCCGCGAGCGCCCTTCGATGTACGGAGACGAGTTGTCTTTGGCGACCATTCCCTCGTAACCCTTTGTTTTCGCCACCCGGAAGGCCTCGAGCCCGTTTTGGTCCAGACGGTGCGACGAAAAAAGACATTTGCTTCCCCGAATCGCCGCCTCCATGGGGCCGCGCCGTGCGGAGAGTGGCTCTGCACGCAGGTCACGCCCATTTTGATAAAGGCAATCGAAGACTGCGTAGAACGGCGGAACTTTACCCTCCTGGAGAAGCTGAAAGCGGGAGATCCGGCGGTTATCAAAGGCGACTACTTCGCCATCGAGGAGCAGTGTGCGATCTGGAAGCTTCGCTATGGCGGCCGCGATGTTCGGGTATGTCTGGTTGCGGTCCTTGCCGTTTCTGGATAGAAGGCTGACGCTGGCGCCTTCCTTATAAGCCAGGATTCGAAAGCCGTCGTATTTTTCTTCGTAGACCCAACCCGGTTTGTGGAAGGGCTGGCTGACGAGCGTCGCCAGCATGGGTTGAACGCGAAATGGAATCCTGTCTGTCACGACGACCGCTTTCTCCGCCCGATGCGTCCAGGCGACGGCTTCGCGGTCGTTGGGTGTCGCCCGTTGTCGGCCGGATCGCCCTCCGCAACTCTTTCGACATCGCCTCCTCCGTCGCGTGCGATCTCTGCCAGAAGACGGTGGCTCGCTACGGATCGTGGCTCTTCCTGCGTCACATCTTTTGTGGATGCGTACTCATCGCGATGTTTGATAAGGAGCCAGGTGGATCGAGCAGGATTGCTCCCAAAGCCCCGGGTATGAACCAAGACCCACGAGCCTTGGAGTTTCTTGCCGTAAAGCGTGAACTTGATTTCTCCTGCTTGTAATGAAGCATCCACATCAGAGCTTTCGGGTTGCCAGGTTCCTTTATCCCATAGCATCACCGTTCCCGCTCCATATTGACCGGCGGGAATCACTCCCTCGAAACCGGCGTATTCCACCGGATGATCTTCCGTCTGCATCGCGAGGCGCTTGACAGCCGGATCGAGCGAGGGGCCCTTGGGCACTGCCCAAGAGAGGAGCACGCCGCGCCATTCCAGACGCAAGTCATAGTGCAGGTGCGTTGCCATGTGCTTCTGTATAGTGTAAATGAGCGATTCATCCTTCTTGTCGGCCCTGTTTGCCCCCTGCGGTTCAGGCGTCACGCCGAAGTTGCGCTTCGTTCGGTATTCATTGAGTTTCATATAAGCCTCAGACCGCCTCCCTTGCGACGAAGCGACATCGTGTCGAAATGAGCAGCGACCCAACGGCCCGGCGTCCCACCAGCTCTCAGTAGCTGATGCAAGGAGCGCCGGCGCTCAGGAACTCAATGAGCTTATCGCCCCCCTGGACCGTTGCTCCCGCAACCAGATTATTCTCCGCCAGACTGCGATTCTTAAAACAGCTTGAGCACACGTAGATTTTGCCGCCCGCCTTGGCGAAGTTGTTGATAAGCTCCTTCAACGGAGGAAATCCTTGTTCGTTGATGCTGTCCGCGTAGCCTTTCTGGGAAAGGCGGACGCCCTCGCTGCTGAGAAACACCATCGTATCCTTGCCGGATGCAACGGCGGCGTTGGCCATGGCAAAGCCGATCGTGGCCTTGTCGAAGTTGTCCTTCGCACAAGTAATGCTGACGCAAAAGCTGCCTGACATAGTCCCTCCTTTGGAAAGTTGGCAATCAATTATTACGCTCATACCTCGATGTGCCTGGAAACGGGGCGATTCTCCTAATTCCGGCATTTTCGTGCCGACGCAGTAGTGTCGTTTCGCCTTGGCTGCGGTCGCGTATTGAATTAGCTGGGTTTTGTCGGAACTTCGGCGCCTTCCTTGCGCGCTTCCGATAGGCCTATAGCGATGGCCTGCTTTCGGGACGTGACCAGCCCGCCTTTTCCGCCTTTGCCGGAATAAAGCGTGCCCAACTTTTCTCGATGCAGGGCGCTTGCCACGCTCTCGCTCGCAGTTTCATCATATTTCCTTTCCGAGCCTTTTTTCTTTGCCATTGCGCCTCCTGTTAGTTGCTAGATCGCGCGTCCCGTTGGGGACACATTCATCCCAGCATTCTCGCAATCCAAGTTCATGTCTCTCACGGAACCGGGCTCACACGCTCAGAACCGGAATCGGCACCGCGCAGATGATTCCATAGCCGTGGGTCAGCAGGTGACCATCATAAGGGTAGCACCCGGAAACCAGTAAATCCGCCTTGGTCTGCTTTGCCGCCTGGCTCAGTACGGTTGGCACGTCCCCACTGCCGATGAACACCTCTGCCTTGATACCCTTATCTTGCTGGAGCTTTGCCATTTGCTCGGACGCGTTGCCGACCAGTTCCTCTTTCCACTTTTCATTGACGTAGCTGCCGCCGGGCCCCCAAAACTCCACGCTGGCAGTCACGTTAGCGAGCGTAAGATGAGCACCAAATTCGGCGGCCATTTGGGCGGCCCACGACACCGTGATGTCAGCACGGGGGCCGAATTCGACCGCGCACAGGACATTGCGGATCGCAAACTCCTGAACTGACCCTCCTTCCACGTGCGCGCCGGTCCAAACCGGGCACTCAGCCTCATGCAACACTTTTGCGGTCACCGAGCCCATAAGAAACTGGTAGAACGTGAAGCCATATGACGGCATCATGATCAGGTCGACATTTTCCTCCTCGGCCGTTTGCACAATTACCAGGGCCGCGTCACCTGTGCCCGTCATGCACTGAATGCTAAGACCATCAAGCTCCGGCCCCAGAGACTGATCCTGCCGTTTCTGGGCCTCTTCCTTGATCACCGCGAGCAAGCCCTCATCAGCCAGCTCGCGGTTGTCCTTCGGTTTACTGGCGGCACGGCTCTGCGCGGTCACGACGTGCAGGATAACGATCTCGGACTTGAGATGGCGCGCCAATGTGGCAGCTTGATGAATCACAGCCAGTGAAGCAACCGGGATATCAACCGGCAAAAGAATCTTTTTAATACTCAGCATCGCGCAAAAGCCCTTAAGTCAAAGTGTCCCTTACCGTACCCAGGTGACAAGTATCGTTCCAGAGTCGAATCACCGGCTGGGAGAGGCTGCCCTCATACCCCAGAGCACTCAAGCTGGCCGTGCTCAGGAGAAAGAACCTTCCGGCCTCCGGTCCGAGGCCAAGCCAGCGGGCAGCCAGCACCCGCAGGAAATGCCCGCTCGAGAACAACAGGACGTTCCCCTCGACGGCCCGCACCCGACTCACTACCCGGTCTACCCGGACGCCGACCTGTTCCGCCGATTCGCCACCCGGGCAGCCGTCGCGGAACATCTCCCAATCAGGCCGCTCCTTTAGGATGTCCTTTTGTCGTCTTGCCCTCATAATCGCCGTAGTTCCACTCGATCAGGTCGGGATCGACCAGGGCGGCGGCCTTGAAGCCGGCCAGCTCACATGTCCGGGACGCCCGCGACAGCGGGCTGGTGAAGACCTTGACGAAGGTCAGCCCCCGCAACCGTTCCCCGAACTGGCGAGCGTTGCGCTCGCCGCGCTCGGTCAGCGGCAAATCGACTACTCCCATGTGCTGGCCTGTGAGGTTCCAGGCTGTCTCTCCATGTCGCGCCAGGTAAATAACAGGAAGCGTCTCGCTCATGATTCTCCTCCATGCACGTGGGCCACTTAAGTGCCGCAGAGGCACGATAGCGCTTCGGCCTGCCGCATCATGCGTTTCGCCTTCGGTGCGTCCCAATGAATAGCGCCGTGCCGGGCCGCCCCCCACCCGAGCCCCATCGTCACGAAGATGGGGAGCAAGATTTCAAGCGCCTGAGCATCTCTCCCCCTGCTCCGGCGATCAACTGGCTTTGTTTTCCGGCACGCCCAGCAGTTCGTGTTTGCCGACGAACTCATCTTCGAGAGCAGCCCATTGCGGCAGCCCGAGCATGTCCTCATACTCTTTGAACGTGACCGACTCCTCGGGAGGCATCGGGCGACCTGCCTTGAGATCCTCGACCGCCTTCTGGATGGCGCGGGTCACGCGGAAGATGACCGTCGTGGGATAGAGCAGCATCGTGTAGCCGAGCGTGTGAAGGTCCTTCGGGTCCATCCAAGGCGTTCGGCCGCCACCTTCGAGGATGCTGGTCGCCAGCGCGGCTCCTCGCAGCCTCTGCCCCACCTTCTGCAATTGCTCCACCGTCTCCACCGCCTCGATATAGACCCCGTCGGCTCCCGCCTTCAGGTAGAGTTCGGCCCGGCGCAGCGCCTCGTCGAGGCCGAGCGGTGCCAGCGCGTCCGTCCGCGCCATGATGAAGGTCTCGGGGTTGTGGCGCGCTGCCGCCGCGGCGCGAATTTTCCCGACGTGGACCTCCGCCGGCACCACCTTCTTCCCCAGCATGTGGCCGCAGCGCTTCGGCGCCTGCTGGTCCTCGAGGAAAATCGCCGATGCGCCCATCGCCTCATAGCCCTGCACGACGCGGGTCACATTCTTCGCGTCACCGTAGGCGTCGTCCGCATCGACGAGCACCGGGAGCGAGGACGCGGCGATCGTGTCGCGCATCACCGCGCTGTTCTCCCCGAACTGCGCGAGATCGATATCCGGATAGGCAAAGCGCGACCCGACGAGTGCAAAGCCGCCGATCTGATAGGCTGGATATCCGGCCAGTTCGATCAGGCGGGCAGTCAGCGCGTCGTGCGCCACGGGCAACACCAGCGGCGCGCTCTCCTGGAGAGCTTGTCTCCAAGTCTTGCGAGGGCGATTCTGCTTCTGCGTGTCGATAGTGCTCCAGCCTGGGTGGGACTCAGAGATCCCACTCGTCTGGGTGCGAGGGATGCCACTCTGGTTTTTCTGAGCCATCCGTTTTCTCCTTAGGTGAAGCTTGGTTAAGCCGGATTTTGTGGAACCTCCCAGCGAAAGATGAAGCCTGACTGATCCTCCTGTTCTCAGGTGAGTGGTCACTTCTTCTTAAGCAGGCTCATGACGAACAACAGCACCGAGACAATCACAATAGTCGGGCCCACCGTCGATGTTTTGAGAATCAGCGTAGTGATTAAAAACCCGATGGCGACCGAGACTAAGCTCACCGCAGATGCGAGAAGCACAAATTGGGCCATTTGGCCCGTAAGGCGGCGTGCCGTTGCGGCGGGAATGATGATCAAGGCGCTCGAAAGTAATCCTCCCATGAAGCGCAGGCCGACCAATATGGTGAGGCTGAACACCAGCATGAACCCCAGGTCCAGGTACGCCACCTTCACTCCGGTAGCCGCAGCCAGCTCCGGAGAGAAAAGATCCAATATCAGCCGATCCTTCATGCCGGCGAGGAAGACGACAACCAGAATGACCGCTGCCGTCCCGAGAAGGAAACCGGGAAGTGACAGCTTCTGGAAGTTGCCAAAGAGGGCTTCCAGCAGGTCTTCATTTGGCGTGACGAGCGCGCCGATTCCTAGACATGCGGCGAATACCACACCGATCGAAGCATCTGTCGCCAGTTCCGTCTTCTCTTGAAGCTGCCAGACGAGGAGGGTTCCGAGGAATAGAGTCGCTCCCCCGCCAACCAGTGGGTTGCCTTTGAGAAGATAGGCAATGCCCAATCCGGGAAGCGCGAGGTGCGACATAACGTCACTGGCAAGCACCATGCGCTTCATCAGGGCAACAGATCCCACCAGGCCAGCCGCGATGGCAAAAAGGCCGGCAAGGAGTATCGCGTAAAAGTGACCTGCGTCCACGCTTAGATGACCC
>Ga0209039_10004101_pt1 | contig 10858 bp, 11 predicted proteins | sample BogFormECP12_OM1_FD_188238 | JGI IMG/M metagenome (GOLD analysis project Ga0209039, IMG submission 188238) | Bog forest soil microbial communities from Calvert Island, British Columbia, Canada - ECP12_OM1 (SPAdes) (version 2) | ecosystem: Environmental > Aquatic > Freshwater > Wetlands > Bog ... | reverse complement strand
TCGAGCCGCTTCCCGTTTCTTGACGCCACCACGACAGCCATCCCTTCGCTCGCGAGACGTCTGGCAAGTGCGTATCCAAATCCTGGACCGACCCCGACGATCAGCGCAAGCTCACCCCTCAGTCCGTGTACCCCTGATGCCCGTTGTGCTGTTTCTGGGGCGTCGCCGGTTGGCAGCTTTGGCAACGCCTCGACCCACTTCTGGTGTCGGTGCGACGCATTCTTGAGGCGATGACCAGAGTTGCGCGTGACATCTACGGAACGTTCCAATTTAAAGACCACTGAAACCGGGCCGAGATGAATCTTTCGCCACCTCTTGAGGTTATTCCAAATGCTTCGTAGCATCGTGTGCTTCTTTCTGCGGGCTGACGGCCCGGGCAAGCGAGAATCGGAGATGTACACCATAACTCTTCAGGCTGAACCGTCCAAGCTGGTTTTGAGTTTTCTCGTTTACACAGCCTCGATCGGAACTCAGCTCGCACGAAGCGGCACTCCCCTTCGGGCAGTCCGGTTACCTTCTTAATGTCGCGTTGCCGATTTTGCGTGACTCGATCCCCTTGGAAGCTTTAACCATGAAACTGGCATGTTCCGCCTCGATCCATGAGCGCGGAATGTGACGCCAGCCGGACCCGCCGGAATCGGCCCGGACGGAAACCGTCTGCCGCGCCACCTAAGTTCTTTGAATGGATGACTTTACCAATAAGTCCCACGGGCTCAGGACTTTGCGCGAAACACAATGCGTATTGTAAACGGGCAAAGCGGGTAGTCAGCCCGTCTTCATCTCCCCCACCGCGCGCCAGGCCTGGTCGATGGCGGCGTCGGTGTAGGCTTTCGCCCCGGCATCGGAATTGGCAATGGTGATGCGGCCGAAGGGCTGGCGTCCGATGACGCAGGGGCGCTCGTCGGGAGCGAAGTCCGGGTCCCACAGCGTGCTGTACTCGTAGGCATAGCCGTGCGTCCAGCGGTTTACGGTGATGGCGACGATGTCGCGCGCGGGATCGAATCCCTGCGCGGCCAACATTCGTCCCAGTTGATCGCGAACGTTGCGCTCGATGGTGGCGTAGGGCGTCTGGTAGAGCTCCATGTGGCCGTAACGATACTGGTCGCGCGCGGGCAGGCCCGGCTTGCAAGGCGTGCGCAGCATAAATAAGACTGCGGGCTCATCGGGCTGGCTGGGAAACTTGTAGGCTCCGAGGCTCACGGGAAAATCGAGCGACGTGTAGCAATGATAGCTGCCGGGCGAAACGATGTGCTGCACTCCGAGCGCGGCGAATGGCTGCCAGTTGCGAAGGGCGACGTGGGTGTAGAGCAGAGGCACCTTCACGCCGTATTGCAGCGCTTCTTTCTGCTTCGGCGGCAGCTCCGGACATAGGTACGGAATCATCATGTTGTAGCACGCCATAACGCAATGGGCGGCGCGTACGCCCTGCATTTTGCCGTCGCGCATGTAGAGCACGTGTACTTGCTTGGCGCTGGCGGCCGGGCCGTCGTGCTTCACCTTGACCACCGTGCTGTTGAGCCGGATGCGCACCGCGGAGGAGGCGCGGTCGAGCTGACTGTAGTCGGCGCGCGCGGTGACGACGTCGTACATGTCGTGTCCGGGAACGGCGGCGGGATTTAGGGAGCGCGCCAGCAGGCGGGCAATCGAGGCGTTGCCGTCGGGAAAATGAAAGATGTAGGGCTCTTCTTTCTCGCGCTCGCCGAGGTCGAGGCCGTCGAAGCCGGGGTACTGGATGGCTCCGTAGTCGTCGCCCGCCTCGTAACACGACAGCGCCGGCGCGCCGTCGATTCCTACGCCAAACAAGTCGTGCGACCAAGTCTGGAAGAAAGGGAGCGCTTCAGGAGTGACGTGGCAAGTCTTGGTGAGGAAGTCGGCATAGCTGATCTTCGCCAGCTTGGCGCGCTTCTGTTCGCGCGTCAGGCCGGCGAGGTAATCCACCTTGTCGTTATAGACGCGCGCAATGTCGCGCCGCGCCGCATCGCTCAGCGGCGTCTGCGCCAGGAATTCGGGCCATGGCGTGGTGTTCAGTCCGGTGACGAGGTGATCGTGGCCGAAGGTTTCGCGATCGAAAAATACCGCTGTGCCCAGCTTGGAATAAAGTTTCTGGTCATACGCCTTGTAGAAGACCGAAGTGTCGATGCCGAGATCGGTGAGCAGGGACTTAGCGACCTGGCTGTACTCGTCGGGACTCTCGATAGACTGCGTGCCTCCGTAGCTGAGCACCATGCGATTGGCGGCGGTGAACTCGTTGCGCTTGGCGTGTCCGCCGAAGTCGTCGTGATTGTCGAGGATGAGGATGCGCGCCTTGTTGCCGGCCTTCCGGCGATAGAAGTAGGCAGCGGCCAGTCCGCTGATGCCGCCTCCCACGACGACGAGGTCGTAGGTTTCGGTGGTGTCGGTGAGCTTCGGGGCCGCGTCCCAGAAGGCGTCATCGCGCAGAGCGTGCGCATACTGGTAGGTCGCGTCGTAGCTGCCGCGGAGTCCGGTGAGAGCGGGGGGATAGTAGCCGGCACTCGCGGGGTCTTTCGACGCAAGGTCGTCGAGCGCGGCGAGCAATGAGGCGTTCGAGGCAAGCAGTGCGCCTCCGACGCCGAGGCTGACGCCATTCAAGAAGTCGCGCCGCGTGATGTTGCGGGCCATGCCCAGTCCGCGGTCGTTGTTGTCGCGGCTCATTTCTCTCTCTCCCAAAACCTAGTTGTCGCGTATCACCCGCCGTACGATTTCCCCTCGCTCTGCTGGAGGCGTCTGCGTAACAATGAAGCTGCTAGTTAGCATCTCGCGCACTCGTTCCATGCGGTCTTCGGAGTTGTAGTGCACCGTGCATAGGGACTCTCCCGCCTGCACTGGATCGCCGGTTTTCTTGTGCAGGACGAATCCCACAGAGTGATCAACCACGTCATGCTCGTGTTCGCGGCCACCGCCGAGGAGCACGCTGGCGTGTCCGACTTGCTCGCACTCCATCGCGCTGACGAATCCTGAGGCCGCGCTCGCGATCTCTGCACGGAACTTCGCCTGCGGCATGCGTTGAACATCGTCCAACACTCTCGCGTCTCCACCTTGCAGCTCGATCATGCGACGAAACTTCTTCAACGCCGCGCCCGACGCGATTAGCTCACGCGCCAGTTGTTCGCCCTCTTCCACCGTCGCGGTCCGCTCGCCCAGGTGGAACATCCACGCCGCGAGCGTCACCGTCAGGTCACGAAGGTCGGTCGGCCCGCCGTCGCGTAATACCTCCAACACTTCCTCGACTTCGAGCGCATTGCCGATCTTGCGCCCGAGAGGCTGATCCATGTCGGTGATCACCGCCACCGCCCGCACTCCCATGCGCGTGGCGGTGTCCACCATTAGTTCGCCGAGCAGCACGGCGTCGTCTTCGCGCTTCATGAACGCGCCCGATCCCGTCTTCACGTCGAGCACCAGCGCGTCGATGCCCTCGGCTAGCTTCTTGCTCATGATCGAGGCGCAGATCAGCGCGGGGCTGTCGATGGTGCTGGTGAAGTGGCGAAGTTGATACAGTTTGCGATCGGCTGGAGCGATCTCCGCCGTCTGCCCGATGATGGCGCACCCGCACTGTTGCAGCACGCGCGTGAATTCGCTGATCGACAGGTTCACGCGGAAGCCGGGAATGGCTTCCAGCTTGTCGAGCGTGCCGCCGGTGTGGCCCAGACCGCGCCCGCTGATCATCGGCACTGCGAGCCCGCCTGCTGCCACCAGTGGCGCCAGGATCAGCGAAGTCTTGTCGCCAACCCCGCCGGTCGAGTGCTTGTCCACCGCTTTCACGCCGAGCGAAATCAGGTCGAGCATCTCGCCCGAGCGCAGCATCGCGTCGGTCAGGTGCGCCGTTTCCGCTGGAGACAGCCCGCGCACGTGCGCTGCCATCAGCCACGCCGCCGCCTGGTGGTCGGGAATCTCGCCGCGCGTGTGCCCGTGCACCAGGTGCTCGATTTCCTCGCGCGACAGCTCAGCGCCATTCCGCTTCTTGCGCAGGATCTCCAGGACTTGCGGAGCGCTTCCTGGATGTTCATGCTTGGCTTTACTCATGAAGCCCGTATTCCTTTTGTGATTCGCGGGTAACCACCCACGCTTTTTGCGCAGCGACACGGCGGGAAACTCTCAATATAAACCGCGTCGCAGCGCTGCGCACATCCCGTGCTTGTTCCATAAATCAATTTGTCGGCACACGGGCAATTGCCTCATGAGCGAAAGCCCGGGTCCTACGTGGCTTTGGGCAGCATGGCGGAAGCCGTCCCCTTTCAAAGATCCGTTTATGACACAAGCTCTAGCCCTGTAGCTGTTGTTCGAGACCTGCATCTCGTCATTTGCTGCGACATCCAATGTGACAGCGACGCCACAAGAGCGTTCGCAACCCAACCAGAACTCTAGCTGCCCGGCTCGCGCCGGGCGTTTTTTGAAACTTGCCCCTCGCTCTGGATGTAAGTCAAGCCTCCATACTATCCCCAGCTCCTGCACGTCACGCTCTTGTGACATTCATTTTGCTTCCTGATGACAACCCCCGACCACGCCAGCCTATCCTCTGCTGGTGCGGATGTAAGTAATGGTGAGCTCGCATATCCATTCTGGCCCGAGCTTGGGAGGTATTTGTGAAGTCGTTGGTGGTCGGAATTTTCGTTCTTTTGACTAATCTGGGCTGTGGAGGGTATGGCTCGGGCGTGGGCATGACCGCGGCGCCGGTGCCCGCTTTTGCGCCTGCCTCGGGCACGTACTCCACTCCGCTGACCGTCTCTAATTCAGGACAGCATGCAGGGCGCCATCATCTATGTCGCCGTCGATGGTTCCATGCCGTCACTGTCTTCGCCAGTGTATCGCGGGCCCTTTGTCATTACGCAATCGGCGAAGGTGCAGGCGATCGCCACAGTCAACGGATATTCCACCAGCCCGGTAGCTGTCGCCAACTACACTCTGCAATGAGGCTCCTGGACTCGTAGCAGGGTGCTCCGCTCTACGCGGCCAGAAGCGGAGACATCGTTGGCGCCGCGGGGCCACTCGTTGGGTGGGTATGAGTGGCCCGTGCTGTAATAACCACCCAGTAATCTGCGGCATGCATGCGTCTTCGCTTGAGTGGGGCTTTGCTATCATCCCCCACGAGGAAGCGCACGTTGAAGACAATTCCAGTATGTTTGTCGCTCTTGAGCTTGTTTTGCGCCGTAGCGGTTGGGCAAACCTCAAACCACCACGCGACCAAGGCCACGGTCATTCAAGGTTCCGGCTGTGTAGAAAACGAAGTCGAAACCAGTTGTCATGTTCTTATCGATTCCAAAACCGGCGATACCTACAATCTGTTCTTCAGCGCGAAGGTTCCGAAATCCGGCACCGCCATTCGGTTCAAAGCCACCTCGCATCAGGGCATGACCACCTGCATGCAGGGCAAGCCGGTCAATGTCAAATCGTGGAAGATGGAGAAGGGAATTAAGTGCCCACCACCCGCCAAGCCTGGGCCCACGCACTGAATTCCTACCCTCGGCAGATGGCATGCAGTAGCGAACGTCCTTTTGTACTGTCATCCCGACGGGAGATCGCGCGAGCCGTCGCGAAGATAGCCGAGGTGTCCGGCCTCAGTTCGCCAAAGGGATCTCTATGGCGCCATCCCATCCGCCATCCATTGTTTGAAGCGGTCGATTTGTTCTTGGGGCCACGCGTCGTCGCAGGGCATGCTGCCGTCTTCCAGGCGCGCGAGGATGCTGCCCGCTTGCGAGCGCACGTCGTCATAAGACGAGAGGTCGAGGCCGAAAGGCTTCATGGCCTCCACATCGGGATCGTCGCGAAACAAGGGTCGAATATCTCTGCCGAAGCTGAGAGCCATAAACCACCTCCCCGAATTGGTGATTCATCCTATCGCACACCTTGCTCGGCGCGCGGCCGGGTCCAAGAACCCCCACGCTCACACATGCGTCATCCTGAACGAAGGTTCGCTGGGTTGGCGAACCCGGAGTCGAAGGACCTGCTGCTTCTTGCGTTTTGTCATCACGACCCAGACTGGGGGCGAGGGATCCGCTGTTTCCCCACTTGAAAAAACATTAGAGCGGCCCCCGCGCACCGCTCCGGAGAACGCTCACTCGGCCACTCTTTGCTCTTAATTGACGGGTGCCCGGCTACAGCAGCGATTCCAGGCCGGCCGCCCGCCCAATTAAGCCCCTACTTCGCGCCGTGCGCCTCCACATGCGCTTTGGCCGCGTGGTCCGCATGCTCAGTGGCATGAATATCGTGGCCATGCGCCACATGCGCGTGATGCGCGGCTTTCTCATGATTGCCGGCCTCGTGATGCTTGGCGGCCTCTTTGTGGTGGCGCGCCGCATGCTCATGATGTTCGGCGGCCTTCTTGTGATGATCGGCTGCTTCCTTTGACATGTCTAAGTTCCTTTCAAGTTGAGGCTCCGTTCGTAACATTCACGAAGCCCAAGCGATTATGGGCAGCCTGGGGCGGTATTGGGTTACAGCGGAATGAATGGTGGGTGAATATTTGATTACCCGAACAGGGCTGCGGGCGAGGGATCCACTTTTCCCTCCACTGGAAACCACTAAAAGCGGCGCTCGCGCACCGTTCAGGGTAACTATAGCTTGTCAACCGCTTCATTTTTATCGAGCGGGGCCGGGTCAAGTCGCTCGGCTATTCATTTTCGTCGAATATCCATCGGGTGACGGCGGTGGCAATCTGCTTCTCAGGGAAGGCAAACACTTTTCGCGGCACAACCTTGTACATTCGTCCGACCGCCCTCTGGGCAGGAGCCCATCCATACTTCTTTTTACTCGCCGCCGGCAAGCCTTCGGGCAACTGTGCCCATGTAATCAGCTCGGCCGTTCCTTCCACAATCAACAACTCTTCGAGGTTCTCATTGATGACGATGCAGTGCGGATTGCCTTCCAGGTTTCTGGCTTTGCGGGTGGTTTCGTCGGTTCCAAAGTAGTATGCGTCGTTAAACCAGATGCCGTGCATGCCCATGGCGTGGGGCCGGCCATCCGGACGCACGGTTACGATCACTTAGTTGTGCGACTCTTCCAGACGTTTGCGCGCCCACGTCCAGTCCAATAATCCGGTGGGAGAACTCGTCATCCGATACCGGTCCGGAATCACCGGGCGCGTGGCCCGTGGCGGTTTCGCAGTCGAAGTCGCAACCGCCGCGACGCGCTCCTTCCGTGGCCTCGCCTTGGTCTTCTTCTTTCCGGCCTCTGCTGTCATAACAGTTGGGCTGAATCAGTGCGCTAAACACCATACGCCAGTTTTCAAGGGCGTGTCATTTTTCTCAAAAATTGACGCCACGAGCGGGCCGTAGCGGGCAACGGGATCTGCTTTGTCGTTCGTCGTTATCCTGAGTGCGGGGCTTGTTCAGCAGTTCTTACCTTGACAAGGCTGAATCTATCCTGTAGAGTCGAAATTGAGGTGGTGTTCGCCTTCCCCTCATTCAGGTTCCCTGAATATAAGTCAGCCCATCTGAAGTTGTCTTCATCTTATGCGGCACAACCTTTAGGAGGTTGAATATGTACGCTCGCAATGTCTCTTTTCGCTTGAAATCCAACATGCAGTCTGATTACACCCGCACATTTGAGAACCAGATCCTTCCTTTGCTGCGCAAGCAGAAGGGCTTCAAGGACGATATCACCCTGTGCAACCACAACTCGGTGGACGCGGTTTCAATCAGTCTGTGGGAGAACAAGAGCAATGCAGACGATTACAACACCAACACCTACCCAGAAGTGATGAAGACCCTGGCGAAGGTAATCGATGGAACGCCGCGGGTTCAGACGTTTGAGACGGTCATCTCGACCTTCCATAACGTCGCCGTAGCCGTGTAGTTTCGGCAACTATGTCGAACGGGAAGGCGGCTGACCCTGCCTTCCCGGGCTAGAAAGGGTACCGTAGATCTCACCGCCACCGGGAACTTTACTAGCTTGTCCGACCCTCGGTAGCAATGGCGTGATTAATCCATGTAGGCAATCGATTGGGCAAAGGATGATAACCATGCATCTTATAGCGAACACAGAAACTATCGACCGTCTAGTCGAGCAGGGCGTCGACTTCTCGAAGGCTTTTCATACTGAGTTCGAGAAAGACCCGACAGGACCCGAGGCCCAGTTCCTCCGCGGCGAATTCTCCGGCTGGCGTAGTACTCTGCATACCGAATACCACGAGGGTGCTGAAGAAATCGTTGACCGCGTTCTCAGCGAAACCGGCTTGCCCATCCCAGCAGGCGAGATAGAAACCAGAGTCACTCCCGCCTCTTGAAGGCGCGCCACCCATAATAGGTTCTGCTTGGATGGCCCACCTGCGCACGATTGTGAGGATTGAGAATGCATTTATCCAATCTTGAGAAGCGAAGGATCGACGTTTGGGAGCAGATGCGAGAGATCGAAGGCGAACTCTTTCTCCTGTCCGCAAGATCGGGAGAGTTAGACTTCGAGAACCGCCAACGCTTCCAACGCCTGTGCGGAGATCGGACCCAGCTTGCAAGCGAGCTGCTGCTGAACAAGCTTCGTTAGGCGTTTCGACGCAGTTTCCTGAAATCCGGCAAGCGAAGGGCTGGTCACGTCCCCCCGCCCAATCCTCCGATATTCGAGAACGAGTCGCAAGCGCGGCGGTTTCGACAATACCTGCTTAGCGGCTACATTCGTCCCAACTCCCAAAAAAATTCCACCCAAGCACAGAAGCTTGAGTGGTGCGCCTGGGAAAGCGAGATTGGGCTACTCTCCGAGGAACAAGTACGACCGATTCTCCGCGATTAGTTCTGCGGGGGCGGGGTTGTGGTCGTCGTGGTGGTGGTTTCCTTCTTCACTTCCGGCGCCGGCGTGGTTGTGGTAGTCGTCGTGTCGGTCTGCTTTACCGGCTCGGCCGCTGGCGTAGTTGTGGTGGTGGACGTGTCAGACTGTTTCACCTTGTGATGCTTGTTGTACTTGGTATTGGTTTCGGTGGTCTGCGTGGTCTGAGCTGGCATTGCTGCCGGTTCCTGCGACGTCGTAGTCGTGGTGCTCTGCGTCTGCGCGGCTGGGGGAGCCTGCGTCGTCGTTGAGGTTGTGGATTGTGTGGTGCTTTGTGCCATTACGGGCAGGGACAAGGCGAACACAACGAGCGACCCCAGGACAACAGCAAGTAGATTCTTAGATTTCATTCGTTTCTCCTTTATTTCTTTGGACAAACTCGATGGTAGGACTCCACGTACCTTCGAGTCTGAGCACAATAGCTCGCTGCCTCGGGAGATCGTATTCGGCGGAGTTGGTGTTGCAAGTCCTTCAGAGTAATCGGAAAGATAGGTTCTTCCCCCCACATTTGCCAGAAAAGGGCAAATGTGGGCCACCAGCCAGCGGAATCTTTCGGGTAGCAAAAATGCTCCTAAGGGTAGCAAAAATGCTACCGACTTAAGTTATCTCCGCACTCCCGGTCGAGATGAGAGTCGCATCCTTTTAATGAAATCAGTGACTTCGATTGCTCCAGTAGGTTGACTTGGCCGCTCTACTTTTTGTGGAACACCGCTTGCACTGACTCCGGACGCCGACAGTTTTCCAAACCAGCTCCGAGTGCGGGAACGCAGTACAAGGGAGGTAGAGACATGAGAGACCTGAAAGACCTTTTCTTAAAACTAATCTCAGCCACACGAGGCGAGGGACCCTCCACAACGCGCCTGGTCTACTTGATGAGCGGCCTGGCTGCGGTGTTCTGTGCCCTTGTGATGACCATCGGAGGCATCCTCGTTTACTGCATTCAGGGCAAAGCCGACGCTGTTTATTGGACCGCCGTGGCCGCGCTCTGGACCGCCAAGCTTGGTTTCGGCACCCAGGCCAAGAACGAACAGCAGAAGGCCTCAAGGGAGATCGCCCTCAACCGGAGCGACAGCACCATGACGGCAGCAAGCGCATCGGGCGTCTAGGAGTGTGTCGGGAATAAGAAATCTTCAACGAAGAATCAATAACTTACATCTGCACCTCTGTCCGTAACTTGTTGATTCTGCGTGCAACAAAATCTATTCCCGACAGACTCCTAGAAGAGTGGTAGCGCAGGGCGTCACAATCGTAGCCCAAGACGTAAGTCTTGTGCAGGCTCGTTTAAGAAATCCCCAAGTCCCGCAGCCGCCCGGCGGCGCAGGGACGGCACATGTTTCGTTCGAGCCTGGCGACGGGAGCTCGGCCCATCGTCCACCGTTCCCCACAATTGCCAACGGCGGGCAATTGTGGGCCACCCGCCAATCCCGCGATGACAGCCCTTCAATATGAACTGCAACTGTTTGTCCGGTGCCCATTCAAGGGTGTCATCATGCCTTGAGTGGGGATTTTCGTTTGCGCAACCGGAATGTTGCTGTCACACCGAAAACCCCCTCTCAAGCCTCGCTTGAACGGGGCACCCGACTAGGTCTTCTTGGCTTAGGAAAGGTCGTTGATCGGGCCACCCGCCAGCCCGATCAAACGACTATTGCTGCACTGGTCCACAGAGGCTCGTAAACCGCTCGCATGAGCGTTGCGTCATGCTCGACTATGTAAGTAGGCTTCTTCTTTGCCGCATCTTTGAGGGATTGGCCGGCTAACCAGACCCGATCGTCAACGAAGATGACGCGATCGTGAATCCTATCACTGCTACGAAGACCGAGATTCCCTCCGCCCGCGTATTTTCTCGCAACTGCCAGTAGATCGTCTGGCACCTTAGTTGCCAGCAGTCGGAATTTCGCGTGCCTCGAAATTCCACTCGCATACACGTCGAAAACCTCGACATTTGCGTAGGGGTCGATGATGAAAACATCGCTCGTCCCTGCTTCAAGTATGCCCTTTAAGTCACGATAGAACTCGTATTCCTCACCCTGTTCGTACACACCTTTCACTTCGGCATCGGGAAGATCCAGTTGCAATTCGGCCAACAGAC
>Ga0209039_10004100_pt1 | contig 10858 bp, 11 predicted proteins | sample BogFormECP12_OM1_FD_188238 | JGI IMG/M metagenome (GOLD analysis project Ga0209039, IMG submission 188238) | Bog forest soil microbial communities from Calvert Island, British Columbia, Canada - ECP12_OM1 (SPAdes) (version 2) | ecosystem: Environmental > Aquatic > Freshwater > Wetlands > Bog ... | reverse complement strand
TGGTGAGTGGTTCAATTAACCGGGGGGTGCCATTTATGCTTGATAATAAACTCCACCCAATTGCAAAAAGTATTCAAAGTCTGGTAGATGTAGTTAATGAGCGGCTGGCTAAAGCAGAAGAGCTAGCCGCGGAACCTGCTATCAAGAAATAATGGTATTAAATAGGAGTCAATAGAGATATGTCCATCCTAAAGCGACTTCAAGGAAACGATACTCCTACACAACCTGGTCCGGCCGGGACCGATCCGCTCCATAACCCGGGACTACAAGCAAAACGTGTTTCAGCCCCGGCAACTTCGGCAGCTCAAGATACATATCTGGATCTGAAAACGCGTGTTCAGAACAAACTATTATCTAATCTGGACCCGACCATGGATGTCTCCAAGATTGCAGAAGTTCGTCACACCATCCAGGAAATGTTTGAACAAATATTGAATGAAGAAAACATTGTATTATCCAGGCTTGAACGATCCCGCTTGTTCGATCAAATCGCTGCTGAAATTCTTGGTTTTGGACCTCTTCAGCCCCTCCTGGAAGATGAAACCATTACAGAAATCATGGTAAATGGGGCAAAAAACATCTATGTAGAGCGAAAAGGCAAGATTATCCGGGTTCCTGTTACCTTTGAGAATAACGAACACGTCAATCGGATCATCGAAAGGATTGTGGCGCCTTTGGGACGTCGCATTGACGAATCAAGTCCATATGTGGATGCACGTCTTCCTGATGGATCTCGTGTAAATGCTGTCATCCCCCCCATCTCATTGGTTGGGCCAGTATTGACCATCCGTAAATTTGCTAAGACGCCAATTACGGTTGACCAAATGATCCAGTTCGGTTCAATTACACCCGAAGCTGTAGAATTTTTGAAGGCGTGTGTTGAAGCCAGAGTCAACCTGGTCATTTCGGGTGGTACTGGTTCAGGAAAAACAACTTTCTTGAACGTTCTCTCCGGTTATATTCCAGCTGATGAACGTATCGTAACCATCGAAAATGCAGCGGAGTTGCAACTTCGGCAGGAACATGTAGTCACACTCGAATCCCGCCCACCTAACATTGAAGGTCGTGGAGAGGTTACAATTCGTCAGTTAGTGATTAACGCCCTCCGTATGCGTCCAGATCGGATTATCGTAGGTGAGATTCGTGATGAAGCTGCTCTGGATATGCTCCAGGCTATGAACACCGGTCATGATGGATCTATGACAACCGCTCACTCGAATAGCCCCCGTGATACACTTTCCCGTATGGAGACCATGATCATGATGGCTGGTATGGAATTGCCGGTACGGGCCATTCGCGAGCAAGTATCTTCGGCTATTGACCTGGTCATCCATCAATCCCGAATGCGGGATGGTACCCGTAAAATTGTCAGCATAACAGAAGTTTCAGGAATGGAAGGTGACATTATTACCATGACTGATATCTATGTTTTCGAGCAGCTCGGGTTTGAAGATGGTAAAGTAATTGGCCGTCTAAGGCCCACTGGTTTAAGGCCAAAGTTTATGGATAAAATCGATGAAGCGGGTATCCGCTTACCGCCGGCCATATTTGGCATCGGTGAGAGGAAACGCTATTGATAACAATGGTTCATTCTCAAGGGCGGAGGTAATCGCTCAATGACAAGAATCAGGTAGGTGCAAATATGAGTCCAATTTTGATACTTGGCATAGGTGGAGCGATCGCTATTGTACTATTGGTTATAGGTATTGCAACCACAGTTACGACTGAGCGATCGCTGGTACAGGAGCGGCTTGGGCGTTATGCCAACACAACCAACGTTGATTCAAAAGGCCGAGGCCCTGCCCCAACACCAGTTGTAGATTGGTTAAACCGCCGTATGGAAGGGTCTTCCATCGGAGATAAAATCTCGAAGATGCTTGCCCGGGCAGATATTAAAATGAAACCCGGGGAATATATTGCTTTGGTGATTATTGCTGCGTTTGTCGTTGGCTTGGTTGCCTATTTTATTGGTGGCAAGTTTATCATTGTAGGTGTAATTGGTGCTGCTATCGGTTGTTTTCTGCCCGGCATGTATGTCAAACAACAGCAAACAAAACGTCTGCGAAAATTCGATGAAGAGCTACCTGACATGCTCAATCTAATGGTGAATGGTCTTCGGGCAGGTTATTCAACCATGCAGGCCATGGAAGCAGTCAGTAAAGAACTGCCACCACCAATTTGCGATGAATTCAGGCGAGTTGTCCAGGAAATGCAGCTTGGTATACCGATGGAGAGAGCTCTTGATAATTTGCTAAGGCGCATTCCAAGTGATGATTTGGATTTAACAATCACTGCCATCAATGTCCAAAGAGAGGTTGGTGGTAATTTGGCAGAAATTCTTGACACTATTTCATATACTATTCGTGAACGTGTGCGTATAAAAGGTGAGATCCGGGTATTGACATCCCAGGTTATGTATTCTGGACGCTTTTTGTCCTTGCTGCCAATAATAGTTTTGGGTGTTCTATATTTGCTCAACCGAGAATACATGATGGAATTCTTCAAACCAGAGAATATTCCCTGTGGTTATATTGCTTTAGGCATTGGCGCTGCATTAATCATCGCTGGATATTTTGTAATGAATAAGTTGGGTGATATTGAGGTCTAAGGCCGCTAGGAGGTTTCACCTATGACAGTCATTGTTGTTGTTGCATTAATCATTATTGTTGCGGGTATATTAGTTTATATTGGTTTAAAGAACCCAACCGCCAATACGGATAAAATTCTCGAATCCCGTTTGGAAGAGTTTAACCGGCGGGGAGAACAAGTTAATTTGGAAAAAATTGAGCTTTCACAGCCCTTTTCTGAGCGCGTTATTTATCCAATCGCTCGCAGCCTGGGTAATTTAGCTGTCCGGTTCACCCCACAAAATGCCCTACAAGACATATCAAGAAAACTTGAATTGGCTGGTAGTCCGGCAAAATTAGACCCAACCATGATCCTTTCATTACAATTCCTGGGATTGGCCCTGTTTGGTGGGATTGTGGTATTTGTCTTTACAGTGGGTCAAACCAAATGGCCTGCTGGCCGAATTGCACTTTTTACTCTTGTGTTTGGGTTGATTGGTTTCTATTTTCCTGAACTATGGCTGCAGAGCAAAATTTCAAGTAGGCAAAAAAACGTTCGAAGGGCAATGCCAGACGCTTTGGATTTACTAACCATTTGTGTTGAAGCCGGATTAGGTTTTGATGCAGCTATGGCCAAAGTAAGCGAAAAATGGGAAAATGAGCTTTCACTGGCCTTCGCACGTGTTATTCAGGAGATTCAATTAGGAAAACTCCGTCGTGAAGCCATGCGAGATATGGCAGATCGCATTGGCCTGGGAGAAATGACCAGCTTTGTTGCGGCTGTTATCCAGAGTGAAAGCCTGGGTGTTAGCCTGGCCAAAGTTTTACGTATCCAATCTGACCAAATGAGGGTTAAACGTCGCCAATTAGCTGAAGAGGAAGCACACAAAGCTCCAATTAAGATGCTGATCCCAATGGCATTGCTCATCTTTCCATCCCTGATGGTTGTTCTTTTAGCACCAGCAGCTTTCAGGCTGTTACACTCTGCGTTAGGCGCAATGTTTAAATAAACTGAACAATAGCGGAATACTTATGGCAGGGCAAAAACAAAGCCCAGCCTATTACTTATACCATTTAGCATGGAGCACTATTGATTGGCTCTATCCACCGAATTGTGGTGGCTGTGGCACTTTAGGCGAGCGCTGGTGCCAGACTTGTCAGGAACAAACTCAATTGATAAGCGGAAATGTCTGCCCAATTTGTGGATATCCTCAAGCTGGAACAGATATTTGCCAATCCTGTATTTCATCAGTACCCGATTACAAGGCATTACGCTCATGGGGATTTTTCAAAGGCCCTTTGCGCGAGGCGCTCCATCGTCTTAAATACCAGCAAGACCTGGGAATAGGAGAAATTTTCTCCCTTCACCTGATCAATCTGGTATCAAAACTAAACTGGCCTATCGATGGAATTTGTCCGGTTCCTCTCAGCCGGAAAAGAGTACAAGAAAGGGGCTATAACCAATCAAGTTTGCTTGCCTGGCCTATTTCGCTGGGGCTAAAAATCTCCTATCTTCCACAAGGCATCGAAAGGATAAAGGATACTCGTTCTCAAGTCGGGTTGTCAAAACCCGAAAGGATCGAGAATGTTTCAGGGGCTTTTCAGGCGAAACATTCGCTTGTAAAATGTAAAAGTATAATGATAGTTGATGATGTAACTACAACTGGTTCGACCATCCAGGCGTGTGCCCAGGCATTGCTGGACGCAGGAGCCAAAGCTGTCTATGGTCTTACTTTAGCCAGGGCAGCATCTCGAGAAGACCCTATAGGGGCTGTGAAAATCGTTTAATGGGTTTTTGATATTTTAATTATCTCATCTATCTAATCAGGAGGAAAAAATGGCTCTCAAGATCGACATCTTTGCTCGAAATCTAGAAGTTACAGATCGTATTGGAGAGTATGTAAACAAGAAGGTAGGAAAACTAGATCATTTTCTGACCAATATTGAAGAAACACGTGTAGACCTGGAATACGAAAAGTCAGCTCGCAGCGCCGCAGATCGCCAGGTTGCACAAATAACCATCCGGGGGAAAGGATTCATTCTACGCACTGAAGAGAAAGCCGATGATATATTCCAGGCTATTGATGCAGCTTCAGATAAAATGCAGCGGCAGATTGCACGTCTTAAAGGTAAACGAAACCGCGGACGGGGCGATGGTACCCCTGCCTCAGCAATAGCAATTGAAGATCAATTTACTGAAGAAGCCACCAACACACCTGTAATCGCTCGCCGGAAAGAATTCACTTTAATTCCAATGGATGAACAAGAAGCGATTGACCAAATGACTCTGCTAGGCCATGAAGACTTCTTTATTTTCTATAACGTAAACAGTAATTCAATCAACATCCTTTACCATCGCCACGATGGTACTTACGGTCTAATTCAACCTCGTATTGGCTGAGAACATAAGCAAATAAATTTCACGGGCTATGGCGAACCCATGGCCCGTTTTTATTTATTTCATAAAGCTCCTTGTCATGCCTTTAAGCCTGCGCTATAATCAAACCTGCAATTATTTTAATAATGAACGAAAGGCAAGTTTTATGATTGATGTTAATGATCTCCGCAAAGGTGTCACCTTCGAATTGGATGGAAACCTGTATAAAGTGTTGGATTACGCTCATAATAAACCTGGACGTGGCAACGCAACAATCCGTATTAAAGCACGTGATATCCGAAAGGGAACCACACTTGAGAAAACATTCCAATCCGGTGATCGGGTGCAGGACATCCGACTTGAATTCCATAATGTACAATACCTGTACAAAGATGGAGACCTTTTTTATTTCATGGATCTTGAAACTTACGAACAGCCTGGCATTAATAAAACCATTGTGGGTGATTTTGCCGGTTATCTAAAAGAAGGCATGGAAGTAAAACTAACTTACTATAATAATGATCCGATTGATATCGAGCTTCCAACATCTGTAGATCTTAAAGTAACCAGATCAGAAACTGCCGTTCGTGGAGATACAGCGACTGGCGTTACCAAAAAAGTTACTGTCGAAACCGGACAAATGGTGGATGTACCCTATTTTGTAAACGAGGGCGATGTAATAAGGGTAGACACCCGAACTGGTTCTTATGTAACCCGTGTGAATTCTTGAATCGTGATCGATGCTATTATATTTTTCGAGATAATAAATGACCAATCATTTGTCTGTCCCCACGTCGGGGACAGATTTTTAGAATAAGGTAATATGTTTTTTATGAGAACTCCCGCTGGTACTGAATGCAGTTTTTTCTATGGAAATTATTATCGGGGACGAAAACAGGAGGAATGCCGTCTAATCGGTGACGCACCACCTCCAAATCATTGGACACCGGATTTATGCCGAAGCTGCCCCGTGCCAGCAATTCAACGTGCCAATGCCTGCCCTCATCTGGTTTTACAAGGTGAGATTCAAAAGACTCTACTAGGATTAAAGCGTACAGTAAAGGTAACCGCTTACTGTACAAAAAGTGAAACATCTGTTCCCAAACCTGAGGTAGGTTGTGGTATTTGTCATCCGATTCCCCCCGTTTTTACGGATAATGCCAAATGAGTTTGACTGTTCTCTTTGATCTGGACGACACACTGCTATCTAATAATATCGACACTTTTATTCCAGGCTATTTAAAAGCACTTGGAAAAACACTGGCCGAGCTAACTTCAAACCAGGTTATCCAACCATTGCTAGCTGCTACCCAAAAAATGTCGGAATCCAACTCGCCGGAAAAAACCCTGGAACAAATCTTTGATAAAAATTTCTATCCGCAGATTGGTGTTTCAAAAGCTCAGCTACGAGATACGATTGATCATTTTTACAATGATGTTTATCCAGAGTTAAAAATGACGACTCAACCTATACCTGAGGCCATAAGTTTGATCAATCGGCTCATTGATGAGGGTTATACTGTTGCAATCGCAACCCGACCCTTGTTTCCACGCACTGCCATCATCCAACGCCTGGCTTGGGCGGGGTTACCGGTTGAGAAATATCCTTTTGCAATTATTCCTTCCTTCGAAAGCTTCCATTTTTCAAAACCCAATCCAGCTTTCTTCGCTGAGCTCCTTGCCCAGATTGGATGGCCTGATCAACCAGCGGTGATGGTGGGTAACACGTTAGAAGATGACATCCTACCCGCTGCGCAGTTTAATATTCCATCTTTTTGGCTAACTGACCATCAAACATTCTTGCCAGAAAACGCCCACCCGCTTACCGGGCAAGGTAAAATCACAGATGTTTATAGTTGGATAAAATCAATTGAGGCCATTCATTTTCAACAAAGTTGGTCTTCACCTGAGTCAATCCTGGCGATCCTAAGATCGACTCCTGCAGCTTTGGCAACGCTATGCAGCAGGCATCCGGCCGACAAAATGAAAGTTCAACCTAAACCAGATCAACCGACATTAACTGAGATATTATGTTATTTGCGTGATTTAGATCGAGAGATTATTACCCCCCGTTTGTATCGTGTAATTGAAGAAAATAATCCTTACTTACCCGCTGTGAGCACAAATGATTGGGCAGAAAAACGCGATTACCAAAACGAATCAGGCATGTCCGCTTTAGAAAGCTTTACGCAAAATCGCACCGAGTTATTGAATTTCCTCCCTAACCTACCCATTCAATCCTGGAACCGGCCAGCTTTTGAAGAAGAAAGCGGACCAACTACTTTTGATAAAATGTTAGGCTCGTTAGCTACTCACGATCAAAATCAGGTCCGGAAAGTAATTGAGACAATTAATTCATTTTAGAGCAAACAAAATCAATCAAATCAGGGTCTTTTTATAAGAATATTATTAGATTCCTTTTAATCTTTATGCAATGGCTAGCTTGAAAGCCAAGGTATTGGTATAATTTTTATAAATAGTTTCAGAAAAAATGCTAGGTGTATGGTAAGTTGGGAGGTTTTTTGTGAATTCACGGAACCAATCTTATATTATCTACCTCCTGCTGTTTGTAGCCATCATTGCAATGGTGGTCTATAATTTCAGCTCCCAAGGTAATAGCCAGAATGTTTTGACGATTAATGAAGTGGCAGATGGAATTAAAAACGGGACGATAAAGAGAATCCAGGAAAATGACAATAGCCTGACAATCATCTATGCAGACGGATCTCAAAAAACGTCAACAAAAGAATCGAATGCAACTCTGCTCGAGCAGCTAACACAATTGGGTGTAACGCCTACACAACTTTCCAGCGAAAACGTCAAACTCGAAGTCAAGCCACCCAGCGCCTGGCTGGGTATCATCACAGCATTAGGATATATCCTTCCATTCATTATTTTGGGCGGCGCGTTTTTCTTCATCTTCAGACAGGCACAAGGCAGCAATAACGCAGCACTCTCTTTTGGGAAATCGAGAGCCCGTATGTTCACGGGTGACCAGCCGACGGTCACTTTTGAAGATGTAGCAGGTGTAGAAGAAGCCAAGGAGGAGCTCAAAGAAGTCGTTGAATTTCTGAGAGAACCACAAAAATTTATCGCGCTTGGAGCGCGTATACCCAAGGGAGTATTGTTGGTCGGTCCCCCCGGCACCGGAAAAACACTGCTGGCAAAGGCAGTTTCCGGAGAAGCTGGTGTACCATTTTTCTCTATTTCCGGCTCGGAGTTTGTCGAGATGTTCGTAGGTGTTGGAGCCAGCCGTGTTCGTGATCTTTTCGATCAGGCGAAACGACACTCACCCTGTATCGTATTCGTAGATGAAATTGATGCAGTCGGACGACAGCGCGGCGCCGGCCTTGGCGGCAGTCACGATGAGCGTGAGCAAACCCTCAACCAAATGCTGGTTGAGATGGATGGTTTCGACACGGATACCAATGTCATTATCATGGCGGCTACCAACCGTCCGGATATCCTCGATCCAGCCCTGCTTCGCCCGGGTCGTTTTGACCGCCGGGTTGTATTAGACAGGCCAGATGTAAGGGGTCGAGAAGCCATTCTCAAGGTCCATATTAAAGGAAAACCGCTGGCACCAGATGTAGACACTGCCCTGTTGGCACGGGCTACGCCTGGTTTCGTGGGTGCTGATCTGGAAAATCTGGTCAACGAAGGCGCAATTTTAGCTGCCCGGCGTAACAAACGAATTATTGGCCAATCTGAATTTGAAGAAGCAATCGAGCGGGTGATTGCCGGTCCTGAGCGTAAGAGTAGACTGATCAGCGAAGAAGAAAAAAGGATTGTTGCTTATCACGAGGCTGGTCATGCGGTGGTGATGAATACCCTTCCAGAAGCCGACCCGGTTCAAAAAGTATCAATCATTGCGCGCGGTATGGCAGCAGGATATACTATGGCCCTTCCGCAAGAAGACCGTACTCTGATGCCCCGCAAGAAACTGATTTCAGAAATGATTGGCTTGCTGGGCGGGCGGGCCGCAGAGGCGATTGTCTTTGATGATATTACCTCTGGCGCAGCCAATGATATTGAAAGGGTCACTCAGCTTGCCCGTAATATGGTCACCAGATTAGGCATGAGTGAAGGTATGGGTCCCATGGTGTACGGCCAGAAAGAAGAACTCATCTTCCTTGGGCGTGAGATCTCAGAGCAGCGTGATTATTCCGAAGCGGTCGCCGAGCAAATCGACCAGGAAGTGCGCACCTTGGTGAACGATGCCTACCAAAAAGCCCATCAAATCTTACTCGACTACCGGGATCGCTTGGACGCAGTTGCCCAGCGACTGTTAGAAGTCGAAACGATTAACCGCGATGAATTTGAAAAAATCTTCCCGCCGCCCATTCCAAAGAAAAGCGGTACTCCGGTGCTGATTGAAGACTTATAAAAAAATCGGCGGACAAAATTGTCCGCCGATTTTTTATATCCCAATAAGATTTTCAGGCATTATCCAACCCTGCCCGGATTGAATAAATGCCTCGATTTCAGCGTTTGTGTTTTCATTGGCATCGAACCAGTGGATGTGCGGGTCATTTATTTTGAACCAATTCGCCTGGCGGCGCACAAATTGGCGTGTCATTCTTTTCATTTGGATGACGGCTTCTTCCAGCGTCATTTCACCTTTAATATAAGATATCATCTCACGATAACCAATTGCTGAGAGGGTTGGAAGCTGTGGAGAATAGCCCTTGTCTAATAAATTTCTGACCTCATCTGCAAAACCCATCTCCAGCATCATATCAATCCGCTGGTCAATGCGAGTATGAAGGTCCGTCCTAGAACGAATTAAACCAATTAATAGTAAACTGTACGGAGAAATACTTTTTCGACGCTGTTCCGAAAAACGTCGACCTGTACAAAAAATAACTTCCAGGGCCCGTACCGTACGGCGCAGGTTGCTATAATCGATAGAAGCTGCCGCGACTGGATCTACCAATGATAGCCGTCTGTGCAACTCAAGCGAACCGATCTCTCCTGCCCACTTCTCCAGAGCCACACGCATTCGGTAATCTGGCTGTTGCGGAGGAGCTTGCCAACCTTCTATAACAGATCGTATATATTGTCCGGTACCTCCAACCAGGAACGGCAGTTTTCGGCGAGATTGAATATCTAAAATTGCCTGGCGAGCTGCATTTTGGAATACGACCAGACTCCAGACATCATCCGGCTCAGCTACATCCACCAGATGATGCGGTACGATTTGTCGGTCTGCCAGCGACGGTTTTGCAGTACCAATATCCATCCCTCGGTAAAACAGTCGTGAATCGGCGGAGACGATCTCTCCGTTCAATTGTTTAGCCAATTGTATGGCAAGCTCTGTTTTTCCAACCGCGGTCGGACCAACCAGCACGATCAAAGGGTTTGGATAATTAATTGAGGGCATTCTCGAACCAGATTATTTCGGGTTTTGAACCACCCGGTTTTCCTCGAATTGCAATGACATCAATTCGCCAATCTGCTTGTATTTCAGGATGTTCCATTAAATAATATTGAGCAGCATCATATAAATGGCTGCGTTTTCTCGGCGTAATGGCACCTTCTGGATACCCAAAGTTCGGGCCAGTTCGGGTTTTTACTTCTACAAATACCATGATCTCATTGTTTTTAACGATGAGATCAATTTCACCGTAGGGTGTTCGTACATTCATATCGATCACTTGACAGCCTTTTTCGAGTAAAAATGCTGCAGCTTGTTTTTCTCCCCAACCACCGATCGTTTGGTTGCGACCCATACGAGACAATTTTCCTGTATCTGACTTTCAAAGATACACTGATTGTAAACCAGATCAAAAATAATTTGCTAAATTGACTTTTATTTTGATATTGTGTTAAACTATTTCTCAGCCAGGAGGGTATATTATTGTGGGTTGCGCCAGATTAATATATGCCGGTTTAGAGGTAATGAGATTTGGAA
>Ga0209039_10004099_pt1 | contig 10861 bp, 7 predicted proteins | sample BogFormECP12_OM1_FD_188238 | JGI IMG/M metagenome (GOLD analysis project Ga0209039, IMG submission 188238) | Bog forest soil microbial communities from Calvert Island, British Columbia, Canada - ECP12_OM1 (SPAdes) (version 2) | ecosystem: Environmental > Aquatic > Freshwater > Wetlands > Bog ... | reverse complement strand
AGGAAATCGGGAAATTGCTCAATACCGTCTCCCCAAGCGAATGCACAAACTACTTCGCCTCTTGTGGATATGTAAGCACTTAAATCGAAAACGCTCTAATATATGCTCCTTCCTGAGACCCCTTGATGGAGGGAGCGATGCGACCATCTCGATCTTTACCGGAAGGTTCGGTGGAACGCTTAGAGCAGGCCTTGCGGGGAGCCAGGAGCAAGGCCGAATTCCAACGCGTGCAGTGTGTGTGGCTGCGAGTGGCGCCGGGACTGAACGCCAACCAAGTGGCCCAAGCCTTGAGATGGCGGCCGACCTCGGTACGGCGGCTGCAGGCGCAGTTCTTGCGGCAGGGAGAAGGGTTCTGGGAGCGCCCGGAGCGGGGCGGCCGACGCCACCAGAACCTAACGCGGGAAGCCGAGGCACACCTCCTGCAGAGTTTTCTCCTGCCGGCTGAGCAGGGCGGATTACGAGAAGTCAGCCGGGTGAAACAAGCCTATGAACAGGCCGTGGGCCACGTCGTGCCGAAGTCGACGGTGTATCGGATGCTGGCCCGGCACGGCTGGCGCAAACTGGCGCCGCGCCCCCGTCACCCGCAGGCCGACGACGCGCGGCAGCAGGCGGACGGCCCTGGACGCGGGCGCTGTCGACGACGTAGTAGTAAAGTTTGTGCTTCTTGCGCTTGGCAATAAGGGAAGCCATGGTAGGGTAATACATAGAACACAACATGGTCATTTGTCAAGCACACAAATTGCAACATATTGGACAACGTGGGTTTTTGAGTAGGGTAATACCAAATCCTCGAAAGCGAATCGAACGTAGAGCCTTTGCTTGCAGAGAATTACGGAATTAGATGCCCTCGGCAGTACACTTTCGCAGTAAACTACCGCTCGGTCGCGCACCCGGCGCCACCCCGCCTCTTGCCACCGGGGAGGGTTTGGTGTCATCCTTCTCCCTGTTCGGTCGTAAGGGATAAATCGACCTCCCAGCAAAGCGCTGAAAATTTTAAAGATGGTCATACTCAATTGGGTCGCCAAAGCATTTTCACGCGCCTTCGGTTTTGCGAAACGGCACCGGGTGGGCTTTGCGATTAGCGTTTCGGTTTGCCTGATTTCGCTAACCCTCTACACGTTTCTCTACGTCCTCCGGAATCCCAACCCCATATTGGAATTTCTCGGTAACATCGAGCTCAAGACACTCGATATGCGGTTCAAACTTCGCGGGCCGCGCTTGCCAGGACCTGCGGTGGTGATTGTGGCCATCGACCAGAAGAGCCAAGACACCCTCGGCCGTTGGCCGTTCCCGCGCAGCTACTTGGCCCGGGCCGTGGACTACCTCCGTGAATCGCAGGCGCGCGTCATCGCTTTCGATATCAACTTCCCCCAGCCCGACCAGAACTCCGCGCTTCGGGCACTGCATCAGGTGCGGGCGCAATACGACGAGCTCCGTAAACATGGATTCCAGAACCCGGAATTCGACGCTCGCCTGAAAGCCTTGGAAGCGAGCGCGGACAGCGACAAGCAGTTCGCCGATTCCATCCAACGTTTTCAAAATGCCATCTTGGGTTGGTTCGCGATTCCGGAGGATGAAGCGAGCAGCCAGGACCCCAAGCTTGTAAGCGACTTCGTGAACTACCTTTCTTTCCAGTGTTACCCCCAAATCATCCCCCCCGGGGCTGAAAAGAAATTTGAAGGGCTGGAGGCCGCCAGTCTTTCCCCCGATTTGGCGGAATTCGCCGTCTATGCGAAAAACTTCGGCTACTTCAATGTCATCCCCGACTCCGACGGAACCGTCCGGCGTGAACCGGTGGTGATGCGCTACAAAGGAAGCCTTTACCCCTCGTTGGATATCGCTGCCTCCCTTGCTTACGCCAACTTATCGCTGGATCAAATCGGCGTCGTCTTTAACCCCAACGGCCTGGAAAGGATCGACTTCGGCGCCGTGGCCATTCCCACCGATCCCGAGGGACTTGTACAGATTGATTTCATCGGACCCGTCGGGACCTTTCCCACTTACTCCCTCTCCGACGTGGTGCTGCACAAGTTGCCACCGCAGACCTTCAAGGAAAAGCTGGTTTTGATTGGACCCACAGCAATGGGCATCGGTGATATGGCGGTGACCCCCTTCCAACAAATGGCTTATCCGGGGGTCGAGGTCCACGCCAGTTTCATTGACAACATTGTGTACAACCACTTCATTCGCCGGGGTATTCGCGAAAATCTCATCGACATAGCCTTCCTCCTGCTGTTCAGCCTTGCCGCCGGACCGCTCATCAGTGCCGCCCCACCCGTGCGGGCAACAATTATCCTCCTCATGCTTTTGGGCATATTCCTTTGGTTGACCTATTACCTCTTCGCAACCTACAGGATCTGGATTGTCGCCTTCCTGCCGATGGCGGGTCTCACCGTGAACTACGCCGGCATTATCAGCTATCGATTCTTTTTTGAGGAGCGGGAAAAGAGGAAAGTCCGCGGCGCCTTCCACCAATACGTCCCTGCCGGCCTTATCCGCCAAATCATGCAGCACCCAGAGTTACTGCGCCTTGGGGGTAAAGAAGAGGAACTCACGGCGCTGTTCAGCGACATCCGGGGATTTACCGCCCTGTCGGAGGGTCTTTCCCCCACCTCACTCGTCGACATCCTGAATGAATACCTTTCGGAAATGACCGACGTTATCTTCAAGCATTGGGGAACACTGGACAAGTACATTGGGGACGCCATCATGGCCTTTTGGGGAGCGCCCTATCCCCAGGAGGACCACGCCGTGCGCGCCTGCCGTGCTGCCCTCGAAATGCAAGAGACCCTGATCAAACTCCAAGGCCGTTGGGAAGCGCAAGGGCGCCCGCGCATCGACATCGGCGTGGGCATCAACACCGGTGTCATGCTGGTGGGCAACATGGGCTCGAAAAAGCGGTTCAATTTCACCATCATGGGCGACAACGTCAACCTGGCATCGCGCCTGGAAGGCACCAACAAGACATTTGGCACGCGCCTGATTATCAGCGAGAACACCTACCGTGCAGTGCAAAAAGAAATGTTGGTGCGCGAACTCGATCTCATCCGCGTCAAAGGCAAGCTGAAGCCGGTGAAGATTTTTGAGTTGGTGGGAACGGTCGCGGAAACAGACCAGCACCGTGACCGGCTCGGTCGATTCGGGCGCGGCCTGGAAGCCTATCGCGAGGGACTATGGGCAACCGCGCTCGAGACTTTTGAGGCGCTGGCTCGCGATTACCCCCAGGACGGTCCCTGCCACGTTTTCATCAAGCGCTGCCACGATTTCCTCCTCCAGCCCCCCGAGGGTGTTTGGGATGGCGTGTACGTGATGAAGACGAAATAAAGGTTATGGAGGATAAGGGTTGAATAAGCTGCGAAAAAAAACGCAGCCCTGCGGGCGAACCGGGGCGCCTGACCGTCCGCAGCAGCTCCGTAAATCCAACAGGATTAAGAAAATGAAAAAATCACATCTCTTGCGTTTTGCTCTATCGCTGCTTGCCGGACTGCTTTTGGTGGCCGGCGCACCAGAGACGCAGGCTCAACAAACGAACAGCAAGCCCCCCGATCTGGCCGGGAATAAGCCGGAGACGCTGGGCTTCTCGTCCGAGCGACTCGAGCGGCTCCACGCGGTAATGCAGCACGAAGTGGACCAGAAGGAACTTGCCGGCATCGTCACCATTCTGGCGCGCCACGGCAAAGTGGTGGAGGAGAGGACTTACGGCAAGAAGGACATCGCGAGCGAGGCGCCGATGACGCGGGACACGATCTTCCGCATCTTCTCCATGACCAAGCCGGTCACCGGCGTTGCCATGATGATCCTCTACGAAGAAGGCAAATGGCATCCATTGGATCCGATCTCGAAGTACATCCCCGAGTTTGCCCATCTGAAAGTATTTAAGGGCGTGGACGAGAGCGGCAAGATGATTCTGGAAGACCCAGCCCATCCCCCCACCATGCACGAGCTGATGACCCACACCGCCGGCTTCACTTACGGGTTTTTTGGCAATACCGTGGTCGATAAGATGTACCTGGACCAGCAGGTGTGGCAATCCCAATCCCTCCAGGACATGATCGACAAGCTGGCGAAAATCCCCTTGCTCTTCCAGCCGGGGACTCGCTGGGTCTACGGCGCGTCGATGGATATCCAGGGCTATATCGTTGAGAAATTGTCGGGTCAGTCCCTGCCCGATTTCATGCAGCAGCACATTTTCGGACCCCTCGGCATGAAGGACACCGGCTTCTTCGTTCCCCCGGAAAAGCGGAACCGGTTTGCCACGCTTTATGCCTCGGGCCAGAATGGTGAACTGGTGGTGAACGCGGCGCCCGGCGCAGCAGCCGACGACTATGCCAAGCAGCCATCCATGCCCTCGGGCGGCGGCGGAATGGTTTCAACCGCCGAGGACTACCTGCGCTTCGCTCAGATGCTTCTGAACGGAGGCGAGCTGGACGGCGTGCGCATCCTGGCGCCGGCCACGGTCGAGCTCATGACCACCAACCATCTCGCCCCCAGCCTCATGACGGGCGAGTTCTCAATTGGTCAGGTGACGATTCGGCCTGGCTTGGGGTGGGGTTACGATTGCGCCGTCTATACCGACCCGCTCGCGGCCGACGAAGCGGTGGGCAAAGGCACTTTTTCTGGCTGGGAGCAGCGGACACATGGTTCTGGGTTGATCCCACGAATGACCTGATTTTTGTGGGCATGACCCAGCGCAGGATCGGTCCGGGGGAGCCCAACGTGGAGGCGCTGAGCCAGCCCGTGGTCTATCAAGCGCTAGTGAAACCGCGGATGTGAGCCGAGCCCGCCACTAGCCACTAACCACTCGCCAAGGCTCTCGGCGTCCGCACCGCGTAGATCGCGGCGGCCCCGAGGATACCCGCCGTGGTGATGATGCTCCAGGCGAGGTCATAACTATGCGTCGCTTCGAAGATCTTCCCCGCCAGCACAGGTCCGAAGAACTGCCCCAGGGAATCGGCCATGATGATAAGGCTGAGGAGCTTTCCGAGAGACGCCAATCCAAAGCACTCGGCCGTGACCAGAGGGATCAAAAGATAATCCGCTCCCATGGCAAATCCAAAGATCAGAGCGAACAGCCACAGAGCGGCCGGGTGTTGCGCCAGAAACAGCAGGGGGATGGCTAACGCCAGGAGCAGATAAAACAGGGCCATGACATTCTTCTTGTTGTAGCGGTCCACCAGGTAGCCCACCGCAACCCGCCCCGCCAATCCCGCGAAGAGCAATCCACTGGAGACGTGCGAGGCCTGAACCGTGGTATACCCCGTGTCGCGAAGGAATAAGACGAATTGTTGAATCACCGTTCCGATGGCGCCGATGGTGAGCGTGCTGCCCGCCAGGATGAGCCAGAAATTGGCGGTCCGAACTGCCGTCCCCAAGGGAATTGACGATGCTGGGCCCAGTCCCACCGGGGCCGGCGTGGATTCCAGCCCGTCCGCGACCAGTCCCATTTCTCCCGGGGCGGAACGCGTCAACCACTGAGCAACCGGAAAAAGCACCACCCCGATTATCACGCCGATGATGACGAAGGCGCGCCGCCACCCGACCCATCCGATCAGGTACGCAGCCAAAACCGGCGCGGCCACGCCACCCAATCCCAGTCCCAGATACGCGTAGCCCATGGCGCGCCCGCGCTTCGCCTGGAACCAGGTTGAAACCAGAACCTGATTGGAGATGGGGCCCGCCAGGACATATCCCACCACTTCCACAATACACAGGACGTAGTACTCCCACAGGCGAGTCATCGAGCCCATCAGGACTATTGACGAGGCAACCAGCAGAATGCCGACGCGCAGGACTCGCCGCGCGCCAATGCGGTCGATGAGCGCGCCCATGAACCCGAAAGCGGGTGCAACGATCACGAAACCAAGAAACAGCCCTTGCGCCACCTGGCTGCGAGTGAAATGAAGGGAATCGACCAGAGAAGTGTAAAAAACCGGCAGCCCGTAAAAGACCAGTCCCACGGCGAAAAACAGGTTCAAGAATGCCGCCAGGACAATCCACCAGCCGTAAAAAACGCGTGTCGATGCGGTTTGATTCATAGATGAATTTGCAATAACAGCAGGGGTAGCGCGGACCTGTTCTGTAGGTCCGCGGTTCGTCCCCGTGGGCAAGGAAGAGCCGCGGACCTACAGAACAGGTCCGCACTACACTTCACCCTCAGCCAAACTCCGGTCCGAGAATCGCGCCCTGAAGTTCCGGCCGCCCGGGAAAATCATTGCGCCCGCGACACATTCGCGTCAAGGATCGCGAGTACTGGAAGCCGCGCTCGCGCAGCAATTTCATCGCCCAGGGAATGTTTTTCATTCCATCTACAAAAACTCTCTCCCTGCGTGCGCGAAGGAGAAATTCATCCAGCAAGCGGCGCGCTGAGGATTCCTCCTGCGCCACCCAGGGTCCCAGATGGTCAGCCAGCTCACCCCGGCGTCCAAAGCTGTACCCCGTGAGCTTGCCCTGGCATAGGGTTTGCAACACGAAAGCGGGGTGCTCAAGCGCGATCGACCGCAACAATACGCTTCGGTCAGCGCCAAAAATCTCCCGGTCCTGATCGAGCATTTCATGCGTCACCGAACTGGTCCCCACCGTGGCACCCGGCGCCGGCGCGCGCTGCAAATGCCAGCGCTCGATTTCGTATTCGCTGACAAACCCCAGTTTCTCGTAGATCGGCTTGCCTTGCGGGGTCGCGTCGAGTTTCATGCTGGGGATGCCGCAACCGTCCAGATACTCGATGGCCTTCACCAGCAATTCTGTGCCGATCCCCTGGCCGCGCCTAGCGGGGTCAACAAGGACCATCCCGATCCACGCGAACCGGCCCTCATAGGAAATGGTCGCGGCGCTTCCCACCACTCCGCCATCGGTCTCGGCCACGAAGCACCCTTGGGGGCTCGCGTCCAGAAATCTTTCCCAATCACCGCAGGTCTGATTCCATCCGGCAATCTCCTTCAGCCGCATCCCGGCGGGAATGTCGCGAGCGGTCATCTCACGGAGGCGGAAGCTCATTCCACAAATTCCTTCTGCGCGATGAAATCGCAGAGCGAGGGGAGAGTCTAACCGATTTGTGGTGGACCGAGTAGAAGGAAATCAGGCTCAACAACGTTCACATAAGGCGCCGATTACTTCTCAATTCGTTCCGAGGCGCCCCCCTCACCCGGCGCTCTCGCCCCACCCTCTCCCCCAAGGGGGCGAGGGAAGTAAACTCAAACTGAGAAACGCAGAAGCTCCAAGCCCTCTCCCCAGGGGAGAGGGTGCCCGACGGAGGAGGGCGGGGGAGGGGTTACTTCATCCGCCCGCTTGCTGCAACAACTTTGCCACCAACGCCGTCCATCCGGTTTGGTGGCTGGCGCCCAAGCCCACGCCGTTATCACCATGAAAGTATTCGTAAAACGGGATCAAGTCGTGCCAGTTCGGGTCGGTTTGCAAAAGCTCGTTCCCACCGAAGACGGGGCGGCGTCCATCGCTGCCGCGCAGAAAGATCGAGGTCAAGCGCCTTGAGATTTCTTCCGCGACCTCCCACAAGGTCATCATGCGGCCGGAGCCGGTGGGGCATTCAACCTTGAGTTGGTCGCCGTAATAATAATGAAACCTCTGCAAGGATTCGATGAGCAGAAAATTGAGGGGAAACCATACCGGGCCGCGCCAGTTGGAATTGCCGCCAAACAAACCCGACGTGGACTCGGCAGGATCATAGTCAACCCGGTATTCCTGACCTTCGATGGCCAGCACATAAGGGTTCCGCGCATGGAACTTCGATACACTTCGAATCCCGTGCGGCGCCAGGAACTCCTGCTCGTCCAGCATGTAATGAAGAATCCTCACCAGTTTTCTGTGGCTGACAATAGAGAGTTGCCGGCGAATTCCGTGCGGGGACTTTTGCGTCATTTCGATGTGATGAGGAACGCCGGGAACATTGTCGAGAAACCATTGCATGCGCCGCTTGAAGCCGGGCAAGGCATCCAGAGCCTCCGGCTCCAGCACGGTCACCGCATAGAGCGGAATCAGTCCCACCATCGAGCGCACCTTCAAGAAATGGTGCTGATCATCGGGAAGATGCAGAACGTCGTAATAGAATCCGTCCTCCTCGTCCCACAATGAAATTCCGTGGCCGCCGCGGTTGTTCATTGCCTGGGTGATATAAACGAAATGCTCGAAGAATTTGCTGGCCACGTCCTCATAAGCGGGATCTTCGCGCGCCAACTCCATGGCCATGGCGAGCATGCCGAGGCAATACATGCCCATCCAACTGGTGCCGTCGGATTGTTCAATGTGGCCGCCGGTGGGGAGCGGTTTCGAGCGGTCAAACACGCCGATGTTGTCGAGCCCCAGGAACCCGCCTTCGAAAACGTTCCTGCCATCGGGATCCTTGCGATTCACCCACCAAGTGAAATTGAGCAGGAGCTTGTGAAAGACCTTCTCGAGAAACTCCCGATCCGCGCCGCCACGCCGGCGCTTTTCGATCTTGTAAACGCGCCACGCCGCCCAGGCGTGCACGGGAGGATTGACGTCGCTGAACGCCCACTCGTAAGCCGGGAGTTGGCCATTGGGGTGTTGGTACCACTCGCGCAAAAGCAGGATGAGCTGCTCTTTTGCGTAGTCCGGGTCCACTAAGGCCATCGCCACGCAATGGAAGGCCAGGTCCCATGAGGCGTACCAGGGGTATTCCCACTTATCGGGCATGGAGATGACGTCGGCATTGTAGAGGTGAGTCCAACTGTGGTTTCGTTCCATCCCCCGTTCCGGAGGAGGCGGCGGGCCGGTGGGATCGCCCTCCAGCCAGGTCCGCACGTCATAATGATAGAACTGCTTCGACCAAAACAGTCCCCCCATCGCTTGGCGGAAAACGTTTTGGGCATCGGCAGAAAGGGCGGGCGGAATGACCTTGGAATAGAACTCATGCGCTTCGGCAATGCGCTCTTCAAATACCGTGTCGAAACCGTCGCTGAGCACGTCCTCGCTGGGCTGGTCGCCGGTAAAGCGCAAGCGGAAGTCGGCGCTTTGCCGCGGCGGTATCGCCATGCGATAAGCGGCTGCCACCTTCGTGCCCTCGGGAAGAGGATTGACGGCATGGCGCACACCATGGATGACATAGTCGTTTATCCCGTCTTTGACGTGCGGCGAGCGATTGGCAGTTCCAAAGAGCCGCTGCAAATTCGTCTCGTTCTCAGTAAAGAACAATTCAGGATGTTCCTGGCAGATCAGCCAACGCGATCCGTAGTAACGGTGCTCTGCCCGGATGACCACTGCCCCGGAAAGGTCTTCGGCTCTTGCCAGCCCCGGGCGCCAGTCGTCCCTGCCCCAGGACCAGGTGTTGCGGAACCAAAGCGTGGGGAGCAGTTGCAGAGTGGCGGTCTCCGGTCCGCGGTTATGGGCGGAAATGCGGATAAGTATGTCATCTGGAGCTGCTTTCGCATATTCTACAAACACATCAAAATAACGATCCCCACTAAAGATGCCGGTGTCCACCAACTCAAACTCAAAATCCTTCTTACTCCTTCGTTTGTTTTCTTCCACCAACCAGGCGTAAGGAAATTCCTGCTGGGGATACCGGTAGAGATACTTCATGTAGGAATGCGTCGGGGTTGAATCGAGGTAAAAGTAGCACTCCTTGACGTCTTCGCCGTGGTTTCCCTCTTCTCCCGTGAGCCCGAAGAGGCGTTCTTTCAGGATGGGGTCGCGTCCATTCCACAACGCCAGGGCAAAGCAGAGGTATTGATGACGGTCCGAGATGCCGGCAATCCCGTCCTCGCCCCAGCGGTAAGCCCGCGAGCGGGCATGGTCGTGAGGGAAGTAGTCCCAAGCCGTGCCATACTCACTATAATCCTCGCGAACGGTTCCCCACTGGCGCTCGCTCAAGTAAGGTCCCCAGCGCTTCCAGTGGAGCTTGCGCAGGCGCGACTCCTCCAGCCTTTGCTCCTCACGAGTCATCGGCAGCCTCTCCCCAGCATTGAATTCCAGGCTGCGCCAATGGCGGCGTAAAGCCACCACGACATCAAACTGGCCCGCTACCGGGCGGCAGTTCAGGGAATAGTTGAAACAGTCCTGAAATCAAACCATCTTCCCCATTCCGCGCCGCATTGTCAAACCCCGCGGAAATCTTCACGGTCTTGCAGGCGGGGGTCAAGAAAGCCCCGGAACTTTCCGGCCCGGAACGGGCCAAGAAGCAAAGTTAACTCCCTCGGCACCAACCCGATACCAAAACCGGGGAGTTCATGAGGTACCCTGTCTGCCGAGAAGCGCAGAGTTTGTGCAGTTCAAACTCTGCCGCTCTTATTTTGATGAACGTCCAAGCGCAGCCCTCCCCTACCGAGCCAGGGGCACGGCCCTGCACTATGTTTTTCCTTTGCCGTGGCGCCCGAACTGGCCCGGCGGTGGAAGAGCCGCGGAATCAACAAAACCGGTCCGCGCTACGGTTGCTTTCCGCCAACGACATTTTGTAGGCTCCAACAGTTGTCGATTTCTCTTGACATTTATAGCGTAGGTTGATACACTGTAGGACGTTACTGTGAGGGCTGGCATGTCCACGCGCAGGTCTCTATACTCCGTCAAACCCCCAACCCATCCAACTTACGAAACACACAAGGCAGAATTCCGGGCTCAGGACCCAAGCGACGAAAACCCTGGCCTCATGCAAACGATGGAAGATTCCAGCTTGAAGCCATTGGGGCGGCTCACCGACATCCTGTTCAAGGTCCGAAAAGGGCTGCTAATTCTGAGAGATACAGACGATGAAAAAATACCTCCCAATGAGTCATTGAAAACAAAGGGGCAAAGAAAAAAAGATGTTAGTGCGCCGGGATAAACCGGCAGGAAGCAGAGGATGAAAAATCCTCACGAGAAAGGAGTAGCGAACCACTCGGCCCCGAGTTCTGCG
>Ga0209039_10004097_pt1 | contig 10865 bp, 9 predicted proteins | sample BogFormECP12_OM1_FD_188238 | JGI IMG/M metagenome (GOLD analysis project Ga0209039, IMG submission 188238) | Bog forest soil microbial communities from Calvert Island, British Columbia, Canada - ECP12_OM1 (SPAdes) (version 2) | ecosystem: Environmental > Aquatic > Freshwater > Wetlands > Bog ... | reverse complement strand
CGAAGGGCGTGCTTACCGTCGTGGTTCGCAAACATTTCGGCGTGGACGATAGAGGGATAGGTCTGACGAAGATATTCAGCAAACTGCACCTCAGGATGCCTGAGGTCATCGTGCCTCACGAACCCTCCAACAAAACCGATAATGATCGCGTTTCGCGCAGTGATGCTTTCACTCCCGCCATGCTCCCGAAGGCAGACCAGGCGGAGAGCTGCTTTCACGCTTTCCGCGGGCATGGATTCACCGCAGACAGCAGGGTGTATCGAAGTATGGAAAGAGACGGGGGCCCCTTCGATCAGCGCAGACGACTGTCCCCGCACCATGCATGGCCGAATCCATCCAGCGAGGACCAGCAATAGCGGTACGAGCGTCCTAAGTCGATGCATACAGCTTGCTCTCCTAATTGGTGTCTGTCCTTGCCACAGGCCTTTCACCAGGGCGTCTGCATAACAGGTATCGCAAGCTGGTCTCCAAATCGGTTCCATAGCAAGCCGCTTTTCAGCAATGACATAAACGTGGGCATTTTTTCTGGAGCTGCCCGTATTGAGGCATTGACCGTAACCGGGCAGGCTACGTGACACTGGATTTGGGTCACCGCATTACAACGTGAGGCACTTAGCGACAAGTCCGAATGGCAGGCAATCTGCACTATCCATGGCGTGCATCAGGATGGCGGCAGTTATGTTCAAGATCACGCACAACACGATTCGTCGCTTCTCTCTCGCGGAAATCCTTCTGATGGCGGCGATTAACCAAATGGAAGCCCGGCGGAAGGATTCGGCCACGCGGAGCAGCAGTGAACGTTTCAGTTAGGAGTGGACCAGATCGGTGTAGTCCGCGTGCAAGATATGATGGCAGTGCGGCACCCGAATGATTCGCCCGAGTATGAGGAACAACGTTGTGGGCGACTCGCCGCTCGTCGTGAAGGTGACGATGCAATCAGCTACAACTGGTCATCAATTGGCTACTTCGTCCAACAGCTTCCCTTGCGGATCGAGCAACCGGATCGTCATCGCCAGCGAGCCGTCGGCGTGTGTGGAACAGCTCAGGCAAGGGTCATAAGCGCGCACTACGGCCGAAACGCGGTTTAGCATGCCTTCCGTGAGTTTGGTGCCGTCCACGTAGTGCTCCGCGACCTGTTGCACGCTGCGGCCTATGGCCAGGTTGTTGTGCCCGGTGGCTACGATCAGATTCGCCCAGATCATCGCGCCTTCCTCATTGACCCTGTAATGATGAATGAGAGTTCCGCGCGGGGCTTCGATCATGCCCACACCTTCCAGCGCGTTCACGCCGGCGGTAGCCCGAACGTGCTTGTCCTGAATCAGGGGATCATTGAGCAACGCGTCCATGCGCTCCAGGGCGTAGATGATTTCGATCAGCCGGGCATAGTGGTAGAGGAAGGCACTGTGCGCCGTCCCAAAGCGCTGATGAAACTCGCGAAACTCGGCGTCGGCGAGGGGAGTTCCGCAGCCTGAGGCCGCGTTCAACCGACCCAGCGGGCCAACGCGATACACGCCTCCGGGAAAGCCCTGCGGCTTGAAATACGGGGCTTTTAGATAAGACTCGCGCAGGCTGGCCTCGCCGATCCACTCGGCGTAGTCTTCAGCAGGAATCTGGTCCTGGACGATACCGCCCCCGGCACTGCGGAAACGCAGATTGCCTTCGTAGAGCTGCAGGCTTCCTTTCGCATCCACCATTCCCGCATACATGGTGGGGAACGAACCAAACACGGCAATCTCTTTCTCATACTTATCGAGCAATCCTTTGAACAAGCGGAGCGTTCGCTCGGCAATTCTTTTCGCCGAGGACAATTCGGAAAGGATCTCGTCGCGAGCCTGCGTTTCCAGCGGCGCAGCCACTCCCCCTGGCACAATCCAAATCGGATGCACTCGTTCATGGGCCAGCCTCTCCACCGCCCGCAGAGCGAACTTGCGCAGCTCAATGCCATCACGGGCCAACTGCGGATGGGCGGCGATGACTCCCATGATATTGCGCGTGGCCGGATCCGAATCCATCCCCAGCAACAGATCCGGAGCCGACAAATAGAAGAAACTGAGCGCATGGGACTGCACGATCTGCGCGCAGTGTACCAGTCCGCGCAGCTTTCTGGCCGCGGGTGGAATCCTCACCGCCATGATCGCATCGCAGGCCTTCGAGGCCGCCAGCAAGTGGCTGATGGGACAAATCCCGCAAATGCGAGACGTGATGCCCGGCATTTCACAGAAGGGGCGCCCTTCGGTGAACTTCTCGAAACCGCGAATCTGGGTCACGTGAAATTGTGCGCTCGCCACGTGGCCCTGATCGTCAAGGTGAATGGAGATTTTTCCGTGCCCTTCGAGGCGGCTGATCGGTTCGATGGTGATACGCTTGGTCACGTACACTCCTTGTGCAACTTCACCGGCTGGCTGGCTCGCGCCCTTCCAGCAAGTCGGTTATGAATCCCAGAATGGTGTCGGCGGACGGCGGGCACCCCGGCAGCCAGTAATCCACTTTGACGAACTCGCGCAGTGGTCGGGCCTGCTCGCGCAACACGGGCACGCCGTCGTCAGGCGTGAGTTTGTTCGCCTGGGCTCCGTCCACATACACACTCCGCAGCAGCTGGCTCACGGGAATGTTGTTGCGCATGGCGGGCACGTTTCCGGTGACGGCGCAGTCCCCGAGTGAAACCAGCACCCGCGTCCGCTGGCGAATCGTGTGCAGCCTGTGCAAATCCTCGTGCGAACTGACGGCGCCTTCGACCAAAGTAAGATCCACACCCTCGGGGAACTCTTGCGCGTCCACCAGGGGGCCATAGACGATGTCGATCTTGTCGCCCAGGGAAATGATGGCCTCATCCATGTCCAGCAGCGACATGTGGCATCCCGAGCAGCCGTCCAGCCACACGGTCGCGAACCTCGGTTTTTGGGCTATCCGATCCATAGTCTTTTTTGCCGCGCCCTTACGATGTATTTAAGGAATCCGCGATCTTTACGCATTTCTCCGATGGTCTTGCCTTTGTCGAACAAAGCTCCAGTGGGACACACCTGCACGCACTTGCCGCAGCTGGTGCAAGTCTCTGAGGCACCCCAGGGCTCGCCCAGATCGGAAATAATTTGCGAATGGGTGCCCCGGCCGCTGACATCCCAGGTGTGCGCGCCCTCCACCTCGTCGCACACGCGCACGCAGCGGGTGCAGAGGATACAGCGATTGTGGTCCAGGCCGAATAATTCATGGCTGATATCCACCGGCAGGGAGGGAAAGCGGTAGCGGTAGCGGATGTGACCAATACCCAGCTCGATGGCCAGATTCTGCAATTCGCAAGCCCCATCGGCAACGCAAACGGCGCAAACGTGATTGCGCTCGGCCAGCAACAGCTCCGTGATCATCTTGCGGTACGAGCGCAGCCTGGGTGTGTCAGTGTGCACCACCATTCCCTCTTCCACCACGGTGGAGCACGCGGCTTGCAGCTTCTTCTGGCCCTCGACTTCCACCATGCAAAGTCGGCAGGCGCCGGCTTCGCTCAGGGCGCCGATATGGCAAAGGCGCGGGATGTGAATGTCGTGGTCCCATGCGACCTTGAAAATCGTCTGGCCGTCCATGCCGGTGACTGCGTTGTCGTCGATGACGAGAGTCTTTACGCTCATGCGGTCACCTCATGCTCAACGGGCGCCAACTGGCAGTGGCCGGCCGGACATCGCCGCTCATGAATGTGCGCCTCATATTCTTCGGGAAAATACTTCAGGGTGCTGATGACCGGGTTGGGAGCGGTCTGTCCCAGACCGCACAGGCTGGTCTCCCGCAGCAGGCTAGCAAGCTCTTTCAGTATGGCGAGATCTTCGTCCGCTGCTCTCCCTTGTGTAATGCGCTCGAGGATGTCGTGCATCTGAAGGGTGCCGGCGCGGCAAGGAATGCACTTGCCGCACGACTCATCCATGCAGAACTCCATGAAAAAGCGCGCCACATCCACCATGCAAGAGGTCTCATCCATCACGATTAATCCGCCCGAGCCCATGATCGAACCGATAGCGGCGAGCGATTCGTAGTCCACGGGGGTGTCGAGAAGATCTTGCGGGATGCAGCCGCCGGACGGCCCTCCGGTCTGCGCGGCTTTCAGCTTTTGACCGGGAACACCGCCGCCAATATCGAAAAGGATCGCGCGCAGAGTGGTGCCCATGGGGACTTCAATCAACCCTGGATTGGCGATCTTGCCAGCGAGAGCGAAGACTTTGGTCCCCTTGCTGGTTGCCGTGCCGATGCTCGAAAACCATTCCCCACCGCGCTCGATGATGGTGGGAATGTTGGCGAAGGTTTCGACGTTGTTGATCAGAGTGGGCGCCCCCCAGAGCCCGGAAGCGGGCGGATAGGGTGGGCGCTGCCGGGGCTGCCCGCGTTTGCCTTCGATGGAAGCGATCAACGCGGTCTCTTCCCCGCAGACGAATGCCCCGGCGCCAATGCGCAGGTCAATGCGAAATTGGAATCCCTGTTCCAGGATGCGGCTGCCCAGCATGTGCTCACGCTCGGCCTGCTTGATGGCGGTTTGCAGCCGCTGAATGGCGAGTCCGTATTCGCCGCGTACGTAGACGTATCCCTGCTGGGCGCCCACGGCATAGGCGGCGATGGCCATGCCCTCGAGTACCCGATGCGGGTCACCCTCCAAAACGCTGCGGTCCATAAACGCGCCCGGGTCACCCTCATCGGCATTGCAGACGACGTACTTCGTAGTTGGTTCTTGTCTGGCCACCAGTTCCCACTTCAGACCGGTGGGATAGCCCGCACCACCGCGGCCCCGGAGCCCGCTCTTCTTGACTTCGTCCACCACCTGGCGCGGGGTCATCCCCTCGAGTACTTTGGCCAGCGACTGATAGCCTCCGACGGCAATGTAGTCGGTAAGTTTTTCTGGATCCACGCGGCCACTGTTGGCCAGCACGATTTTGAGTTGGCGGGAGAAATAGGGCGCTTTCAGGTCAATCGACCGCGCCGCCAGGCTCTCGCGGTCGTGGGCGTTGTTGCTGACGAGCGCAGACGCATCCGCAACCGTGACGTTGCCGTAAAGACGATGGTCAGCGGAACTGAGAACCAGCGGGCCGCGCCCGCACATCCCCATACAACCGGTGCCGCAAATCTCGACCTTGTCCGCCTTGCCTTGCGCCTGCACCTCGGCATCGAGAGCCCGTCGCAGGCTGTCCGCACCGCAGGAAATGCAGCCCGCGGCGCTGCAGCAGAGAATCCGGTTCTCGAGCGACTGCTGGCGGGCCAGTTCCTCCGCCTGCTTTTCGGATAGCTCTTCGATTGTCATTGCACTCCTATCTTGTTGAGTTCGGCCTCGAGGCTATCGGAAGTCACGCGCGCCATGACATTCCCGTCGTAGATAACCGCAGGGGCCAGGCCGCAGGAACCGATACAGCGTGCGGTCTCGACACTGACCTTTCCATCGGGAGTTGTCTGTCCGGCTTTGGCGCAGCGCCGTTCGAGTTTTCCGATCAGGCTCAATCCGCCGGCGACATAGCAAGCCGTGCCTAGGCAGACCACAAACGTATGCTCGCCCTTCGGCTTGAGCGAAAAGAAATGATAGAAGGTGGCTACGCCGAGCACGCGACTGGGAGGCAACCGCAGCTTGTGCGCGATCGTCTTGAGCAGCGGGCGCGAGAGAAATCCATAGAGCTCCTGAGCGGTGTGCAGCACTTCAATGAGCGCGTCGCCGGAATACTGGTAGCGCGACATGGAGCGTTCCAGCAGTTTCTCGCGATTGTCCCGCGCCGCGACGGATTGACTAGCGCACATTTGAGCTCCTCCTGCCGTCAAGAATCGAGGTCACTGATTGTCTCGACGGCAATAGGCAGAGCGGCGGGCACGGCTCTTTTCCTGCAGGCTATCCCTATGAGAACATATCGGCACTGCTCATCGCCCGCTAGCACTCCAAGCACGCAGCAGCGTGATTGCGATCACAGGCGACCTCTGCGACAGTAATTGCAATTCAAGCGCCACGGCTTATCTTCCGCGCTCGCGTGACGTACGCTCGACTTCGCCGCCGCCGTCGTGGAAACCGCCGGGATGACCTCGATGCATGGCAATCTGCTCCCATCGTTAGACACTTACTTCCTGATCATTGAGCCGTCGGAGGGGCGTGCGATGCGTGTGGTCTTTCGGCGCGATGGGGAGGGCCCCAGCCAACGCGCATCGCAATTCTCGCCCCGTGTCACCGCCTCCGACGTGCCGGCATAACTCCTTTTGCAGTTGCCCTCAGCAAAGTCATTGCACCTTTTCGTGTTAGCGCGTCTATCGATCAGTTTGGCGGGGCGGACGATGCATCATCCTCGCCTTCGTGCCGTGAACCCCCAAGTTCATCGCGATTCCGCCCCACATTCATATGAATCAGTTCCCGTCAGTACCTCTACGCGAAGTCTCCTGCACAAACTACGTGCAAATTCCCCCTCTCTGTGAAGAGTCGCTCCTCTTTCCCGCAACCAGACGAGTGCTCGCTCACCATCACCATTGATCGAGGTCACGCCACTAAGATCAACGTCCAGCGCACTTGGGGGGCATACCGCAATTCTCAAGTCCTCTGCAGACGAGCCCTCGAGTCGCCCGGTCAATCTGACGGTGATCCGGCTATTCTGACGAATTATGGAGAGGCTGAGCACAATTTCTACGGTGCAAGTTCACTGCCAGACTGAGTGTCTCCATTTCCCGAAAACACAACGGCTTAGCGGAATCTGTGCAAGCGATCCAAGAATCGATGCCCGCATCCGGACATTCGACCGAATGTGGGCGCATTCGAACTGCAGTAGAGGAGGCGGCGAACATTTCCAGGGTCTGACAGCTCAAGACAGAAGCGGGTCGGAACCATTTGAGAATGCCGTTGCCTCGGTAGGCACCATCTTATGTTGGCGCGACTTCGACATCACTGTCAGGCATATTGCGCCGATCGCCGCCCAAAATAGAATCCGCACCCGCCGACAGAGCGCGATCGTTAATCCTGCTCCCCCCGAAATATGGATGAGTCGGGCAACAATCATGTTTCCGCCCTCAAAGGTCCCCACATTTCCGGGATTGAGTGTACCGACGATATTGATTAGCTTCGTGAGCGCTTCCACAACGAGGGCGACCATCAGGCTCTTTCTCGTGCCCATGAAGTACAAGAGAACATAGACCTCCAAAACCGCCGTGGCATGGCTGGCGAGATTGAGGACCAAGGTTCCCCAAAATATTCCTGGCGCTTTGTGGAAAAAGTCGAAGAGATTCTTTTCAGCCGCTTCGATCACAGACTGCTTGCCATCCAGCCAGGTCTTGATCCATCCCAGCCGCCCGATTGCCCGTGCCGCCCCGGAGAACACCGGCCAACGCTTTCCGATGGCCACTCCGCACGCAGTGAGCAAAACCGCGGATCCTAAGGCAGAGAGTAGCGCGTAGAGTCTCCAGGTGTGGGACAACGATAGCAAGAGCACCGCAGCAATCATTCCTGCCAAGCTTACGATTGCCGAGGTGACAATGTAGAGTCCGCGATCCAAGGTTACCGACGAGATGCTGTTGGCGACGGGAACGTCCGAACCCAGCAACGACACCCGGGCGGCCTCTCCAAGCACCTGGCCGGGAAGTCCGAGAATCGCGATGGCCTCAGATATCAGCCGAAGGCCGAGTGTGCGCGCAAACGAGATGTTCCGAATCTCGCACAGAAATGTGAGCCGCCAGGACCAGGTCTTGATGAGATGGGAAAGGCCGCCAAGAAGGAGAACCACACCAAAGCCCCACCACCCAACGGTCTTGATTTCCTGGAGGACCGTGGCTGTACCTGTCCGAAGTACAAGCCAAACCAGGAGAAGAATCCCCAGGACTGGGACTAAGTAACGAAGAGCTTGTCCTTGCGTTTTCACCCCGTGCGTCTGCACATTGTCCTTCATGCGGAAAGATGAATCCTAAATCGACCTCGAACTTGCCATCACGAGTAGTGCATCGGGCAGATCCGCGCTCGCCACTTGGCTTTCAATAGCTTGCGAGCGCGTCGAAACTAGTGCTTACCTCTGCTTGTGAGTTTGTCCAGGATAAACTCTTGCACCAAACCGCCACCAACATGCAGGCCCATTCCGATTCCGAAGTTTCCGAATACATGCCGAGCATTGCGGTCCGAACTTGGGTAGTACGCGAGGGAAATAGAAGAGGAAATCAGACTGCCCCCCCACGTAGAGTAATTCGGCTGCGTTTTTCCGTTGTCTCCCTTACAGATAAATGCAGCTAGCATGGCGTGGAGCGCCCGGGACTTCTTTGTACCGCTGCCTTGATAGAAATAGCGAGGGTCCTGATGTAGGAGTGATGGCAGAATAGCGTTGCCGATCAAGCCTTCGGTAACGCCGTCGGCAAGGCCGGTCCCTAACCGATCTCCATATCCTCTTGTATTTTTGGGGTAATTACGGAGACCAGCGGCCTGCTCGACTCCGGCCCATGCAGCCGCGCGAGCGAAGAAGACTGGATGGGTGAGATCTTTGTAGGCTAGCTGAAACTTCATATTCGTGGTAAGAGGCTCCGGGTGGGGCTCGTACACCACATAAACATTCGGAATAAAGCCTAATACACGCTGCTGTTCTTCAGCTTTGAGCTGCTGGGTAGCAACCTCCTTCTCCGAATAACTCACGGTAACTGCCCGCTGCACAGCCAGAATGCGAAGTTTGACGTCGGGAAGAGTCCTCTCCTGCCCAGGTTCGACTGTAATGGAAGAACTCCAGTCTGCAAATCCTTCAGCGGTGACGGCGATCTGATAGGCGACTCCCGCCGGGGCCTCGTCAAATGCAAAGGTTCCATCGTCCTTTGTGACAGCTGTGAGACGATCGCCAGCCGACCCTTGAAGGACTACTGTGGCAGCGGGAATCGGATCGTCGCTCGTATCGACCACCGTACCCCGGATGCATCCTGTTTCTGCTTTTGCTGCTTCAAAAGACTGCGCCGACATGGGTACTACGAGGATCACTCCACTCAGGATGATCAGCACCAACATGTGTGCACGTTTCAGGACTTCCAAAAGCCTGTTAGGCGAAGAGTGTGTATTGTTCTGCATCATAGACATTCCTAGCTGGCGGAAAGGGTGAAGTTGACCGTGATCCGGGAGTCAACTTCAACGGGTTCTCCGTCTACCATGTACGGTTTGTAACGCCATTGCTTCACCGCATCGATAGCGGCCTGCGCGAGGATTGGTAAACCGCTCTCGATTCGCACATCCTCCACGGTGCCATCCTTGCCTATCACGGCCATCAGCACCACTGTTCCTTCAATCCGTGCCCGACCAGCCTCCGGCGGATACTGCGGCGCAACGTCGTGGACGAGGTTCGCCTCTGCGACCCGGGAGGCGATACGCATTCTCTTAACCGGCGTCGGCGCCGGCGATTTCGCAAAAACTGGAACGCTTGGCGCGCTATTCAGCATTTCGTGAAACACTCCGCCGGAAACGCCGCCGACCACTGCACCAGGGACTCCACCGAGCACACCACCCGTTGTGCTGACCGGAGGCGGTGGCGCTTCTTGCGTCTGATGCACTGGGGTGGGAATGGCGATGCTTGTCGGGGCGTAAGTGGACGGGGGCGTGGGTGCTCGAAGCTTCGTGGCATTACCACCCGCGGCCGGTGGCGGCTGCAGATATAACATCGTTAGTGTCTCTCTCTTGGGCAGCGGAATCGTGCGATACAGCGGAATGACAATTAGCGCCAGGAGGAGGACAGAAAGGAAGGCCAACGATCCAATCGCCGCCCAGGGATTTCGCGGTCGCGGTTCGATTAGATAAAAAATGTCACCGACTTCTTTTCCTTGCAGGTTGGAACGAACGGGAAGCTGCCTTTCCTCTTCCGCCGGCAATGCGGCAACCCGCAAATCAATTCGCAGCCCTGGCCTTTTAACGGTCGGGTATGCGATGCGGTGAACTAAGTCCGAAGGATGGTCACAAGTTGCCATTTACATTAATCCCTTTCCAGGCAGCACCGCTCTCCCCTGTCGTGAATTGCCACGCGGATCAGGTCAGAACGTCAGGTACCCGGTCTTGCCTCACGCAGCTATAAAAAGCATTTTGTGGGCCAAGTGGAACTCTTTGTAGGGAAGGGAGATGGACGATTTAAAGCGCATCCCGTGTGCCCAGATAAGGGCAGCTGCCTTCAAAAGGTCATGACCAGATGCCCTAGCAGCTGCACGAGCGGGCTCACAGCGAGGGTTGCACACGAGCAGGTTTGGGCACGGACTGATAGGCAGATTCGTTGTGTCGTGTGTCGAAGTCGAAACATCAAAGGTCGAGAGCCATGGACCAGATCCCTTGCACCCTCGATCGGTGCGCTATTTCTGCTTTGATTACGGTGCTCTCAACTGTGTTCAGGAAAAAGAAGTGGACGTCGGCGCATTCTTTGCGGGTTCTGTTCCCCGGGATCGCTAAAGGACCCCCATCTGCGCCGACGAACGTAAGATTGCACGAACGCCCGGCGGGGTGTTTTATGCGAGCGGGACTGCCGAAGTGATCATTAGGAGCGCCGAGCCACGAATGCAGCGCACGTCGATGTTCTTTTTAAAACTCTTCGGCTACTGTAGCTGATAGTGCTTCGCTGTGGGGCGAGGCTAGTGTTGCGTTTCCAGCCTGCGTGATCTGGTAGTCGCGATATTCAATGCTTAGAACCGCGGTGCCGAAGACACGAACCTTGGTTTCGCTCTCGTTCGATTCCGGCAACCAGAAGTCACCGATCTTCTGGTAGCTGCGTTTGAAGTCAGTTTTGACAGTCCACCAGGAGGGGTTGACAGCCGGCTCGCCCTCGACTCGAGTTATCGCAAAGTCTTTTGCATTCACCCAAATGTGGCCTCGAAACAGAAACTTGTTCTTGCTTCGCGGCTGCGCATCGAGCACATAGAATTCGTCCGTATCGGTCTTC
>Ga0209039_10004096_pt1 | contig 10869 bp, 11 predicted proteins | sample BogFormECP12_OM1_FD_188238 | JGI IMG/M metagenome (GOLD analysis project Ga0209039, IMG submission 188238) | Bog forest soil microbial communities from Calvert Island, British Columbia, Canada - ECP12_OM1 (SPAdes) (version 2) | ecosystem: Environmental > Aquatic > Freshwater > Wetlands > Bog ... | reverse complement strand
TGAAGTGCCACTGGGTTTCATGGGCTGGCTTTACTCGGTTCCGCCGCACAAACAAACCGGTCGTTATCCTGCTTGCGGATCATCCAGTAATGACCAAATCATTAAAGGATCTGGTACCCCTTAGGCTTGTGCCGGAATGCCGGACTCAGTTGTTCTTTGCTCGCCGGGTTTTAGTGCATCTCCGTTCGGACAATGGACCGGAATTCATCGCCCATGCTTGATGGGAATGGTTGAACAAACTAGGCGTGAGGCCGTTGTTCATCGTGCCTGGCAGTCTCTGGGAGAATGCTCAGACTAGGAAATCCTAGCGCGTGTTTCCTGAAAAGGCGGTTACAATTTGTCGGGCAATGAAGCCATTTTTGAACTACCTGGATGATGTCTTCTAGCAGGAAAGGGTGATTCTATGAATGAAATTCTCGAACGATTGCTTCTGGAAGAACAACAACTACAATTCAGCTCCTTCAACGAAGAGACCGCTTGGCAGATCGGCAGCTGGCTGATGGACTATGCCGTCCGAAATGAACTCCCCATCACCATCGACATCCGGCGCGGCGAACAGCAGCTTTTCCACGCCAGCCGGCCGGGCACCAGCGCGGACAACGATGAATGGGTTAAACGCAAAGCGAGACTGGTCAACCGCTTTGGACACAGTTCTTTTTATTTGGGCCAGTTGTTGAAGAGCGAGGGCAAGAGCATTGAGGAGAAGTTCCTCCTGCCCGAAAGCGAATATGCTCCACACGGGGGCTGTATCCCGATCATGCTCAAAGACACTGGGATGGTTGGCACCATCACTGTTTCTGGGCTGGCACAGGCAGACGATCATAAAGTGGTAGTGGCGGCGATCAGCCATTATCTGGAGGGCAAGTAGATGACACTCAATCCGGTAATTTCAACTTTGGGGCGGCGGCTGCGCTTGGCCGTGATCGGTGGAGGACCTGGTTCCTTTATCGGCGCCATGCACCGGCAGGCCGCCCGCTTGGATGACCGTTATGAATTGGTCGCCGGGGTGCTTTCCTCCAACCACGAGAGGGCAAAGACAGCCGGCCTAGAAATCGGGCTGACTCCCGGGCGCGCCCATACCAGTGTACTGGAAATGCTGGATTCCGAAGCTGCCCGGCCAGACGGCGCAGACGTGGTTGCCATCATGACACCCAATGACACCCACTATGAATTCGCAGCCGCGGCGCTGGAACGTGGCTTCGATGTCATTTGCGACAAGCCCATGACCAATACCCTGGCAGAGGCGGAGCAATTGCATCAAAAAGTACACCAGACCGGTCTGATCTTTTGTTTGACGCATAATTACACCGGCTACCCGATGGTACGCCAGGCCAAAGCCATGGTCATGGATGGCCAGCTAGGCACGATCCGCCTGGTGCAAGTGGAATATGTTCAGGGCGGCAAGGCCGCTCAAAATGACCCAGATCCCTCTGCAGAGAATTTGCCATGGCGCTATGATCCGGTCAGGGGCGGACCCTCGCTAGTGATGGGTGATATCGGCACACATGCCCACAACCTGCTGCGCTTCATCAGCGGGCTCGAAGTGGCCGAAGTGGCTGCGGAGCTGGGCGCCATTGCACCCAAACGATTGGTGCATGATTATGCTGGGGCGCTACTGCGCATGGACAATGGCGCACGCGGCAGTTTCTGGGTCACTCAGGCCGCCGCAGGGGTGGAGAATTGCCTGCGCATCCGGGTCAGCGGCACCCAGGGTACGCTGGAATGGATGCAGGAATTTCCCCAAGCGCTGACCTTCAAACCCTTGCACGGCCCCGCCCAAAACCGCACGCCCAATGGGCCGGGCACTCTGCCCTTAGCCGCGCGCGCTTCCCGGATTGTTGCCGGTCACCCGGAGGGTTTCCACGAAGGTTTTGCCAACCTCTATTCCGACGCGGCCGAAGCCATCGCCGCCCGGCGCGCGGGCACGCACGTTGACCCGCTGGCACTATATTTCCCCAACTCCCTGGACGGTTTGCTGGGTGTGCGCTTTGTGCACTGCGTAATCGAATCCAGCCAGACGGATGGCAGGTGGGTGAAATGCTAAAGTAAGGGAAAAGCAAAGACCGGGAGGCCGGATTTGGCTGCTGGTATTGTGCCTATAATCTATTGGACTAGATGATAAAGCCATGCACATTCAAAAAGATGATGTGTGTTACCGCCATCTCGAAAACAGCTTGAAGATTGCCAATAAAATGTATGTTCTGGAACTGTTAATGAGGGGCTAAGGTTAAACCATTTTGGGAGGACCTCTATGTCGATACCTTTGAGTGCGGTTGCCGCCGGGCATCTTTGCCTGGATATATTTCCGAGTATTGAACAACTTCCGCAGGGAAATTTTGAAAGTGTGTTTAAACCCGGACGGCTCATCCAGGTTGGACCTGCCCAATTTTCCACCGGCGGCCCGGCTTCAAACACGGGAATGGCGCTTCAACGCTTGGGGGTGCCCACCCGCCTAGTGGCCAAGGTCGGCGCAGATCCCCTAGGGCGAATTTTACTCGACCTGGTCTCTCAAAATGGCCTGGATTTGATCCAGGGCATCGCGGTTGATTCGGCGGCGGTTACATCTTACTCTGTGATAATCAGCCCAAAGGATACCGACCGCATAATTCTACACTGTCCGGGCGCCAATGATACTTTTGTTGCCGCGGATATTTCTTACGAGATGGTTGATCAAGCGGCTTTGTTCCATTTTGGGTATCCGCCCATCATGCGCCAGATGTATATTAACAATGGCCGGCAGTTGGTGGAAGTGATGCAGCGGGCCAAGGAGACCGGGGTGACGACTTCGCTGGATATGGCTTATCCAGATCCCTTGACTGAGAGCGGGCAGGCCGATTGGCCGCTCATTCTAAAATCAGTTTTGCCCTTTGTAGATATCTTTTTGCCCAGTTTTGAAGAATTGTTGTTTGAATTGAACCGTGAGCTGTTCGATCAGTTGAATGCCCGAGGCGCGCTCTTGGATCAGATAACGCCTGCCCTCCTGCAAGATATCAGCGCTGAGCTTCTTGAGATGGGCGTCAAAATTGTGGTAATTAAACTGGGTTCAAACGGCCTCTACCTGCGCACCGCAGCTGAAGCCGCCATTAAAAATTTGGGCCGGGCCTGTCCGCTTGATTGGAAATTGTGGTGCGATCGCGAGTTGTGGGCTCCCTGTTTCAAGGTGAATGTAGTCGGCACCACCGGGTCTGGCGACACGACCATTGCCGGATTCTTAAGTGCCTTATTGCGCCACAACGCCCCGGAAGAGGTCATCACTATGGCTGTAGCCGTGGGGGCCTGCAATGTTGAAGCGGTGGATGCTTTAAGTGGATTGCGTTCCTGGGAAGAAACTCTGGCGCGAGTGGAGACTGGTTGGGAACGCTTGGATATCAACTTGGCCTTGCCGGGATGGAAATGGGATAAAAACAAACAGGTATGGGTGGGACCCTTGGATGGATCGCCAACAGCATGAATAGTCAGGAGATAAACAAAATGTTTCGAAGGCCTGAAAATATTGTAACTTTAAAATATCTGCTCCAAAAAGCTGAAAAAGGCGGGTTCGCAGTCGGTGCATTTTCACCGCGCTACAGTTCCGTGATCCGTGCGGTGTTTCATGCTGGTCAGCAGACTAAATCACCCATGATCGTACAGATCGCACAGATTGAATTGAAATGGTACCAATATTCCCTATCCGAGTTTGCCCAGGCTTTTTGGGAGCAATTTGAAGCGGAGCGGCCCACGGTACCGATAGGTTTGCATCTCGATCACACCCAGGATTTCGATCTTATCAAAGAAGCCATTGCCTGTGGGTTTACTTCTGTCATGATTGACGCTTCAGCCAAACCGCTGCCTGAAAATATCGCCATTACCAGCCAGGTGGTCGAATATGCTCATGCCCGCGGAGTCTCAGTCGAGGCAGAACTGGGGCGAATTGGTACTGCCGATTTCATTGAATCAAACACGGACGAGGAGTTATTTACCAATCCCGACGAAGCCGAAGAATTTGTGACTGCGACGGGGGTGGATGCTCTGGCGGTATCTGTAGGCACCGCACACGGAGTTTATACCGTACGCAAGCCGCGAGTGGATGTGGAACGGATTAAAGCTATTCGGGCGCGCACACCGGTGCACTTGGTTCTGCATGGCGGCTCCGGTACACCCAAGGAACTAATTGCCCCAGCCATTCATCTGGCAGGTGGAGGCATTAGCAAAATCAATGTAGCCACCGACCTGGAGCTGGCCCTGTTGAAAGCGTTGCGGCGAAAAGATCGGTTGACCAATAAAGAAATGAAGGCTGTACCTGAGAAGGACCTTTTATCCGGCCTGGCCGCCGTGCAAGGCGTTGTGGAAGACAAAATAATCCATTTTCTAGGCAGTCAAAATCACGCCCATGATTACATTAGCCCAAAGAAACGGTAAAAGGTCAGAAATTTATTGGAAACCATTTGTTGGAGCAGTGAAGCTTAACGCTCTTGCTCCGATGTTTTATTAAGCGTGCTTGACCTGCTAATTGCTCAATCTCCTTTTAGGGAACAAATCTTTCAGAATTTAGTCTTGCAGAAATTCGAATATCATATGTACCCAGACTAGGGGATTGGGATCCAAATATTCGTTCCTTTATGATTTGGGTCTAGTGTGTAGACCCGTCTGCTTTTGGATCGCATCGATATCTTTGGAGTCCCGAATAATTGAAGCCTGCCTTTTGGACAGCTTGTATTCCCTCATCTATTTCTTTTCGAGTTTAATTAATTCCAAGACCTGAACTCTGAAAACGCAGCGCTGACCTGTGTTTCGCATGTGTGCAATTTAGTAATCGAATTGCAAGACAGAAAGCACTTTGAACAGGATATATTGGATTAAGCTATTTTTTTTCTACATGTCATTGAACACCACAGAAGTGGAACACTTAACAGTATTATAAGATTATATGTGGGAGGAATCAAAGCGGGTTTCTAACTTTTTTGTCTGATATGGCCGATCCGAATCGGCAGAAGGTTCAAGATGCCAAAAAAGGACAAGCTCGTTGCAAGGCAAAAGATCCATCGGCCAAAAAGACAGGCGCCCAGCTCACTTCACGCGACGTCCGCCAAGACCGGTGGGATGGATCCTCCGCAGGGGGGATTCCCTTTCGCTGGAATCGGAACATTAGGCGGGGAGATGGAGTCGCGACGCATAACTGAGGAACAATATCATTTATTGCAAGGGATTTTACAATCTACTTCAGATGGCATCCTGGCAGTCAATCGGGAGAACGAAGTACTTTTTGCCAATGAACGCTTCGCCGAGATGTGGATGATCCCGCCGGAGATGATGGCTTCGGAGGATGATACTCTCCTGCTCCAATATGTAATCGCTCAGTTATCCGATCCGCAGGGTTTTCTTCAAAAAGTCCAGGAACTATATCACTCGGATGAAGAAAGTTTTGACACATTATATTTCAAGGGTGGAAGGGTATTTGAACGTCGCTCGCGTCCCATGTTGCAGGAGACGGGAGTGCTAGGCAGGGTGTGGTCGTTTCACGACATCACCGAACGCAAGCGAATCGAAGAAGCATTGGCAGATTCTGAGACGGAACTGCGCACCCTGTTTGCCTCCATGCAGGATGTGGTGATGGTCATTGACCGGGAGGGAGTTTATCGCAAGATCGCCCCAACCAATCCGCGCCTGCTGGTAAGGCCGCCCGAGGAACTGCTTGGCAAAAACCTGAAGGATATCTTCCTCGCTGAAAAGGCTGAGGCCTCTCGCCAGATCATACAACAAGTTTTGGATACAAAACAAAGCACACAGATCGAGTATGAACTTATGATCAATGGTGAAACCATGTGGTTTCAAGCAACCATCTCGCCATTGAGTTCAGACAGCACGCTTTGGGTGGCGCACGATATCTCCAATCGCAAAAAGATGGAAGAAGCCCTCAGAAGCGCCGAAGCAAGGCATCGTTCTATCTTCGAGAGTGCAACGGTTGGCATTTATCAGTCCACGCCGGACGGGCACTTCCTGTCCGTCAATCCGGCCATAGCGCACATGTTTGGATACGCTTCTCCCGAAGAAATGCTTGCCAGCATCAATGATATCGGCACTCAAATATATAAAGACGCAACACGGCGGCAGGAATTTCAGAGGGCCATGATTGAAGAGGGGGTCGTCAAGGAATTTATCAACGAAGAGCGGTGCAAGGACGGAGGCTGGATTTGGACATCCAATACTGCCCGCGCCGTGAAAGATGGTGCAGGCAATATCCTTTATTACGAAGGCTTCCAAACGGACATCACCGACCGCAAGCGGGCGGAGGAAGCGGTGGAGGAAGAACGCAATCTCCTTTTCACCCTGATAAATAATTTGCCAGACCGAATCTACGTCAAGGATATTGAGGGTCGTAAGATCATTTCCAATACTGCCGATTGGCAGGCATCGGGTGGAAAAAGATTTGAAGACGTGCTGGGGAAAACCGACTTCGATACTTACCCGGCTGAATTAGCGGTTCGCTTTTGGGCTGATGATAAGGTGGTCCTTGATTCGGGCCAGCCGGTTATCGATCGTGAAGAACTCGGTCTTGATTCGCAAGGTAATAGAATCTGGACGTTGACTACCAAAGTTCCTCTGCGCGATAAAGGGGGGCAGATTGTAGGGTTGGTAGGGATTGGCCACGATACTTCAGACCGCAAACAGGCGGAAGAGGAATTGCGCCGGGCCAAAGACGATCTCGAAACGGTCCTGCTTAAACTCCAACAGTCGCTTGAGCGCGAAACACTGCTGGCAAGCACCGATGGCTTGACCGGTTTGTGCAACCACCGCCATTTTTTCGAACTTGCCGCGCGCGAATTCCAATCTGCCGTACGGTATAAGTATCCGCTGGCCTTTGTCATGTTTGACCTGGATTATTTTAAACAGATCAACGATACGCTTGGGCATACCACCGGTGATAAGCTACTGGTCGATGTGGCGCAGGCTGCCGCGGCGCATGTGCGCGCCTCCGATCTGGTGGCGCGTTACGGCGGGGATGAATTCATTGTCCTATTGCCTCATGCCAGCGCGCAGCAGGCGCTGGTCGTGGCGGAGCGCATTCGGACGAGTGTGGCAGCCATATTCGTGGATGGCCTCAGAGATGATCAAGAACCGTTTACTGTCATGCTGAGCATGGGCATCACCGAAATGCGGCCTAAACCAGCGGACGATAACCTGGAGCGCATCATCCGGCGCGCCGACGATGCTTTATATAAAGCGAAACGCACCGGACGCAACCGCGTGGAAATCTGGGCCGGCTCAGAACCGACGGACCATTGACCTATTGATTTTTGAATAACGATAGTCGTTAGTTGTGTCATAATGGGGGCATGAGACGAAAAGGGATAGATGCACAACTGGCCGTAATCCGGCAACGTGGTTTGGCCTTGCTCCAACGGGGGAAGAAGACCCAGGAAGTTGCGGAGCTGTTGAACGTAACCATGCGGGCGGTTCAACGGTGGAAGTATGAAGCGAAACGCCCCAGGAAGAAGGCGGCACGACCGCCGGGGCGGCCCAGGAAATTGTCGGCAAAACAGGTGCAGCGGCTGGAAAAGGCTCTGGATCGAGGGGCGTATGAGTTCGGTTACGCCGAAGATTACTGGACCTTGGACCGGATTGCGCATGTGATCTGGGAGCTGTTTGAAGTTCGTTACACCACCAGCGCCGTTTGGCACGTGATGCAGCGGATGGGCTGGAGCAGCCAACGGCCTCAACGGGTGCCGCTGCAGCGGGATGATGAAGCGATCGCCAGGTGGAAGGAGGAAGAGTTGCCGAGGATAAAAAAAGTCTCGCCAACTGGGCGCTACCCTCGGACTGGAGGATGAAACTGGCTTTTCCATGGTGTCGCCACTGAAGCGGACTTGGTCGCGGCGAGGGCAAACCCCCAAGCGACGGACCAGCATCGCCCACAACGAGCGTCTCAATCTGTTGGGAGCGCTGCTGATTTCGCCGAAGGGCAGAAAGATAAAGCTGAGCGTTCAATCGTATTGGCATTCTCTGACTGGAACAGAGGTGATCGCCTTCCTGCAACAACTCCTGCGGATCGTGTCGGGACCCCTGGTGCTGGTTATCGATCGACATCCGATTCATCGGCGCCAGATGGTCCGTGAGTTTATCGCTGAGCAAGAACGTCTGCACGTCTTCTTCTTTCCTGTCGCAGCTCCGGAGCTTAATCCGCAGGAATATGTGTGGACCCAAGTCAACGAATACATTACTGGAACAGCGCCGCATAACAGTGATGAACTTCAAGCGAATGTCTTTGCCGGGATTGCGCGAACCCGCAATTCCAAAAAGCGTCTGCGGGCCTGTCTCGACCATTCACCCGTAAAGTGGACTCTATGATCACGACTTACTTTTTTCAAAAATCAATAAAAGGATTGCTTTTCACACTACCTGAATCAAACACGGAGGCTTGAATTCAAGTCTCCGTGTTTTTGTTGGAAAGAATTTTTGACAGCTGGATATATTTCCTAAACCAACCTCGCCCTACCCGCCCCATCTGTCGCTTTCCGCAACCCTGAACCCTCAAAAAGCACAAAGGGGGGAACACAGGGCTTAGAACAGCGGACCTTCGGATGACACCCTGCCCAAATCCGACGAACCCCAGTCGTATTTGGGCAGGGATGGGGTAGGGCTAAGCCGCGGCCGCCTTCTTATGCGTGGGTGTCTTGCGTTCACTCAGGCGCGTGCCGCCGACCATTTCGTACTGCGACGAGTCGTCGCCGTAATTGCCTTTGATGCCATTGCGGACTCGTTTCACCTTCTCCCATATGGCCTCATATAGCGCGTCGCGCTGGTTGCGCAGGTCGGTTAGCTGGGCCTCAAAGGTATTCATTTCGGGTTACTACTCAGCCCAAGATGGGCTCTAACGAAAGATTAGTGTAGGTCATACAAACGCCAGTTAAGATTGAGAAGATGAGCGAATTCCATTTGCCAACGCAAGCCGAAGTACAAGCTGCCTATCGAGAAGGGGAAGGTGCAGTGGTAGCTTTGTTTGATAAGATGGTGGCGAATAGCCGGGCAATGGAAGCCAGGATACAGGCGCTTGAAGACCGGTTGAATAAAGATAGCCATAACAGTAGTCAGCCACCGACGAGTGACCCTGGAAGGGCGCAGGGCGTTGGGCTGAAGAAAGTACGCAAACATGGATTGCGACACAAGAGTGGAAAGCAAAGTGGTGGTCAGTTTGGGCATGTTGGGTGTCGATTGGAACCAGTTGCCAAGCCAGATCATGTTGAGATTCATGCGGTAGTGAGATGTCATCACTGTCGGGCTTCGTTGGAAGGGGTGGAAGTACACGAATACGAGAAGCGGCAAGTATTTGAAGTTCCGCCGGTGAAACTGGAAGTGACCGAGCATCAGGCTGAGATCAAAACCTGTCCGCAATGTGGGGAGGTCAGCGAAGCCGAGTTTCCCACAAATGTTACTCAGAAAACGCAGTATGGGCCACGTTTGCGAGCGCAGATCGTGTACTTCAACGAATACCATTTCATTCCGTTGGATCGTACGACGGAGATTATTGCGGAGTTATATCAGCAGCCAGTGTCGGAAGGGACTGTGGTAGCTGCGGCTGCAGAAGTAGCCAAGCGGGTGAAGCCGGTGAATGAGAAGATCAAAGACCACCTGACCCAAACCGAAGAAGCCGTACGATTCGATGAAACTGGCATGCGGGTAAGCGGGAAGTTGAAGTGGCTGCATTCGGCCAGTACTGAACAAGCCACTTACTATGAGATCCATGCCAAACGGGGGCAGAAGCGATGGATAAGATCGGGATTTTACCCAAGCGTATCGGCTGGTGCATTCACGACTTCTGGAAGGCCTATCTGAAGTACCTGGCGGCCAAACACGCCTTGTGCAATGCTCAACGCCCTGCGCCCTTTCAGGGTCTCCTACGCGAGCTGATCTTCCTGGTGGAACGCTATCTGCAAAGCTGGGCCAGTGCAATGATCCAGTTGTTATTGGAAATCAAACAAGCCGTCGAAAGCGCTAAACGCATTGGGCAGGCGGCCCTCCCGGCCGAACAGATCACCGCCTTCGATTCGTGCTATGACCAGATTGTCACACAAGGCTTGTTGGCCAACCCGCCGCCCCAGCCAGCACAAGAACAACCCCGCAAGCGCGGCCGGATCAAGCAAAGCCTTGCAAAAAACCTACTGGATCGGCTGAGAGATCACAAGCTCAAAGTGCTGGCGTTTATGTATGATTTTAAGGTGCCGTTTGACAATAACTTGGCCGAGCGGGATATCCGCATGGTCAAGGTGCAACAGAAGGTTTCGGGCGGTTTCCGCAGTGAGGATGGCTCAGAGATCTTTTGCCAAGTGCGCAGTTACATCTCAACTGCTCGCAAGAATGGGCAATCCATCTTGGATGCACTTTATCAGGCCTTGACTGGTACTCCTTATTCACCAGCTTTCATCGCCGCTTCGGCGGCTGAGTAGTAACCATTTCGGATTGAAGCGGGGTTGCCTGAGTAAGGTCGCCTGAAAGCATGTCGCTGGTCAGGTTGCCAAAGGCCACCTTTTCGCCAATCTCCTTCCAGGCATCGAGAACTGCCTGGGCTTGTTCGAGCACATCGGTTGGATAAGCTTTTGCGGGCATAACTGCATTCCTCCTGTAGGGTGAAATTGTCTTTCATCCGGGGCACACCCCCCAGACTTGTCTAGATTATCTGAGGCCGTGGTCAATTTGTCAATTCCTAATGAGATAAAGTTAGTGGACTTACAAAACCGGCTGAATACCGATCAGGCTGGTGAGCTTACCGATTGACTCAGTAATGCCACCGACTAAATCGGAAGGGTTACCAACTATACTGAGAGCGGGCATAAATTGCGGTTTTAAGAAACGGGGACTAAAGTTTTGGTAAGATGGGGCCATGACCATTCACCT
>Ga0209039_10004095_pt1 | contig 10873 bp, 10 predicted proteins | sample BogFormECP12_OM1_FD_188238 | JGI IMG/M metagenome (GOLD analysis project Ga0209039, IMG submission 188238) | Bog forest soil microbial communities from Calvert Island, British Columbia, Canada - ECP12_OM1 (SPAdes) (version 2) | ecosystem: Environmental > Aquatic > Freshwater > Wetlands > Bog ... | reverse complement strand
ATCTATTTGTACGGTGTTGCCTCGGAGAAACCTGAACGGAAAGAACTTGATTGGATACGTGAAGGCGACTACGAAAGACTTGCTGAAATGATTGTCAAGCCTGAACGCAGACCTGATTATGGACCTGCCAAGCCTCATCCAACAGCAGGAGCAACGGCTACTGGCGCACGCAGAGTAATGGCGGGTTTCAACGTTAACATTGGAACGGCAGACATGAAAGTCGCCAAGAAAATCGCTAAAGCCCTGCACGGAAGCAAAGGCGGCTTTTCTAACGTGAAAGCCATGGCGGCATACATTCCTGAGAAGAACATGGCACAAATTGGGATGAGCATAACTGATTTTGAAAAAACGCCGCTCTATCGAGTTTATGAAACACTCAAAGTAGAGTGCGAAAGATACAACGTACCAATAATCAGCTCAGAATTTTGCGGCATGGCCCCCCTAAAAGCTCTGATCGACACAGTTGGGTATTATCTTAAAGTTGATGATTTGTCAGAGGAACGCGTACTGGAAATCGCTGTGCGCGATGCCATTGAGAAAGGCGGTTCGTTTGAGTAGACGCGTCAAATCAAGAACTAGAGAAAAAGTGGACTTGGTCATCGTAAACGCAGATGAGCTTCTAACGCTTGCCGATGAGAGTCAAAAACCGCGCACAGGCAAACGAATGCAGGAGCTGGGAATAATACGTGACGGAGGCGTGGCCATAAAAGATGGCAGAATCGTCGCCGTCGGAAAAACCGCCGATGTCGCGGGAGCGTTCAAAGCTGAAAACGTGATTAGCGCGAACGGAGAGGTTGTGCTTCCCGGCTTTGTTGACCCTCACACGCATCTGATTTTCGCCGGTTCAAGAGAGGACGAGTTTCAAATGCGGATTGCAGGTGCTCCATACTTGGAAATCCTCAAGGCGGGCGGAGGCATTTTAAGAACTGTCAAGGAAACCAGAAGAGCCAGCTTCGAAAAACTCGTCGAGAACGGCACGAAAACACTCGATGCAATGCTCGAGCATGGAACAACAACTATCGAAGCCAAAAGCGGCTACGGTTTGACCACAAAAGACGAAATGAAAATGCTCGAAGTAGTCCAACGCTTAAATCAGCTTCATAGCGCGGACATTGTTCCCACGTTTCTGGGAGCTCACGCCATTCCACCCGAATATTCAAACAGTCCTCAAGACTACGTGAGCCTAGTCACCGAAGAAATGATTCCCAAGGTGACAGCGAAGGGATTGGCTGAATTCTGCGACGTTTTCTGCGAAAGAGGCGTTTTCAACCTAGAACAGACTAGACGCATTTTAACTGCTGGCAGAAATTCGGGCCTGAAGCCCAAAGTGCATGCAGATGAGATGAGCCGTCTCGGTGGAGCAGAACTCGCTGCCGGAATCGGCGCGGTTTCCGCAGACCACCTGCTTTTCTCTTCCAAAGAAGGCATTGAAGCTATGGCTGACAAAGGCGTCATTGCCACGTTGCTTCCGGCCGCAGCTTTCAGTCTAATGACCAACAGATATGCAGATGCTCGAGCAATGATTAACCTCGGAGTTCCGATAGCTCTAGGAACTGACTTCAACCCGAACTGTTGGATTGAAAACCAACAGTTGACCATAGCACTTGCCTGCCACTTCATGAAACTGACCCCCGCCGAAGCGATAACAGCAGCCACAATAAACGCGGCTCACGCCATAAGCCGGGAAAAGGAGGTTGGTAGCTTGGAACCTGGAAAAAAGGCGGATGTAACAATACTAGACATCCCCAACCACAAGTTCCTGGGCTACCGGTTCGGCATAAACCTCGTCGACAAAGTAATCAAGAATGGAAGACTCGTTATCGACATGGAAGCAAACCACAACGAGTTTCGAATACTCGATAAACAGAAAATGTAGAGATGAAAACATTCTTCATCAGACAAGTCATCTCTGAGTCTTGGACAAAGAATTAAAGAGTGCCTTGGCATTCTTCGATTAGGTGCTGCCGTTGGTTGAGTTAGAAAAACCTGTTCATTGTTTGACTGGAACCGATCTTCATTGCAAGAACTGGCAGATTGAGGGCATCCTGCGAATGCTATGCAACGTGGTTGATCCAGAGGTGGCCAAGGATCCCGATAAACTCATCGTCTACGGAGGAACTGGAAAAGCCTGTCGAAACTGGAAGTGTTTTGACAAAATAGTCGAAACACTAACGGAACTGAAACCAGACGAGACAATGCTTGTACAAAGCGGAAAACCCGTAGCCGTCTTTAGAACCCACAAGTGGGCCCCAAGAACCCTCATTGTTAACTCGATGCTTGTTCCGAAATGGGCGACCTGGGACTACTTCTACGAACTAGAACAAAAGGGATTAATCATGTACGGACAGATGACCGCAGGATCATGGGCCTACATCGGAACACAAGGCATTCTTCAGGGCACGTACGAAACATTAGCAGCCGTCGCAAAAGAGCATTTTGCAGGGAGCCTCCGAGGAAAATTAGTTCTGACAGCAGGTCTAGGCGAAATGGGAGGTGCCCAACCCCTAGCAACCACAATGAATGACGGCATAGCACTGGTGGCAGAAGTGGATAGACGAGCGATCGAAAAAAGAATCAAATACAAGTACCTAGAAACATGGACCGAAAGCTTAGACGAAGCCATTGAACTGGCTCTAGAAGCAAAACAGCAACAGATTCCAAGAAGCATCGGTCTGCTCGGCAACGCGGCCGAGGTTCATCCTGAACTTCTCAAGAGAGGCATAATTCCAGACGTTCTAACTGACCAAACAAGTGCCCATGACCCTTTGAACGGGTATTATCCCGCCGGCATGAGCATGGAAGAAGCAGATGAGCTGAGGAAGACTGACCCCCAAGAATACTGCAAACTAGCCAACAAAAGTATGCGAATACATGTTGAAACCATGGTCAAAATGATGCGGAAAGGTGCAATAACCTTTGATTATGGCAACAATCTAAGGGAACAAGCCTACAAGGCGGGCTTCAAAGACGCCTTTGCTTACCCCGGCTTTGTGCAGCGATATGTAAGACCATTGTTCTGTGAGGGAAAGGGTCCTTTCCGATGGACTTCGCTTATTGGAAGCTCTGAAGATATACACAAGCTGGACGAAGTGATTCTGAAAGATTTCGCTTATAATAAGGAGTTATGTCGTTGGATAGAGAAAGCACAGAAAGAAGTGAAATTCCAAGGCCTCCCCGCAAGAGTGTGCTGGCTCGGCTTTGGTGAAAGAGCAAGATTCGGAAAAACAATCAACGACATGGTTGCCGACGGAAGCCTCTCCGGGCCAATCTGGATCGGTCGAGACCACCTCGACGGCGGAAGCGTTGCCTCCCCCAACCGCGAAACAGAAGGAATGAAAGACGGAAGCGACGCAATCGCCGACTGGCCCATCCTGAACGCTCTCCTAAACGCTGTTGGAGGAGCCACATGGGTGAGCGTGCATCACGGAGGAGGCGTCGGGATAGGATACAGCATTCACGCAGGAATGTGCCTCGTAGCCGACGGAACCAAAGAAATGAAAAAAAGAATACTGACTGTCCTCACAACAGATCCTGGAATGGCAATAGTCAGACATGCAGACGCCGGGTACGAAAAAGCCCAGAAAATCGCAAAAGAAAAGCACATCAAAATGCCAATGCTGAAATAGATGCTGCCTATCTAAAACGCCTTGAACCAACTTCCTTAAGAAGCTTGTCTAACGTAGCATAGAAACGCGAACATTCTGAAGGGTTGCTTGAAACAAGAACACAAGAACTAGGCATAATGTGTTAAGCTGGGGCCTCCGCGGAGTCTGAAATGAAAAATAATCTTTATCTTTGCCCAAACTTGGCTGAAACTTCAACCATAAAGAGCCGAGGGACATTGCGAATCAGGTTAGTTGGCAGTTGCTGCATTGACTATTCTGAAACCAGAAGCCCTGCGCAACCTATTCATGATTGCCAACCCGAGCCCCTCGAGGGGTACACCCTCAGCAATAACAATATCCACACTTTCTAAATCAAACTCCCTAAGCCTCGCAAACAAGTTCTGAGCAACGCTGGTAAGATCGCTCCTACTGCCCAAAGACTTCACTGAATCAGCTTGATAACGACCCACGGTTTCATCAGTGCCCAACACTCCCACCTTGCTTCCTCTATTGCTATAAAAAGCAACCAATTCCTTCATCTTGTCGACCAAAGCAGGCAATGGACCTTCCACAACAATCACCGCGACGTTAGGCGCATAATGCTTGTGTTTAACTCCAGGCGAACGAACCTTCTCAACGGACCAAGGCTTCTCCGCCGCTACAGCCACGTTGAGCTCAATTCTGCCGATGACCTCTCTTAAAGACTCAATTGTCACTCCTCCAGGGCGCAACACCTCAGGGGGATCGACTGTGATGTCCAAGACAGTGGATTCGACGCCAACAACCGTGGGACCTGAATCCAAGACGGCGTCGATTCTTCCGTCCAAATCCTCCAAAACATGTTGAGCCGTGGTCGGACTTGGCTTGCCCGCAAGGTTAGCGCTGGGGGCAGAAATTGGAAGCTGGCTCTCCCGTATTAGAGTCAAGGCAACGTTGTGTCTTGGCATTCTGACTGCAACAGTGTCAAGCCCTGCCACAGTAACGTCGGGCACTGTTCTTGATCGCTCCAAAACCAGAGTCAAAGGTCCAGGCCAAAATGCTTTCATCAATTTTTCAGCTTTAACAGGAATCTCTTTGGCTACTCTATTAACACCTTCCACACTTGCGACATGCACTATGGGCGGATTGTCCAGCGGACGTTTCTTCGCCGCAAAAAGTTTCAAAACTGCATCTCGATTCAAGGCGTTAGCCCCCAGGCCATAGACAGTTTCAGTAGGAAAAGCAACCAGTCCGCCAGATCTTATGATATCAACTGCGACACGCACTTTCTCGATTTCGGGCGTCCTAGCATCTACCTTTAGCAATACTGTTTTCTTCATCTGACAAGGCTAGAACGAAATTTCTGCTTTTAAACCTCATTGAAGCGAAACAGAAAATTGAGAAAAAGCGGCTGTTACACGACGTAACGGTCGATGATTTTCTTCATGCCTTTGGGCGCGGCCTGCTTGGCAGCAAGTTGCTTCAAGATTGACATGACTTGCGGTTGAAAACGAGCAATGTCCGTTAGGCTCACAAGGCCCACGATTCTTTTTCCATTGACAACAGGCAGTTTCTTAATCTTCATCTGGAACATCAGCTTTACTGCTTCTCCCAAATCCATGGTCGGCTCAGCAACGACTAGCGGACTCGTCATCACATCCTTCACTCTCATTTTGACTGCGTCTTTGCCCCCTGCGACGATTCGCTTCAAGATGTCCCTTTCAGTCAGTATTCCCATGGCCTTACCCTTCCTGATAGCAATCAGACACCCAATCTCGAACTTGTTCATGACGTCTGCAGCTTCCTTAACCGTTACACCATCATCAATAGTCACAACTTCCTTAACCATCACGTCCTCGACTTTCAGCGTGATTTCGCTTTCTTTCTCCTTACTTTCATCCTGCGCCAAACTAATCCCCTGTCTCAATAATGGCCTAACCGTTATATGAATTCTGGATTATAGCTCCGTATCGCCGCTCAGTTTAGGGGCTTTAAACCCTTTGACTATTGCCTCTATCTCTCTTCTAACTGGAATAGTTGCTTTCTCAAATTTCTCCTTAGGCTTAGCAAAAGGCTTCGTCGCGTCGACTCCAACCTTCGTTGTTGAGCCCGTTTCCTGATCAGCTGAAGAGTCCAATGTTGAACCGCGAGCGTTCTTGATGATAATCAAGTCTTTGCTTGCCTGAAACCGTGTAGCAATAGCCCACTCAACGTTTGATGGGTCATAAACATCGATGTCTCCATCAACCACAACCGCATGCTTCAAGCTTGGATGAGCCGCAAACGCTGCCAACAACGCATTCTTACCATCACCGTCAAGTTGTTTCTCAACGGAGACAACTGCATGTAACCACCCGCAGCCTCCGACGGAAAGGTTAACGGCGTAAACTTTTGGAACGACTTTTGAAACGGCTTCCCAAATGAGCACTTCATGCGGAACCCCCATTAGAAGCCTGTGCTCCGAACCGGATGGTATCAATCCATGATAAACATAGTCTTCCCGCTCAGTGACACGGACGACGGTGACGACAGGCTGCTTCCTCTGCACGTCATATGTTCCCGTGACATCCACGAAGGGACCCTCAACAACCTCCTCCGAAGCAGAAATCCTCCCTTCAAGAACAACTTCTGCATCCGCAGGAGCCAAAGCATTAACGCTCCCGCATTCAATTAAACGCAGATTTCCATCCATCAATGCATTTGCCACATGAAACTCACAGACACCAAAAGGAAGAGGCGACGATGCAGCCAACAAAATAGCGGGGTTCACACCAACAGAAATGGATACTTCCAGATCCTTCTTAGCCTCTTGGGCCATTCGCCACAGCCTAAAAAGATGCCTAGGAACAAGTCGTATAGCCAAGTGATTCCTATTCAAAACCTGAAGGCGATGCACCGAAACATTCTCGATTTTTCCGTCAAGGCTTTTTGCGTAAACAACCGCCGAAGTGATATACGGAGCCGCGTCTTTCTCGAAATGCGTCAGAATTGGAAGACTTGACAGGTCAACAGCCTTACTTGCCTTCAAAGCGCTGTCTCTTATCACCCTTGCTTTCTTCGGCGAATGCCACGCCCTGATGAGTTTGTCGTGAAGACTATCTTGGCCAACGTCAAGGGCCCTGCAAATCCTTTTCCTCGTTCCACAAACGTTCGTAACAACTTTCCTCTTGTTCCCTTGCACTTTCTCAAAAAGAAGAATCGAACCCTCACTTTCAAGGCTCCTCGTAATGTAGGAAATGTCAAAACGTGTACGGACCTGATCTTTCACGTGAAGAACCTCTCCCTTTTCTTCACAATTATCGAGGAAGTCTCTGAGGCTCATTCAATCAACCCCTCACTTTGTGGTTCACTCTGGGCAACTTTCTCTATCAGTTTCCCGAAAACTGAATGAGCCTTCTTCTCTTCAACCGATTCCAAATAGACCGAAACTAATGCAATCTTGCCTTTCAACTCCGCCAAATTCTCAGCAAACATTCGGGCCGAAACCGTGTTCCTATCCCCTACGATAATGGACGATGTAAGTCCCCCTAGCATATCCTTAGGCTTCGGAACAGCAATCGCCAGAGTTCCAAGCTTATCCTCCCTTTCACTTAACAAAACAAAACATGAATTCCTGGCTTCAACGTAAACCGCAAGAAACAGCTTATCCTCATCTAAAACTTCAGTTCTCGCTACTCTGGCGCGTTCCATGCTGATTCTCCATTGTCTGTTAGTAGCATCGCTTATTCACTATTTATCACTTTCAAAAGTGAAAAAACACCTAAATTACACACGGATACCCCAAGAAGATTCATGAAATCCTTGAAAATGCGTTTACCAAGCTAGAATGGACACAACGAGCGAAGATCCTTTCAAAACACTCATGACCCTGTGCTGACTTTGAAATTTATAGGTTTTAGAAAAGTTTCCTGAAAGAAGCCAAATCGATGTTGTCTTCTGTAACAGCGATTTCTTTCATGTTCTTGTCCAGCTTGACTTTTCCGAATGCAAGCACGCATATATCGCTTGAGACGGGGGTTGAAATCTTTAAGGTTTTCCTGAGATAGTCGACTTCCTGGAGGACTCCTACGCCCAGAAACTTACGGTTTGAATCGTACATCCCTGCTAGTAGGCCTTCTTCTTCGCCTTTGCGAGCCACAAGAACCTTCTTTTTCGTGGAATCCTCAACTTTCTTGATGTTGTCTTCATCTATCCATCGTCTTCTCCCGATGACAACGCAAACTTTGTCGCTCAGTTCAGACAGGTGAAGGGGCTTCATACCTAACAAACCACAAATCTTGCTCGCTTGCTTGGCACTCATGCGGGTCTTACACACATCCAATAGTTCGCTTCCTTCGATTTTTATCCAGCTCAGAGACAGTGACTGCACTTTCGAGTTCCCCAGATACTTTATGTAACCGAGTTCCCGCAGACTTCTCCGCTTTTCGATATCTCTCTGCCTTATCACAGGAGGCGATTCCAATAATATTTTCTTGAATCTCTCAAGACGACTAATCAGCGGTGCAAGCTCGTCTTTCAGCTGAATATAGAAAATAACGTCAGGATTTAGCGCTTCGACAAGCTGCGTTTTGTAGTTCACGGCGCAGTCTCCTTCTATCCAGCCATCAGTGTTGATCAAAACAGACTCAGCGCCCCTAGCCAAAGCTTCCTTCTTCAATTCGACCAAGGCTGCGATCACCTTGTCAGTAGCTCGGGCTGGTGAGGTTTCCCCTATGAACGCAGCGTTCCTCGCGCGCAAGTTGAACAAATCCGTTATTTGCCGAACAACGAATGCATAAGCGACTGTTGAGGGAGGACCTATGTCTGACTGCCCTAGATCCCCATCTAACACCACTGTCTTCATTTTTTTGTTCAGCATCATGTTCACGAGATAAGTGCAGAAGCTCGTTTTCCCCGAGTCCGCATTACCCAGGACCATTGCTGTAACAGGTCTTGTTTCCAAATTGAGAAATTCTTCACAAGATTTAATCCATGATGAAGGAACAGTATTGCCTTCAACTTCCTCGATGGAACCAGTGTCTCCTAATGCAATATTAAAGGCCGCTGCCTCATCGACAGCAAACGGAAGTCTCTTGCCTTCTCGTACCACAATCTTGGCTACATTACTAATCTTGAAGCCAAATGCTTCCACTTTGCCCGAAGTTACAGTCACTGACGCTGGTCCATCCACCAGCAAAGTGTTACCCTTCTTAACTGTTTTGTCCATCAGCTTTCCTCCTTTGGAAACTGTAGCCTGATCTGCCAGCTATTTGTATGGCTGAAACAATATCTCTCAAGCCTCTTCTATGCTTTTCACCGTTCAGACTGCGGTTTGTGCCTGATTCACTCACACTCTCCAACGATACGTCAGAAGGCAAGGTTTCATCCAAAGCGCAGAGCAGACTCTCCCTGCACTGAGGAACTCCATCCCCAACCTTGACTGTGATGCAGGCCTGACATTCGCCTCCAACATTTCCGACGATATCGCTTATTCTAGCCACTGTTTCCCCAACGCTAAAACAGTTCTCTGTCTCTATAACCTTTCCATCCGCAAGAACTGCCAACCCAAACACTTCACCAGGATCTACTCCGACTGTAATTTTCTCAAAAAACTCCTTTCCCTGGATGATTCGCACTGCTTCATTTATGACGGCTTCCAGCCGCATCCCTTCTCGGATGACGAGTACCCTCTGATGTTTTATCAGAGTTTTCTCCTTTTCGGTTGTGAGTACAACCTCGATTTCTATCGGGATTGATTCATGAGGAGTCAAACTCAGAAAAGACACGTTCTTCTTTTTCAGCTCGTTGACGATCAAATAGTAATCTTTGCCCGAGACAGTGACTACAGCTATCTTCGATTTCATAGTGGCAATCCTGTTTTTGCAGGCTTGGGAACGCAAAACAAATTATTAGTTTCGCCGTTTATATCTCTTGACGTGTCCAAAAGTGCAGGGTCCTATCCCAACCGGCTGTAAGCCCCTCGACAAGTACCTTGGCGGAGGTCTTCCATGCGACACCATCACCCTTGTTTATGGTGAAGAGGAAACAGGAAAAACAACGTTTGCGATACAATGTGCCGTGAATTGCGCAAAAATGGGGCAAAAGACATTATTCATCGATTGCGACAACAGTTTCTCTGTTCAGCGACTAAACCAGATGACGATGAAACGATTTGATTCGATAGCTGAACTCATCATTCTGACTAGGCCCAACGATTTTCTTGAACAAGCAGTTATCATGGACCGGTTGGCAGAATACGTCACAAAGAACTTCTCGCTCACAATTGTCGATACGTTCACGTCGTTGTACCGCCTGAGAGTTTCAGAATATCCATCGAAAACGTTTGAGCTGAATCGTGAACTTAACAGGCAACTTGCGGTCTTGGCGCAAACTGCTAAGACTAAAGGAATTCCCGTTCTCATAACGAGCCAGGTCCACAGCGTTCTGAACGACCTTCCAGCTGCAGTAGAACCAGTCGCAACCAGAGTTCTGGAATTCTGGTCCAGCACGATCATCGCACTTAAACCCACTGAAAACCCGCAGACAATACGAATGACTCTTGAAAAAAACCTTTCTGGGCAAGAAGTGAAAACTTGGAAAACAGCAATTGAAGAATCAGGTATTCACGACTGCTATGGCCACTAGATGGAGGATGCTCAGGTGGAACTCATCAAATTGGTTATCAACGCGATAATATTCATACTTCCAGCATATTGCGCCAATGCGACGCCGGTTATCGCGGGAGGCGGGTTGCCTATTGATTTGAACCGTAAGTTTTTCGATGGAAAACCCATTTTCGGAAAAAACAAGACCTTTCGAGGTTTTTTCTTCGGATTCGCTGTTGGCACATGCGTTGGTCTCTTGGAAAGCGTAGTCTTCAACTACTCAGCCGCGTTCGGTCCGTTGCTGTCGCTGGGGGCGTTGTCAGGCGACCTCGTAGGAGCTTTTTTAAAAAGGAGACTTGGAATTTCTCCAGGCGATCTCCTGCCTGTCATAGATCAAGTTGACTTCGTAGTGGGAGCCCTCGCTTTTTCACTATTGTTGCCTTCGCCTTCGCCATCCTGGCAGCTCGCCGTGACGGTTCTTTTGCTGACACCGCCAATCCATCTATTAACGAATTTTGCAGCCTACAAACTCAAACTGAAACGAAACCCATGGTAAGAATCAATTCTATGCTCCATTGAGCTTCAAACGTATGGTAGCTTCAACAGCTACGTAGGACAGAAACAATAATGTAATGCCTATCAGAAGCATCATGTACGCTTGTCTTGGCTTATACACGTATCTTGTGCTCTGATATACCATCATCA
>Ga0209039_10004094_pt1 | contig 10878 bp, 8 predicted proteins | sample BogFormECP12_OM1_FD_188238 | JGI IMG/M metagenome (GOLD analysis project Ga0209039, IMG submission 188238) | Bog forest soil microbial communities from Calvert Island, British Columbia, Canada - ECP12_OM1 (SPAdes) (version 2) | ecosystem: Environmental > Aquatic > Freshwater > Wetlands > Bog ... | reverse complement strand
TGCGTGCAGGCGATAACCGGCCGCCGCCAGGCTTTCGGCTGCCCCGGATTGGCGGTCGATCAGCACCACCACATCCTGCACCTCCAGGCCGGCCTCGAACAGCTTTGTGATTGCTTCAAATTTACTCCCGCCGGTGGTAGCCAGGTCGTCAATGACCACCACCCGCTCGCCAGTCAGGTAAGCGCCTTCAATTTCGGCCCGCGTACCGTAGCTCTTAACATCTTTGCGCGGATACACCATCGGCCAGCCGCTTTTCAAGCTAATGGCAGTCGCAATTGGCAGAGCGGCGTAGGGCAGGGCAGCCAGGCGGTCGAACTGCAGCGTTTTCAAGACCGGCAGGTAGGCCGCCGACACTTCATCTAATAAACCGGGATGTGAGACCAGTTGGCGCAAATCGATATAAATGGGCGACTCCAGCCCGGATTTGAGTGTAAATTTGCCAAAGCGCACGCATCCGGCTTTGAGCAGCCCTTCAGCCAGCGCGGCGGGTGGCTCGGATTGGATAGGCCCGCCCAAAGGTTGCGCAGCCGCCCGTTCAAGCTGGGCCTGCCGCCAGGCCAGGCGTTCCCGGCGCAGGTAGGAGAGCAGTTGCTCGGCCGTCTGGCGCTGGTTATCCGCACGCGCAAATGAGCGTGAGACCGGGATCAACAGACCCAAACCGTCCTCCCGCAGACCGGCTTGCAATGCCGCCGCCAGATCGCCGCCCTGTGTTCCCACGCCGGGCGCCAATATCCATAAATTGGGTGCAATCCGCCGCACGCGTTTGAGCGCTTCCGGAAAAGTGGCGCCCACCACCAGCCCAATGGCATCCGCTGTGTTCCAATCTTCCGCCAGGCAGGCCACCTGTTCGTACAGGCACAGGTTGGAGAGCTCTCCTCCTAAAGGCAGGTCTTGCAAATCCACCGAACCCGGGTTCGAGGTTTTACACAGCAGGAAGACGCCGTGGGCCGGATCGGCCAGGTAAGGCTGCAGGCTATCGTAGCCCAGGTAGGGATTGAGCGTGATGGCGTTGGCGCCCAGCAGGTCGAAAGCTGAATGGGCATAGGCCTCAGCGGTTGAAGAAATGTCACCGCGTTTGGCATCCAGGATGACCGGGATGTCCTCCGGAATGGCTTCAATCACTTCCTGCAGCGCTTTCCATCCATCCGGGCCCAACGCTTCGAAGAAGGCGGCGTTGGGTTTGAAGGCGGCTGCCAATGGGGCGGTCGCCTCGATCAGGCGCAGGCAAAATTCTTTGGCTGCGCCGGCCGTGGCTGCAGGCAAGTCGGACGGGTGCGGGTCCAGCCCGATGCACAGCAGCGAATCGATCGATTGGGCGCGAGATTGTAAGGCAGAGAAGAAGCTGGTCATGTTTTCCTTTATCTTTCGGTGAATTTGACGACCGGTTCAGGTCGTTTGGGCAGCCAAGGCCGGCAACCGATCCGAAGCGCCGCCGCTCAGGCCTTGCCGAGCACCAGCGCCAGCAGCGCCATGCGGATGTAGAGGCCGTATTCCATTTGCCGGAAATAGGCTGCGCGCGGGTCATCATCCACTTCCATAGAAATTTCGTTGAGGCGCGGCATGGGATGCATCAGGATCATTTTCTGCTTGGCGTCGCGCATCAACTCTGGGTTGATCACATAGGCGTTTTTCACCGTCTCGTAGATATCGGGATCGTCAAAACGTTCCTTTTGTACGCGGGTAACGTATAAAACGTCTGTGCCGGGTAAAACCTGTTCGAGGGTGGTGTACTCGCTTTGTGGGATCGATTTTTCTTGCAGTTCAGCGATGATCCCGGCCGGCATGCGCAGCAGCTCAGGCGAAACATAATTGATCTGGACTTGATACAGGCTGAGCAATCTGGCCAGTGAGTGCACCGTGCGGCCATATTTTAAATCGCCCACCATTGTAACCGTCAGGCCATCCAGCTGGTGCAGCTCTTCTTCTATCGTAAATAGATCGAGCAAGGCCTGGGTGGGGTGCTCGCCCGCACCATCGCCGGCGTTGATGATGGGCTTGCGGGCGTAATGTGCCGCCAGCGCCGCCGAACCGATTTCCGGATGACGCAGCACGATCACATCCGCGTAGGCTTCGAGGGTGCGCACGGTATCCGGCAATGATTCTCCTTTGGTGACGGAAGAATAGCGCACTTCGCTGATCGGGATAACGCTGCCGCCCAAGCGTTCCATGGCCGAGGTGAAGGAGGAGGAGGTGCGGGTGGAAGGCTCGTAAAATAAGTTGGCCAGGATCTTGCCTTTTAGCAGGTCAAAAGTGCCAATGCGGGTGACCATCTCACGCATTTCATGCGCCACGCTGGAAATGTAACTCAAATCTGCGCGGTTGAACTGCTTAACCGACAGGATATCCTTGCCGTAAAAAGGGGAGCTTTGGTGATCACCGAACGGCAGGAAGCTGTCTCTGTTGCGGTCAGGGGTGTGGTAAATGCCCATTTGTAAAAATCCTCCTATTCATCTGGTTCCATTCCATAATTAACCAGCAATCTTAAAAAAATCAAACACGAATAAGACGAATAAATCGAATATAACGAATAATGCTTATGGATTTTATAAAAAAATATTCGCCCTATTCGAAAAATTCGTCCCATTCGTGATGTTGAATTATTCATTGATTTCACCAGGTAAAAAAAGAGGAGAGCCTTTAAGAAGCTCTCCTCAAAAAGTAAACAAAATTCCCACAATAGAAAAAAACTGGTGTTTTCCGATTTTATCCTGGCCGGTGATTAAACGATAGCGTTGGTTTTGGGTGGTTCTTAATTGCATGTCGCCTGAATTATCGGCAAAACTGGTTTTCTGTCAAGGGCAAAATGAGAGACGCTTCCAAGTTGAGCTAATGATACCTTATTTTTTCATTTTATTTGTTTGACATTCTAAGCCTGAAATACTAAAATGGTTATGGTGACATTATTAATGAATGGCATCTGGCCTTCGGCGGATGACTTAAGGAGTTGCGGTGAGTCAGTGGGCGGGCAAATATGTAATCGGATTGACCGGAAACATCGGTACAGGTAAAAGCGTTGTCAGAAAAATGCTCGAACACCTGGGCGCCTATGGTATTGACGCGGACGCACTCTCCCATCGCGCCATCGCGCTAGGCGCTCCGGGCTACAAACCGGTCATTGAGACTTTTGGCCGCTGGATCCTGGACGGCGATGGGCAAATTAATCGCACCAAATTATCAAAATTAGTTTTTGACAACCCGGATGGATTGGTCTTGCTCGAAAAGATAGTCCACCCGCTGGTCAGCCAGGCAGTCGACCTGATTATTCAACGCTCGACCCAGCCGGTGATCGTAATTGAAGCCATCAAACTGTTGGAATCTGACCTGAGGAAAAACTGCGATTGCATCTGGGTTTCGTATGCCCCGCCGGATATCCAGCTGAATCGTTTGATGCGAAACCGCGGCATGAGTGAGGCGGATGCCCGCCTGAGGATTGCTTCTCAGCCACCTCAAGAACAAAAGGTCAGGCAGGCCAACGTGGTCATCCGAAACATGGCATCCTATGAAGATACCTGGCGGCAGGTGGGGGCAGCCTGGCAAAAGATTGGCCCGATAGCGCAGGCCACGACCCCGCTGCGCGCTCCCCCGGTCTTGGGTAGCGTGACTGCTCGCCCTGAAGCGCCAGCCTTAAGCAAGCCGCAGGGTGAGATCCGCGTGCTGCGTGGCAACCCGCGCCAATCCAAAGAGATTGCCGAGCTGATTAATCGTTTACGAAAAAGCAGCCAAAAACTTGGGCAAGACGATATTATGGCTGCTTTTGGAGAAAAAGCATTTTTATTGTTGCAGTTGGGTCAAAACCTGGTTGGGATCATTGGCTGGCAGGTTGAGAATCTGGTATCGCGTACCACCGATATCTACCTGGACCCACTGATGCCCCCGGACCTGGGTCTGCCGGCCTTAATCAGCGAAATGGAACGCGCTTCAAAAGACCTGCAATGTGAGGCGTCGCTGGTTTTCGTTCCAGTAGCGATGGCTCGCCTGGATGGTTTATGGAAGAATTTGGGTTATGACCGGAAAACCCCGCAAACCCTGGGGGTGCAGGCCTGGAAAGAAGCTGCGCGTGAATCGATGCCGCCCGAGACCGATTTATTTTTCAAGCAACTACGCGTGGATCGCGTTTTGCGACCGATTTAAACCTGAAATCGCAATGATCCTATGATGGCGAATTTACTGTGCCTGATCTGCTGAATGAGCTTGTATTTTTATTCCAACGGCTGAATTGGGTCAGCCTGTTGGACTTATTCCTGGTTACCCTGGTTTTTTTTACGATATTAATGATCGTGCGGGGCACCCAGGCCATGATGCTGATGCGCGGTGTAATTCTGCTGGCCATTGCGCTCAGCTTATTGACCAGCCTGGTCAACCTGCCGGCCTTTTCCTGGTTGATCCGCACCTCGCTGCCGGCATTGTTGTTTGCCATACCGGTCATCTTTGCGCCGGAGATCCGCCGCGCCCTGGAACGCCTGGGTCGGGCGGGCAGCGGCACCTTGTTCTACCGAAAAGATCCCAGCGCCGACCAGCTCATGCAGCAAGAAATATCCGGCGTCGTGGCGGCCTGCGCCCGGCTTTCGGCTCGCCAGCACGGCGCCTTGATTGTGCTGGCCAGAAATGACAATTTGCAGGAATACGTTCGAACGGGAGTACAGATAGAGGCCAAGCTGACCGCCGAGCTTTTATTGCAGGTTTTTTATCCGAACACGCCCTTGCATGATGGCGCGGTCATCATCTCGAACGGACGCCTGATCGCGGCGGCCTGTGTCATGCCGCTTTCAGCCAGCGGCATTCTCAACCGTACACCGGAACGGCAGATGGGTTTGCGCCACCGGGCCGCGCTGGGCATTTCAGAAGCCAGCGATGCCATCGCCGTGGTGGTATCCGAGGAGACCGGCTCGATTTCGATCGCTCAGGGCGGGCGCATGATCCGCCGTCTGGATAGTGAGCGGCTGCAGAATATATTGATGGCTTTCTACCGGCCTTCTGAGCTGGCGACTAACCCATTTAAAGCCTTTATCCATCTTTTTCAGCGTCCCGAAGCGGGCCACCGCCCGGAGGATTAGATGATTTCATTTTTACGAGATCTATGGAAAATCCTCCCAACGCTGTTATTGTCATTTGCGTTGGCCCTGGTAGTTTGGGTTTCCGCAGTAAGCGCCTCAGATCCGATGGTAAAGCAGGATTATCCTCATCCAGTGCCCATCAATCTGGTTGGCCAGGCCCCCAGTCTGGTGATTACAAGTCCTATGCCGACCTCGATTACTTTGAAGTTGAACGCTCCCCAATCACAATGGGATCAAATAACCAGCGAGTCAAACCCGATTCGAGCTTTTATCGACCTTTCTGGCTTGACAACTGGCACGCACACGGTCAGTATTCAGGTGCAGGGCATTAATCCGGCCGAGATTGTTTCTTATACACCCAGAACGGTGGATGTGGTGTTAGAGAGATTGAAAACTCAGGTGTTCCAGGTGCAGTTGGCCCAACAAGGCCAGCTTGCCATCGGGTACCAGGCCGGGACGCCCACTCTCAACCCGGACAGCGCCAGCATCAGCGGGCCTGAATCGGCCGTAAATAAGGTGAAAGCAGTTCAGGCTGTGCTGGATCTCAGTCAGGTGCATGAAAATATCAATCGCACCCTGCCGCTTCAGGCGGTGGATGTGAACAATCTGCCGGTGAATGGATTAACCATCAGCCCCGAACAGATCACGGTCAGCCAATCGATCACTCAAATGGGCGGTTATCGGAATGTGGTGGTGAAGGTGGTGGTAACCGGCCAGATTGCCGATGGCTATCGCCTGACGAATCTCTCCGTTTTTCCACCGGCGGTCACGGTATTTTCAGCCGATCCCAATCTGGTGAACACACTACCCGGCTATGTAGAAACTGCTCCATTGGCATTGAATAACGCAAAATCAGACCTGGATGTAAAACTTGGTTTAAGTCTGCCGGCCGGCGTTTCTGTAGAGGGCGACCAGACCGTAGAGGTAATTGTGGGGGTGACTGCCATTGAGAGCAGTCTCACCCTCTCCAACCAACCGGTCATCGCCGTTGGGCTGCCGCCTGGCCTGGCCGCCCGGACATCCCCCGAAAGCGTGGATGTGATTCTGTCCGGTCCTTTGCCGCTGCTGGATGCTCTGACGCAGGCGGATGTGCGCGTGACGGTGGATATGACCGGCGCTTCGATTGGCACCTACCAGCGCGCTCCCAAGATCGATTTAACCATCCCGGAATTAAGTGTTGAATCGGTCTTACCTGGGACGATCGAAGTCGTTGTCAGTAACGCTCCGACCCCAACTGTAACACCAAAACCTTGAGGATTAAATGATCAAACCGGTTGTAGCATTAGTAGGCCGACCCAATGTCGGTAAAAGTACATTTTTTAACCGTCTGGCCGGAGAGCCATTAGCCATCGTAGACAATGTACCGGGCACCACCCGCGACCGTCTGTTTTCCGAGTCGGAATGGAATGGACGCGCCTTTATTATCGTAGATACGGGCGGCATCGACCCGACCAGCGCTGGAAAAGATCCGCTTTCCATCGCATCGGCAGACTATATCGTGCAAATTAAAAACCAGGCCGAAGTTGCCATTCAGGAAGCGGATGCGATTTTATTCCTGACTGATGCCGGGGCGGGCGTCACGCCTGCCGATCAGGAAGTGGCCAATATCCTGCGGCGTAACCAACGGGAGCGCAATGGCCAACCCTGGCCTCCCGTGCTGCTGGTGGTCAATAAGGCCGATAGCAGCGCTTTGAGAGATCAGGTCAACCAGTTTTATGAATTGGGTATGGGCGATCCCTATGCCATCTCGGCCATTCATGGCACCGGCACGGGTGATTTATTGGATGCGCTGGTTGCATCCTTCCCGGCTGCCCAGGAGGAAGAAGAGGATGAGTCGGTTAAGATCGCCTTGGTGGGTAAGCCGAATGTGGGTAAATCCAGTTTGCTCAACAGATTGGTGGGGGAAGAACGCGCCATTGTCAGCCCGATTGCCGGAACCACACGCGACTCGCTGGATAGTCACTTGCTTTTCAACGAAATTCCGCTGACATTGATCGATACGGCCGGTATTCGCCGGCGCGGCAGAGTTTTACCGGGTGTTGAAAAATACAGCGTGGTGCGTTCGATGCGCGCCATCGAGCGGGCGGATGTCTCGCTCCTGATGATCGATGCGACCAGCGGCATCTCGGCTCAGGATGCTCATATTGCCGGTTACATTTTGGAAGCCTGGAAAAGCGTGGTGGTGCTGGTCAATAAATGGGATGCCATCCCAAAAGATAATTACACCATGAACAATTTCACCGATCAAATCCGCAAGGATTTGAATTTCATGGATTACGTCCCGATCCTGTTTATTTCCGCCCTGACCGGGCAGCGCGTCGACCAGGTTTTGCCGCTGGCGCTGCAGGTGCAGGAAGAGCGCCTGGCCCGTTTGAGCACCGGCGTGCTCAACCGCATCATTCAAAATGCGCAGGATTCACATCAAAGCCCGTCGCACGCCGGCCGCAACCTGCGCATTTATTACGCCACCCAGGTGCGCAGCGATCCGCCCACTTTTATGCTATATTGTAACGATCCAAAACTGGCGCATTTTTCCTATCTGCGCTTCCTCGAAAACCGCATCCGCCAGGAATATCCTTTTATGGGCACGCCTATCCGCCTGGTGCTGAAGCCGCGCCGGTAGAAGAATAGGCTTTGCGAGTTTGCCCTTGCTCCAATACCATTCCGGTTTTATAATGACAAAAATGAGCATTTACAGGTTCATTTGGAGGTGATTTTGGATAACGTTCCGGCAGTAACCCCGACGCCAACCGAGCCAGTCAAACCCCGTTCAACTTTCGGAAAATTCGTCCTCGAAACCTTACAGACGATCATTCTGGCGGTTGTGTTGTATTTTCTGATCGATACGGTGGTGGCGCGCGTGCGGGTTGAAAATATTAGCATGCAACCAACCTTACAGTCGGGTGAATTTGTTCTGGTTGACAAGCTGGCTTACAAGATTGGAGATATCCATCGCGGCGATATTATTGTTTTCCATTATCCGCAGGATCCATCCCAGGACTACATTAAACGGATTATCGGTGTGGCAGGAGATGTGGTCGATATCCACGACCAGAACGTCTATGTCAATAACCAGGCCCTGGTGGAACCCTACATCATGGCCGAGCCGCTCTATAACGGTAGCTGGACGGTGCCACCCAACCAGTTGTTTGTGCTGGGAGATAATCGCAACGAGTCTTCCGACTCGCATTATTGGGGTTTTGTTCCGGACGCCAATGTGGTGGGACGCGCCATGATCATTTACTGGCCTCTCAATGAACTAAGAATATTAGACCAACCCGTCGTGGTGAAAGCCGCCAACTAATTGTTTTATAGATAGTGTACAATAGAGACATGAGCACTGATCAGCATGAGCCGCTAATCCCCTGTAATGAATGTCAGGCCGGCCAAATGCACCGGCAATTCGTTACCTATTTTACCTGGCTGGGGGATGAGTTAATTACAGTGCCTGATTTCCCTTCCTGGGTTTGTGATGTGTGTGGCCGGCGTGAATATGACTTGCACGCGCTGAACCAGCTCAGCTTGCTGCTCAGCCCGAATGCAGGCAAAGGAACGCCAAAATCACGTCCAATACGAAAGCGGCCGGAGAGCAAACAAATCCGTCCCAGCCGTTCCGAGAAGTAGTTTTCGGGAATAACTTATTCGCCTGTTATACGCCGGCCTGGTTTATGGCTGCCAGGCCGGTTCGATATCGCGCGCCGGGTTATTGGTCAGGTTGGTTTGCAGCAAACCCGCCGCGGTCATCACGTAGATCTCAGGGTTATGGTCGCGTTCTGAAGTGAATGTGATCCACTGCGAGTCTGGCGACCAGGCCGGTTGGTAATCACGCAGCGTATCTTTGGTGAGCAGCGCGGGATTGTTGCCGCGTGATTTAAAGGGCACCGTATAGATTTGCTGGGTTGAACCCTTAATACGTGTATAGGCAATGGTACTGCCATCCGGCGACCAGGCTGGGTAGTTGACTTCTCCTAGATTACCAAAAATTGCGGTTATATCGAAGGCCTGCGGGGTGGCGGTGCTGAAATTATTGACCTGGTTGCGCATATACAGGTAATTGTGCGAGTCGGCGTAAATCACGTACAGCAGCCAGCTCATGTCCGGCGACCAGGTGGGGCCATATTCTTCAAAATCGAAGCTGATGCGGCGCAGGTTCGAACCATCCGGGTTTATAAAATAAATCTGCCGCAGGTTGTTGAAACGGCCCTGGTTGGTGAAGGCGATCATTTTTCCATCCGGCGACCAGGCCGGATCGGTCTCATCGCCTTTTAGCTGGGTCAGGTCAACCGGCTGGCTGCCGGGATGGCCCAGATCGAGCAGAAATATATCCAGGCCGTTATCCTGGCCGGCGCTATTTTTACCGCCCGGGGCGACATACAGCAGACGGCTGCCGTCCGGCGACCAGGCCGGCTGGGTTTTGTCGCCATCCCCACTGGTCAACTGGCTGGGATCGCTGGAGACCACCTGGCCGTTGGAATTCAAGGCCACTTTCATGCTCCAGATCTGGAATGTGCTGCCATCCGCCCGGTCACTGGCAAAGGCGATCACGCCGCCTTTGCCGAGCGGGGCCGGAGTGGAGCTGGCGGTGGCCTGCGGCGTGCTGGTTGAGGAAGGCATTACTACCGCTGCGGTGGGCGGTACAGGCGTTTCCGAAGGTTTGGGGGTTGGCGTGTCCGGCATACCCGTCTGGCTGGCGGCGTAGATGGGCAAGGCCGCTGCCAGGGCGGTCGGGCTGGCGGTTGGGCTGGCAGCCAGGCCGCGCAGCAGCAGGAAGGCTCCGCCTCCCAATACCAGCACCACCAGCACGATGGCGATACCGATGGCGGCTACCAGCAGTCCATTCCTGCGCCTGGGGCCGGCCTCGCCTGCCGCAATTACCGGAGGCGCTGAAGGTGCTGCCGAAGGCGTCTGTGCCGCTGAAGGCGCCGCCGCAGGTAGCTGAGAACGACGGACGGTTGGCTCGAAAGACGGTTCGGTCAGCGCTGAAATGAATTCGTCGACGCTGGAAAAGCGGTCTTCCGGCCGTACGGACATGGCTTTTTCAATCGCCTGTTGCACGTGGGCCGGGATGTCCGGGTTGAGCACATTCATGGGGGTGAGCACGGCATTGCCCAGCGCCCTTTCCACGCTTTCTACCGGTTTATTGCCGGTCAGCAGCATATATAATGTAGCCGCCAGGGAATACTGGTCGGAGTATGGCCCGGTACGCATGCTGCCGTATTGTTCCGGCGGGGCATAGCCGGGTGTGTAACCGATGGCTCCGGTGGCGGTGGCCTGGGAAGAGTCAGTGGATTTGGCGATGCCGAAATCCACCAGCATGGCCTCGCCCTCTTTGGTGAGCTTGATATTGGAGGGTTTTACATCGCGGTGGATGACCGGCGGGGTTTGTTTGTGTAAATAGCTGAGCGCCGAGCCGATTTGCTGCGCCCAAACCATAACTTTGTCCAGCGGCTGGGCGCCTTCTTTTTCGATCAGGCTGCCCAGGTCGTCGCCGGGCACGTAATCCATCACCAGGAATTGCTCCTGCCCGGAAATAAAATAATCGATCACGCGCGGCAGGCTCGGATGGCGCAGGGCAGCCAGCAGGCGCGCCTCGCGTAAGAACTGCGTTGTGCTTTGCTGGCTGGGATTCCGGTTGACTTTAATGGCTACCTGATGTTCGAGGGCCTGGTCGTAAGCCAGGTAGACGACCGCCATACCCCCCTGGCCCAAGCGTTGGATAATGCGGTAGCGGTTATTGAGAATTGTGTCTGCTGGAAGATCCATGCTGGCTGCTCCTGGCCTGAGGCGAATTGAATGGTAAACTCCGCTTAATTATACGCATTTG
>Ga0209039_10004093_pt1 | contig 10878 bp, 7 predicted proteins | sample BogFormECP12_OM1_FD_188238 | JGI IMG/M metagenome (GOLD analysis project Ga0209039, IMG submission 188238) | Bog forest soil microbial communities from Calvert Island, British Columbia, Canada - ECP12_OM1 (SPAdes) (version 2) | ecosystem: Environmental > Aquatic > Freshwater > Wetlands > Bog ... | reverse complement strand
GAGATCCGCACCAGGGAGGCGTGGCGCAGCACAAGCCGCTCAAGCCGGGGCGTCACCGCAAAGCCGAGCTGGTGGGTGTGGCGCGAGAGCACGTCGCTCGCCACGCGCATGACCGCGTCCCCGTGGACGTCCTCCATCGCATCGGCGATGTCCCGCCGCTCGTAGTCGCCGAGATCCCGACGGGCGAGGAGCTGCGTCACGAAGACGCGGAGGCCGAGCTCCGTGGGCACGCGCCCGGCGGAGGCATGGGCTTTGCCGAGGAGACCGAGCTCCGAGAGCTCGGACATCACGCTGCGAATCGTCGCGGCCGAGAGGTTTACGGGAAGGAGTTGGGCGATCGTCGACGAGCCGACCGGGCTTCCGCCCCCGACATAGCTTCCCACGACCGCGCGCAGCACGCGTTCCTGGCGCGCAGAGAGCCTAGGGGTATCGGTGTCCTGGGCCGCCGGAATCACCTCGCGCCTCGCCATAGATCCCCCGAGACGTCGGGAATTCTCAATGAAATCCGAGCGATGCTTACCAACGGGGGCGAGGATCGTCAACGCCGCGCCGACCACGCTTGGCTAGACGAGCTGCGCGAAGACCGAGTCCGAAAGCAAGCGCCCGCGCGCCGTGAGGCGCAGATCGCCTCCGCTGAGCTCGGCCAGGAGGCCTGCCTTCGTACACGCGTCGATCGCGCCCGCAAAGAAGCGGCGCGGCGGACCACCGAACTCCGCCGCAAAGCGCGCCGCATCGAGGCCATCCACCGTGCGCAGTGCGAGGAACATGGCTTCACCCCGCGCCGTGCGTTCGTCGAGGACCTCGGGCGCAGCGGCTGCGGGCAGCTCGCCCTGGGAGATGCGCTTTAGGTACTCGGCCAGGCCCCGCACGTTGGAGCTCCGCGCGCCGAAGGGCGCCGCGGGGGTCGGCGGCTCAGTCGACCAAGCGCCGACCCCGATCCCGAGCACGGGACGTCGTTCCCAGTAGCGACGGTTGTGCTGGGACTCAAAGCCCGGCCGGGCGAAGCTCGAGATTTCGTAGGGGGCGAGCCCCGCCGCCGTGAGCCGCGCCGCTGCCAGCTCCATCATCGACGCCACAGAATCGTCGTCGGCAAGCGCAAGCTGGCCGCGCGTTGCCGCGAGGGAAAAGGGAGTTCCCGGCTCGACGGTGAGTCCATACGCCGAAACGTGTTGAGGTGCAAAGCCGATCGCCTCGTCGAGATCGCGTGCGAAGTCTTCTTCGCGCTGTTGGGGGGCTCCGAAGATAAGATCCAGGGAAAGGTTCATGAAGCCCGCGTCGCGTGCGGAACGCAATGTGGCGCGGGCCTCGGACGCGCGATGCGCCCGACCGAGCCGGCGCAGCACGAGATCATTGAAGGACTGGATCCCGACGGAAAGCCGGTTCACGCCCGCGGCCCGGAATCCGGGGAGCCGCGCGCGCTCGAGCGTGCTCGGGTTGACCTCGAGGGTCACCTCTTTCGAGGCGCCTTCCGCGAAGGCGGCCCGTGCCGCCGCAAGGATGCGCGCCAGCGATTCGGGTCTTACGAGCGAGGGCGTACCTCCTCCGAGGTACACGGTCTCAAGACGCCGCTGCGCAAACGCTCCCTGGCGCGCGCCGAGCTCCTCGAGCAGGGCGTCGACGTAGGTGCTCTCAAGCTTGGGCTCAAGGACCCGCGTTCGCACCACGGCGAAATCGCAGTAGGGGCAGATGCGTTCGCAGAACGGTACGTGGACATACAAGCCGACCGTGGGATCGTGCACGGCGGCATGGTACCTTTCCTCGACTTTGACGGATTTCCCCACCCACTGTGAGATCCTTTCGAACGGGCTCACCTTGCTCCTTCGGGAGCTCCATGTCTCGCCCGTCGCCGAGCTGCAGATTTGGGCCAAGGTGGGCTCCGCGGACGAGCGCCCGGGCGAGGAGGGGCTTGCCCATTTCCATGAGCACATGCTCTTCAAGGGGACCGAGCGCCGCGGGGTAGGCGCCGTCGCGGGAGAGATCGAAGGCGTGGGCGGACGCGTGAACGCCTACACGTCCTATGATGTCACCGTCTACCACGCCACAGTCCCGAGCCATGGGCTCCCGGTTGCCCTCGATGTGCTGTCGGACGCAATACGCTTCTCGGTGTTTGACCCCGCTGAAATTGCGCGGGAGATCGAAGTCGTACTCGAGGAGATTCGCCGGGGCGAAGACTCTCCCTCACAGGTCCTCGGCAATGCGGTGTTCGCGCACGCCTACCGTGTGCACCCCTACCGCGCCCCGATCCTCGGCACGAGGGAAAGCGTGGCTGGATTTGACCGTAGCCGTGTGCGGGCATTCTTCGAGCGCTGGTACGCGCCTGACAACCTTCTCGTGGTCGCCACAGGCGATTTCGATGCGGGCGAGCTGCGCGAAGGCATTGCCAACGCGTTTGAGGGCGCGCGTCCGGCCAGGACTCCACGCGAGCGCTCCAGCGAGCCGCCGCGTACGGAGTTAAAAGGGGCAGTGGTACGAAGGCCCTTCGAGCGCGCGAGCTTCGAGCTCGCCTACGGCGTACCGAACTTCCGCCACCCCGATGCACCGCTTCTCGACCTCCTCGCCTTCGTGCTGGGTGAGGGCGAAAGCAGCCGGCTTGTGCGCCGCGTGAAGGAGCAGGCGGGGCTCGCAGATCGCGTCGACGCGTCCTCCTACACGCCGCTCGATCCAGGTCTTTTCGGGGCAAGCGCGGAGCTCGACCCGGCGCATGCCGACGACTGTCTCGCGGCGGTGGCCGCCGAGGTAGAGCGGCTTCGCGCGGAGCCTGTGACGCGGGACGAGCTCGAACGGGCGCGCGCGAACTTTCTCGCGACCGAACACTTCGAACGCGAGAGCGTCTCGGGGATCGCTCGCAAGCTCGGAAGCTTTCAGGTGCTGGGCGGCGACTGGCGAGGCGAGGAGCGTTATCTGGCGACAGTCCGGGGCGCCACGCCCGAGGATTTGCAGCGCGTGGCGCAATCCTACTTGGCGCACGAGGCGATGACGGCGACGTTGCTCTATCCATCTCGGGTGCGGGTCGCGCCTGACGAGGAGCGCGTGGTGGCCGCAATCTCGCGCGGCGTCGAGCATACACGCCGCGCCTTTGCGCGGCCGACGGCGCTCCCGGCTTCCGGGCGTTTGGGTTCGCGAGCAGCGCAGGCCGTGCCAAGCGACGAGTCTGTGGTAGCTCTGCGCTCGTACCGACTCCCGAATGGCGCGGCCCTCCACGTGTTGCCGCGCCGCGAGGTGCCGGTGGTTGCCGTGCGCGCAGCCTTTCTCGGCGGGCTCCTCGCAGAGAGCGAAGAGACTGCCGGCCTCACCTCCTTTCTCACCTCGATGTGGTTGCGCGGCACACGCGCGCGCTCGGCCGCCGATTTCGCGCGGTCCGTGGAGTCGCTGGCCGCTGACATCGACGGTTTCGCGGGACGGAGCTCCCTTGGCCTTACGCTTGAAACCCCGACGCCGCAGCTCGCGCCGGCGCTCGACCTCTTCGCCGAGGTCTTGCTCGAGCCGGGCTTCGATCCGACAGAGCTTGCCCGGGAGAAGCGCGATACGCTGGCAGCACTCGCGCGGCGCGAGGACCGCGTCGCCGAGCGTGCCTTTGACCTCTTCACACAGACACTTTTCGAGCGCCATCCCTACCGGCTTCCACTGATCGGTACCAAGCGCTCGGTGCGGACATTTCGAGTAGAGGGGCTCGAGGCCCACCACGCACAGCTCGTGCGTGCCCCGAACCTCGTGTTGGGGGTGGCCGGCGACGTCGACCCGGATGCGATTGCGGCGCGCCTGTCCGCTCTGCTGGCCGACCTCGACGGCGGCGAGTTCGAGCCGCCTGCCCCGGCTCCCGAGCCCGCGCCGCGCGAGATCCGCATGGCAGAGCTACGCAAGCGGCGCGCACAGGCGCATCTTGTGCTCGGATTCCGGGGACTTGATGTGCGTGACGAGGACCGCTTCGCCCTCGAACTCGTCGCGCAGATCCTCGCCGGGCAAGGAGGGCGGCTCTTTCTCGAACTGCGGGACCGCCAGAGCCTGGCCTACAGCGTGAGCGCCGTGAACGTCGAAGCTGTGGCTCCGGGCTTTTTCGCGGTGTACATGGGAACCGCGCCCGAGAAGATCGACCTCGCGCGCGAGGGCATCCTGTTCGAGCTCCGAAAGGTCGTGGAATCCCCCCCTGCCGACGAAGAGCTGCGCCGTGCCCAGAGTTATCTCACGGGCAACTTTGCGATCGACCAGCAGCGAAGCGCCGTGCGGGCCGGACAGATTGCCCTCGACGCGCTGTACGGACTCGGTGCGGACGCCTACACCCGGTATGTGGAGCGCGTCCTTTCCGTCGGTAAGGAGGACGTGCTGCGGGTGGCGCGACGTGTCCTCGACCTCGATGCCTACACGCTGGTCCTGGTGCGTCCCTAAACGGCTCGCTGGGCCCGCGCCTCGCGCACGAGCGGGAGAGATACCGTAAGGGCGATGCCAAGGGACACCCAGCCCGCATGGCGCAGCGCGCCCGCAGGCCCCAACCGGTCCATGGCGTATCCGAAGAGCGGCCCCACTGCCGCAAACAAGAGTCGCATACCGAGTGCGGCGACGGAGTTCGCGGTGGCGCGCATGGGCTCGGGCATTCGCACGTTGATGGCATGGCGCATCACGACCTGGTTCATGGCGCGGCAGGGCGAGAATGCCAGCCCGCACGCAACACCCGTCCAACCTCCGCAGAGCGCCATCCCGAAGAACCCGATGATCGCGAGCCCAGCGATGAGTGCCGCCGACGGCGCAAGGTTCGCTTCTCCCTCGGCGCGATGCGCAACGCGCGCCGTCAGCGCGACCGCCAGGTTCTGCGTCGCCCAAAGCCATCCGAAATGGAGCATCGGGATCGCTTGCGCGCTCCAATAGGCCTGGAAGGCCCAGACTGCGACGAGGGTGGCGGTGCTGTAGAGCACCTGGTTTGCCAGCAAAAGGCGCAGCAGGCGCCCCTGCCCAAAGAGTGCCCTTGCGACCGCCCGCAGATTCTCCGCGTGCTGCCCACGCTTCATGCGTGGAGCCGTAGGCTCATGCAGGGTGAGCGCGATCCCGAGGGGCAGCCACGCGGTGGCGGCGTTCACGGCCACGGGAAGGTGCAGCGACACTCCGACGAGCACGCCGCAGAGCAGCGCGGCCGCCGTCTCGCCAAGCTGTGAGGCGAAGAGGAGGCTCCCGATGGCCCGGGCGCCCTGCCCGCCGCCTTCAGACCTTTCATCGAGGCTCGCGTACAGGAGCGCCACGTCCGTGCCGGAGAAGAGAGCAACCCCCACCGCCGCGAGGAGCTCGAACACGACGAATCCCAGGAATCCGTTCGCAAGCGCGAGCCACGTGAAAGAAACGCCATAGAAGAGCGAACCCGTGATCAGGGTCTTCTTTCGCCCTAGGAGGTCCGCCGCATATCCTGAGGGAACCTCCAACAGCAGCGTCGCGACAGCGAAGACGGACTGCAGCAGATAGACCTCGCGCATGTCGAGCCCATGGGCGCGATAGAACGGCACGATCACGGGCATCACGACGAGGAACATCTGGCTCGCGCTGAGCAGCGAGAGCTTGCGAATGTTTGCCTGGAGGCGCTGGGCTTCGCTGGGCGGCGCGCTAGTCACCAAGGGCGAGGCCGTCGCTGCGCGGGTCGCTCCCCCCAAGATGGAGACCCGTCGCTGGGTCGATCACGATGGTCTGCGCACTCGACCAGTCACGAGGTGACACCTCGATCGTGTGACCCCGGCGCTCGAGCCCCTCGATGACATCGCGTGGGACCGCGCGCTCGACGGTCAGGGTATCGGGTAGCCACTGGTGATGGAATCGCGGCGCACAGACCGCCTCCTCGGGATTCATGCCGTAGTCGACGATGTTCAGGATCGTGAGCAGGGTCGTGGAGATGATGCGCGGACCCCCGGGGCTTCCCGACACGAGATACGGCTTTCCGCCGCGGAGCACGATCGTCGGGGTCATGCTCGAGAGCGGACGCTTGTCGGGTGCCACGGCGTTCGCTCCGCGCACGTCCACGAGCCCAAACGCGTTCGGTACATCGGGTGCAATGGAGAAGTCGTCCATTTCATCATTTAATATGATGCCCGTGTGAGCAACGGTAATTCCGGAGCCGAAGATCAGGTTGATGGTCTGCGTGAGCGAGACCGCGTTTCCAGAGCTGTCGGTGACAGAGACATGCGTCGTACCCGCATCCCGCGGCGGCTCGCCCGGTCCTGTCACGTGAATCGCGCGCTCTCCTGACAGCCAGTGCCAGGGCGCCCGCCGCCACCAGGGTGGATTGATCCTTGCGCGCAGGGTCGCCGCATAGTCCTTCGAAACGAGACCGCGCGCCGGAACGTCCACGAAGTCGCTGTCACCGAGCCAAGCGGCGCGGTCGGCGAAGGCAAGCTTCATCGCTTCGGCGATCACGTGGATGCTGGCAGACGATCCGGCGCCGCGTGCGGCAAGGTCAAAGCCCTCGAGCACATTCAGCGTTTCGATCAGTGCGATCCCGCCGGAAGAAGGCGGCGGAAACGAGACCACTTCAAGACCGCGGTAGCTGCCGCGCACGGGCTCGCGGAGTTTCGTGCGATAGACGTCAAGATCGTGCGCCGTGAGGATTCCAGCTTGACGTTCCATCTCGGCGGCGATCGCCTTGGCGATGGCCCCACGGTAGAAGGCGTCCGGCCCTTCGCGGGCGATCGTCTTCAGGCTGCCGGCGAGCTCTGGCTGCACCAGTCGCCAGCCCGGAGTGATCGGCCGCTCGGGCGGCGGGAGTTGGATGTGCGCGGTCTCCGGAAAGCGCTGCGCGAAGCCAGTGGCCCGCACCGATTCAAGGATGCGTGCGTGGCGCGGCGAAATCGGGAAGCCCGCCTCGGCGAGACGGATTGCGGGTGCCATCGCATCGGGAAGCGACTTCGTACCCCAGCGAGCGAGGGCTTCAGCGAGCCCGGCCACGAGTCCAGGTGTCGCGACTGCAAGCGGACCGAGGCGCGACGCATCTTGCGGGACGCCTTTTCGCACGAACATGTCGCGTGTGGCCGCGGCGGGGGCCGTCTCACGAGCATCGAGCGCGATGTCTTGTCCGTTCGCGAGATGGATGAGTGCGAATCCACCGCCGCCGATGCCGGAGTGATAGGGCTCGGTCACGCCGAGCACGAAGGCGGCGGCCACCGCGGCATCGATCGCATTCCCGCCCGAAGCCAGCATCTCGACACCCGCGCGGGTTGCGTGCTCCTCGGCGGTGGCCACCATGCCATGCGCGCCGGTGGCCGGGGCCGGTGCCGCGGCGGCCGCATCCGACGTAGAGAAGGCAAGGATCAGGAATAGGGCGAGTCCCGCGGCGGGGCGGAAAATCACCGCCGCAACCTACCACACGCGCGCCCCCCTGCGGCCCGAGTCGGCGCGAATCTCGCCGCCTTGCCCGCGTCCCGTTCGTTGGTTAAGCCAGAGGCGCCGAGGAGGTGCGCGATGGGAGGTTGCCGGAGAGACGGATTTCGAACCGCGAGGGCTCCGGTCGCCGTTGCGGTTCTCGCTGCGCTGGCACTTGGCACGAGCTGCGGGGGTCAGAAGAACGAAACCGCAGGTGCCGCCAAAGCGCCCAGTACAGCCGCGCCAGCCGCATCGGCGCCGGCGCCTGACGTGGCGGTGCTCGAGGTGAAGGGCTTTGGCACCATCCGTTTCGAGCTTCTCGCGAACAAGGCTCCGAAGACTGTCGAGAACTTCGAGAAGCTCGCGACTTCCGGCTTCTACGACGGAACGACATTCCACCGGGTCATCCCAGGCTTCATGATTCAAGGCGGGGATCCCAACTCGAAGAACCGCGACCCTCGCGACGATGGGCAGGGCGGACCTGGCTATATCATCGACGCGGAGTTCAATGACACACCTCACGTGCGGGGCGTCGTTTCCATGGCCCGGGGCGACTCACCCAACTCTGCGGGCAGCCAGTTCTTCATCGTGGTCGCCGATTCGCCGCAACTCGACGGCCAGTACACCGCGTTCGGCCGCGTCATCGATGGCATGGACGTGGTTGACAAGATCGTGGCTGTGCCGCGCGACGAGTTCGGACGCCGCGGTCCGCCGGATCGGCCCCTTGAGAACGTGGTCGTCGACCACGCGCGAATTGACCATCCAGGGGCGGCACAGGCCCCCTCGGCTGCAGCTGGAGCGGTTGGCACGAAGGCCACCTCCGCTTCGCCAGACGCTAGGGCGGAGCCGCCGACCGAAACCGAGGGCGCGTCGCGCTCAACGTTCCGAGAGTAACGAGCCCGCAGTGGCCTCCTCCCGTGCGTGGGTCTCGCTCCGGACGGTGGGCCTTTCGCTCGTGGCCTGCGCCCATGTGGCGGCGGACGCTCGTGTCACTGGAAGTGTGACTTATCTTCAGCGCATCGCGCTCTCGCCCGCCGCCGTAGTGCAAGTGGAGCTCGTCGACGTCTCACGCGCGGACGCTCTCCCGGTGGTGCTCGCGGAGCAGGCCATTCGGCCGCAACACCAAGTACCGATCCCGTTTGAGCTCGTATACGACCCGTCGAGGATTGATCCCGCCCACAGGTACGCGGTGCGGGCGCGAATCACCGATGGCGACCGGCTTGCGTTCATGAACGACCATGCGTTGCCGGTCATTACCCACGGCGCGCCCACCACGGTCGAGGTGGTGGTGCGTCCGGTCGGCGGCCCTTGAGCTGGAGTAGGGAGCACACGACAAGCCCAACCGGACGCCGGGGACAATCCCGAACGAGCGCTCGACCCGCTCGCACCAAAAAGCTAGGTTCCGCGCCCGCGTGGCCCGGTAGCTCAGTTGGTAGAGCATGCGACTGAAAATCGCAGTGTCGGCGGTTCGATTCCGCCCTGGGCCACCGTAAAATACCTATCAAATCAAAGTCCTTAGGTGGCTTCCCGAAAAAACATGAGTGGGCTCAAATTGGAATGGGTCACACGAAGGTCACATCCCGGAATGGATTCCCCCGGGGCAGTCGAAGAAAGAAGCGACTTCGCGCGGTAGAGAGCCGGCGCCGCGTCGGCCTCAGGTGCGACCGCGGGTATGGCGCGGAGATCCGCGTCATCTACCGCGGGTAGATCGCGTAGGTGCGTTGCGACCCAGAGGGCCGCCACCAGCACCAGCGAGGCGCCCGTCACACCGATCGCACCGAGAATCCGCCAGACCATCCATATTTTGATCGACCGCTCACACTCTTGGCCTGAGGCTCGCATCGTTCTGTCGCGCTGCCGATGACGTGTTCTGGAATGGCCAACCTCGCGACTCGTCCTTGGCCTGGCGAGCGCTGACAGATGGTCGCGGTGCCTGTCGAGATCGGGACCAGAGAGCAGTCCGTGCTCGTTCTCAGCCTGGGCTTCCCGAGCGACCCTGAGATGACCCGTGCAGGGTGCGCGAAGCGCCGCGGTGCACGCCTCGAGGGTGCCCTGCACCAGGCTCCGAAGGCCGTTGGCAAGACGCTCCAAGAAGTGCGCGCGCTCGACCTCACGATGTGGCTGCTGCCCCCCGCGCCGTTACCTGAGCCCGTTCACGAGCCTGCTATGACCAGGTCCAGGGCCCTGCCAACTGTCGGCACGAGATCAGCCCTACGGGGCGCTCTCTCTCAGGCCAACTCCCGGCCTTCGAGCACGCTTTCGAGCGATCGCACATCGTGCGCGCCGGCGTGCACGGTGCGTGTCTGGATCGGGGCCATGGCGAGGTCGAGCCCGTCGCCACCACGAGCTTCCCGAGCGACCCTGAGACGGGTGCGGGTAGCGCCGCGGTGCGCGCTCGAGGGTGCCCGCAGCGAGCTCGCTGCTCGTCTTGCAGGATGCTGGCAGAGGTGCGCGGCCTCGACCTCAGCACGTGGCTGCCGCCCGCCCAGCTCGATGCCTGGGCCCGCCCACGAACCTGCCATGACCAGGCCCACGACCCTGCCGACTGTCGGCACGAGATCAGCGCTACGAGCGGTTCTCCGTGAGGTCACCTCCCTGACTACGACCTGGCCTTCCATCGATCGCGCATCGTGCGCTCGGCGTGCTCACGGTGATGCCGGTGCCGATCACAAGCTGTGTCCTGCCACGCGCGGACCACAGACCAGCTGAACGATCGTGGCGAGCGTGAGGATGCGGAGCTGAAGAAGAAGACCCGCTGGGGGAGGCGCGTGATCGGGAAGCCACGCGAGATAACGACGGATGGTGAAGACGAATTCGTTTGCGCGACGGGCACTTCGCGTCGGAATTCTTGCACAAGCGCAGTTTTGTGACGGAGGGTTCGCGAGATTCGCTTTCGGTGCCGCAGACTTCGCGTCGGAATCGGAGTCAAAACACGCATCCGCTGCCGGCAGAGGACGTCGGAGCGATCCTCCCCTCGCGTCTCAGCCAGGCGTTCGCGGCTCCGCGGTTGGGGGGCCGCGCCCTCCCAACCCGTACACCGCACCCTCGATGGCGCCTCTCAGGGCAATCTCGCCGCTCTGAGAACCATCCCTGAGCCGAGAGCGAGACTTCTCAGGCCGGCCATTGTGGACGCCGCTCCGAAACGGCGTGCCCCAAGCGGAACTACCGATCGATCGCAAGCTGGAGTGCTGCGGCGAAGATCCGAACGAAAGTGATCGTGTGCATTCAGGAATCGGAGAATCAAGGCGGTGTCAGTTTGTCGCCCATGTCGAACCCTCCGGCTCCAACTCAGCGATGTGTCTCGCGATCTTGGTTTTCCCTCCGGAGAAAACCGCGCCGCGTGTCACAACATCCGGTTGGACATCCGCGTGATCGCTCGGGAATCCCGAGAACCCTACGGTGGCTCTTTATCTTGCCGTGTATGACTTCGTCATCCTCGGAGGGTGCGCCTGCGCTGTGTAGGCGTTGCCAACTCGGGGCTGCACGGGTCTCCTTCAGTCTCCGGTACTGAGGGAGCAGCGCAGGCGCACGCGCACGGAGAGTCCCGAG
>Ga0209039_10004091_pt1 | contig 10879 bp, 9 predicted proteins | sample BogFormECP12_OM1_FD_188238 | JGI IMG/M metagenome (GOLD analysis project Ga0209039, IMG submission 188238) | Bog forest soil microbial communities from Calvert Island, British Columbia, Canada - ECP12_OM1 (SPAdes) (version 2) | ecosystem: Environmental > Aquatic > Freshwater > Wetlands > Bog ... | reverse complement strand
CACCGCGACCGCCGCCAGTCCCGCCAGCACGGCCGGATCGGGGAAGCCCGCGCCGGCCAGCCAGGAACCCTGGCGCAGCCCAGCGGGCGCGGGGCCGCCGGGCCCGGCCAGGTAGGTGATCCCGGCCATCAGGGCCGCCGCCGCCGCGAACCCGCCCGCCACGGTGGCCAGCACCCGGAACCGGCGGTACCGCAGTGCGGCGGCCAGCAGCACCAGGGCCGCGGCCGCGATCGTCACCTGGACCAGGCCGGTCAGCACCTGCCCGGCCGCGGTCGCGGGCCCGACCCCGGTGACCGCCGCAGCGGGCCGGAGCAGGGCAGGCAGCAGCATCGCGATCACGACCGCCACGGCCAGCACCAAGGCCGCCGCGATCAGCCGGATCACATCGCCCGGATGGCGGTACCGTGCCGGCGCCAGGACACGGGCCCGCGAACGCGTCTTCGGCTCGCTGGCGGGCCAGCCGGCCTGGCCGCAGATACGGCTGAACCCACCGCGGCTGCCGCGCCCGGCGCCGGCAGGCCCGGTGCCTGGGGCGCGGTGCTGGCCGCGTCGGCGGCGCCGGCCAGGCCCAGTGAGATTGGCGCGCCTGCCGCCGCCGCGGCGCATACGGCGCGCGTGATACGTGGATGCATTGCCAGGACCTCCCCTTGCCAGCCGCCCGGGACCGTCGAGGCCCTGGCGGGGGCGGAGGTCACGCGGCCGGTCCCGGGGCCTTAACTGCCCATAGGGCGCCGCTCCCTGCCGATCCCGGCCTGCTGTCCGCCAAGCCAGGCAGCGCGCAACCGTTCTGCGGCGGCACCGCCTACATTCACGCCAACTGGTGAACATGGCCTGTCGTGCAAAGGCGAGTCAGCTATTACCTGATCCCAGCCGCAGTCGTTACGCCGGTGGCGCAGGCGCGGTAGTACCCGGCGGTGCGAAATGGCCGGTGAACCAGTCGGCCGCCAGGTCCGCCACCTGCTCGAGCGCTCCCGGCTCCTCGAACAGGTGAGTCGCGCCCGGAATGACAGCAAGCCGGTTCTCGCAGTTCAGCCGCGCCTGTGCCTGCCGGTTGAGGTCGAGGACTACCTCGTCCGCGCCGCCCACGATAAGCAGGGTGGGCGCCTGAACCAGTGCCAGCTGCCGGCCCGCGAGGTCCGGGCGGCCACCGCGGGACACGATGGCTGTCACCGGCAGCCGGGGGTTGGCCGCCGCTGCCCACAGGGCCGCCGCGGCGCCGGTGCTCGCGCCGAAGTAACCGACCGGGATTGCGGCGGCGGCGGGCTGGCCGCGCAGCCAGCGGGTAATTCCTGCTAGCCGGGCGGCGAGCAGGGCGATGTTGAATACATATGCCCGGGCGAGTTCCTCATCTGCGGTGAGCAGGTCGGCCAGCAGCGTGCCCAGTCCGGCGCGGTTCAGCGCGGCGGCCACGAACTGATTGCGGGGACTGTGCCTGCTGCTGCCGCTGCCATGGGCGAATATGACCAGCCCCGCGGCCTGGTCCGGGATGATCAGCGACCCCGGCAGGCGTACGCCGCCGGCGTCCGCCGCGATCTCCGCCGGGTCCGGATCGGCGCGGCCGGAGCTGGCCGATGACACCGCCGCCTTTTCCAGCAAGATGGTGACTTCTTCGTCGGTGACCTGGGAGAAATCGCTATACCATTCACCGATCGCGAAGAACCGTGCCGGGGTGTGCAGGCACACCACCTCATCGGCGTCACGCCGTAGCGACGCGACTCCCGCGACCGAGCCTACTGGTACCGCGAGCACCACCCGGCTCGCGCCTCGTGCCCTGGCCACCGTGCAGGCAGCGCGTGCTGTCGACCCGGTGGCGATGCCGTCATCCACCACGATCACCGTGCGGCCCGCCAGCGGTACCGGCGGACGGTCGCCGCGTAGCTGCCTCACCCGGCGGTCCAGGCGCGCGCGCTCCCTTGCCTCCACGGCGGCGATCTCCTGCTCGGTCAGCCCAGTCTGCCGCCTCACGTGGTCGTCGATGATCCGCGTGGTGCCCTCTCCGATCGCCCCGAAGCCGTATTCCGGCTGGAACGGAACCCCGAGTTTACGGACTACGATCACATCCAGCGGGGCGTGCAATTCCACTGCCACCTCGAACGCGACCGGGACGCCGCCGCGTGGCAGGCCGAGCACGACAACATCGGCGCCGCGCAGGTGCCGCAGCCGCTGGGCCAGGTGCCGTCCCGCGTCCGCGCGATCAACGAACAGCATGTCGCCACCTCCGCCTGATAGACCCCTTAGTACCTACGCCAGCCCACGACGAACGACGGCGCCAGGGCCAGACGAACGACAGCGCCAGGGCCAATGCCGGCGCGATTAGGGTCATTGGCCCTGCGAGGCACCACTAGCTTGGGGACCGGGGGGACTCGCGTCCCGGGAGGTAGCGCGGCCAGGGCAATGAGGAGCCGGCTGCGGCTGCGGCAGTTGCGGTCGCCGTGCCGAGGTCCATTCCGCTGATGAAGGCGCAACGGGCCAGGCTACCGAGTTCCGCGCCGGGAAGGCCGCCCACGTGGGCGGCGACTCCTGCCCGGCGCCGGGTGGGCGCCGCGCAGGAGTGCCGGTCGCTTACAGTGCCGCATCGTATTACTTCTGCAGGACGTAGCTACCCGGCGCGAGATCGAGCGGCGGGTGCTTGGCGCTGCCCAGCGTCCGCGGGCGCTGCTTCATGTCTGGTCCACGATGTGGCAATAGCCATACCCTCGGCCATCGAAGGCGACGGCCGGAGCCGACCATTGTCCGTCGGTACAGTAGACCACTGCTTTTCGAATGCCTGCAGGGTCGACCGGCCTCACAGGGCAGGACGTTCGTCCGGCGGTCCGAGACAGCAGGGAGAGTCTCAGTCTCAGCAGTGCCGAGCCAGTCGGCGACGGCAGGGACGTCACCAGTCAGGTGGGGGCCGGCGCACTTCGCGAGAGCCTCGCCGCACGCCCGCGGCCAGCGCTGGCCCGGCTTCTGGTGAGCTACCGAACGAGCAGCGTCCCCCGCTGCGCCGCGCCGCGTCCAGGACCGGAAATGTGCCGGGCTAGGGCACCCACACGATGCGGCGATCGGGATGCACATCGCGCCAGTAATGGCTGCCGGCTGGCGGTGCCCTGTCATCGGCGGCAGATTTTGGGCAGTATGTCAGGTAAGCAGCCTATGAATCGGGACGGGCGATGAGTACGAACCAGGCAGAACATGGCCGGCAGGTCGGCGAGCGCGAGGCACGTCAGATAGCGGAGGAAGCCCGGGAGACCGGGTGGGATCGGCCCAGCTTTGGTAAGCAGCTGTTCCTGGGTGAGTTCCGGCTGGACCTGATCCATCCGCATCCGCGCCCCAGTGAGGAGTCCAGCCGCCGCGGCGAGGAGTTCTGCGCCCGGTTGCGGGAATTCTGCGAGGCCTCGGTGGACGGCGCGCTGATCGAGCGCGATGCCCGCATACCCGATGAGGTGGTCCGCGGACTGGCCGCGGTGGGCGCGTTCGGCATGAAAGTCGCGCCGGAGTACGGGGGGCTCGGGCTCAGTAACCTGTACTACAACCGGGCGCTGGTGATTGCCGGGTCCGTCTCGCCGGCCCTGGCCGCGATGTTGTCGGCGCACCAGTCGATTGGCGTGCCGCAGCCGGTGGCGCTGTTCGGGACCGAGGAGCAGAAGCAGCGTTACCTGCCGCGGTGCGCACACGGGGAGATCAGCGCGTTCTTGCTCACCGAGCCCGATGTCGGCTCCGATCCGGCCAGGCTGAACACGACGGCGACGCCGTCGGCTGACGGGTCGGAGTATGTGCTCGACGGGGTCAAGCTGTGGACGACGAACGGAGTGGTCGCTGACCTGCTGGTGGTGATGGCCCGGGTGCCGAAGGGCGACGGGCATCGCGGCGGGATTACCGCCTTCGTCGTGGAGGCCGCCGCGGCCGGGATCACCGTCGAGCGGCGGAACGCGTTCATGGGCCTGCGCGGCCTGGAAAACGGGGTGACCAGATTCGACGAGGTCCGGGTTCCGGCCGGCAGCCGCATCGGTGCGGAGGGCCAGGGGCTGAAGATCGCCTTGACCGCGCTGAACACCGGCAGGCTGGCGGTGCCCGCTAGCTGTGCCGCGGCTGGGAAGCTGGCGTTGAAGATCGCCAGGGAGTGGTCGCGGGAACGGGTGCAGTGGGGGCGGCCGGTCGGCGAGCACGAGGCGGTGGCCAAGAAGATCTCGTTCATCGCCGCGACCACCTATGCCATGGAGGCGGTGCTCGAGCTGTCCAGCCAGCTCGCCGACGATAAGCGTAATGACATCCGCATTGAGGCGGCGCTGGCCAAGCTGTACTGCTCGGAGATGGCCAGCAAGATCGCGGATGAGCTGGTGCAGGTCCGTGGTGGCCGCGGTTATGAGACCGCCTCGTCCCTGGCCGCGCGCGGCGAGCGTGGTGTGCCCGCCGAGCAGATGCTGCGGGACATGCGCATCAATCGCATCTTCGAGGGATCCTCGGAAATCATGCGGCTGATCGTCGCGCGCGAGGCGGTGGACGCGCACCTGTCCGCGGCCGGCGAGCTCATCGATCCCGGGCTGCCGCCAGCCCGCCGCGCCCGGGCGGCTGCCCAGGCGGGCGGGTTCTACGTCAGGTGGCTGCCCACACTGGTGACGGGCGAGGGGCAGCGGCCGGGGGCCTACAGCGAGTTCGGCCCGCTGGCCGTCCACCTGCGGTACGTGGAACGAGCGAGCCGGAAGCTGGCCCGGGCCACCTTCTACGGCATGGCGCGGTGGCAAGGGCGGCTTGAGCACAAGCAGGGTTTCCTGGGCCGGATCGTAGACATCGGGGCGGAGCTGTTCGCCATGAGCGCCGCCTGCGTCCGGGCGCAGCTAGATGTGACCGCTGGCCGCGGGACCGAGCGGGGTGCTGCGGCGTCCGAGCTGGCCGGCCTGTTCTGCGCCCAGGCGCGGCTGCGGGCCGAGGAGCTGTTCAGCCAGCTGTGGAGCAACACCGACACCGCCGACTCGGCGTTGGCGCGGCGCGTGCTGACCGGCCGCTATTCATGGCTGGAGGACGGCATCATCGACCCGTCCATACCCGGCCCCTGGATCGCCCCCGCCGAGCCAGGGCCATCCAAGGCGGAAAATGTCCACCGGCACATCAGCTGAAGCCGCGCGTGAGCAGGCCAGCACCATCACGAACGCCCAGATCGTCACCAGCTTCCCGGCCACCGGGTCCTGCCAGCGGCCCAGCCGCCCGTAGTCGATCTGCGCCTCCGCGCCCGGCTCGGCCGGATAGGGGCGCAGCACCTTCACCTGCGACCGGCGCGTCTCCTCCGGCAGGTTCGCCGCCACATAACGGCGCAGGCTTGCGAGCCGGGTCTGCCGGGCTGCTCACGCAGCAGGCGCAGGCGGCACTCGCCGCCGCCTATGCGCTGAACTCCGAGACCACGACTTCGGCGAGTTGCTCGACCTGCTGGCGGGGTGACTTTCGCCTCTGCCGGGGTGCCGGAGGGGTGTGCACTGTTGGCGTGGGAACGGGCGGGAGGTGAGGCGTCGTGGCTGAGGATACCGGCGGCGTGCTGGTGGGGTTGGCCCGGCGGCAGGGCATCAGCGAGATGCTGCATCGCACCGCGTCGCGGGTGCCGGGCAAGCTGGCCATCGTCGGCGGCGAGACCCGGCTGACGTTCGCGGAGCTGGAGGCGGCGGTGTCGCGGACGGCGGCTGCGCTGGCGGCCGAGGGCCTGAGGAAGGGCGACCGGCTGGCGCTGCTGTCGCACAATTGCTGGCAGTTCGTCGTGTTGTCGTTCGCGACCGCCCGGCTGGGGGTGGTCTTGGTGCCGGTCAATTTCATGCTCGGCCCGGCGGAGATCGCCTACATCCTGGGCCATAGCCAGGCCACGGCGTTCGTGGCCGAGGACGGGCTGGCCGCCACGGCCGGCCAGGCGATCGCGGCGGCCGGGGCCGGCATCCCGGTGCGGGCGGTGATCCGGCTGCGCGGTGATCAAGCGCCGGCCGGGTGGGCCGACGTCCAGCACTGGATCGACCGCGAGGGCACGCCGCCGCAGGTCGATGTCGGCGACGATGACCTGGTGCGGCTGATGTATACCTCCGGCACCGAGTCCCGGCCCAAGGGGGCGATGCTGTCGAGCCGCTCGCTGATGTGGCAGTACGTGTCCTGCGTCATTGACGGCGGCATGGCCGGCGATGACGTCGAGGTGCACGCCATGCCGCTGTATCACTGCGCGCAGCTGGACTGCTTCCTCGGGCCGGACATTTACCTGGGTGCCACCAGCATCGTGCTGCCGGCGCCCGACCCGGCCGCGATCCTGGCCGCGATCGAGTCGCATCGCGCGACGAAGCTGTTCTGCCCGCCGACGGTGTGGATCGCCCTGCTGCGCTCCCCGCAGTTCGCCCGGGCGGACCTCAGCTCGCTGCGCAAGGGCTACTACGGCGCCTCGGCGATGCCGGTCGAGGTGCTGCGTGAACTGCGGGAGCGGCTTCCCGGCATCAAGCTCTGGAATTTCTACGGCCAGACCGAGATGGCCCCGCTGGCCACCATCCTCGGCCCGGACGAGCAGGTCAGCCGGGCCGGCTCGGCGGGCCGGGCCGCGCTCAACGTGGAAACCAGGCTGGTCGACGACAACGACATGCCGGTGCCGCCGGGCGCAACCGGCGAGATCGTGCACCGCAGTCCGCACGCCACGCTGGGCTATTACAAGGATGAGGCGATGACCGCCGCGGCGTTCCGCCACGGCTGGTTCCACTCCGGCGACCTGGGCGTCATGACCCTGGACGGCTACCTCACGGTGGTCGACCGCAAGAAGGACATGATCAAGACCGGCGGGGAGAACGTGGCCAGCCGCGAGGTGGAGGAGGCCATCTACCAGATGGACGGCGTGGCCGAAGTCGCCGTCTTCGGCGTGGCCCACCCGCGGTGGGTCGAGGCGGTCGTCGCCGTGGTCGTCCCCAGGCCAGGCGCCACGCTCACCGGGGAAGCGGTGATCACGCACACGCGCGGGCTGCTGGCCGGGTACAAGACCCCCAAGCGCGTCGTCATCGCCGGCGCCGTGCCAAAGAACCCCAGCGGCAAGATCCTCAAGCGCCAACTCCGGGAGGAGCACAAGAACCTCGCCGCAGACGTGATTCCCGCCAGCCCGGGCAGGCTCACCTGACCGCCTGCGAGCAGATTTGCTATCCCGCCGGTGGCATGGTGAGGGTAGGTATGGCTATGCCTGAGTTGGCCAGGGCAGGCGTTGCCACGGTGATGATCGTCCCCCAGGTGCTGTCCAGCTGGACTGCTGTCAGGCCAGACCAAGATCGCCGCTGAGTGTCGCTTGCCAGTGCCCGGCTGCGCTGTAGCCCGGCGGCTCGTCAACCTGGCCGTATTTTTATGCAGCGCCACGCGCGAGGCGAACGTCCGGTTCTGCCGCGGATAGGGCTATCACTAGCCGTTCCGGGCGATGTTCACGGAACCGTTCCGCGAGGTACAACCCATTGCATCGGCTGGCCGGTGAGTTGGGCGATGAAATCATAGTCACCGTCGTAGTGCAGAACCGTGACTCGTTCTCGTTCGGCCACTGCCGCGATCAGAAGGTCGGGCAGACCGGCCGCCCTCATGCGCCCGCCCCGCCACAGCGCCGCTTGGACGTCAAGCGCGCGCCGCCAGTCCTGATCGTGGGTGGCCAGCCATTCATAGCCAGCGTCACGATCAGCGCGCACCTGGTCGAACTCTGCGCTGCTCCGGGTTGCCCAGCCCAGCTCGAACTCGATGACACCGCAGGTCGCCACCACTCCGGACTCGATCAGTGGCGCCAGCACCGCCGCAACTGCCGGGTGGTGCAGGCGGGCGAGCGCGCTGGTGTCTGCCAGGTAGCTCGCTACCGCAGCCATGCGGCCCGCATCACGTCCTCTTCTTCAAGATCGGGAAGGCCGCGGGAAGTGAGCCTTTGCAGGTCGCGTCGGCGGGCTGCAAGCGCGGTGACCTCGCGGAGAGCAGCGTTGACAGTATCCTTCTTGGTCGCGGTACCCAATGCTTGCTGAGCAGCAGCGAGGTATTCGTCGTCGATCTCGATGAGAGTCTTGGCCATGGTCGTATCCTCCCGTCATTGAATATATCCAACAACGCGCACGGTAGATATATTCGCATGCGCCGCCGACGGCACCCTAACCCGGAAGTCCCGCTCTGCTGTCGTGCAGGCGCCAGCGGGCGAGCTTCGCGGAAGGCGGGGGAGCAGCAGCAATGTCAGGGATGATGAGCTTCACCGAACTGGCCCCAGTTCCCTCCGATCCTGCGGCGCTGTTCACTGATCGGCTTCGGCTGGCAGTGGCCGCCTACCTGGCCTGCTTCAAGGGCTCCTCTCGCGAGCACACCGAATCTGACCTGCGCTGCTACCTGGCCTGGTGCGCCGACCAGGGCCTGGACCCGCTGGTAGCGCAACGGCCGCACCTGGAGCTGTACATCCGGTGGATGCAGGAGATCCGCCGGTTCAAGCCCTCCACCGTGCCCCGGCGCTTCTCCGTCACGGCCGGGTTCCACCGCACCTGCGATCAGTGGGTCGACTACGCTCTGCGATCAGAGCTTCGCCGCCGCAAGCGTCGCGACGTCGCGTCTGGTAGCCAAAGGCCGGGGTCCGCGCTCTCGTCGTAGAGGAACCCCGGCGGCAGGCACTCGGCGGATCCCGATGTACGCAGTTGCGGCATTTGCGGATGTTTCCTCGACGAGGCTCTCGAGAGATCGTTGGAGGCGTCTGCAGGCTGAGCCGGCGCGTCAGCGGGTACCAGTGATGTAGTCGGTCAAGGCGGCCCGCTCGATTTCGAGCTCGTCGATACGGTTCTTCACCACGTCGCCGATGCTCACGATCCCTCGCAAGGCGCCGTCAGCCACGACCGGCGCGTGCCGGATCCGGTGCACGGTCATGATGCGCATGACCTCCTCGAGCGGGGTCTCTGGCGTGACCGTGTGTACCTCGGCTGTGTATATAGCCGTGATCGCCTCAGACATCACCGCGGCGCCTCGCTTGGCCAGCGCCCGGACGATGTCCCGCTCACTGGCGATTCCGTCGACCGAGGTGCCGTCATGAGAGACGACGACAGCACCGATCCGGTGTTCGGCGAGCACCGCCAGAAGGTGCCGCACGTCCGTGTCCGGAGTGACGGTGACGACCTGCCCGCCCTTGACCCGAAGTACATCGCTGATACGCATCTGGCCCTCCCAGACACCGGTGCGAGACTGATCGTATGCCCGCCGGCACCCCCCAGGCTATTACTTCAACCCGCAGTTTCCGGGTAAATGATCGGCGGTGGATCCTGGGCATTGGCCGGCTCAGGTATGGCGACCCGCATAGCAGCGGGCGCGGCGAGGTCAATAAGGAGCGCCGAGTCTGGAACCCCGCCCCGAGGCGGCCAGGTCGCGGCTAGGAGCGGACTGGGTCCACTAGACCAGCTGGACATGTCTCGCGTACCGGATGCAGGCGGTGATCCCGGTGTGGGGCGGGCGCGGCAGCCGACGCCACGGCGCCTCCCGGCCAGCCGCGGAGCCCCTGCCCATCGGGGGTCCGGACGATCGGAGGCCGCGAGTCACCCGGAACGCTCAGCCCGCCCAGCTCGAGCGCAGAGCCGTCCCCTGCCCGGCAAGACCAGGTGTCGGCAGGAGCTGATCAGCTAGCTCGGGACGCCCTCAGCGGAACTCGCCGGGCAAGCCAGGGAGTGGACAGAACATGAGACAGCTGCGGCTGTTACAGCGGTTACAGCGGTTACAGCGAAGACACCACTGCAGATAACGTGTCCTCGCCGGAGCCCGGGAGCCGCCCGATTAGGCTTGGTCATCTAGCGGAACGGAGCCTGCCGATGGCCAACGCCGGACAGCAAGTCCCCAGGTGCGCGTATCCCGACTGCAAGAATGAGCCGCGGCCGGGGCAGGCGGGGTCGGCGGCGGAGCCGGGGTACTGCGGGCTGCCGGACCCGGTGACCGGGGAGCCGCATACGGCGCTGACCGCGTTCCGGCGGCGTCAGGTGCTGGCCGGGCAGGGTGGCCAGGTGGCCGGGCCGGAGGAGCCGGGCCGCCCGGGGTTCGCGGTATGGCGGTATCGCCGCGCTGGCGCGCAGCGCCGCCAGCGGGCCGAGGCCGCGGAGGCGCGCTCGGCGGCACTGCAGGCCGATACGCGGCTGGCCGAGGCGCTGGCGGCGAAGGCCGCCGCCGAACAGGAGGCCGCGGCCGCCCGAGAAGCCGCGCAGGCACAGGTTGCCGGAGCCCAGCGGGCCGCGGAAGAGCGGCTGGCCGCCGCGCAGCAGGACCGGGATGACGCCGAGTCCCGGGCGGGCCAGGCCGAGTCTCGCGCCCGCCACGCCGAGCAGGACACGGCCCGGGCGCAGGAGGCGGCCGAGTCGGCCCACGCGGAGCTAGACCGTGCCCGCGAGGCCGCTGACTGGCAGGTGGCTCAGGCCCGCGAGGACGCCGCGCGGGACCAGGCCGAGCTGCGGGCGGCGTTCGAAGCCCAGATCGCAGCGGCAGAGGACGCCCGCGCCGCCCTCCAGGCCCGCACCGAACACGCCGAAGCCGATGCCGCGCAGGCGCGCTCGGCGGCACTGCAGGCCGATACGCGGCTGGCCGAGGCGCTGGCGGCGAAGGCCGCCCCGGCACAACCCCCTGGCCCGGCACGGCGCCGCCGGCGCCCTCCGGAAACTTAGCGACGAGGTTCGTCAGGCGGTCCATGTGAAGCCACGCCACGTCCGCCGGGTCCATCCGCTCGGCCCGAATCCCGCCGACCGCCATCGTGCACCTTCCGACGTCGTTCTCTGCCGGCCCCAGGCCGGCGCCAGCCTGGATGCCGTGGGAGGCTGGGGCCGGCTTGACCGGGCGGATGTTCAGCCGCCGCCGGTGCTGTCGGCGGGCGCCTCACCCTGATCAACTGTGCTCCCCGGAATGGTGCGGCTGCCGCCGGGCGCATGGG
>Ga0209039_10004090_pt1 | contig 10879 bp, 11 predicted proteins | sample BogFormECP12_OM1_FD_188238 | JGI IMG/M metagenome (GOLD analysis project Ga0209039, IMG submission 188238) | Bog forest soil microbial communities from Calvert Island, British Columbia, Canada - ECP12_OM1 (SPAdes) (version 2) | ecosystem: Environmental > Aquatic > Freshwater > Wetlands > Bog ... | reverse complement strand
CGAGGAACTGCGCCGCCGCTGGGACGAGGAGCACGAGAAGCTGAAAGAACTGGTCCGCACCTACCGGCAGAAGGCCTCCTACAACTCGGACATGGCCTCCCGTCTGCAGGCCGCGGTGACCAGGCTGCGCAGGTTCGAGGAAGAAGGCCCGCCGCAAGAAGTGCCGCGGGAGCAGAACGTGAAGATGCGGTTGCGCGGGGGGCCGTACCGGCAAGCGCGCCGTCATTTGCGAGAACCTGGTGCTGACGGGTAACACCAGCTCGTTCGGCATAGAGATCTGGTTTGACGACCGGGTGGCGATCCTCGGCGGCAACGGGTCCGGGAAGTCGACTTTTCTGCGGCTGCTGGCGGGGGAGCAGGTGCCGCACGAGGGGCAGTGGCGGCTGGGCGCCCGGGTGGTGCCGGGCTTCTTCGCGCAGACCCACGCCCGGCCGGACCTGGCCGGGCGGGCGGGCGCCGGTCGAGATCCTGATGACCGAGCACGCGCTGCTGATCAACGAGGCGATGTCCGCGCTCGCCCGGTACGAGCTGCAATCGTGCGCCCGGCAGCCGTTCGGCACCCTGTCCGGCGGCCAGCAGGCCAGGCTGCAGATCCTGCTGCTCGAGCTGGCCGGCTCTACGCTGCTGCTGCTCGACGAGCCGACGGACAACCTCGACCTGCCGAGCGCCGAGGCGCTGCAGCAGGGCCTGGAGTCCTACCAGGGCACGGTGCTCACGGTTACCCACGACCGCTGGTTCATCCGGTCCTTCGAGCGGTTCCTGATCTTCACGCCCGATGGCAACGTGCGCGAGGCCACCGAGCCGGCCTGGGAATAGCGGCCACCCGGTGTGTGCATAACTCGGCGGCGATGGCCGCGAGCACGTCTAGCTTGGCCGCCCGGCGGGCGGGCCAGCTGGCGGCAATCAGCCCGAGCAAGGCAGCGAGCACGAGGAACTCCACGAGGCGGGACGCCGGCACCACGGTGTCGGTGATGCCCTGCTGTTTCAGGGACGACACCAGCGCGATGCCCATGCCGGTGCCGATGATGATCCCGATGATGGCGCCGAAGATCGCCAGGATGACTGCTTCGGACCGGATCATCGTCCGGACCTGGCGCCGCTTCATGCCGACCGCCCGGAGCAGGCCGATCTCGCGGGTGCGCTCGAACACCGAGAGCATGAGCGTGTTCACGATCCCGATCAGCGCTATGAGCACAGCCAGGGCGAGCAGGGCGTAGACCAGCCCGAGGATCTGGTTGACGTTGGCCACTTGGGCTTGCTCGAACTGGGCCCTGGTCTGGACCTGCAGGTTCGGATAGGGGGCCAGGGCGTGCGTGACGGCCGTATCCACGGCGCCGCTGCCGTTGGTACGCAGCAGGAGCGCACCCAAAGACGGGTTGCTGAAGTGGGACAGAAAGAACGGGGCACTGACCAGGTAGCTGAGGATCAGGGCGTTCGCCTCGTATATGCCGCCGACACGCAGGGTGGAAGAACCGGTCTCGGCGAACTTCACCGGGACCGTGTCGCCGACCGACAGGTGCTTCGATTTCGCGGTCGTGGAGTCGATGAGCAGTTCGCCTTGGGCGAGGGCGGCCGGGCTGCCCGCCGTCATGCGCAGGATGAGCGTGTCGGCCAGGTGCTGTGTCGACACCGCGGTGAGCGTGGCCAGCGAATTCTGCACCTCGAACTGTGACCGGTAGACGGTGGTCGCCGCGGTGACGCCCGGCACGGCCGATGCCGTGGCCGGCACCGACTGGCTAAGTTGTCCCAACCCGCTGGCCGTACTCACGATGAGATCGGCGCTGATCGCTTCGTCCACGCTGCTGGTAGCTGACCTGGACAGCGAGGCGCCGAACACCGACATCGCAGCGACCAGGGCGAGACCGACCATGAGCGCCGAGGCGGTCTGGGCGGTGCGCCGGGGACTGCGCATGGAATTCTCCCGCCCGAGCTTGCCAGGTTCCCCGAGCACCCGGGCCAGCGGACGGCCGATCACACTCGAAATCGGGCGCGCGATCGCCGGGGAAAGCATGGCGACACCGACGAAGATGCCGACCGCGCCCGCGCCCACGAGCGCGATGGCCGGCTTGGCCAGCCCGATGGCCAGCATGACCGCGCCGACCAGGGCCAGGGCCGCGCCCCAGGCGAACCGGCGCCGGGACGAGGCATCGCCGCCGGACTGGCGGTCGTCGAGCGCGGCGACCGGGGGGATGCGCACGGCATTGCGGGCCGGGCCGACCGCGGCCACCACCGTAACGCCGACGCCGACGGCGAGCCCGACCAAGACGGTACGCGGCTCGAACACCAGCGATCCCGTCGGCAGCGTAATCCCGAACCCGCGCAGGAGCGCCTCTAGCCCCAACGCGGCCAGCACGCCGAGGCCGAGGCCGATCGCCGAGGAGACGAGTCCCACGATGGCCGCCTCGGCGAGCACGGAACGGAACACCTGGCGGCGGCTCGCCCCGACGATCCGCAGCAGAGCCAGCTCTCGCGTCCGCTGCCCGACGATGATCGAGAACGTGTTGAAGATGGTGAACCCGCCGACGAACAGGGAGATGAACGCGAAGACGAGAAGGGCCGTGGAGAAGAACGAAAGCGCCTGGCTGACCGAGCTCGTTTGCTCGTTCACCACGGTCTGCCCGGTGACCACCTCCACCCCGGGCGGAAGGGCCCTGGCGATGTCCCGCTGGACCGCGGGCTTGCTGGCACCCGGGGCTGCCACCACGTTGATGTTATCCAGGTGCCCCACTTCCTGGAGGACGGCCTGCGCGGTCGGGAGCGTGAACGCGGCCAGGGTCGCTCCGGCGAGGTTGTTCGCCGACCCGAACTGGGCAATGCCGGTAATGGTGAACGTCCGGGGAGGTCCGGCAAACAGGATGCGGACCCGCTGCCCCACGGTGAATCCGTACTTCTGCGCCGTCCCGGCGTCCATCACTACGTCATCGGCGGTCACCGGCGGGCCGCCCGCGACTAGGTGCAGGCTGGAGATTTGCTGATCCGGATTGAAGCTGACGCCGAGAGTCGGCGCGCCACCGGTCTGGATCGCCTTGCCGTCCTGGGCCACGAACTGGGCGTAGCCCCCGACCTCACCCTGGGCGGCCTGGACACCGGGCACGCCGCGGACCGTGGCCAGCAGCGACTCGGGCAGTTCATTGCGCACCGCGTTCGCGCCGCTGCCCAGCTGGGCGACCCCGCGGACCTGGAAGTCAATTTTCTGGTAGATGTTGCCGAACAGCACCGTGAATGTGTTGTTCAGGGTGTCGGTGAGGACGAATGTCCCCGAGATGAAGGTGACTCCGAGCACGATCGCCAGCGCGGTGAGCGCCAGCCGGAGCTTGTGGGCCAGCAGGCCCTTGATGGTCACGTTTCTCATTCAGGCGCCCAGGGTCCGCATCTGCTCCAAGACCGAATCAGCGGTCGGCTGTTCGAGCTCGTCCACCACGGTCCCATCGGCCAGGAAGATGACCCGGTCCGCGTACGCGGCCCCCCGCGGGTCGTGAGTGACCATGACGATCGACTGGCCCAGCTCGGTCACCGACCGCCGCAGGAACGCCAGCAGTTCCGCGGAGGCATTGGAGTCCAGGTTGCCCGTGGGCTCATCGGCGAAGACGAGGTCCGGCTTGTTGATCAGCGCCCGGGCGCACGCGACACGTTGCTGCTGGCCGCCCGACAGCTCACTGGGACGGTGCGTCAGCCGGTCGCCGATACCCAGCTGTTCCACCAGGTAATCGAGCCACTCCCGGTTGACCTTGGCGCCCGCCAGGGCGGCAGGCAGGGTGATGTTCTCGGCCGCGGTCAGCGTCGGGATGAGGTTGAAGGACTGGAATACGAACCCGATCCGGTCGCGTCGCAGCTGGGTGAGCCCGGCATCATCGAGGCTCCCGATGTCCAGGCCTCCCACGAACGTCTGCCCCGACGTGGGCCGGTCCAGGCCCGCCATGCAATGCATCAGCGTCGACTTCCCTGAGCCTGACGGGCCCATGACGGCCGTGAACCGGCCGCGCTGGAAAGCCACGTTGACACCGGCCAGGGCATGCACCGCAGCTTGTCCTACCCCGTACGTCTTGCGCAGATCTACTGCATGCGCGGCCGGCCCGGTCTGCGTGCCTTTGGCCGATTTCGCATCGTTAAGCATCATATTTCCTCGCCATCCTGACGGGATCCCGAAGCCTGACCGGACCCTTGAAGCATGGCCCTGATCCGCGACGGAAACATCGACCCGCGGGGTTGATTTTCCGTGTGTCTGGAGTATGACTCGACTTTCGTGGTTATGCGGCGGCGTCTGCCCAGGCCAGGCGCAGGGCGCTGATTTCTGCGGGTGTTGGCTGGTCAGGGTGAGATGCCTGAAATCTGGCGGCGATGATGACGCGGCGGAGCTTGGCGGTCATGTCGGCGGTGGACGGCCCGGCCTTGGAGGCGTACCTTGGCGCGGCCGAGCGGCGGTCGTCGATGTCGGCGGGGTCGTACCCGGCGGTGGCGTACCAGAGGATGGCGATGGCCTGGCAGGCGAGCTGGAACGGGATGGTGCGCTCGACGGCGCGGGCGGCGCGGTTGCGGGCCTGGCCTGCGCCGAGGATCTGCTTCGCGTATTCTATCGCGACCTCAATTGCCCAGCGGGAAGCGTAGCGCTCGATGACCTGCGCCATGGTGGTGGCCGTGTCGGTGGTGACGAATGCGAGGTCGTAGCCGGAGGCGGACTTGTCCCGGACGAGGACGGCCTCCTTGGAGGCTCTCAGGATGGCGGCCGGGCCCCTGGTGTTCAGGGGCCCGGCCGCCTGTGGTGGCGCTGACGTTCTCCGGGGTCCGGCCGCTCTAGGCCTTGGACAGGCGCGACCGGATCTGCTCCGCCGGGTGCTCGGGGGGCAGGGCGGCAAGGACGCCCACCTCGACGCCGCCGCCTCGCGTGATGGTCGGGCAGTGCTCCGCCATGGACACCGCTGCCTGAAGATCGTCAGCGGTGACGATCGCGTAGCCGCCGAGCTGGGTGGACTGCCCGGCCTCACCGAGCACTGTGGCCGGCTCAAAGACCGGCCAGCCGGGGTCGACGACGCTGGGGGCGATGACCTCGTTGATGAACGCACCCCACGCCGCCAGGCCATCGGGGTCAGCGGCGGCGTGGTAATCCTTCGCGGAGCGGTAGCTGAAGATGAACTGTGGCATCGGACCGGGTTCTTTCTGTTCGTGCCGGCGCGGCGCCGGCGTTAATGTCCGTCACCCATGCAGACACCGGCGCGCGACCGGAGGGGGCGGCCGGCCCGCGGAAGTCTGCGGCACAATGGCGGCGTGACTGCCGACCTCCTGGCCCGGGCGCAGGGCGGGGACGCTGACGCGTTCGGTGAGCTTGTCGGGCCGCACCGGCGTGAGCTTGAGTGCACTGCTACCGGATCCTCGGCTCCGCCAGCGACGCCGAGGACGTCCTCCAGGAAGCCTTGCTGGCGGCCTGGCAGGGCCTGGGCAGCTTCGAGGGCCGGGCCTCGGTCCGGACGTGGCTGTACCGGATCGCCACGACCCGCAGCCTGAACGCGCTGCGCTCGGCACGGCGGCGCCCGCAGACCGACTGGCCGCCGCCCGGCATCGGCGCGCCCGAGCCGACCCGGCTAGGCGAGACACCGTGGCTGGAGCCCTATCCCGACATCCTCCTGGAGGGACTCGCGGACGCCGCGCCTGGTCCGGAGGTCCGCTATGAGGCCAGCGAGGCGATCTCGCTGGCCTTCATCACCGCCTTGCAGATGCTGCCGCCGCGGCAGCGCGCGGTCCTGATCTTGCGCGACGTCCTTGACTTCCCGGCCCGCGAGGTGGCGCACATGCTCGGCACGACGGAGGAGTCGGTCAAGAGCGCGCTGAAGCGGGCCCGCGCAACCCTGCATCGCCAGCTCCCGCCGTCAGGCAGACGGGAACCGCCGCCGCCGCGCGGCTCGGCAGCAGAGCAGGATCTCGTGGACCGGCTCACCAGGGCCTACGAGAACGGCGACGTGGACGGACTGGTCGCTCTCCTGACCGAGGACGTGCTGATGACCATGCCGCCGATACCGCTGGAGTACCTGGGCCGGGAACTCGTCACCCGGTTCCTCCGCGCGGCCATCTTCCTGCCCGGCATCACCCACCGGCCGGTCCCGACCCGGGCCAACGGCCAGCCCGCGCTTGTCATGTATCTCCCGGACCAGCAGTCCGGCACCGCCCGCGCCATCGGCGTGCTGGTCTTTACCCTCTCCGGCAGCCGCGTCAGCGCGATAACCCGCTTCGATGACACCGTGCTGCCCCGCTTCGGGGTCCCCGCGACCCTGCCGGGCTAGCCGCGGCCCGATCACCGCCGACAGCGCCGAAGCGCCGCCGGGACGACACCGTACGGCAGCAGCAAGCGGGTCAAACCGGGCAACGCAACGCCGCAGATGAGAAGAAGTAACTGCACAAATGACATCCGGAATGACACCTAGAATTCCACCCATGAGGGCGACGGGAGACGCCCGCGGCGGCCGGCCGAGGTCAGCCGATGTGGTGGCGGTGGGGGTAATCAAGCGCCTGCCGCTCCGGCGCTTCCGCCCGGCATCGACTCACCTGATGCCGGTAGTACCGAAGCTAGCGATGAGGGCGGTACCAGCGCGTCGCACCCTGGGCCGAACCAGGGTTGAGATCGGCACGCCCGGCTAGTCCCGGGTAGTACCAAGCCGACGAAAGACAGCGCCGCGAGGAGTACTCAGCCGACGACCCTGGTCCCGCAGCCGGAGCAGAAGTGGGCGCCGGCCGGGAGCTCGGCGCCGCACTCGGTGCAGTGCGTTACCGCGGGCGCGAGCGGCTGGCCGCAGCCCATGCAGAACCGCGCGCGGGCCGGGTTGGGCGCCTGGCAGGACGCGCACACCGGCCCGGCCTGAGGCGGGGCGGCAGCAGGCTGCTGTTGGGCCGGGGCACTCTGGCCGTACGGCGGCATGCCCTGCTGAGCCGCGGCCTGCTGGGCCGCCGCCTGCTGGGCCTGCTGGTTCGCCACCTGTTGCGCCCCCATCGCGCTGGCCAGCCCGAACCCGGCCCCCAGGAACGCCCCGTCGACCCCGGCGCCGCCCTGGGCCATGCCCTGGCCCGCGCCGAGCGCCATCTCGCCCTGGGCATAGTTCTGGAAGCCGCCGGCCAGCTGGGAGTAGCTCGTGTCCTTGGCTAGCTGCTTGAGCTGCTGCTCGTCCTCGGGGGAGAGGTTGACGTCGAAGTTGCCCATCCGGCTCAGTTGCACGCCATAGGCGACGAGCTGGCCGTTGGCCGCCTCGATGGTGGACTGCTCGATCTCCGCCGAGTACGCCATCAGGCCCAGGATGGGCCACCCGTAGCGGATGATCTGCGTGGTGACGTGGGTCCGCAGCACCTTCAGCAGCTGGTCGCTGACCCAGCCGGCGATCCGCTCGTTGTCGGTGACGTCGACCGTAGAGGTCAGGTTGGTCACCAGCCGGATCGGGTCGGCCACGCGCAGCGCGTAGTCCCCGAATACCCGCAGCGTCACTACCAGCCCGGTCCGCGGGTCCTGGACGTCGTCGACCCGGCCGCCGAACTTGAAGCCGGTGTACTCGCGGGTGCCCACGAAGTACAGCTCGGCCCGGTAGGCGTTCCCGCCGCTGACATGATCGATGATCGCGCCGAGCCCCGGCAGCTCGTTGGCGTCGATCTGGTGCCGGCCGGGGCCGAGAGTCTGCACGACCTGGCCGGTGTTGACGAACATCGCCATCTCGTCCGCGTTGACGATCGCACGCGTGTAGCGACGGATGGTGATGTCCGGCCATTTGAAGACGATCTGACCTTTGCGGTCGTCAGGTACGGCGATGAATTCCCGCCCGAGCAGTGCCATGCACAGAACCATACCGGTTCTCTCGATTGCGGCCTAAGGCGTTGTCAGAGGTCCTTTCCTGCTATCTTCCGAGCGTGGAAATGATTCAGTGCGGGTGGTGCCACGCCCAGAACCAGCCGGGCACCACCAGTTGCCAGACGTGCGGCGCTCCTCTCGACGAGAGGGACAAGGTCAGTGACTCCGGCTGGCGCGAGGCGCCCCGGCTGCGCGACATGACCGAGTTCCGGTTCTCCGGTAGCACCTGCCAGGTTGAGGGCGAGCTCGTCCCGGTCGCCGAGATCAACCTCCATCCGCAGGATGGCCTGTATTTCGAGCATCACGTGCTGCTGTGGAAGGACGAGTCGGTCCCGCTCTCATCCCTGAACACCGGCGGCGGGATGAAGCGCACGGTCGGCGGCATGCCGCACATCGTGACCGTGGCCAACGGCCCGGGCCGCATCGCGTTCTCCCGCAACGCGCCGGGCGAACTCGTCGTGCTGCCGCTGCACCCAGGCATGGAGCTCGACGTCCGCGAGCACGCGTTCCTGGTGGCCTCGCACAGCGTCCAGTACTCCTTCATACGGATCAAGGGGCTTGTCAACCTGCTGCACGGTGGCAACGGCATGTACATCGACCGGTTCGTCACGACCGGCTACCCGGGCATGCTGCTGCTGCACGGGAACGGCGACGTGCTCGAGCGGACGCTGCGGCCGGGCGAGAAGATCCTGGTCGAGCCGGGCGGGCTCTTGTACAAGGATTCCACGGTGCAGATGCAGGCGGCGCAGATGCCGCTGAAGACCGGCATGATGCGACACGGCATGTACCTCGCCGAGATGACCGGGCCCGGCCGGGTCGGCATCCAGTCGATGTACGTCCACCACCACGCGGACTGAGACCTCCATGAACGCCTACATCTGCCGGTACTGCCGGCAGCCGAGCGACCCGAACTCGCCCACCTGCCCGCTGTGCGGCGCGCCGGTCGACATCAGGTCCTCGGTCAGCGACTCGGGCTGGGTCGAGCAGCCGCCCATCAAGGACATGGCGCGGCTCCAGTTCGGCCAGTCCCACGTCCAGATAGCGGGCACCTGCGTCCCGGTCGCGGAGTTCAACCTCGCGCCCAACGATTGGGTCTACTTCTCTCACCACGTGCTGCTGTGGAGCGAGCCGCGGACCAGGCTGACCAACATGCCGATGCGCGGCGGATGGAACCGCAAGATGGCCGGGCTGCCGCTGGTCATGGTGGAAGGGCGCGGCCCGGGCCACCTCGCGCTGTCCGACAACCACGCGGGCGAGGTCGTGGCCCTGCCGCTGCAGCACGGCCAGCAGATCTGGGTCCGTGAGCACCGCTTCCTGTGCGCCACGGGCAACATCAAGTACGACTGGTACCCGTCGGACATCTGGTACGAGACCGGCCAGGATTCCGACGACCGCGAGATACACTACCCGATGGGGCAGTACGGCGACGTGTTCGGCGCGCAGGGGGCACCCGGTCTGCTGCTGCTGCACGCGCCGGGCAACGTCTTCATCCGTGACTTGCAGCAGGGCCAGACCCTGCTGATCCAGCCGAGTTCCCTGCTGTACCGGGACGTGTCGGTGCGGATGGCGCTGCACCTGGAGTATCCGCGGAACATGGGCTTGGCCTTCTGGCACAGCCGGTGGAGCTACCGCAGCATCTGGGTCAGGCTGTGGGGCCCGGGCCGGATCGCGGTGCAATCGGTCTACCAGCCGCCGGAAGATACCGAGACCATCGTCAACCACTCCTACGCCACGACGCACCACTGGTGAGACCGCGCACCACTGGTGAGACCGCGCACCCCGATCGGGTACATGGGATGGGCCGCGTCGCCGAGCAGCGTGACGCGGCCCGTACCCCAAAACGGCAGCGGATCGCGGTCCACCATCGGGTACTCCAGGATCTGCGGCGCCCCGGTGATCAGCGCGGGCACGTCCAGCCAGCCGAACTTCCAGTCCGCGAACCACGGCAGCACATCCTCGACGCGTCCCGTCCGGTTCCAGTCAGCAGTGTCCTCGACAGAAGCGGGCAGCAAGACCTCGGCCACCCAGTTAAGCAGCGCCCGGCCCCGCCGTTCGGCCTGCCGCGAGATCGGGTAGGCGACGAACTTCAGCGCCGCGTTGGCGCCCGCGACCGCGACCGTGCGCCCGGTCAGGAACGGCGCACCCTCCACCACCCCGCGCCACATCATGATGCCGCCCCAGCGCGGCGGCGGCTCGCCCGGATGCAACTGGGCCCGGACGTCCGAGTACAGCCCGTCCGCGCCGACGAGCACGTCGGCCGGCAGCACCGAGGTAGCCCCGCTGGACCGGTCGCGGACCTGTACCGCCACCTGCGACGAAGACTCAGAGAAACCAGTAAAAGCGGTCCCGGCGCGCACGGCGTCCGGCCCGAGCCGGGCCCGGACCGCGGCGAGCAGGATCATCTGCAGCTCGCCGCGGTGAATCGAGTACTGCGGCCAGCGGTAACCGATGTTCCGGCCGCTGGCGAAGCCCCAGATCCGGTTGCCGTGCCGGTCGAAGTGCACCATCTCCGCGGTGGGAATGCCGGTCGCCTCGAGCTCGTCGCCCAGGCCGAGCTCGGTCAGCTCGCGGACCGCGTGCGGCATCAGGTTGATGCCCACGCCGAGCGGCCGCAGCGAGGCCGCCGAGTCGATCACGATCGCGTCGATACCGGCCGCGTGCAGGGATAGCGCCGCGGAGAGGCCGCCGATACCCGCTCCGGCGACGACCACTCGCATAAACACACCCCGACCTGCCGAAGACCCCACATGAGGATAAACGGCCAGCCGTACGGGGGGGAAACCCCACCCCTAACAGGGGTGTTGGCCGCGTTCCCCGTGAGGTGCGGCGTCCGTAGCGTGAACACCACACGCAGCCGAGCGTGCTCGCCTGACGGGGGCCGGGCACGCCACACCAATCGGAGGGTTCTCATGATCGAGGCACGCGGCCTGGTCAAGCGCTACGGCTCCACGACCGCCGTGGACAACCTCAGCTTCGACGTCCGCCCTGGCACGGTGACGGGTTCCTCGGCCCGAACGGCGCGGGCAAGTCCACCACGATGCGGATGATGATCGGCCTGGA
>Ga0209039_10004088_pt1 | contig 10882 bp, 6 predicted proteins | sample BogFormECP12_OM1_FD_188238 | JGI IMG/M metagenome (GOLD analysis project Ga0209039, IMG submission 188238) | Bog forest soil microbial communities from Calvert Island, British Columbia, Canada - ECP12_OM1 (SPAdes) (version 2) | ecosystem: Environmental > Aquatic > Freshwater > Wetlands > Bog ... | reverse complement strand
TACCTGGACGCGCTCGACTACTATCGCGCCGCGCTGGCCAAGGAACCGAACTCGGCCAGGCTGCTGAACAAGATGGGAATTACCGAGTTGATGATGCCGCGTTACCGGGAGGCGAAGAAGTCTTTCGAACAATCGATCAAAGCGGGCCGTGAGTATGCCGACGCCTACAACAATCTGGGTGTGGTGTATTACGAAGAGAGGAAGTACGGCGCCGCCATCAAGCAGTATCACAAAGCCATCGAACTGGACGGGAATTCGGCGGCGTTCTTCAGCAACCTGGGAGCGGCGCTGTTTGCCCGGAAGGAATTCGAGCCGGCGGTGGTCGCCTATCAACACGCCCTCGAACTCGATCCTGACGTGTTCGAACGGACTTCGCGCGGCGGAGTGCAGGCGCAACTGCCCAGCCCCGAGGATCGCGCGCGCTACGACTACACCGTAGCGAGGCTGTACGCCAAGATGGGCTTCTCCGACCGGTCGCTGGAGTACCTGAGGAAGGCGATGGAAGAGGGATACAAAGACTTCAACAACGTGTATAAGGACACGGAGTTCGCCGAGCTGCGTAAAGATAAGCGTTTCGCGGAGTTAGTGGCGACGAAGATTCCTGTCTTGCCGAACTAGAGGCGACGTGGTCCGCTCCCGCCTAAGGTGTTTGCTGTATGTGCGGCCGCGAGAATTACAAAGTTTTACAAAATTAGACGAAACTTTCCGGGGTTCTAAGGTTTAATGCGTGTACATACTCCTGAAAACAACAGGGTGAGTAAGGAGAAACGGTAGCCCATCGGATGCTGACCCGAGCACGCCCCAAGCAAGCGTCCGGTGGGTTTTTTGTTTTGAGCTGCTAGCTACTAGCTTCTAGCAAAACAAGACGAAGCACGGGGTTGCCGGGGCCGAATTTTCGGGGGCTTCGGATGCTGCCTTCGGTGCTGAGCTAGAAGCTAGTAGCTAGAAGCTTGTTCTTGGGCTTCTCTCGCCGATGTAAGCCTCTACCACCTTCTTCCACTTGCCCTGAGCTTTGAGGATGAACTCGACGGCATCACGCAGGGCGCCGTCGCCGCCGGCGTGAGGGGTGATGTAGTGGGCTTCCCGCTTCACTTCGGCGCGGGCGTTCTTGACGGCGATGGCGAGCCCGCCGGCGCGCATGGCTGGAAGATCAACGACGTCGTCCCCGACAAATGCCACTTCGTTGACGTTAAGGCCGGCTTCCCTGGCGATCTCCTCGAGAGCGGCGCCTTTGTCCTGACTCCCCTGGCGGACAAATTCGAGTTTCAGATCGCGCGCGCGCAGAGCGACAGTTTCGGAAAAACGCTTGGTGATGAGTCCAGTCCTCAGGCCCCCGACACGGGCCAGCGAGACGGCCACACCGTCGTGCGCGTGAAATCCTTTGAACTCGATGGAACCCTGGGCGCTGAGTTGGGACGCTCGACCGCCGTTTCCTGGATCGGCGCCATTCTGACGATCAGGGAGGAAGAAGAGCTTGCCGTCGGTGAGGACACCGTCAACGTCAAAGAGAAGGAGTTTGATCTTGCGGGCGCGAGAGTGGGGCGAGAGTTTTGGCATTGGGCCGATTCTAGCATCTGGCAAACCTGGCTCAGGGACGTGCGAGCCACAAGATGGGAATGCGACGTCCGAGCTTTTCGAAGTCGCGGTCAGAGGTGACCAGAGTTGCATTTTGCGCGACAGCTAGAGCGGCGGCAATGCCATCCGCATAAGGGATATTGTGAAGCGCTTTGAGTTCCCCCGACTTGAGCGCCTGGGGAAGATCGACGGGAATGATCTGGAGCGGAAGGAGCGACAGGTCGTCGATCGTCTGCCGGGCTCTCTGCTCGCCCTTGTTCCTCCAGAGCCAATAAAACACTTCCCCCAGGTTGATGACGGAAATCATGAGCGTGGCATCGCGCCGGAAGGCCTCTCGAAGCACCCGCTCCATGGTTGCGGCGCCGGGGCCATCCTGAACGTAGTCCAAGATGGCATTGGCGTCGAGGACGTAAGTTTTTGCCGAGGACTTCAATACCTGTCGTCCTTGTGTTCGCGCTCGCGGGCTTCGACCAGGGAGTCGCCGCCCTTGCACGAGCCGCGAAGTCTGCGCAGGAGGCTCTCGAACTCAGGAGAGGGTGTTTTCGTGCTGTCGTCCCCTTGAATGGTCTTGCCTTGGTAACGAACGTCGAATCCTTGCTCCTTTAGAATTGCGACAGCTTGATGGGAGTTGGTTGGGTCGTTCGGAGGGACTCCGGCGGCATCCAGAACGAGAGGCCTGGCGGGCAACTCCCGTCCCTCGACAATCACAGTCCACTTTGGCATCAGGCGGTTCCAGCGAAAATTCCTCGCCGCTGCAGCGATGTCTTGCTTGGTGAGTGCAGAAACTCTGGAACTGGGCATCTTCCTCTCCCTGTGAATTACTCATATTCATCATACTCAAACTAATATTGGGATTCAAGGCCAACTTCGCCGTTTCATGAAAGCGAACAATTGGCGAATACAGGAATTCCGATTACAATACCCCAATGCAGTCCCTTCCTGCCTCGCTGGCCTGGGCCCATCCTCTGGTTGCGGAGTGGTTTGTGCGGCGGTTTGGCACGCCGACGGAGCCGCAGGAGCAGGGCTGGCCGCACATTCTGGCCGGGCGGACGACGCTGATTTCTGCGCCTACGGGGTCGGGGAAGACCCTCGCCGCATTCCTCGCTTGCATTGACCGGCTGGTGCGCAAGGCGCTGGCGGGGGATTTGCACGACCGCACCGAGGTTCTCTACATTTCGCCGCTCAAGGCGCTGGGCAACGACATCCAGAAAAATCTTGAAGTGCCGCTGGGAGAAATTCTGGCGCTGGCCGGCGAGCGCGGGGTGCTGATGCCGGAGATTCGCACGGCGGTGCGCACCGGCGACACGCTGCCGCATGAGCGGCGGGCGATGCTGAAGCGGCCTCCGCACATTCTGGTCACGACCCCGGAGTCGCTCTACATTCTTCTTACGGCCGACAAGAGCCGGGCCATCCTGCGCGATGTGGAGACGGTAATTGTGGACGAGATTCATGCGGTCGCCGATGACAAGCGCGGGGCGCATCTGGCGCTGTCGCTGGAGCGCTTGGAGGCGCTGCGAAGAGAGACGCTGAGGATGCGTTTGCCTTCTTTCCCTCCTGTCATCCCGAGCGCAGCGAGGGATCTGGGTGTTGCGGGTGCCGACGAGAACCCAGGTTCCCTTCGACAGGCTCAGGGCAGGCTCTCGTCGCATTCGCTCCTCGGAATGACAAAGCAGGAGCATGAGCCTCGGCTGGTGCGCATCGGTTTGTCGGCGACGCAGAAACCGATTGAAGAGGTCGCGCACTTTCTGACCGGAAGCGGGCGTGCGGATCCGGTCATCGTCAACATCGGGCACAGGAGAAAACTCGATCTGGGAATCGAAGTACCGCCGATGCCGCTGGGCCCAGTCGCGTCCAATGAGATGTGGGACGCCATCTACGACCGGCTGGTGGCGCTGGTGGAGCAGCATCGCTCAACGCTGGTGTTTGTGAACACGCGGCGGATGGTCGAGCGCATGTCGCACGAACTGGGCGAGCGCATGGGCGAGGAGAATGTCGCGGCGCACCACGGCAGCTTGTCCCGCAAGCTGCGGCTGGCGGCAGAGAAGAAGCTCAAGGAAGGCCAGGTGCGGGTGCTGGTGGCGACGGCCTCGCTCGAACTGGGAATTGATATCGGCACGGTGGATCTGGTGGTGCAGATCAATTCGCCGCGGGCGATTGCCGTGGCACTGCAGCGCGTGGGACGGTCGGGGCACTGGCGCGGCGCGGTTCCGAAGGGACGGTTCTTTGCCACCACGCGCGACGATCTGATGGAATGCGCCGCTCTGGCGCGGGCGGTCAAGCATGGTGATCTGGACCGGCTGATCATTCCGGAGGCTCCACTGGATGTGCTGGCGCAGCAGATTGTGGCGGCGTGCGCGGCGGAAGAGTGGGACGAGGATGAGATGTTCGCGCTGGCGCGGCGGGCATATCCGTATCGCAATCTCAAGCGCGAGACGTTTGACGCGATTCTGGAGATGCTGTCGGAAGGGATTGCGGCCCGGCGCGGGCGGTATGGGGCGTATGTGCATCGCGATCGAGTCAACGGAAAACTTCGGGCGCGGCGGGGAGCGCGGCTGGCAGCCATCACGAGCGGCGGAGCCATTCCAGAGACGGCATTGTTCGCGGTGGTGGCCGAACCGGACGGGCTTGTGGTGGGAACGGTGGACGAGGATTTCGCTACCGAGAGCATGGCTGGCGAAGTCATGCTGCTGGGGAACACCTCTTGGCGCATTAAGCGGATTGAACTCAAGTCAGGCCGCCTGCTGGTAGAAAATGCCCACGGCCAGCCGCCGGGCATTCCGTTCTGGCGGGGCGAAGCTCCGGCGCGTACCGAGGAGTTGTCGGCGCATGTGGGCGAGGTGCGGGAGAGGATCAGCGAAATGCTGCCCCACACTTCGCCGGTGGGATTTTCCGCGACGCAGACGGAAGTGGCCGCGGCGGTGGGTTGGCTGAAAGAAGAGTGCGGTCTGGATGATTCCGGCGCGGAGCAGGCCATTGAATACATTCTGCAGGGGCGGGCCGTGCTGGGCGCGGTTCCGACGCAGACCACGGTGATTGCAGAGCGGTTCTTCGATGAGGGCGGCGGGATGCAGTTGGTGATCCATGCGCCATTTGGCGGGCGGATCAACAAGGCGTGGGGACTGGCGCTGCGCAAGCGGTTCTGCCGCGGGTTCAATTTTGAACTGCAGGCGGCGGCGACCGACAACGGGCTGAACATCGCGCTGGCCGAGCAGCACAGCTTTCCTCTGGGCGATGTGTTTCATTTTCTGCAGGCGGATACGGTGCAGCCGATTCTGGAACAGGCGGCGCTGGATTCTCCGATGTTTGGCACGCGCTGGCGCTGGGACGCAAACCGCGCACTGGCGCTGCTGCGCTTTCAGAACGGAAAGAAGGTGCCGCCGCAGATTCAGCGCATTCGCTCGGATGATCTCCTGGCGTCGGTGTTTCCGGATGCGGCGGCGTGCTTTGAAAATATTGAAGGCGACCGGCAGATTCCGGACCATCCCTTGGTGAAAGAGGTCATGAAGGATGTGCTCACCGAGGCGATGGACGTGGAGGGTCTGAAGGCTCTGTTGCGCGGAATGGCCTCGGGCCAGATCCGGGTGATCGCGGTGGATACGCCGGTGCCGTCGCAGTTCTCGCACGAGATTCTGAACGCGAATCCGTATGCGTTTCTGGACGATGCGCCGCTGGAAGAACGGCGGGCGCGCGCTGTTGAGATGCGACGAGTGCTGCCCGAGTCGGTACTGGAAGAAGTGGGGAAACTGGATGCGGGAGCGATTCAACAGGTGCGGGAAGAAGCCTGGCCGGATGTACGGGACGCGGATGAACTGCACGACGTGCTGCATACCCTGGTGGCGCTGCCGGAGGGGCTTTCACCTGCTATGTGGGGACAGGTTATGTGGGGACAGCCGCCCTCGGCTGTCCGGTTCAGCGAAGCTGAACCTTCCTGGCCCAGACCAGAGGATGCTTACAACTCCGTAGCCGCAGGTCGAACTTCGCTCGACTGGACAGCCGAGGGCGGCTGTTTCCACATGAGTACATCGGGGTGGGAGGAGTATTTCGGAAAGCTGATGAACGAGGGGCGGGCGGGGATTGCCTCAGTCGAAGGACGGCGCTACTGGGTGGCTGCGGAGCGAAAACGGACTTTTGTGACTCTGTTTCCTTCAGCGGAGTTTATTCAGGCTGTGTCCGATGTTGAAACATCCGAAGTTTCCCGCGATGATGCTTTGCTCACGCTGGTGATCGGTTGGATGTCGCATCTCGGGCCAATGACGGCATCGCAGCTTGGAGAGACACTTGGTCTTCCGGCCTCCGATGTTGAGAAGGCGCTACTGCGGATGGAGGCCAGGGGAACGGTTCTGCGGGGCAACTTCACGGGTGCTGGTGCTTCGCTGACTGCGCCACACGAGACTGTCGAGCTTCGCTCGACCGGACAGCCGAGGGCGGCTGTCCCCACACAACCACTCGAAACGGAGTGGTGCGAACGGAGGCTGCTGGCGCGGATTCACCGGCTCACGGTCGGGATGCTGCGCAAGCAGATTGAGCCGGTCACCGCGGCGCAGTTTATGCGCTGGCTGATGCGATGGCAGCATGTAGCTCCGGGAACGCAGGTCGCCGGCGAGCGCGGCACGCTGGAGGTGCTGCAGCAGTTGCAGGGATTTGAGATTCCGGCGAATGCGTGGGAGCGGCAGGTGCTGGCGCGGCGGATAGCGGACTACGACCCCAAGTGGCTTGACCAGCTTTGCCTGACCGGTGCAGTGGGATGGGGAAGGTTGTCGCCGCATCCAGCGACAATAGAGTCGGCGGGCGGAAACAGTTACGGGGACGCGGGGAGCGGTCAGCGGCAGCGGCGAGTGATTCCGACCAGCGTGGCTCCGATTACATTTTTTGTGCGGGAAGAGGCGGACTGGATGGCAATCAGAGGAAATCCCCACTTCTCGCAAGGAACGCGAGAAATGGGGCACCCGGAGGTTAGCGGTACTGCGGATGGCCGAGGGCTCAGTCACGGAGCGCAGTTGGTGCTGGAGTTCCTGCGGCAGCGCGGCGCTTCATTTTTTGCGGACGTGGTGCGCGGCACCGGGAGGTTGAAGGCGGAGATCGAGACCGCGTTATGGGAGTTGGTCGCAGCAGGGCTGGTCACGGCGGATGGATTCGACAATCTGCGCTCGTTGCTTGATCCCAAGCGGCGAGCGGGACAGGGAAGCGGGCGCAGCACGCGTCCGCGGCACAGCACAGGACGGTGGGCGCTGCTGCATGCCGATGTAGCGGTGGAGCGGCCGCGCGCGGTCGAAGCGGCGTGCTGGATGCTGCTCCGCCGGTATGGAATTGTGATGCGCGATGTGCTGGCGCGGGAATCAAACTTGCCTCCATGGCGCGAATTGCTGATGGGATTCCGGCGGCTGGAGGATCGCGGTGAGATTCGCGGCGGGCGCTTTGTGGATGGATTCCTGGGCGAGCAATTTGCGCTGCCCGTGGCGGTCGAGTCGGTACGCGCGACGCGAAGCCTGCCGCTGAGTGGCGACACGATGACGCTGTCGGCCGCGGACCCGCTGAATCTAGTGGGGATTCTGGTGCCCGGCGAGAGAGTCCCGGCGATATCGGGCAAGACGGTGAGCTATCGGGATGGCGTGGCAATTTCCGCCATTGAACAAGTTGGGCCGGGCGAAGCTGCCGCGGGCTAGAGCATTTTCACAGTAACTGTAGCCCATTATGGACTGTCCTCCCGAGCGCAGCGAGGGATCTGGGGGTTTGCCCGCGGCGGCGACACTGGTCGTGCAAGCTAGAACCTGGATCCCTCGCTACGTTCGGGATGGCAAGCGTCTTTAGTCCACGCTATAGCTGAAAACGGGCTGAAGCCAGTCGAGCCATGCGAAAAAGCAGGTCCCTCCCTTCGGTCGGGATGAACGCAGAAGAGGGACCAACCGCATAACCGTTCCAACATGCCAACTGCTCTACGGCAGGGGTAGCTGGATCAACCGCGCGGGATCGAGATAGGTGCCCTGCCACCGCACAGCCACATGAAGATGAGGACCGGTGGCGCGTCCGGTGCCTCCGCTGAGGCCGAGCACGTCGCCGCGCTTCACCACGTCTCCTTCTTTCACTTTAAATTCGGATAGATGCAGGTAGAGGGTCAATAATCCCTGTCCGTGGTCGAGGACGACAAAGTTGCCCTCATAGTACAGGGGGCGCGCCAGGAGCACGGTGCCGTCATTCATGGCTGTGACCGGGGTTCCAGCGCCGACGCGGAAATCGAGGCCGAGATGCGGGCTTTGCGCTTTGCCATTGAAAATGCGCTGCGAACCGAAAACGTCAGAGATCGGAGCATCGGCAGGGGCTCTGAAACTGCTCGACCACTGGCGTTCTTCCGTTACGCGATTCAAGTAGTCTTGCTTGATCTTTTTGCCTTCTTCGATTTGCTGCAATTGCTCCGGCGTGGGCTCGGTGAATTTTTTCTCAACAGTGAGCTCGACCTTCATTTTCGGATAGGCGGCGCGTGCGACGGCGAACTGGCGTGAAAACGCAAGCTGCGCCGTGTTCGCAGAGCGGAGGCCGGAGAGTTCCAGCGTGTATTTGCCGGGTGCGGTCTCAAGGCTGACGCCGGCGAGGGCGAACCAGGTCTTCGATGCGGGGTTGTAGCTGAAGACGAGGTTGTGGCCGAGCCAGGTGCCGGAGAGCGAGTCAAACTTGGTCGGGGCTTTCACCTGAAACAAGACCGGAGCGCCGTTGACTAGACGGGCAGGTTGTGCACGGACGGCCCAGGTGGCGGTTGAGGCAGGCAGGGATGCGGACAGCAATAGCGTTAAGACCGCTGCGGCTTGGAAGGGAGTCGTGCTGAGCCGCCGGGCTGCGCCCAGGCGGGACAGCCAGGGCCGCTGTCGCCATATGAGCTTCTTGCGATTCGGGAACCTCACTCCATCAGCCTAGCACCCCCCGGAATTGTCCCGGATATAATCCTGGCCATGCGCATCCGAGTTCTTACTGGCGTGGGAATTGGGCTGTTGTGCGGGCTGGGATGGGCACAGACGCCGGCCATGCCGCTGCACGCGGACCGGGTCGTGGTGCTGAAGAAAGAGCGGACGCTCGAACTGCTGAGCCAGGGAAAAATCATTCGAACATACAAAGTTGCTTTGGGCGGAGATCCCGTGGGGCCGAAGACCAGGCAGGGCGATCACAAGACTCCGGAGGGAGTCTACGTACTCGACTCACGCAACGCGCACAGTCAGTTCTATAAGTCCATCCATATTTCCTATCCCAACGCGCGCGATCGCGCCGCGGCGAGGAGACAGGAAGTTTCTCCGGGCGGAGACGTCTTCGTGCATGGCTTGCCGAATGGCTATGGCTACGTGGGATCGGCTCACCGGCTGCGCGATTGGACGGATGGGTGCATCGCGGTCACGGATCAAGAAATCGACGAAATCTGGGCGGCAGTGGCCAATGGGACGCAGATTGAGATCCGGCCGTGAGGCTCGGCAGGCAGATATGCATACTGTACGAGGGATCCTAAGAACTTGAGAGATTTGGTGGACCTGGTCGGGATCGAACCGACGACCTCTTCCATGCCATGGAAGCGCGCTCCCAGCTGCGCCACAGGCCCACGATGGGGACACTACGGTTATCCGGTGCAAACCGCCTTCATTATTCTCGCCGACGGAACGGAGATAGTCAACGCTGCGGATTTCTTCCGTTTCTTTCCACAGGGCGTTTCTGGCATAATTGATCGTGCACGACACCTGCACAAATTTCCAAAGACAATTTAGAGCGAGGAAGAGATGCCAGCGAAGTACATCTTTGTGACGGGCGGAGTTGTGTCTTCCCTGGGCAAGGGATTGGCCGCAGCCTCCATCGGCTGCCTGCTGGAGAGCCGTGGGATGAAAGTCAGTTTGACGAAGCTCGATCCTTACCTGAACGTGGACCCGGGGACGATGTCGCCGTTTCAGCATGGCGAGGTCTTCGTCACCGATGACGGCGCCGAGACCGACCTGGATCTCGGTCACTACGAGCGCTTCACGCACGCCAAACTTTCCCGCGACAACAATTGGACCACGGGGCGGATCTATGAGCAGATCATCGCCAAGGAACGGCGCGGCGATTATCTGGGAAAAACCGTGCAGGTGATTCCGCATGTGACCAACGAAATCAAAGCGGCCATGAAGAAGGTGGCGCAGGACGTGGACGTCGTGATTGTCGAGATCGGCGGCACGGTGGGCGATATTGAGTCGCTGCCATTCCTGGAAGCCATCCGGCAAATGCGGCAGGAATTGGGGCGAGAGCAAACGCTGTTTGTGCATGTGACGCTGGTTCCGTTCATTGCCGCAGCGCAGGAACTGAAGACCAAGCCGACGCAGCACTCGGTGAAGGAACTGCTGAGCATCGGAATTCAGCCGGACATCCTGCTGTGCCGCACCGATCGCTTTCTGGCTAAAGAGATCAAGTCGAAGATTGCATTGTTCTGCAACGTCAGCGAAGAAGCGGTCATTACCGCCAAGGACGTCGCGTCTATCTATGAAGTGCCGCTGGTGTTCGCCAACGAAGGTGTGGACACGCTGGTGCTGAAGTCCCTGCACATGGAGGCGAAGGACCGCGATCTGTCGAAGTGGGAGGACATTGTCCACCGCGTCTACAACCCGAAAGATACGGTCACGATCGGCATTGTCGGCAAGTACGTGGAGTACGAAGACTCGTATAAATCGCTGAAGGAAGCGCTGGTGCATGGAGCGCTGGCGCATAACTTGAAGCTGCAGGTGAACTGGATCGAAGCCGAAGGATTGGAAACCGGCGACAAGAGTTATGAGGCGCAGCTCGAAGGCTACGATGGCCTTCTGGTGCCGGGAGGATTCGGCAAGCGCGGCATTGAGGGGATGCTGATTGCTATTCGCTATGCGCGCGAGAAAAAAGTCCCCTACTTCGGCATCTGCCTGGGCATGCAGACGGCGTGCATTGAGTTTGCCCGCAACGTGGTAGGGCTGGCGGACGCGAATTCGAGCGAGTTCGATCCGGCGACGCCGCATCGCGTGATTTACAAGCTGCGCGAGTTGCGCGGCGTGGAAGAGTTGGGCGGCACAATGCGGCTGGGAGCGTGGACCTGCAAAATCGAGCCCAATACGCTGGCGCACAGGATTTATGGGACGCTGGAGATCAGCGAGCGGCACCGGCATCGTTACGAATTCAACCGCGAGTATGAAGAGCCGATGCTGGCAGCGGGGCTGCGCATCTCAGGGTCTACCCCGGATGGAACGTACGTGGAGATGGTGGAGTTGCCCGACCATCCGTATTTCATTGCGTGCCAGTTTCATCCGGAATTCAAATCGAAGCCGCTGGAGCCGCA